>Ga0114129_10018167_pt1 | contig 10014 bp, 7 predicted proteins | sample RhiMetdeltSRZDD1_FD_80071 | JGI IMG/M metagenome (GOLD analysis project Ga0114129, IMG submission 80071) | Populus rhizosphere microbial communities from Tennessee, USA - Rhizosphere MetaG P. deltoides SRZDD1 (version 2) (version 2) | ecosystem: Host-associated > Plants > Roots > Rhizosphere >...
CACCACCGCCACGCCAAGGCGGCGGTCGGAGCCGTGGTGGCGGCCGCGATCGGCGATCCCGCCGTCTTCGTCTCGGTCGGGGCCATGCACCAGGGGCCCCAAGGTGGCGGACCCGTGATCGCGATCGTCGACGTCGGCGAGTAGGCCAAAACACGGATTCCGCGGTCGGCAAGACTAGTCTCGCTGCTTGAACTCCCCCAACCTCGTTCAGGCACTCGTCTCGAAGGCCGGGGTTATCCTGTCCGTGAGACAGGCGCATGGGATTCGTGAGGCTCTTCGATATCCGGCAGCCCCGGCGGGGCGGCCTGGGCCCGGGGGACCTCGTCGCGCTCGTGACCCTTGCCGTTCTGCTCTACGGGGGCGTGCACCTCGCGCTCGATGCGCCCCGCCGGATCGACGGTCCCGACATCAGCCTGGCCCCCGGGGCGCTGCCCTGGTACGCGAGCCTGTCGCTCGCCCGCATGGCGGCCGCCTACCTCCTGTCGATCCTGTTCACGTTCGCCTGCGGGTCGCTGGCGGCCAGCAGCCGGACGGCGGAGCGGTTCCTGCTCCCCGCGCTCGACGTACTTCAGAGCGTGCCGATCCTCTCCTTCCTGCCGGTCGTGCTCTTGAGCTTCAGCGCCGTGCTTCCCCAGGGGGTCGCGGCCGAATTGGCGTCGATCGTCCTGATCTTCACAAGTCAGGTGTGGAACCTGACCTTCGCCTGGTACCAGTCGCTCACCACGATCCCCACAGAACTCAGGGAGGCCAGCGCGATCTTCCGGCTCGGCCGCTGGATGCGGTTCCGCGTGCTGGAACTGCCCTTTGCCGCCATCACTCTCCTCTGGAACAGCATGATGAGCTGGGCCGGCGGCTGGTTCTTTCTCATGGCGGCCGAGATCTTCACGGTGGGGGAGCGCGACTTCAGGCTGCCGGGGCTCGGGAGCTACCTGAAGGAGGCTGCCCGCCAGGGCGACCTGAGTGCGACCCTCTGGGGACTTGGCACCCTCGTCCTGCTCATCACGGTGCTCGACCAGCTCGTCTGGCGCCCCCTCGTGGCGTGGGCGGATCGCTTCAAGCTGGAGAGCGTGGGCGGTGAGACGCCGGCCACGTCCTGGGCCCTTCGGGCGGCCAAGCGCTCCCTGGCGGTCGACTGGCTCCGGAACCGCATCGTACGGCCCATGCTCGAACGGCTGGATGCGGCGCTCATCGCGCGGCACTCCGCCGAGGACCGCCTCGACGGCGGCGTCACCCGCCGTTCGCGGCGCCTCTGGCTGCTCGGGGTCGGTGCCGGCTTGCTCCTCGCCTACGGCGCGGTCCGGGCGGCCATGCTCCTGAGCCTCGTGCCGACGGCCGAGTGGGCGAGCCTCGTGCCCGCGCTCGCCGCCACCCTCGGGCGCGTGCTCGCTGCCCTGGTGATTGCCGTCCTGTGGACGGTTCCAGTGGGGGTGTGGATTGGCAGTCGTCCACGCGTCGCGGCGGCCATGCAACCCATGGTCCAGGTGGCGGCGTCGGTGCCGGCCACCGCCTTGTTTCCCGTCCTGGTCTCGGCGCTCCTCCACATGCCGGGGGGCCTCAGCGCGGCGGCGATCGGACTGATGCTGCTGGGCACCCAGTGGTATCTCCTTTTCAACGTGATCGCTGGGACCACCGCCATTCCGCGGGATCTCCAGTACACGACGGCGCTCCTGCAGTTCGGGCCGGTCGACCGGTGGCGGACGCTGCTGCTACCGGCCCTCCTGCCGTACCTCGTCACCGGAGCCCTCACCGCTGCCGGGGGCGCATGGAACGCGAGCATCGTGGCCGAGTACGTCGAGTTCGGTGGGCAGAGCGTGCACACGGTCGGGGTCGGGGCCCGGATCGCCGAGGCCACCGCCGCCGGTGACTACCCGCTCCTCCTGGCGGCCACGCTCACGATGGTGCTCACCGTCGTCGCGTTCAACCGGCTCCTGTGGCGACGTCTCTACCGGGTGGCCGAAGCCCGCTTCCGGATCGACTGATGACGAACCGAAACGGGACGCTGGTCGAGCTCCGCCGCGTGAGCCAGCGGTACCAAAGCGGCGAGCGGACGTTCACCGCCCTTCGCGAGATCGATCTCAGCATCCGCGAGGGCGAGTTCGTCGGGCTGCTCGGCCCCTCCGGCTGTGGCAAGAGCACGCTCCTCCGGATCATCACGGGACTCCAGGCGTCCACCGACGGCCAAGTCCTGTACCGGGGCAGCCCCCTGCGGGGGATCAATCCCCACGCCGCGATCGTGTTCCAGACCATGGCGCTGTTCCCGTGGCTCACCGTTCAGCAGAACGTCGAGATCGCGCTTAAGGCGCGCGGCGTGCCTCGGGAAGAGCGCGCGACCCGCGCCGTTGCGCTCCTCGACAAGGTCGGGCTGGATGGGTTCGAATCCGCCTATCCGCGCGAGCTGTCCGGCGGGATGCGCCAGAAAGTCGGGTTTGCACGGGCTATGGCCGTCGAGCCCGAGCTCCTCTGCCTCGACGAGCCGTTCTCGGCGCTGGACGTCCTGAGCGCCGACACCCTCCGCGCCGAGCTGCTCGAGCTCTGGACCAGCGGCGCGATCCCGACGCGCGCCATCCTGCTGGTGACCCACAATATCGAGGAGGCCGTCTTCCTGGCCGACCGTGTGATCGTGATGGAGAAGGACCCGGGCCGCGTGGTCTCGGAGCTGCCCATCGAGCTGCCGCATCCGCGCCATCGGCGATCACCAGAGTTCGCATCGGTAGTCGACCGGGTCTATGGGCTCCTGGCCGGGCAGACCCAGCCCGAGCACGTCGAGCTCGGGACGGCACCCGGCGAGCCGGGTCGCACCCGAGCGCTCCCGCATATCACGATCAACGACCTGTCGGGACTGCTGGAGCATCTGGCCGGGCTGCCCCGGTCCGAGGCCGACCTCTACCGGATTGCGTCGGAGCTCAAGATCGATTCCGACCATCTACTGCGTCTGGCGGAGGCTGCCGAGCTCCTGGGGTTTGCCACGATTGCCCGAGGGGACATTGCGCTGACACCGCTGGGGGAGACTTTCGCTGACGCGAGCATCCTGGCCCGGAAAGAAATCTTCGCCAGCCGCACGCGGCGTCTCCCGATCTACCGGTGGTTGTCGGCGCTCCTGCAGGCGGCCGATCGACAGCAGCTGAAGGCGGGGGTGATCCAGCGAGCGCTCGAGATCGAATTCCCGCCGGCCGAGGCCGCTCGGCAGCTGGACACGCTGGTGAGCTGGGGCCGTTACGCCGAGCTCTTGGGGTACGACGACAGCAGTGAGCTGATCTCGCTGGAAAGCGCGGTGAGTGGCGACGGCGGCGCCGCGACGGCCCAGTCCCGCCCCTGAGTGCGAGCTGGGGCGCACCGCCGTACCGAGACGGGGCTCCGGAAGCCTCGGCTCAAGCTAACCCGTCACCGCAATTGCCGAAATGCCGAATCCCGGCGAAGGTGCCACCACCTTACGTATCTCCTTGGAGCCACCACCGCCTGAGTCGGGTTCGCCGGGCACCTGCCCGTAGGTTCCGATGCCCGTGAATCGATGGCCCCGGGTGCGGCTCGATCCGAAGGGTTCAAGCCGCGAGGACGTCCGGGCGAAACTTGAGGTCGTCGATCCCCGAGGCGGTCTCGCGGCCCGCGAGCTCCTCAAGGAGCGCCGCCTTCCGAGACTCCTCGGGGTCCATCCGGGCGAGGAGCGGGGCCATGGCCTCCCCGTCCGCGAGCGCGCCTACGAGCCGATCCTGCCGCGCGACGATCAGCGAAAGCGCGTTCGCGGGCGACGCCGGTCGGGTCCCATCGCCCGGCGACTCCGGAGCGCCTCGAGCGCCGCGTCGATCGTGTCGGGCAGGCAGGCCGCGTTCGGGAGGATCAGCGCGACCCGCGGCAGCTCCAGCTCGGCCTAAAGTTCTCGGCCTGAAAAGCGGTCAAGAGAGGGAGGCCACGGTCGAAGAGGGCTGCGGCCTCACCGCCGTCACTTCTTGTAGACCACTCCCGCCACCGGGCCCGCGATTACGGTCCCGACGATCCCGATCGCCGTCCACGCCCAGGCCAGCCCGTAGGTGAAGCCGTCGATGAGAAGGCGCGAGAAGATCCACGTCGGGAAGTTGACGAGCACGCCCGCGTACAAGCCGAAGGTGGCACCCCCTTGGGCCCGCCCTCGAAGCTCGAGAACACGCGGTCGTAAACCCAGACGAACACGAGCGCAGCCGGCCTTGTCCTTCTCCAGTCCTGCCTTCACGTAGACGCCGTCGCCCCACGACGTCGAGAGCAACTGCCGATCGCGTCGGTCCGCCGCAGCACCACCACTGCCACGCCAAGGCGGCGGTCGGGGCCGTGGTGGCGGCCGGTCGCCGACCCCGCCGTCTTCGTCTCGGTCGGCGCCACGGGATCCGTCCGGCGCTTCGTCTCCATGACCGGGGGAGGCATCATTCAACTTCGCGGCTTACACCCGTTCAGCGGACAGCGAGGCGACGTAACGGGTGTGTCCGACACTTTCGATGACCGCGCAGTGGACGAGGCTCACGGCGCCCATCCGGGAAACATCTTCGTATCGATGAGGCGCAGACGCCTCAGGAGGCCGATCAGTCGCGGAGCGCAAACCCTCGATCAGCGGTCGGCCGTCGAGTGCCGTGTCCGTCGTCGCCCCTAGCAGACGCAGCACGGTCGGCGCGACGTCGACGTTGCCGGATGGCAGCTCGGAGACGAGTCTCTGGTGGAAGCTCGGGCCGCGGGCGATCAACACGCAGCGGAGCTCGTGGGGACTGCCCGACCCATGAGTGCCGAGGCCCGGTGCCCCTTCGGCGCTGTCGGCGCGTCCGGCGAAGTCGTTCGCAGTCCTACTGGCATCCCACCGAAAGGAGAGCGTGATATCGGGCGCGCGGGGCCCGGCCAGCCCGACCAGGTCAGCGGGGAGCAGCCCGAGCGCCGCGCCCTCCACCCCTCCTGCGATGAGGGCGCCCGTCCACGGCTGCGTGACGAGCCACCCGGTCAACCGTTCGAGGACGCCGGGATCCGAATCGTGGACGTAGAACAGAGCCGCCCCGCCGTTCGCGGCCACCGTCACGCCGCCAGGCGCATCCCCGGGCGGAAACCCGGCCTCCCGGACGGTGTCCTCGATCAGGATCCGACGGGCGACAGTGGAGTACCCGTGATCGGACACCACCAGCACATCGGGCTCGACGCCACGTCGTTCGAGTTCCGCCAGAATCCGGCCGAGCTCGGCATCGGCGGCGGTCAGCGCTTCGACCGCCGGCGGCGAGCCCACCCCGGCTGCGTGCTGCGACGTGTCCGGTTCCGGGAACCACACCAGCGCGACGTCGGGATCGACCTCCGGCAGCAGGTAGCCCAGCAAGACGTCGGCGGCCTGGCGAATGCGACCGATCTCAGGCGAGCGCTTCGGCGGCCAGGCCCCAAAGCGCTCCATCATGGGCGCGTAGTGATCCGCGGGGAGGGTGAAGTCCGGATGGAGGACCGCGCCACCTACCCGGGCGGCATGGGGGTGCTGGACGTACGCGTTGCCGCTGGAGCCGCCCACCACGGTGCCGAACGTGAGTCCATCCGGACGCAGCAGCTCGCCAAGCGTCGGCGCCAGTAGCACCCGACCCATCGCTTCGGCGATCGTGCCCAGCTCGGGGGCGAGGGCCGGGATCACTCGATAGGGCGCCCATTCGGGGACCACCAGCGTGTTCCCGAGAAGCCCATGACCGCCCGGAAGGCGCCCGGTCACCATGCTGGCCGCGTTCACCCGCGTGACGGTTGGGAACACGGCGTGATGGCGGGCGAACGTGACGCCGTCGCTCGCCAGCCGGTGAATGGTCGGCGTCAGTCCGGGGCGGACCTGGGACGGCTGGAGACCGTCGAAGGCGGCAATCAGGACACGCAGACGGGCCACCGGCTACTCGCGAACGAGCTCGGAACACGTACGACGAAGCTTCGTGACGGAGGGCCTTTCCCGGTCGCGGCCACCGCGTCCCCGTTGCGTGCCGCCAGACCCGGTCGTCCCGACCAATGGGTGGGCTTCGAGCGAAGGGGGTTTCGTGATGCGTCGCTGCTTCTTGCTCGCGATCCGCTCCTCGCGGGACATGCGCGGCGGGCGAGTGGTACCTGCGGAAACGACAATCGGCTCGCTCACGCACCCATTCTAGTGTCTCACTTTGGGACCTGCCCGGTTTAATCGCCCTGTCGCGTCTCGGCTGAGTTCGGCGGCGCGAGCCGAGGTCCGCCGGCGGATCAGTGCGGTGCCCGAGAGCGTCGTCGGGGTGCTCGTCTCGCAGGAGCGAGATCTCGTCGGCCGTGAGCCGTGACACAGCGCTACGATATGAAGATCGAGCGTATTGACAACCTGGTCGCCCGAGCGCATCTTCCTCCTGCTCCCGGCCCTCCAACACCCAAGACGCGAGGTGAGGCGATGGCCACCCACCCGGACCGCCGGAAGTTCCTCCAGACCACTGTCCTGGCCGCCACCGCTGCCGCGACAACCGATGTCCTGTTCCCCGCCATTGTCCGAGCACAGGAACCCATCCGGATCGGACAGCTCGTCCCGTTCACGGGGTTCCTCGGTGCGATCGGCGAGTACGGCAAGCAGGGCGCCACGCTCGCCGTCGAGGAGCTGAACGAGAGGGGCGGCGTGATGGGCCGGAAGCTTGAGCTCATCACCGAGGACGAGGCGAACCCGGGCGTCGCCGTGCAGAAGGCGCGTAAGCTCATCGAGAAGGACCACGTGGTCGCCATCGAGGGCCTCGTCTCGTCGGCCTCGTGCCTGGCCGTCGGCGACGAGGTCCAGCGGGCGAAGGTCCTCCTGATCAACGCCGGTGCCAACTCGGACGAGATCAGAAGCAAGCGCTGCCATCGTTACGTCTTCTCGACCGAGGGTTGCAACACACAGTACGTTAACGCGATCGGCAACTGGCTCATCAAGGAGCGAAAGGTCAGCCGCTGGTATTTCCTCACCTCCGACTATGCCTTCGGCCACGACCTCCTCCGCGTGGCGCGCGGTCTGCTCACCGCGAACAAGGGCACCGAGGTCGGCAGTGACCTGGCCCCGACGGGTACCACAGACTTCAGCCAGTACATCACCAAGATGAAGGCGGCCAAGCCGGACCTCGTCTTCCACAACTTGGCCGGCGCCGACGTCACCAACTTCCTCAAGCAGTACGCCGAGGCGGGGATGACGATCGAGGTCGCGGGTGGCGTCATCGATTCGGCGTACGCCTGGCCCGTCGGCGAGTCGCTGCGCGGCCACTTCCCGATCATCTGGTGGCACGAGCTCAACACACCGGCCAGCCTCGCGTGGGCCGCGCGCTACATCAAGCGCTGGGGCCGGCCGCCCGATAACCAGGCGTACGGGGATTACACCGCGGTCCACGCCATCGCTCAGGCGATCGACAAGGCCAAGAGCACGGAGAGCGACAAGCTCGTGACAGCGCTCGAGGGGCACACGCTGGCGGGGACGACAGACGGGCTCAAGGGCCGGCCGCTGACCTTCCGCGCGTGGGACCACCAGCTCTTGCAGCCGATGTACGTGGTCGCCGCCAAGGACAAGTCGAAGTGGAAGGACAAGTGGGACATCTTCGAGATCATCGGCGAGGTCCCGCCCAAGGGCGCGGCGCTCGAGGCCATCGCGATCCCGAAGGACCAGAGTCAGTGCCAGCTGGAGCCGATGTCGTAGGGTCTTTGGTGGCGTTCGCGGCGCGATGACGCCGGCGGTCCTCGCCGAGTTCCTGCTCAACGGGCTCGTGCTGGGGGCGCTCTACGTGCTGATGGCCCTGGGGCTGTCGATCATCTTCGGGATGATCGGAGTCATCAACTTCGCCCACGGCGCACTCTTCACGCTGGGCGCCTACACGGCGTACCAACTCCAAGGCGCGGTGGGCTTTCCCGCCACGCTCGTCGTCGCGCCGATCCTCGTCGGCGTCCTCGGCATGCTGATCGAGGCGACGCTGCTGCGCCGACTCTACCTCGAGGACCCGCTCCAGGGGCTGCTGCTCACGTTCGGGCTGGCCATGGTCCTGGAGCAGGGGATCCGACTGGTGTGGGGGCTGTCGCCTAAGCAGTTCGACGTGCCGGCCACATTCGCGGGCGCGCTCAACCTCGGCCCGCTGACCTACTCCAGGTACCGCAGCTTCATCCTCGCCGCCACGGGCGTCCTGATTGCTGGCCTGCTCCTGTTCCTCCACAAGACTCCGATCGGGACGATCGTGCGCGCGGGAAGCCGCGACCCGACGATGGTCCGCCTCCTCGGCATCAGTCTCAAGCCGGTTCTCACGCTCGTGTTTGGGCTCGGCGTGTCGATCGCGGCGCTGGCCGGCGTACTCTCGGCCCCGCTCGCCGGAGTTCAGCCGGCAATGGGTGTCAACGTCGGCACGGCGGCGTTCGTCGTCGTCACCATCGGCGGGCTTGGCAGCTTTCTCGGCGCCATCATCTCCGGGCTGCTGGTGGGCCAGGTGGTCAGCCTGAGCATCTACTTCCAGCCGCGCGTCGCAGAGGCATCGATGTACGTGCTCATGGCGGTGATTTTGCTCCTGCGACCGCGCGGGCTGATGGGCGAGCGCTGGGAAAAGTTCGAGTGATCGCCCGCGTCCTCCGCCACCCCCTGGCGTGGCTTTATGCCTGGTTCCTGATCATCCCGTTCCTGATGACCGCGACGAAGTCGACGGTGTCGCTCGGGACGGAGATCGTGATCTTCACGCTGCTCGCCCTCGCCTATAACCTGTTGATGGGCTACACGGGGCTCGTCTCATTCGGTCACAGCGCCTTCTTTGGCCTCGGAGGCTACGGGGCCGGTCTCGTCCAGCTCCACCTCGTCAAGGGCATGCTCGTCCCGCTGGCGGCCGGCGTCGTCGTCGCTACGCTGGCGGGGGCGGTGATCGGCTTCCTTCTGATGCGCAAGCGCGGCGTCTACTTCTCGCTTCTCACGCTCGCCTTTACTCAGATGTTTTTTTTTTTTGATGATGCGGCGACCACCGTGACGGGCGGAGAGAACGGTCTCGGTGGCATCGAGCGCTTCCCCATGGGCGTGGGCTGGCTCAGGCTGGACCTTGGCGACCGGCGCGTCTACTACTACGCCACGGCAGTGGTGGTCGCCATCGCCATCTGGCTGCTCTGGCGTGTCGTCCACTCGCCCTTCGGGCACGTGCTGCAGGCGATACGCGAAAATGAGCAGCGCGCCAGCTTCGTCGGCTACGATGTCAAGCGCTACAAGCTCGTCGCCTTCGTCGTCTCCTGCGCGTTCGTGGGGCTGGCCGGCGCCCTCTACACGTTCTTGTTGAACTTCGCCTACCCGGAGTCCCTGCATGTCACGATGGCGGGAGAGATCGCCGCCATGACCCTGGTCGGCGGCATGCGGAGCTTCATCGGGCCGGCGGTGGGTGCGGCGGTGTTCGTGTTCATGCGGGACGCGCTGTCGTCGTGGACGGAAAACTGGCTCGTCTACTTCGGCCTGATCTTCATCGCCTTTGTCATGTTCTCGCCCAACGGCATCGTCGGGGTGTTCCAACGTCTGCTCGGAATGCGGCGGCGCGCCGACCCTGCGGCCCTGACGGTTGCCTCAGCTCCGGCGCCCGCGGTCGTGGCCCGGCCGGCGGGTTCACCCGCCGGCGGCGCTTCGGCTAATGGTGAACGGCTCCTCGAGGTCGACCGCGTGACCAAGCACTTCGGCGGCCTCGCCGCGGTTAACGGTGCATCGTTGCAAGTGCGCCGCGGCGAGCTGCGCTCGGTCATCGGCCCGAACGGCGCGGGCAAGACGACGCTCTTCAACGTGCTGACCGGCCTCCTGTCGGCGGACGGCGGCGAGGCACGCTTCAACGGCGACGCCATCACCGGGCTGCCGCCGCATCAGGTGGTCGCCCGTGGCGTATCGCGCTCCTTCCAGATCATCAGCGTCTTCCAGGCCCTGACCGTCTTCGAGAACGTCCGCATCGCGGTGCAGGCCAAGCATCGTCAGCGCTTCGCGATGCTGGCCGACGCTCTTGGCCTCGCTGACGTGAACGAGGAGGCCGTCCGCCTGCTCGAGGCGGTGGGCCTCGCCGACCGTCTGGCGACCATTGCCGC
>Ga0114129_10018170_pt1 | contig 10012 bp, 5 predicted proteins | sample RhiMetdeltSRZDD1_FD_80071 | JGI IMG/M metagenome (GOLD analysis project Ga0114129, IMG submission 80071) | Populus rhizosphere microbial communities from Tennessee, USA - Rhizosphere MetaG P. deltoides SRZDD1 (version 2) (version 2) | ecosystem: Host-associated > Plants > Roots > Rhizosphere >...
GATTTGGGATGTCGATGGGAAGGAGTATATCGATTACCTGGGAAGCTGGGGACCGGCGATCCTTGGTCACGCGCCGAAGGTCGTCGTGGACGCAGTACGCGAAGCCGCAACTCGGGGTCTAAGTTTTGGAATTCCAAATCCGTTGGAAGTCGAGATGGCAGAATTGATCTGCGATTGGATGCCTTCGATCGAAAAAGTGCGGATGGTAAACAGCGGTACGGAGGCGACGATGTCGTGTATTCGCCTCGCTCGCGCCTTCACAGGGCGCGACAAGATCATCAAGTTCGACGGTTGTTACCACGGACATGTCGATGCGCTGCTGGTGAAGACAGGCAGTGGCGCGCTTACTCACGGACGGCCTGACAGCGCAGGTGTGCCGGAAGCATTTGCCGATCTCACTATCTCACTCCCATTCAACAACGCCGACCTTGTGCGTAAGGCGTTTGCTGAGAACAAAGGCGAAATTGCAGCGATAATTGTAGAGCCGGTTCCGGCAAATGCCGGTCTTTATCTTCCCAACGACGATTTCTTGTCGATCTTGCGAGAGGAATGCGCCATTGCGGGTGCGCTCTTGATTTTCGATGAAGTAATTACCGGTTTTCGCCTCGCCCGTGGCGGAGCGCAGGAAATGTACGGAATCAAACCCGACCTTACGGCGCTGGGGAAGGTGATTGGCGGCGGACTGCCAGTCGGCGCATTCGGCGGCCGGGCCGAAATCATGGACCAGCTTTCACCAGATGGTCCTGTGTATCAGGCGGGCACATTATCTGGAAATCCTCTCGCAATGGCCGCAGGTCTCACGCAGCTGCGTGAGCTCGACCGCATCAACGGGTGGAAATTACTGGAAGAGCTTGGCGTGCGATTCGAAAAACTTACGGGGACTGTCATCAAGGAGCGAAGCGACATCACGTTTAACAGGATTGGCTCAATGTTCTGTTTGTTCTTTGCGCCGGGGCCGATTTTCGATCTCGCAAGCGCGCGTCTGAGTGACCTGAAAACATTCGCGAGATTTTTTCACGCTTGTTTGGAGCGCGGCGTCTACTTTGCGCCATCACAGTTCGAAACTGGTTTCATATCCACGGCGCATACCGCGGAAGACCTCGAGCGAACAAACACGGTAGTTCGTGACGTGCTGGCGCAGCTGTAGCGGCTGGCTCGCCACGGGGCGAGTCGGTCCGACCGGCAGACGTGACGCCTGCGATCCTCTGTGTCGCACCTACCATGGTTGCCTCTGCACCAAAACCTTTGCGTCAATGCGGTGCATGGACTAAGGGAACTCTCGCTGTGAGCGCAAACTCGCGAATTCGCCCGGCGGCGAAATTCTTTTTGGAGGGCGACAAGAAGTTTTTCGTTAAAGGCGTCACGTACGGTCCCTTTAGACCGGACGCCGAAGGGAACTACCTCGGCGGGCCCGAACAGGTGGAGGCCGACTTGGCTCTCATGCGCCAGATCGGCCTGAATGTTGTACGGATTTATCATGCACCGCCGCCCTGGTTTCTTGATCGATGCACAAACGCAGGGATGCGCGTGCTGGTGACGCTTCCCTGGGAAAAGCATATCGAGTTCCTACGAGAAAGATCGATTCGAAGGCAGATTGCCGAAGCAGTCCGGACGACAGTGAGCAAATACGCAGGGCATCCGGCAATTCTTGGTTATCTCGTTGGCAACGAAATCTCCAGCACGATGGCGCGCTGGCTCGGCGCGCGCCGGGTAATTGAATTCGTAGAGGAACTGATACGGATCGGCCGCGCTATCGATCCGGACGCTCTCTTTTCCTATGCCACGTACCCCCCGACCGAATATCTGCTGCCGCAGAATGCCGATTTCTGCTGTTTCAATGTTTACCTCCACAATCAACGCGATTTCGAAGGTTACCTGTTGCGGCTGCAGAATCTCACTGGCGAGCATCCGCTGATACTTGGGGAATTCGGGATGGACACGATCCGGCATTCTCAGGACGAGCAAGCAGAGATGCTCGGTTGGCACATCGACAGCGTCATAAAATGCGGTCTTGCTGGAACAATTTTCTTTACGTGGACGGACGAATGGTTCACCGGCGGACAGGAAATTACCGACTGGGCGTTTGGGATTGTTACGCGCGACCGCACCCCCAAGAAGGCGTTCTACATGTTGGAAGAGAAACTGGGCAGAAACAATTCTACATTGCCCCATCGCCCCTTGCCGAAGGCGCCGTTCGTTTCGATAATTGTCTGTTCATACAATGGCGGCCCCACTCTTGCATCGTGCCTTGATTCGTTAGGCAAACTTAATTATCCCGAGTATGAGGTGATCCTTGTCGATGACGGATCCACCGACGATACAGCCTATATCGCGGCGCAGTTTCCATGGGTGCGCTACATTCATCAAAGCAATCAGGGATTGAGCCACGCTCGGAATACCGGCGCGGCTGCAGCCAAGGGGGAAGTATTCGCTTACACCGATTCCGACTGCATGGTCGATCCCGATTGGCTCTACTATCTTATCGGGACTCTTGTAAGCGGTAACTACGCTGGAGTGGGCGGACCAAACGTCACGCCGCCGGCTAAAAATTGGATTCAAGCATGCGTCGCCGCGGCACCAGGCGGACCGAGCCATGTTTTGCTTACTGACGTAGTCGCCGAGCACATTCCCGGTTGTAACATGGCGTTCTATCGTTGGGCGTTCGAAGGGGTGGGTGGCTTTGATACGGAATATCGCAAAGCAGGTGATGACGTCGATTTTTGCTGGCGACTTCAGCAGGCTGGTTGGGTCATTGCTTTCAGTCCAACGGCGATCGTCTGGCACTATCGACGTTTTACCCTTGGCGCCTTCTTAAGGCAGCAGGACGGCTACGGCGAAGCAGAGTCACTGCTACGCTTTAAACATTTGATCTTTTTCGGACCAACAGGCACCGCGAAATGGCGCGGACAGATCTACGGGACACCGCGTTTCAGCTGGTTCGTTAACCGGCCGGTCATCTATCACGGAATTTTTGGAGAAGGTTTTTTCCAGTCGATTTATCCGACGCCTCAATCAGACGTGGCGGCCTACCTAAGCAGTATTGAGTGGTTTGCCCTGACAATTTTTCTGTTTGGCTTGGGCATCTTTCTGCCCGCGTTGCGCATCGTCCCGTACCTCATGCTTGGCGGAACGCTGTGCGTCGCCCTTTCCTACATGGTGCGAGCCTCGATCGAGCCGAAATTCGATACGGCAGGAGCTCGATTGCTCGTGATGTTTTTGGCTTTTGTACAACCGCTCGTACGCGGATTCTCGCGTTATTTCACCTGGCTGCATTTCAAGCGCACCCCTGCGAGCGTGATTCGAACACATGAACATCTGCCCGAGCGTAGCCGTCTTGCGGGCAGTTTGAGTCGCCGGGTTTTTTGGAGTGAACAGGGCAGGGACCGCCACTATTTGCTCGGCGCAATCTTTGAGCTGCTGGATGAAGAAGGCTGGCGTTACTCCACTGACAGCGGGTGGAATGAGTGGGACATTCAAATCTACGGCAATTTTTGGTGGAGCATTGCGCTTCAAACCGTTACGGAATATCACGGCGGCGGTAAGTGTTTGACCCGTGTTCGGCTTCGCAGCCGTTTCGTTACAACGACCATTATTCTCAATCTGATTATCTTAAGTTTGTTGATCTATCGGCAGCTCAACATTTCGCACGTGGATCTTTGGGTCGTTGTTCCCTATGTACTCTTTTTGGGCTTCCTCTGGACGCGAGCGCGTTTGCTGAAGTCACGGGTTGCCGAACTCGTCGATCTTGCGGCGCACCGCGCTGGTCTGCAACGAGTGATGCGTCGAGGCAAAATCACCGGAAACGGCGCAGCGCCGCAGGTTGAGGTACCAGTAAGCACCGTGAGTTAAAGCTCGCGGGAACCTGGTCTGGATAGGCGTACGCCTCCCGCGTGTTGGTTTCGGCGTCACTTCGCTCGCCTTCAGAACTCCAAACGGACTTTGCCGCTCCCTCGGGCGATGTATCCGATTCGTTTTGCTTTTAACATTCGCATCGCCCGCTTGGCATCAGGCTCGGAAACCACCGCCGCCATCCCGACGCCCATATTGAAAACCTGATACATTTCCTTGGCATCGAGCTTTCCGTTTTCTTGAAGAATCCGAAAGATCCGAGGCACACGCCAGTTTTTCGTTTCAATCACCGCGTCGCAATTTACAGGCAAAATTCGAGGAAGATTATCGATGAGTCCGCCGCCCGTGATGTGAGCAAGACCTTTGATCACGTCCATCGCCATCTTTGCGAGACGCGGCTGATAATTCTTGTGCACACGTAGCAGTTCCTGGCCGACGGTGATCTTTGAACCGGGCAAACGCGAAGTGACTTTGAGCCGCATTTTGCGAAACAGAATTTCTCGTGCCAGCGAGTAGCCATTTGTATGCAACCCATTTGATTCCAGTCCCAGAATTATGTCGCCGGGGCGACTTTTCCTGCCGTCGATGATGTTGCTGCGGTCCACGACTCCAATGATGCAGCCGGCGAGATCGTATTCGCCTTTGCGATACATGCCGGGCATTTGCGCCGTCTCACCGCCGACAAGGGCGCACCCCGCCGATCGACAAGCGTGCGAAAATCCGCGCAGCAGTTGTTGGAACACACGCGGTTCGAGTCTTCAGCAGCCAATGTAATCGAGAAAGAAAAGTGGACGCGCGCCCAGGACCGCGATGTCGTTTACGCAGTGATTTACAAGGTCCGCACCGACGGTGTCGTGTTTGTTTAGAGCAAATGCAATTTTCAATTTTGTTCCGACGCCATCGATGCTTGAAACCAGCACGGGATCGCGCATTCCAGGAAAGTTCGCTCGAAACAAACCGCCGAATCCCCCAATCTTACCCAGCACCTGTGGACCATGCGTTTGCCTAACGAGTGGCTGAATGCCGCGCTTGAGTCTATTGCCAAGATCGACATCAACTCCCGCACGCGCATACGCTTTTTGCTTCTTTGTCATTCCGAGCGAAGTCGAGGAATCTCTGTTTTTAGGTCTGAACAGCAAGAGATTTGATTCGCTCACTCCCGTTCGGGTCAGCCTCCGGCCTTTCCCGTCTATGTCGCGGCTTCCCGCTCGCTCCATTCTCGACTCCGCTGCGCTTCGCTCGAAATGAAAGGCGCGCTATTTCAGATCCGCAAACAACTTCGGATGCGCTTCTTGATCGGCCAGCGCGTTGGCACGCTGCTCCCGCTTTTCCATGATAAACTTGTCCAGTGCAGGATCGACGGGCAGGGGATAGTCCCCATTGAAACAGGCCAGGCAAAAGCTATTCAACGGCCTTCCAGTCGCTCGCACCATGCCTTCCACATCCAGATAGCCGAGGCTGTCGACGCCGAGGTATTTGCAGATGTCTTCCATTGACATCTGGTTCGCAATCAACTTTTCGGGATCGGGAAAGTCGATGCCGTAGTGACAGGCAAACCGATGAGGGGGGCAGCTTACACGCATGTGCACTTCCTTCGCGCCCGCTTCGCGCAAATTCACGACGCGTGCTCGCGCAGTCGTCCCACGCACGATCGAATCGTCCAAAACCACGACGCGTTTTCCAGCCACCATTTCCTTGATGAGATTCAACTTTACGCGCACATCGAAATCGCGGATGAGCTGGCTCGGCTGCAGAAACGTGCGGCCAATATAGTGGTTGCGGACAAACGCATGGGCATAGGGAATGTTTAACTCCTGCGCAAAACCGAGCGCAGCATAATTCCCCGAGTCGGGAACCGGCACGACGATGTCCGCATCGACTGGGAATTTTCTTGCGAGTTCGCGCCCCATTTCCATGCGCACTTTTCCAACGTTAACGCCGCCGAGCATGCTGTCGGGCCGTGCGAAGTAGACGTATTCGAACATGCAGAACGCCGGGCGCGCGTCCGGGAAAGGCCTTTCGGAGTGCAATCCGTTTTCATCGATGATCAACACTTCGCCCGGCTCAACCTCGCGGATGAACTCCGCATGAATCAGATCAAAAGCACATGTCTCAGATGCGAGGATATAAGCGCCGTCGAGTTTGCCGAGGGCAAGCGGGCGCCAGCCGAACGGATCGCGCACCCCGATCAGTTCGCGTTCACTCATGATGATGAGCGAGAACGCACCTTGAATCCTGCGCAAGGCGGCAAGAACATTTCCGCCATTCTTCGATGGCTGCGCCAAAAGATGTAAGATGATTTCGCTGTCGGCAGTGGTTTGAAAAATGGAGCCTTTTCGCTCCAGTTCGTCGCGCAGAACATCGGCATTGATCAAATTACCATTGTGCGCAATTGCCATCTGGCCGCGCACGCAGTCGACCACGAAGGGTTGCGCGTTCTTGATCGTGCTGGTCCCCGTTGTCGAATAACGCGTATGCCCGATGGCGCGTGTCCCTTTCAATCTCGCCAGTTCCTCCTGCCCAAACACCTGGGACACCAGACCCATGTCTTTGTGCTGCAGGAATGTCGTGCCCGGGCCGTTGCTGGTGACGATTCCCGCGCTTTCCTGACCGCGATGCTGCAAAGCAAATAGGCCGTAATAACTCAGGACCGCAGCGTTTGGATGACCGAATACTCCGAACAGCCCGCATTCATGCCGGGGGAACGGATCGGTCTCGCCTTTAATGCTGTCGATCTTGTCTGGAGAGATCACACTCAATAGTTCACCCAAATTAGGCGCGGTTCAACGAATCGTTGGTCTAGCAAGGCTGTCTCGGGAAAACGGAAATCCTGTCACGCACAGCACACGCCATACAAATACTTGCAGTGTATTGTCGATACAAATCTCGCGCCATATTCAAAGATAACGCCGACATCGGGCTTCATAAGCTCGGGATGCCTTCGGCGGCGGAATCGCTTTCTACCGCACGGCGGATCGCGTTCCACCAGTCGTCATGAAGGTCGGCGGTTGGCCATGAAATTTCTTCGCCATTGGCGCGGATGCGAAGTTGGTTGCCGCTGACTTTGCCCAGTTCTTGAAATGGAATCTGTCTCTCCTGCAAAAACGACATTGTCTTTTGCAGATTTTCCTGCGCGACCGAAATCACAATGCGTGATTGCGATTCGTTGAATAACGCTGCGGTAACAGGTACATCAGCGGTCTTAAGACCGATTTTCGCTCCAAAAAGTTTTTCCGGATTGAAACAACATTCAGCGAGCGTGACCGCGAGACCGCCTTCGCTGCAATCATGCGCGCTTTTCACCCAGCCTTCATGAATCAAGTCGCGCACCGCGTTCTGGATTTTGATTTCGTACTCCAGATCGACGCGTGGCGGCGGACCGAGTTTTAGACCGTGACAGACTTTAAGATAGCGCGAGCCACCGAGGCTGTAGCTGAGGTCGTTGAACTCGGCGCTTCCGCTGTGGCCAACTTTTTGCCCGGCGCGGTCGGCGCCCGCGGCTACAGGCGCGGCGATTTCACCAACCAGAATGATCGCGTCGCCCTCGGTCTTGAACCACTGCGTAGTGATATGCTCTTTCTTGTCGATCAAACCGACCATGCCGATTGTCGGCGTTGGATCGACCACGCCCGCCGGGCTTTCGTTATATAAAGAAACGTTTCCTCCGGTGACTGGCGTGCCGAACGCGCGACAGGCTTCGGCGATGCCTTCGACTGCTTCGCGCAACTGCCAAAAATTGTCCGGCTTGTAGGGATTGCCGAAGTTTAAGTTGTCGGTGACGGCAAGAGCACGCGCGCCGGAGCAGGTGAGGTTTCTCGCCGCCTCAGCAACGGCAATCTTGCCGCCCTCTCGCGGATCCAGCGCGCAATAGAGTGAATTGCAGTCGGTAGTCGCAGCGAGAATTTTGTTTGCATAACGGACAAAGAAAATGGCGGCGTCCGAGCCCGGTTTCACGATTGTGCCTGTGCGCACCGTGTGATCATACTGCCGATATACCCAGTTTTTCGAGGCGGTCGTTGGATCACGCAACAGTTGACGCAACGCCTGATGATTATCGATCTCAGGAAGATTCTCGATCCGGTGGTCATCCCGATGTGTCGGGACAGATCTCGCTTCGCGCGAATAAAGAGGCGCCTCGTCAGCGAGCGGCCTGGCCGGAATCGCCGCGGCGATTGCGCCGTTATCACGCACGCGCATTATACCGTCATCAGTCACACGGCCAATCTCGACGCAGGGCACGTCCCATTTCTCGAAAATTGCGCGCACGAGATTCTCTTTTCCGCGCCTCGCGATGATCAGCATCCGTTCCTGCGATTCGCTTAGCAAAATCTCGTATGGCGTCATTCCGGCCTCGCGTTTTGGAACTTTCGCAAGGTTGATCTCAATACCGCTTCCTGCGCGGCTGGCGGTTTCACACGTCGAGCATGTAAGCCCAGCAGCCCCCATGTCTTGAATCCCGGCGACGGCGTCATGGCCAAGTAGCTCCAGGCACGCTTCGAGCAAAAGTTTCTCCTTGAACGGATCGCCGACTTGCACGGCAGGACGGTCTTCACGCGATTGCTCGGTTAACTCGCGCGAAGCAAACGCGGCTCCGGCCAGGCCATCGCGTCCCGTTTCGGCGCCAACGTAAAATACTGGATTGCCAACACCACTTGCAGTGCCACGGGCCAGTTGTTCATGACGCAACACACCGAGGCAAAAAACATTTACCAGCGGATTACCCTCAAAACTCTCATCAAAATAGATTTCACCTCCGATTGTCGGAATACCGATGCAATTCCCGTAATGGGCGATCCCGGACACGACGCCGGTAAACAGCCTCGTGTTAGCACCTAACTTCGAATTGCGAATTTCGGATTTCGAATTTTTTGAGGTGATTGGCCCAAACCGCAGAGAATTCAGGCAGAATTCCGGGCGCGCGCCCATCGTAAAGATGTCGCGAATGATTCCTCCGACGCCGGTGGCCGCGCCCTGAAACGGTTCAATCGCGCTGGGATGATTATGGCTTTCCATCTTGAACGCGATTGCCCAGCCGTCACCGATATCGACGACCCCTGCATTTTCTTCACCCGCTTTGACCAGAATGTTTGGACCCGTGGTCGGAAATTTCTTGAGTTCTTTCTTCGAATTCTTGTACGAGCAGTGCTCACTCCACATTACGGAGAAAATTCCCAGCTCGGCAAAATTTGGCTGCCGACCGAGTATTTTCTTGATGCGCTCGAATTCTTCCGGGGTGATCCCGTGTTGTTTGACGAGTTCTGGGGTGACTGCTGGTTCGGCAGTCGGCGTCTGACTGGTCATCGAAGAATATAAGGTAACGAATCCGAAAGAGCGCTCAATCGCTCAAATAAAATTTTCATCAAATCGTCACATCTCGGACGCGTCCGGCAACTCTTCGAACTACGAACATTGGGTGTCGGTATTAACAGGAGGGAGGCATCCATGGTTAGGAAAGCAATTGTCGCTCTCGCTTGCGTGCTCATAGCATCGCCGGCGTTTGCGCAGACGACTACAAGACGCACGACGACTACGCTGACTACTGTAGAAGGAGTAACAGTAACGGCGCCACCCATCATTTCGTCTCAGGAAGGGAGCGCGGCGGGTTATCAGCCTGCGGGAACACTGGTCATTCGCACCGACGGAGCAAATCCGGAGCGGTTCGATATGGTCGGTTCCGGACTCGTCTACGATAGGTACGGACGACCCGTCCGTGGACCGATCAAAGCCGGCGCACGCGTAGTGGTGTTTTATTCAACCGACGGTTACGCGCGCCTGGTTGATCACATAGTGGTGTTGGACTGACGGGAACGTCTGCCCTTCGAATATCGGCGGGCCGCAACCGTCCAACCGAAAAATGGACAGACTTATCTAAGGACGCCTGTCCAGTCTCCGAGTCTTACGCTCGGGATAAACCATCAGAACAACTAAGGGAGGTATATATATGAAGAGAACAATAATTGCTCTTGCCTGCGCATTAGCAGCGCCTCTGGCGTTCGCGCAGACGAGCACAACGACAACCGAAACAACGACAGAACCAGTAACGACAACACAGACAACTAGTACAACGTACACGGCCGGCACCGTAACTACGTATGAGCCTGGCAGGACTGTTGTAGTCAAGGGTGAACAAGGACCAGTCAGTTTTGCTTTGGGCACGGCCGCA
>Ga0114129_10018171_pt1 | contig 10012 bp, 8 predicted proteins | sample RhiMetdeltSRZDD1_FD_80071 | JGI IMG/M metagenome (GOLD analysis project Ga0114129, IMG submission 80071) | Populus rhizosphere microbial communities from Tennessee, USA - Rhizosphere MetaG P. deltoides SRZDD1 (version 2) (version 2) | ecosystem: Host-associated > Plants > Roots > Rhizosphere >...
ACATAGCCCCTGTCATCTCCATGACAGATATACAAGAACCAAACGCCTAAACTTTTAAAGGAAAAACGTATATGGTTTTCACCGAATCTCCTCCACAAACATCGACCAGCGCCACGGTTCTCGTGATCGACGATGAGGAAGCAGACCTGCAGTATTGGTCGGATACTGTCAGGAACTTTCCTTCGAACTATACGGTATTAAGAGCTCACGACTGCAGGTCAGGTCTTGCGATTTGCCGAGATCGAGCGGTTGATTGTGTGCTGTTGGATCTCGACATGCCCGAATCCGGCTTCAAGGCCCTGCTGGATTTGATCCCTGATCGCAAGCGTCCAGAGATAGCCGTGATCATCTTCACTCGTCTCGTGCATCCGACTCTGGCTGAGATGGCGAAACACAATGGAGCCCTGGCGTATCTAGTAAAACAACATACTTCGGCTGAGGAATTGGACACTGCTATTCAGCGTGCCGTGTCTGCCATCAAATCTACACTGGACCATTAACGCATCCTTGATTGGCACATTTGGTCTCAACAAGAGAAAGTTACTCCTGAAAATCCTTCCTCCGGCCATCTTCATCTGCTCCCACGCTGCTACCAGGACAGGACAAATCAGCCCCATCTGTACCCACTTCGAGGTCAGCCTGGTTTGTTGTTTCTTGTGGGTTTAGGTTGTCTGAGGTAGGATTCGGGGCAATTCCTAAACCGCGGGTCAGAACCAGCCGAAGATTTAGTGGAAAAATATGTGAGCGTGGACGCGAGGTGGGCCGAGGCAGGACTCCCCCGTGCCGGCATCGATTTATACCGCCACCTTCACCGCTCAGGTTCTTAGCTAGATTGACTAAGCCATTCGAAAGCCTCCTCTGAAGTTTCAAAGGCCTTGACAACCATCCCTCGATTTACAGCAACAGTTTCCCCAAATCTTTCTGGGTCACGAAGAGGCTCATGCATAACATATGCAAACCGTGGAACACAGGGTACGCTGTGTTCATTGACAAGCTTCATGGTTTGATTAGCCACGAATTCGCCGTAGTAAAAGCGCTCCAAGTGTTCGGGCTTTCCCTTCAGGTTTCGACCATCGAAGAGTACTTTCTCGGCCCGGTATTGGACAACAGCTCCAAGCGTTTCCAGAAAGGCCCGCTTTGCCTCCTCCAGCGAGAACTCCCCTCTTGCAACTACGTTGAGAACTCCCGATTCAAAACGCATCTCCTGCAGTATGCTCATTGTTCATATCTCCGCGGTTGCTCAAGAGCGAAACTAATTTGTTTTTGAAACGGGCGTCAAGGGTACCCTACTGTCGTCGTTCCCTGTTCTAACCCAGTTCATCGCAACCGTGTGACATCCTTGAATTATGATCATGGGCATTGGGTGCCCGCACCGTTTCGAGCAACTCACTGGCGCATCCACGAATCAGGATTCCTTCGTCAGGCTGAAGGATTCGCCTTGTAGTATGGCGCTTTGAATTCTTTCGTGATTACATTCTTCGCTCTGGCAATTCGCAGAGCTTCTCGGGATCACTCTCGCGAATGATCAGAATCCGGCGCACGAACTGCTCACAGGCTTCATGCAACGTAAGCAAGATCGGCGTTTCAAAGCCGTCGAGGGCTCCGCGGCTAAAAGCCAGTTCGAAGCAATCACGGCATTTGCGAATGCGAATCCCACTGGGCAACGGCTACTTCTCCCCATGCGGAAGAAGCGGACATTTCTTTAATGACAAATAGAGTTAGTAGAGCGATTCGACTTTGCAGCACGCTTTTTTGACTGCTCGATAATCTTTGATGAGGGGCATATTCCACACACGAAAGGCGTAGGGAGGCCAATTCTAAGAGTGCCTTGTTAGCGAAGCAATACGGCCGAACGGGAGATAATTAAATACGTGTATTTAGTGTTGGGGGACCGACGGATTCAAAAAACTGACCGTGTTTGATTGTTCTTTTCTGGGCTCCTATAATCGCGTCTCACTCGGATGTTTCATGGCGGATCTTATGCGATATGGCCTGATGCGGTCGAGACTGCGTTGCCTTTTCGTTCTCCTCGAGAGGAGTCACATGGTGCGGCTGCAAGACGTCCTGCTAATTGCGGTTGTTCTGTTACTCATTGGGTGCCCGGCTACGAAACAGGCACGCACCGCGGACAGGCTCGGGTTTCTCAAGGATCTGTATCCAGTGATGACTGAGGGCGAGGAGAGCGCGGGAGAGTCTTTGCTGATCTACAAAAATCCTAAAGTCGCCCTTCTCCCACCCAACTCGTACACGAAAATTTTGCTAGATCCTGTGTTGATCTTCCGGGGCCCGGAATCAAAGATGCACGGGATCTCACAGGGCCAAGCGCAACTCTTGGCCGACACGTTCTACGCATTGATTTACCAGGAGCTATCCAAAGATTATGAGATGGTCGATAAACCTGGCCCGAGCACCTTGCGGGTGCAGGTCGCGGTGACCCATCTCGAGGAGTCTTGGCCGATGCTAGATGTCGTGTCGGCTGTCCCTGCGCCGATGAATGCACTGGCGGCTGGATCGGTACTTAAGACCGCCGCCACAGGCAAACCCGCGTTTACCGGAGAGGCAGTGATCGAAGCCAAGGTGACCGATGCCCAAACCGGAGAAGTGCTGAGAGCGATGGTGGATCGACGGGTAGGGACGAAAAAGCTCGATGCCGATTCCTTCAACTCCTGGTCCGACGTTTACGAGTCCTTGAGATACTGGGCGGAAAACGGCCGATACCACTTGTGCAAGGCACGGCAAATTCGAACAGACTGTCCCAAGCCCCGGGCCTAAGCAAACCATTCCAGCAATCGAGTTGAGCAGCAAAGCTCCCCACCCCGTTTAAATCCGGATGGTCTGATCTTCTAACGGAAGAAGAGGATTTCCTTGACCATTCGGCAAGAAATAGTTCGAACTGCGACAATTCCTGCAATTCGTTGACTGTGTTGTCCGCTTTGTTACGCTGCCTCATACGTCAAACTGCCCAAAGAAGCTTGTTCCTTGACTAGACGTTTGCTAGCCACCATGCATCAGCGATGCACGTTTCGCAATTGCCTTGGAGCACTTTGTCTGTGGGCCGTCTGGGTTCTGCTCCCTCAGGCCGCAGCAGCACAGGTACCGAACGAAACCTATGATTTCAGCATCACAAAAGGAGTCGTTGAGTTCGGGAGGGGGCACTATGAGCAAGCGGCCAGCTACTTTGAGCAAGCACGACAGGCCATGCCCGGCGATCCAGAGGCATCCGAGTACCTCGGGCAGACGCTGTTGCGGTTAAAGAGATACCAGGAAGCGGAAACTCTGTTTCAGACTGTCACAGTCACCCATCCCACCCGGTCACAATCCTGGCTGGGACTCGCCATAACACAAAGTCAACTCGGAAAATATCATGAGGCATTGAAATCGCTCCAGCAAGCCCAGACACTCGACCCGCAAAACCCACTGATTTATTTTTATCAAGGTGTTGTGTCTCATGAACTGAAATCCTTCAACCAATCTTCCGCCTTGTTCTCCCGGGCAATGGCGCTCAGCCCGGACCTCACGCCGACCGTCCGCTATTACACTGGAATGTCTTACTATGAACGGGGATTGATTGATCAAGCCCAAAAGGAACTGGAAGCGGCAATTGCCGCAGGCGAACCCGAATCTGACCTTGCCCGAGCGGCGCGGGCGATTTTAGAGCAACGCACGGCTGCTCCCAAAGGCCCCAAGCAGTGGGATTTGAGCCTAAGCGTCAGTGGCGCGTACGATAGCAACGTTGTCTTGCTACCCATCGGCATCCAACCTCCCGGCGGATCAACCGGGATCTCCCAGAAGGACGACTTCCGCACAACCTACTATGCGCGGGGAGAGTATCGACCGATTCAAAACTCCCTATGGTCTGCTGGAATTGCCTACGGCTTCTATCAAAGTCTCCAAGTGAAACTGACGGCATTCAATATACAAGATCACGCACCGTCGGTGTTTGTTCAGCGCCAGTTCGGGATGGTGACCGCACGACTCCAGTATGCCTTCGACTATGTGCGTGTCGGTCAAGAGCCTTTTTTGCTATCTAATGCGGTTCAACCGATTATCGTCGTTGCCGAGGGCGACAGTTATTTCACGCAAATACAACTTCGATATCAGTACAAGGACTTCCAGGATGACCAGTTCGCCGGAAACTCGTTCAGGGACGGAATAAACTGGTTGGCTGGCGTCACTCAGTATGCCTATTTCGACAATGGCAAGGGCTACCTGCGTCTTGCTTATACCTTTGATACAGATGTCACGGGTGGTGGATCGCCGGCGGTGGCCACGCCGGGCGTGCAGTCAAGTGCCGATTGGGATTACAAGGCACATCGTGTTGCCATCGGCTTAGGGGTACCGGAATTCTGGACGCTGAAACCGAGTTTTGCCTTCGACTATTACCGCCTGAATTACGAAAATCCGAATTCATTTTCTCCCGACGGGACCACGAAGCGACGGGATAACGTGCTGTTTTTCACCGCCACCATTGGTCGATCCCTTGCCGATTGGCTCACGATCTCAGCTGAGTACAACTATACAAGGGATCAATCCAACATCGCAGTGTTCGCCTATAACCGCAGTATTTTTTCGCTCACCTTGAGCAGTCGCTTCTAGGACGATTTCCTCCGCGCATCCTCGACGCAAATTGTCGCCTTTGATGACGGCATTTGTCAGTTAACTCATTGAAATTACTACGAAAGTGTTAACCCTTTCGTGGGGATTCACCAAGGCACGTAGATGGAGAATTCTGCATTGTCAATGGGTTGAAAAAACGCATCGAGAACAGCCCGACACGGTACGGTTCCTGCCCCGTGGTAGTCGAGGCAAGGTCGGACTGCCAATCTCTTTTGAGCTGGGAGGGATTCAGAATGAAAAACGGGAAACAGCTTTTCAGCTTCCTTGCAATTCATCTTATCCTTCTTTCACCCCCTGCGCTGGCGTCTGAGTCAGGCAAAGAAGGAATTGGATTCTACACGGCTGTTTCCGGCCGAGTTACCGTCGAACATTCGGGCGAGGCTCGAATATTTCCTGTCAAGCTCAATGACCAAGTGTGGTTCAAGGACGTGATCGAGACAAGCAACGAATCACGTACGAAAGCCTTTTTCGAGGACGATAGTGTGCTCACGGTTGGGCAAAACAGTCGGGTAGAGATCAACGAATATGTCTACCAACCCGAACATAATGTTCGTCGAGCTGTTATCAAGCTTATGCAAGGGCAAGTCCGGGCCCTCGTGAGCAAAATCTTCAAAGCGAACGGGTCAAAATTCGAGGTTCACACTCCATCGGCGGTCGCGGCGGCACGGGGAACATATTTTACCGTGTGGGTTGAAAATGGACAGTCGGGCATCATCAACATTGGTGAGAAGGGACGTGTCGATTTTACGTCCGGTGGAAAGACGGTAATCGTGGAGCCGGGGTTTTTCTCGATTGCTCAAGAAGGTAGTGTGCCGTCACTTCCCATGCCGCATTATATCGGTGTGGACAATGATAAATCGGCCTCGACGATGAAGAGCGCTGATAAAAGAGGTTCAACCGCCGTTCTGACCCACGACCGAAATGCAGGAACCACACTCCAACGGGAGAAGCTTGAGCTGCTGCCAAATTCTGCTCCGGCTGGTCTCAGCCAGGCCTTAGCCGCTGTTGAAGCTACAACACTACGGGACTCTCCTATCATTGAATTGCCGGCAGAGACACTCCGGGCCCTTAATGTGGACGCTCGATTGATTGAGGCACTCGGAGCCTTGACCGGTCTGTCTAAAGGGGAAACGTCGGGCGTAACAGGGACGCTGCCGAACAGAACACTGAGTACAGCAGTGAGCACCGTTTCACTGGGAGCCGTCTCTGTAGGATCGACGACCGCCGCACCCTTGACATCAGCTGTCGGTGCAGCTGCTCCTATGGTCTCCTCTGCTGTAGCCCCGCTTACTCCCCTGATGTCAACTGCTGTTGCTCCGCTTGCTCCCGTCACTTCGGCTGTCGTGGCTCCGATTACGCCCATTGTCTCACCTGTTGTTGCCCCTCTCGCCCCCGTAATTTCGCCTGTAGTGGCACCGCTCGCTCCGGTGGTCGCACCGATAGCCCCTGTGGCGCCCGTTATTAGCCCACTCTTAGGACGTTAACAGCGGGCCAAAGATCATTTCTGCCGAAGCCCCGTGTTCTCAAAGACCGATGCGGACTGTGTAAATTGACTTGTTCCTCTGCCGTAACCAGGCACAATAGTACCCAATCGACCTCGAAATCTTCCACAACGATGAAGATCGTCTCGTGAAATTCTTGCCTGAGAACAGCCGAAGACTCGGCTCTCGTCTTACTATGGGTTTAGGCGTGACGATCACACTCGCACTGGCCGGCTTCTCGTGGTTAGCCCCCAATTTTCTCGTGCGTCTCGATAACACCGCATTGGATTTTCAGTTCCGATTGCGGGGTGAGCGTATCCCAGGCCAGGAAGTGGGACTGGTACTCGTTGACGAGAAAAGCTTGAAGGAGATCGGACGGTGGCCGTGGCCCCGGGACAAGCAAGCTATGCTCGTCGATGAAATCGCCGCAGGTGGGCCAGTCGTGATTGGCCTCGATATCATCTATGCTGAGCCGGAGCAATCTACCGGGGTATCCTCTTCAATGAATAGGTCTGCTGCTGAGATGAGCCGCGGAAAGCTCGGCAGCAAACCGCTCCCTCCGTTGAATCCTCGCGTTCAAGCACTGGACACCGACCATCGCTTTGTCCGGAGCTTGAGTCAAGCCGATCGAGTCGTACTGGCCATGCCGTTTTTCGTATCAGAGACTTCATCTGAAGAAACAACCGAGAATCACCATTCCACTCCTGAAATTCTCCGACGAAGCGAGTTCATGCTCATGAAGCAACTGAAGTCTGATGAGGCATCTCGTCCCTATAAGGCGTCCGGCATGCTTCCGCCGCTAGATATTCTTGCTCAACAGGCGAAGGGGTTAGGACATGTCTATCGCTTGCCGGATCACGACGGCGTCACTCGCCGCGAAGTGCTTGCGCTACACTATGGAGATGCCTATTACCCTTCCTTCGCTCTCGAGGTTGCGCGGCTGTATCTCGGGCATACCAAGGAAAAAATGGCGTTGTTGCTAGGCGACGGTGTCCGGCTTGGATCAACGTTTATACCGACAGATCAGAAACTCCGCATGCTCATCGACTATGCGGGAAGAGAGCTTCGGTTTCCCTGGGTCTCGGCAACGGACGTATTTCACCACCGAATTCCAAGGGAATTCTTCCGTGATAAAGCCGTGCTGGTAGGAACAGCAGCACTGGGAACCTATGATCAGCTCAGCACACCATTCTCAGCGAATGTTTCGGGCGTCGAAAAAAACGCCACAGTGGTAGAAAACATTCTGCATCAGCGATTTCTCACCAGCGGTTTGTGGTCTGGACCGATCGAACTCGGCTTGGTACTTTTGTTTGGACTCGTGTTGACTTTTATCCTGCCGCGAGTGCGTGCCCTCTACGGAGCAGGCGTGGCTACGACAGCCTTGATCGGCTACATCGGAACGGCTCAAACGCTGTTTGTAGTGGAAGGATGGTGTCTTCCGCTTGTCATGCCCGTTCTAACTATTGGCTCGGTCTTCGTCGTGACGACGCTGCTGAACTTTGTCCTCAAGGAAAGGCAGGCTCGCGAAATTCATTCCATGTTTTCCAGTTACGTGAGCCCTCAGATCGTACAAGAACTGATGAAATGTCCTTCAAAGGCGACAATAGGGGGACAGCGCAAGGAACTGACCATGTTGTTCGCGGATCTGGTTGGATTCACCACGTTTAGCGAACGTCGTCCGGCCGAACAGGTGGTCGAACAACTCAATGAATATCTCAGTTCAATGACCGATGTGATTTTCCAGTGGAACGGGACCTTGGACAAATTCGTCGGAGACGAGATCGTGGTGTTCTGGGGGGCTCCGTTGGAGCAACCTGATCACGCCGAACTTGCCGTGCAATGTGCCTTGGAGATGCGCGCTCGATTGGCTGAATTACAGATGCGATGGAAGGCGCAGGGCAAGCCGATTCTAGAAAACGGAATTGGCATCAACACGGGAGTGGTGCTGGTCGGTAACATTGGGGCCGAGGGGAAAAAAATGGATTACACCATGATCGGTGATCATGTGAATTTGGCCGCACGCTTTCAAGAATTGACGAGAACAGTGGGACATTCCATTTTGTTAACCGAATTCACAGCTTCAAAACTCGAGTCGCGAATTCACTTGGGAAAACCGCTCGGACACTTTCAGGATATTCGATTGAGAAAAATCCAGGTCGTGACCGTCAAAGGTCGCCAAGGGGCAGTAGGAGCCTACGCTGTCGATCAATCTGAGAATATGGAACACACAAGCACTCAGGCTCGCGCCAGCTAGCGTAAGACTGATGCTCAATGAAGGTCAGGCGATTTTCCGGAATGTCGAGCGAGTCTGAGTGACTTCGTAGATGTGTTCTTTTACAAAGATTTCCACAAGATCGGCATCGAGCTTTCCGTCATTTGCTTGGCGCTCAAGGCAATCCAGAGCTGTAGCAGTAGAAACGGCAGTCTTGTACGGCCGGTCGGAAGCTGTTAAGGCATCGTAGATGTCGCAAATCGTCATGATGCGAACCTGCGCAGGAATTTGCTCCCGCGAGAGCCCGCGGGGATAGCCGCTCCCATCCAACTTCTCATGGTGGCCCCACGCGATAAATGGCACCCCGTTGAGGGTTTTCGTCCATGGAATTTTTGAGAGAAAATCAAAAGTATGCGTAACATGTCGTTCGATCTCTTGTCGTTCTGAATACGTGAGGTTACCGTGCAGCACGGCCAATGCACCAACCTCCTCATCGGTCAGAAATGGACGCGGTCCGTCGTATGACCGATATTCATGACGCGCGATCTCTTTCAATCTGCCCACCTGCGGAAAAGATCCTGACGTCCGCTGATTGCATTTCAGGATAAACGATAGCATCTCATCAGCTTCCCTCATCCGTATAGCCAACTGTCGATCGAGTTGTGCAAGTAACGTTTGCTTGTTCTTCACTTTGGTTTCATACAGGTCCAGCTTGCGTTGGAGGGTGTCGACTTCTAGCGTCCGCTTGATGAAATCAAATCGTGCTTTGATGAGTTCCTGCTGAAGCGGGTATAGCTTCCGCGCTTTGAGGAGAATGTGCTCGCGGACGCCTACCTTTCCGAAGTCATGGAGCACCGCCGCATAGCGAAGTTCCTTCAGTTGATCCGCATTGAAATGGGTTCCGGCATATACCCCTGCATCAGTGTGATTGACCGCTTCCGCCAGTTGGCACGTCAGGGTTGCCACACGCTGGCTATGCCCACTGGTCGTGGGGTCTCGACTTTCAATGGCTTGCACGCTGGCAGAAATAAAGCCTTCAAATAAACGATGAATTTCTTCGTACAGATTGGCATTTTCAACCGCGATGCCGACCTGGTGTCCAAGGGCGACGAACGTCTGAAGATCACTGTCCTCAAACGGTTCTCCATTCAGGCGATTAATGGCTTGGAGGACCCCCAAAAGACGGCCGTGAGCCGTGACAGGTACACAGACCATATTGCGCGTCACAAAGCCGCTGACTTGATCCACATGACGAAAAAATCTGGAATCATGTTGAACATCATTGACGATGATCGGCTCTCGCGTCCGAGCAACGTGCCCGGCAATGCCTTGCCCGCGCCGGAGACGAGCCACTCGAACCGCTTCGCCCTTTTCTCCATGCGCCACGTCAAAAAACAACTCATCAGTGGTTTCGTCTAACAGAAGGAGTGATCCCGCCTCGGCATTCATCAATACCGTCGCCGCTTCGATTGCGCGGTTGCGGATGGTCGCATGATCGAGACTGGAGTTCAGCAAGGCGCTGAGTTCCTGGAGCTGGCTGAGAATGCGATCTTTCATGATAGGAATTCTGCGTGTGAGCCTCGATTCATTCCAGTGAACTGTAGCACGGCACTTGGTTTTTGCACGGAAAACTGGATTCACCGCGTAAACAAGTGGCATCGATCACTTCTCTGCGACCACGCTGGTACCCAGACAGGGCAAG
>Ga0114129_10018174_pt1 | contig 10010 bp, 8 predicted proteins | sample RhiMetdeltSRZDD1_FD_80071 | JGI IMG/M metagenome (GOLD analysis project Ga0114129, IMG submission 80071) | Populus rhizosphere microbial communities from Tennessee, USA - Rhizosphere MetaG P. deltoides SRZDD1 (version 2) (version 2) | ecosystem: Host-associated > Plants > Roots > Rhizosphere >...
CAAGTTCCTGAGCAAACTGAATCAACCATCGTTGATTTAGGCAAGCTCACTATTACGGAATTGCTCGGTGAAGTTCAAAAACGCGTTCAGGCTTCGCCCGATACCAAGCTGAAGCGTGAGCTGGCGCGTATTGTTGAGCGCAGAACCCTGCCAGCCAAACGTCGTGGCTTTACGCAAAAGGCCAAGATCAACGGCCAGGCAATCTTTTTACGTACCGGCGAATATCCTGATCAAACAGTAGGAGAGATATTTATTGATATGGCCAAAGAAGGCGCTACCATGCGCAGTATGATGAACTGTTTTGCCATATCTATTTCAATCGGTTTACAATACGGTGTGCCGCTCGAGGAGTTTGTTGAGAAGTTCGTATTCACCCGGTTTGAACCCGCCGGCATGGTCGACCACCCGAATATTAAGAGCACTACTTCTATTGTAGACTTTATATTCAGGGTGCTGGCTTATGAATACTTAGGTCGTACCGACCTGGTGCATGTGCTCGACAGGCCCGAAGTAATGAACACCGGTACCGATGACTGGGACGAAATTCCCACATCACTGGAGTACGAAAAAAAAACTCCACCATTAAGTGATGTACGAGTGGTGCCCGGCAAAGCCAAAACATCGGATGTAGAGCCATTAAAACCGGTAAAAGCCACTGTTAAAAAAGCCGAAGTGGGTATGGATGCGGTAAATGCAGCGGCCAAAGGCATGCAAAGCGATGCCCCTGCCTGCAATACCTGCGGACATATTACCATTCGCAGCGGCACCTGTTACAAATGTTTGAATTGCGGTAACAGCATGGGGTGCTCATAAAACTTGATTATTTTTTTGGACGGTTATATTTCATAAACTTCAATCCGCTCATTTTTATGGGCGGATTTTTTCTTTATAGTCCGAAAGTCCTTCCCCCACTTTTGCATTATTTTAAGAACTAATGCGTACCATTAAACCAAAAGGGCCGTTTAAACTCTATAACCAGCAAAGGACGGTATGATATTCAAAACACTTTTTCTGCTCGCAATTTGCGCAGCTTTTTTAAGTTCGTGCAGCCGCTATATTACGCCCTATGAAGCCGCCAATGGCAAAGCCAGATGCGGCAAATTGGTTCGATAATTGGTTCTTCTGCATATATTCAAAACCCTGCGGGTTTTGCCGGGCTGTATCGCCGGCAATAATGAGCAGGGTTTTTTATTGCGGCTACATATAGTTCGATAAGAAATTTTATTGATACAGGTACCATACGACAACCATACGATACTGATACGGGTTTACCCCGGAGCAAGGAGGGAGCAACTACGGGTGGGATACGGAGGAGATATGGAGTAGGTAGGGAGTAACTATGTATAAGTCTTCTATAACTCCCCTGTAACACTGCTATAAGCCCGTTGTGTTTGCCTGAATTAAGCTTTGAGCCTTATTCCTCGCTGCCTTGTTGCCTTTTTTCTTGTGCCTTTCTTCTTGTGCCTTGTACCTTGAATCTTGTGCCTTTGAAAATTACCCGTTTACCCTAATCCCGGTGGGTGACAGCCAAACCTTCAGAAATGCCTGATAATTAGTTGATATTCAATTTTATGATAAAATGATAGCGTAAATAATACACCACAAAGTGGTATTGTATGAAGGCGCTGAACAGAGTAGGTTTGCACCACATTAATCAATAACTGATCTATAGGCTACCTATCATAGACGGAAGTATAGTCATTGAGAACAATTTGCCCTTAAAACACGAAACACGATTTGTTTCATGTGCACTGCTGAGCAGGGTTCATACATTGAACCCTGTTTCTTTTTTTGAGGGTTGCCATGGATTCTTTCCGCCTGCGGCGGAAAAAGGGGGTTTCATGGATCCTTCGACCCGCCGATAGTCGGGCAGGCTTCGCTCAGGACTCGGATTAACACGGATATTGTGTTCACCGAAAGTGGACATTTCTTTAATTTGTGCCATGCAACACACTTCACGGCTATTCAACTTACTCATCGGGTTATTAATATCTGTTTCATTACAATCACAAATTGTTGCCGGCCCAATGCTGGGGCAGGTTGAAATACGAACCGCCAGAATTTGGGTAGAAGTAGAACCCGGCTCTGCAGTGCAGTTGGCGTATTGGAAAAAAGGATCGGCTGCCGGCACCTCACAAAAACTATCGGCCAATACCGATGCCGGCCAGTGGTTTTCACCGCTTACGTTTGATGTAACCGGGCTCGAAATGAACTCCACCTACGAATACCAGGTTGTTGCAACTACTAAACAAAATAAAAAATCGTCGCCCGTATGTGAGTTTACTACAAAAGACCTGTGGCAGTGGCGGCACCCCGCACCCGATTTTTCATTTCTTACAGGCAGCTGCGCCTATTTTAACGAACCCAAATACGACCGGCCCGGAAAACCTTATGGTGGCGATTCAACCATTTTTGAATCGATGGCAAAAGAAAAAGCCGCATTTATGATGTGGCTGGGCGATAACTGGTACACCCGCGAAGCAGATTATTTCAGTCCCTGGGGATTGTGGTATCGCGCTCATCGCGACCGCAGCCTGCCGGTGTTGCAAAACTTTTTAAAAGCCATGCCGCATTATGCTATTTGGGACGATCACGACTACGGCCCCAACAATGCCGATAAAAGTTTTACGCTGAAAGAAAGCAGTCGCCAGGTATTTACCAGTTACTGGGCCAACCCTTCGTACGGACTGAAAGGCGAAGGCATTTATAGCAAAGTGTCGTACAGCGATGCCGATTTCTTTTTGATGGACGATCGCTACTTCCGCAGTGCCGATGATATGAGCGCCTATGTTTTTGATAAACCCAATGCCGATAAACGCATGTGGGGCAAGCAACAGTTAGACTGGCTTAAAAATTCTTTATTGACCAGCACCGCTACTTTTAAATTTATTGTAACGGGCAGCCAGTCGTTGAATACTTTATCGCCGGTTGATTGTTTGCAATCGTACCCCGTTGAATTTAATGAGCTCATGGACTTTCTGCTATCAGAAAAAATAAACGGCGTTATATTTTTAACCGGCGACCGTCATCATAGCGAGATCATTCGTTACGACCGCCGCGATGGATATCCTTTAATTGATATTACTTCATCGCCGCTTACATCGGGCATTGCGAAAGTATACGCTAAAGAAAAAGATAATGCGGCCCGCGTACCTGGTACATTGGTAGAGGCGCAGAATTATACCCGCATTTCTATATCGGGCAAAGCCGGTGAAAGGGTTTTAATGGCTGAGTTTATAGGAATAAAAGGCGAAAAACTGGCCGCCTGGAGCGTATCGGAAAAAGATTTGAAGATGGCGAAGTAAACCATTCCGGTTTTATTGTCAAATTCTTACTTTTACGCCCTTAACGTAGGGGGAACACTGAATGACTGTACATTTTGGCTATGATAAGAAGCAGGTAATACAGGCTTTGCGTTATCACTTTTTAATGCGACCCGAAATAAAGATTTTGCTGATACTGGTAAATGTATTTGCAATTACATCGGCCGTATTATTTGCATTAAATAAAATACAGGCTTTATCTTTCTTAATATTTTCATTTCTATGGTTTCTGCTGATGCTGGTCATCTGGCGGGTTTTGCCTGGCAGCATCTATCGCAAATCACTCACCTTTCAGGACGAATTCACCATGCATTTTGATGATGAAAATGTGATATTGGAAACCACAAAGGGGTCAAAGGGCTGGCCCTGGAAGCGTTTCAGCCATTTTGTTGAAAGTCCGTATTTCTTTCATTTGTATTTCGATGCCCGATCGTTTTTCCTGGTCCCGAAAGAGTCTTTTAAAAACATTACCGAGTTACAGAACGCAAGAGAATTGCTGAGAAAGAAGATCGGGAAGAAGTAGTTTGTAGTTTCATCATTTCTACCCAGGCCGGTACTTACTTTCCTCAAATATCTTTTTAGGATCGGTATTCAGTAATTCGTTTAGCGACAGATCGGGATTCTTACCCATGTATTTTTTGACTATCTGCCAGCCTGTAAATATTCCAATGGCGCCGGGTGAAGCTTCGCCCAATTCGGGCGTGTTCGGAGCTTCTTCCATATAACTTTTTATATTGGCCGGGTCGATATTGAATAATAAATTATTGGTAAGAAAATAGTTCCAGATGCCTCCTTCATTACTGTAACAGCCTTTCAACTGCTGAGCCGTATAACCTGTTTTAAGCGTATCGTCGGTAAACGGTAAAATTTTATCAAGCACGTACAGCCGCTTTCCCTTTTCAACCATTTGCTCTATCAGGGGCCGGCTGCCCGATTTTTCGGGCGCAATATCATTGATGATATTTTTCATACAGTTTACAGCAATGTAATCGGGTGTAAACCGGCGCGAGATATAATTGGGAAATACCGACTGGCCAATATTGCTTTTATATAAAGAATAGTTATTCCCCATGTGAAGCTGCAATCCCACTGCCAGCGCATCGCGTGTAATAACATCGCTGTATCCTTCCATAGGGCCTATGTACGTGATCACCTGAGGTGGTGTTTTGTAGGTAGGGAAATAATATTTTACAAACTGCAATCCTTTTTTCACTTCTTTTTCAATGTCGCCGAAGTTCTTAAAAACATTATCGGCCGAATCTTTAACAGGGCGGTAATCGGCTATGAATTTTTTCAGCAATGCCTGTGTTTGCAGGCTGGTATCGCTGATGCCGGGCAGTTCCATAATATTGTATAAAAAGTCGCCCAGAAAACGCGGGTATTTATTGCTTAGCTGTTGCAGCGAAGCCATGATGTTATTGGTATCTATGGCAAAAAAATCCTGTTCGAACCGGTTTACCGAAAGGGTAACTTTAATACCCGATACATCCGGGGCTTTTTTGTCGTTGCAGGAAAATAATCCGATAGCAATCAGTAATACCAATCCTGTTTTTTTCATCCTGAATTGTTTTTTGCAGGTATGGCGTTCGCCAGCTGGCGGATGCCACGCCTATGTGTAACGGGTTGCAATATAACGCATAATATGCTGTGCTTGTATGTCTTTGCGCATTGGCGTAAATTCGCGAAGTTAAAGGCGTATTAAACCCTGGGGCATTTCGGCCCGGGTTTAAATAAACATAAAATATTCAGATGAAAATCGCGATAGCACAGCAAAATTATCATATAGGCAATTTTGAAGATAATACCCGCAAAATAATGGGGGCAATACAATATGCCAAAAGCCGTAAAGCCGACCTGGTTGTTTTTTCAGAGCTAAGCATATGCGGTTATCCACCCTTCGATCTTTTGGAGTTCGACGATTTTATAAACGAATGCTATAAGGCCATTGATATTATAAAAGAACAGGCCGATACCATTGGGGTGATTATTGGTAGTCCCCAACGCAACCCGGTAAAAGAAGGGAAAGACCTTTTTAATGCCGCCTGGCTGTTGTACGATAAAAAAGTGGTGGGCGTGGCGCACAAAACGCTGTTGCCGACCTATGACATACTTGACGATTACCGGCATTTTGAACCGGCTTACGAATGGAACGTGCTGGAGTTTAAAGGAAAAAAAATAGCCCTCACCGTTTGTGAAGATATCTGGAACCTGGGCGATAACCCCCTGTATCGCCATTGCCCCATGGATGTGCTGATTACCCAGCAACCCGATCTGATGATCAATATATCATCTTCGCCCTTTGATTATGATCACGACCAGGACCGCGAAGAAATTATTCGCGCCAATGTATTGAAATATGGGTTGCCTATGTTTTATTGCAATGCCATCGGGGCACAAACCGAAATTGTATTCGACGGCGGCAGCCTGGTAATGGATGCCAATGGGCAGATCGTAAAAGAAATGAAATACTTTGAAGAAGATTTTGCCATTGTGAACCTCGATGATATTGAAGTGCAGAAAACAAAACGGCCCAAAGCCCTGAAGGCGGTGCCTGAATTTGATAAGGATATGCGGGTATCGAAGGTTGAAGATCCTGATAAGATCATCGATTACCTTACCAGCGACGAAAATATTGGTGAAATTAAAGAAGCCCTGATACTGGGTATACGCGATTATTTCAGAAAGATGGGTTTCACCAAAGCTATTCTGGGATCTTCGGGTGGTATCGACAGCGCTGTAACGCAGGCGCTGGCTACACGGGCGCTGGGGCGCGAAAATGTACGAGCTGTTTTAATGCCATCGCAATTCTCTACCTCGCATTCGGTAGAAGACGCTGAGCAACTGTGCAAGAACCTGGGCAACCCATACGACATAGTGCCCATCAAAAACATTTACGAATCATTTCTACATACATTAAAACCCGTTTTTGGCGATTTGCCATTTGGACTGGCCGAAGAAAATATACAAAGCCGTTCGCGCGGAAATTTGCTGATGGCCATTGCCAATAAGTTCGGTTATATATTACTGAACACCTCCAATAAAAGTGAATTGTCTACCGGTTATGGCACCTTATATGGCGATATGGCCGGTGGGTTAAGTGTGCTGGGCGATATATATAAAATGCAGGTATATGCACTGGCTAATTATCTGAACCGCAATGGCGAGATCATTCCGGAGAACATTATTTCCAAACCGCCATCGGCCGAATTGCGGCCCGATCAGAAAGACATTGATAGCTTACCCGACTATACATTGCTTGATAAAGTATTATATCAATACATCGAAAAGCGCAAGGGGCCTAAGGAAATTATTGCCATGGGCATTGATGAGGCGTTGGTGCGGCGCGTTTTAAAAATGGTGAACACCAATGAGTATAAACGAAATCAGTTTTGTCCTATCATTCGCGTAAGCTGTAAAGCGTTTGGTGTTGGGCGCAGGGTGCCGATCGTGGGGAAGTATTTGTCGTGATGGGCGTAGCTATCGGGAGGTGAATCGATCGCTAATAATACATTAATAAAAAGGGCTGCCGGTGATGGCAACCCTTTTTTATAAAGCAAAGTGATAGAAATCTTTATTTCGGCTTAGTGAAAGAACTTTGTAATGCGTCTTTCGCCGGAATCTTCCCAATAATGGAAATTATTTTTTATTGAGTACCATTGTGCTTTCGTAAGTGATTCCATTGGCAACTTCCTTCAGGTAAATAACCAGCGTTTTGCCATTAAACGAATCAATGTTTCCTGAAACTTCAGGTGTTGAAATGGTTTTGCCTGAAACCGACCAGGTGCCGGTATAGCTGTCATCAGGAACGCATGCAGTGCCTGCATCTGTGTAGATGAAAGTACCATCTGCTTTCAGCGTATATTCATCATCTTTATTGCATGCATCCATTTGAGCCATGTCATCAATTTCGCCTCCATTGATCTTGGATTTCGAGGAAGAAAGAGTGTAAGTGCCTGCCAGGTTTTCTTTTGTGGGTTCTACTGCTTCATCCTTATCTTTTTTACAAGCGGTTAAGGCGGCAGCTGTAAATACTACTAATGCAAGGGTTTTTGTAAATGCTCTGTACATATTGATTGTTTTTGGTTAAATGTGCATTGTGGTTAAAGTAACTATATTAAACAAGGTTATTGTTTGGTGTAAGTTTCCTTGTAAGTAATATTTTGAACAGTATAATAATAAGTGAGCGTTTTGCCATCGAATTTCTCAACGGTCATAGCCTCGCCATCAAGGCTAATCGTATTGTTGCCTGGCAGGGTCCATGTGCCGCTATCGGCGGTACTGCATTGTGCGCCTGCATCAACATTTTCGTAGGTGCCATCGGTGTTAAATTTAAACAGATCGTCTTTTTCGCAGGCATTCATTTGTGCCATCACGTCGGCGCCATTTACTGTAGAGGCGGTTAATTTGTAAGTGCCAACAAGATTTTCTTTTGTGAGGGCCACAGATTCGTCTTTATCTTTTTTGCAGGCTGTGAATGTGGCAGTACATAAAAATGACAGGAACAGGATTTTTGTAAAAAGTCTGTACATATTGGTTGTTTTTATTAAAGGTTTTATTAGTGCAAGCGCATAGCTCTCACCAATAAGTGCTTATTAAAATGTCTGAATCTTTTTAAATTTTCCTTACGCCTGGTAGTCTTACCTGATTAAATTGGGAAGAATAGGTTGAAACTGAAGTTTTATATTATTACGGAACCTGTCTTTATCTTCATTAAGGGCTGTTATAAAAACTGAAGATAACAGTAGGGTAAGCGTTTTTGTAAAAGGGCTATACATATTGGTCGGTTTTTGGTACTTTTCCTGAACTCGCAAATAAACTGCATTTATAATGACTTTATTGTGTAAGCGATTGTATTTTGTGGTATTTGGGGATAAAAGAAATTACCGGAAAAGGCAGGTATAAGTTTGTGTTTTACACATATGCATTTGGGTCAACGTTTTATTAAATATTAGTATTCAATAAATTATTCATGCTAAATAACGTAGCAGGATAACTGCCTGCATACTTAAAACAACGAACGTCTGTACGCCTTTATTAAAAGAAAAAAATTATTAACAGGTATAAAAAATAAAAGCCTCCCGCAGCAGAGGAGGCTTTTATTTATACAATTTTTCTTTCTCAATGCTTAAGATCGGCTATTATATTTACAGTGCCTCCCAGCGGGTTGGCAACTTCTTTTTGCAGTTGCAGTTTTGTACTGGTAAGAACGGTAACTTTTGCATCGCCGCTCTCGCCCGCAAAAATAGGATCGGGCGTGGTTAATGTGGTTGAGTTTTTGAACCACCATTTGAAACTGGTGGTTTGCGGATCGGAAGAATTACATTTTGTGGACCCTTCATCTACTGTACCGGTACTGTCGGATTTAAACGTGATAAGATTATCCCTGTCGCATGCCATAATAAAACTTGTACCCGGGGCATCGGGCGTTCCATCTTTATTATAGTCAATGGTAACGGTATCATACTTCCATGCCCCACTGGTAATTAATTGAACGCTGTTTTGGTTATTATCGTCCTTGTCGTCGTCTTTTTGACAGCTAAACACTACAAAACCAATTAACATCACAACAAAAGCATATTTTATTATCTGCATAGTTATTATTTTATTTTGGCCCCGGTGCATCACAGCGGGTGAGCCGGTGCAAAGGATTTACTATTAAATATAGACGTTCCAATGAAAGCGGATACTACTAAATTTGAACAGCAAAAATGTCGGACATATTATCTGCTATGTGACTGCGGCACTTGATAATCCGCTGCTTTATAATTCAGCCAATATGAGCAAATTTTGTTCCGGGTTGGCGACTTTTGGGGCAGAGTAATTCGTAATATTACCATAACTGACAATTTACTCGTTTATTGTGCGTTGAGAACATAGTTTATTTTTATTGAATTTAGTGTAGTTTTTGCAAGTTGGCAAGCATCTTGCAAAGGCATTGACGTATTTTTCGTATCTGATTATCAATCATTCATATCTAAACCCCGATTATGCTATTGACAGCAGATGATATCCGGCAGCTCAATGATAAAATTCAATATCAGAGCGCTTTTATCGACCGGCTCCGCGACGAAACCGCCAGGGTTATTATAGGTCAGCATCATATGCTCGACCGGCTGCTGATAGGCCTGCTAAGTAATGGCCACGTTTTGCTCGAAGGTGTGCCCGGTTTGGCTAAAACCCTGGCAATTAAATCTCTGGCCCAGGCTGTTCATGCAAAATTCAGCCGTATACAATTTACACCCGATTTGTTACCTGCCGACGTTATCGGCACCATGATCTATAACCAGCAAAAAAATGAGTTTGTGGTTCGCCGCGGCCCCATTTTCGCCAATTTTATATTGGCCGATGAAATTAACCGCGCCCCGGCCAAAGTACAAAGCGCCCTGCTCGAAGCGATGCAGGAACGGCAGGTTACTATTGGCGACACATCTTATAAGCTGGATGAACCGTTTCTGGTACTGGCTACGCAAAACCCGCTCGAGCAGGAGGGTACCTACCCGCTGCCCGAAGCGCAGCAGGACCGCTTTATAATGAAGGTTATTGTTGGCTATCCTACCAAAGATGAAGAACAGATCATCATCCGCCAGAATGTACAGGGTTTGAAATCGCCCGAAGTAGGCCGTGTGGTGTCGATGCAGGAGGTACTGCAGGCAAGGGAGCTGGCGCGTCAGATTTATATGGATGAAA
>Ga0114129_10018177_pt1 | contig 10009 bp, 12 predicted proteins | sample RhiMetdeltSRZDD1_FD_80071 | JGI IMG/M metagenome (GOLD analysis project Ga0114129, IMG submission 80071) | Populus rhizosphere microbial communities from Tennessee, USA - Rhizosphere MetaG P. deltoides SRZDD1 (version 2) (version 2) | ecosystem: Host-associated > Plants > Roots > Rhizosphere >...
CGCGAAACCGCAGATCGTCGCCGCAAGCAAGATGGACGCAGTGGACGACGAGTCGCGCGTCACCGCGCTGGCGAAGAAGGCTGCCGACCTGCACCTGCCGTTCTATCGCGTCTCGGCGGCAAGCGGCGCCGGCATCCCGGAACTGCTCGAAGCGATGTGGCAGCGCCTCGCGGCGTCACGCCAGGCCGCCTGACAACCTTTGATCACGCGAAGGATCGGCATCCTCGGCGGCACCTTCGACCCTGTTCATTGCGGCCACCTGGACGTCGCGGCCCGCGCTCAGGAGGCACTGGGGCTGTCGCGGCTGTACATCATCACGTCGAACATCCCGCCTCACCGGCAGCAGCCGTTTGCATCCGCGTACCACCGCTTTGCCATGGTCTCGTTCGCCGTCGCCTCGCGCGAGCGCTGGCGGGCAGCCGACCTCGAGCTGCGGTCCGCGGAGCCGTCGTACACGTCCGGAACACTCGCGAAGTTCCACGAGCGCGGCTACGCGGCATCGGAGCTGTTTTTCGTCATCGGCGCCGACGCTTTTGCAGAAATTGCCACCTGGCACGACTACCCCGCGATCCTCGACGCGGCACACTTCGCCGTCGTCTCGCGGCCCGGCTTTCCGGTCGAGGAACTGCCGCAGCGGCTGCCGCGCCTGACGTCGCGCATGGTGCGTCCGCCGCTCGATCCGTTGTCACAGATCGAGCCGATGATCTCCTTGATCGACGCGGCAACCGCCGACGTTTCGTCGACCGCGATTCGTGCCCGGGTCGCCGCGGGCGAATCGATCGCCGGGCTCGTCCCTCCAGGCGTCCAGCAGCACATCGAGCAGCACGGACTCTATACGTCGATGACGCCGGGGCGACGGGCGTCGGATCACGCGCCCGCGTCCGCGGCAGGCAGGTTGCATGGCCAAAGCTGATAAACGAAAGAAGACGACTCGCCTTCCGGCACAGATCGAACGCGCAATTGCCGCCGCCGAGGACAAGAAGGCGATGGACCTCGTGGTGCTGGATCTGCGAAAGGCGGCGGGATTCACCGACTTCTTTCTGATCGCCTCGGGTGGCAACCCGCGTCAGATTCGCGCCATCGCCGACAGTGTCGTGGAGGCGTTGGCGGCGGAGGGCGTGAAACCGGCGCACGTCGAAGGCCACGACCGATCCGAATGGATTCTGCTCGACTACTTCGATTTCATCGTGCACATCTTCGCGACGGAAACGCGGCTCTTCTACGGCCTCGAACGGCTGTGGGGCAACGCGGACCGCGTAGACATCAGCGCAAACTGATGATTGCTGATTGCTGATTGATTGTTGATTCGTGAATGTTCAATAAAATCAGCAATCTGCAATCGGCAATCACCAATTCCGCTGACGCCATTCTCGCCGTCGTCCTCTCTCCATCCTGCGCCGCCTGCGACCGTCTGCTCGAACAACCGACGCGCGGTCCGGTGTGTCCGGCGTGCTGGGCGTCGATTCTGCCGCTGACACCGCCGCTGTGCGATCAGTGCGGCGATCCCCTGCCGACGTGGCGTGCGATCAGCGTGCCGCTGGCGCGGTGCCCGCGCTGCCGTCGCGCCTCGCGCGTCGTCGCGCGGGCGCGCGCCATTGGCGAATATGACGGAGCGCTGCGGGCCGTCGTCCACGCGCTCAAATACCAGGGACGCCGATCGCTCGCCCGGCCCCTCGGGCGGTTGATGCGCGTCCGCGGGGCCGACGTCCTCGAGGGCGCCACCTGTGTCGTTCCGATCCCGCTCCACGCGTCGCGCCGACGCCAGCGCGGCTTCAATCAGGCGAAGGATCTCGCTCGTTTCCTGCAGCTTCCCGTCGTATCCGCCCTGCGGCGCATCCGCGCGACCGCGACTCAGACCGACCTGCCCGCGGCGCAGCGTCATCGGAACGTTCGCGATGCGTTTGCCGTCACAGGCGCGGCCGCCTCGCTTGTCGGTGCAATCGTTGTCCTCGTGGACGATGTGAGCACGACCGGTGCGACGCTCGAAGCCTGTGCGCGCGCGTTGAAGGAAGCAGGAATAAAGGAAGTGCGGGCACTAACAGCTGCGCGCGTAGTCAGTAGTCGAGAGTTGGTAGTCGGAGGTCGAGTCGGTAGTCAGTAGTCGGTCGGTAGTCAGTAGCTTGGACTACCGACTACTGACTGACTCTCGACTACCGACTACCGACTATCCGGGAGATTGCCGCGAATACCTCGTCGGCAATTTCGTCCTTTTGCCGTTCCCCATCCAGCACGACCCAGCCGTGCGCGGCTGCCTGCCGGCGATAGCTCTCGCGGACGCGTTGCTGCAGGGCCAAATCGCGTTCGTAGCGGTCCCGGTCCACCGCCTTCCGTTTCACCGCGGTCTCGGGCGCGATGTCGAGCATGATCGTCAGCGCGGCCCGCGGCAGGAACCGCTGCACGTCGTCGAGCCACGCGGGATCGAGGCCCTGCGCTTCGCCGTAGGCGGTGCTGGAAGCGGTGTACCGATCGCAGACGAGGATGAGCCCACCCTCGATCCACCGCTGCAGGTCCGCCTTTCGTTCGTAGCGATTCGCGATGTACAGGAGCTGCATCACGTCGGCCTCGTACTCCCGCTCGCCGGCCAGCGCGCGCGCGATCTCCTCGCCAATCGACGTGCCGTAATCGGGAAATGACACCAGCCTCGACTTGTGCCCCTGTTCCTTGAGGCGATCGCGGAGCAGCTCCGCCTGCGTCTGCTTGCCGCTCTGGTCCAACCCTTCGAAGGCGACGAGCAGGCCGGACATCAGGATTCGAGAAGGAGCATGTCGTCGACGGTCTGACGGCGGCGGACGACACGCCAGGCGCCGGCGTCGACCAGCACTTCGGCGGGCAGTGGACGACGATTGTAGTTGGAGGCCATGACCGATCCGTAGGCGCCGGCGTCGCGGATAGCGATGAGATCGCCGACTGTGAGCTGGGGCAAGGTTCTGTCGCGGCCGACCACATCGCTGCTCTCGCAGACCGGGCCGACGATCTCGTACGCCCGGTCGCGGGCGGGCCGCGACGTGACGGCCTCGATCTGATGAAACGCGCCATAGAGCGCGGGGCGCAGCAGCTCCGTCATGCCGGCGTCGATGATGGCGAAGTCGGAGTCGCCGGTCCGCGGTTTGAGGTCGATCACGCGTGCCAGGAGCACGCCCGCTGGTGCCGCGATCGCGCGTCCCGGTTCGAGGACGATCGGCAAGCCAATCGCCCGTACCTCGTTGAGCAGCGCGGACACGTACTCGCGCAGATCGGGCACCTCGCGGCCATCGTACGAGACGCCGAGGCCGCCGCCAAGATCCACGTACTCGAGTTGGGTGCCGGCGTCCTGCAGCTCGCGACTGAGTCGCGCGGCGAGGGCGGCGGCCCGCCGGAGCGGCTCGAGCGACGTGATCTGTGAACCGACGTGCACGTGCAACGCGACCAGCGTCAACGACGGCCTGCCGCGCAGCGACGCCAGCAGCTCGCGCGCATCGTCGAGCGGCACGCCGAACTTGTTGATTCTGAGACCGGTCGAGATGTGCGGGTGGCTGTTCGCGTCGATGTCCGGATTCACGCGGACGGCGACGCGCGCCGAGCGTCCCAGCCGTGACGCCATCTCCTCGACGCGGGCGAGCTCGCCGGCCGATTCGACGTTGATCGCCTTGACGCCCAGGCCAACGGCGCACTCGATCTCCGCGGGGGACTTGCCGACACCGGTGAAGACGATCTGGGATGGCTGGAATCCGGCCCGGCGCGCGACTTCGACTTCCCAGACCGTGTTGGCGTCGACGGCGCTGCCCAGCTCGCGCAGCAGCCGCGCCACGGCCAGCGTCGAATTCGCTTTCAGCGCGTAGTGGATCGTGTGCGGATAGCCGTCGAACGCCGAGTCGATCGCGCGGTAGCGCGCGCGAAGCGTCTCGGCGCTGTAGACGTACAGCGGCGTGCCCTCCGCAGCGGCGATGGCCGAGAGCGGCACGCCGTCGCACACCAGTTCGTCCTGCTCACGGTAAAAGCCGTCGGCGCGTGTCGTCATGGCCTGCCGCGATGAAGAGGATGCGCCGATCCTCGAGTTCACGGCCGCTATTTGCTCAATGTACCCGTGGCGACAATCTCGATTCGCAGCGCGGCATCCACGGTGCCGGTGACTGTGATCTCACCAATCGCGTGTTCGTACTTCCCTGTGCCGGCGACCACGTTATGGACTTCGATGAAGGACGAGACGCCGTTATCGGGCGGCCCCACCACGCCCGTATATTCCGTCCTGATCGTCGAGCCATCCGGCGTGGTGAAGACACCGGTTCCCGTGAATGTCCCATCGTTGAAGTTCACAACGTCCAACAGCACGGCGTCGAAGCGACCGATCACGGTCGACGTTCCGGCCGCGTGCGTTTCCTGACAGAATTGGGTGAGCGAGCACTGGGCCCGCGAGAAAACCTGCCCACTCGCGCTGGCCTCGATAATCTTGACCGGCCCGGCGAGCGCGACGCTGGCACACAACAGGACGGCGCCGGCGGACGCGACAATCTTCAGGACCCTACTTCGGACGGACGGCTCGAGGCGTGTACGCATTGGGATTCAGACCTCATGCTCAACGGGTTGGCGAATGAATCGTGAGCGCCACCTTATACACCGAACCGCGGTGGTCCGGCCATCGTTCGTGCGAAATCTCGCGACGGATCCCCTGCGGTGGCATGTGCGTGACGAACCAGCACTAGCGGGAGGCCGCCCAATTCTAGGGTATTCTACTCAATCTTTCATGCTCCCGGACTCACCGGACGCGGTCGAGGCGCTCATCAAACGGTGCCTGAAAGGCGATCAGATCGCCTGGGAGCAGATCGTCCGCCAGTACTGGCGCAAGGTGTTCAACGTCGCTTACAAATTCGTCGGTAAACACGACGAGGCCGAAGATCTCACACAGGACATCTTCCTCAAGATCTTCAAGTCCCTCGACACGTTCGACCGGCGGGCGAATTTTCAGACGTGGCTGATCAGCATCAGCCGCAACTTGTGCATCGATCACTACCGGAGCGTGCGCAAGGAGCGCGAGACCATCGACCGCGACGTTGACGCCAACGAACTCTCGCCGGTGTCGCGCGAGATCGGACCGGTGGCGGCGCTCGAGCAGCGCGACCGTGTCGTGCTGTTGCGGCAGGCGATGGCGGCCCTGCCGGAAACGTTGCGCACCGCGGTCCTGATGCGCGACATCCAGGAGCTCTCGTACCAGGAAATCGCTGACGCGCTGCGGCTGCCGGAAGGCACGGTCAAATCGCGGATCAATCGAGGCCGCACCGAGCTCGCGCGCCAGATCCGCAAACTACGCGGCGACGATTTCAGCCCGAACGATGCGGTCGCACGGCGAACCGCCAAGCGCACTGGAGCCTACTGATGAATGTCAAAACTGAGCAGGTCGGAGGCGTGTCGGTCGTCCGGGTCGGCGAGACGCGCCTCATGTACCCCATCCTGTCCGATTTCTCGTCCGCCGTCAGCGGCCTGATCTCCGCCGGCAAGCGTGAAATCGTCATCGACCTCGCACCGGTCACCTACGTCGACAGCGCGACCATCGGCTGCCTGATGGATCTCTACCGTCAGGTCGCGACGGCCGGGGGCCATCTGAAGCTTTCGGGCGTGCAGAAGCGCGTCGAAACGATGCTGACCATGACGGGCGCGCAGAATTTCCTCGAGATCCACGCCGACGAGTCGAGCGCGGTCAAGAGCTTCGGGGGATAACGATGCGCAAGATCAAGACCACCAGCGGCGCCGACATCGCGCTCGACGGCGATTTGCTCGCCGTCATGGAGGCGCTCTATCGCGAGGTCACGGCCAGGCGCGGCCTCGAGCGCTCCTTCGAAGACATGGTGAAGGAAATCCACCACCTGATCGACCAGATGGACGAGGCAGAGCGGCGAACCTATCTGGCCGAGAGCATGTTCCTGAATACGGTGAAGTACGAGAATGACAAGCTCGAGTCGTATATGCGGAAGCTTACCAACAAAGCGTAGGGGCTGGGGGCCAGGGGCTAGCTGAGGGAGCTGGGGACTAGGGGACTAGGGGACTGGGGGCTTGGGGACTGTCTGCGCGAATACGGCGAGGCTGCTGCCGACCGATCGACCGCCTGGGTTGTCCCTGTCTGACGAGACGTTCACCATCGATCGCACGTGAGTGACCGGATCTTCCAGCGCCATCGACGTCGACCCGCCGCCATCCAGGTTCAGCGCGTTCCAGACGCCGTAATCAGCGATCAATACGTCGGCCACCTCGCCCACGCGCATCCCGTCGCTGCCTCCGCGCACATCGACGGTGAACAGCGTCAGCGTGCGCCCGTCGCGTGAGAGCCCGATCGCGGTCCGGGCGGTCGCCACGTCGTACCACGATCTCTCGTTCGAGAACGTGCCGGGCCCGCCGACGTCCAGTAGGGCATCAGGATGCTGCGCATCCTTGTAGGCCGGCACGGTCTTCACGCCGTCCGTGACGATCTGCGCCGAACCCGACACCGTCGTCCAGAGTGTGACCGGCTCCGCCACCTCGATGCCATTGTCAGAGCCTTGGCCGCCGAAGCCTCGGCGAAGGCGGCGATGGACGATGGTCGCGTGATTTTCTCGGTCGATGTTGAGGCCGGCTGCATCGCGCACGAGGGCAAACGACTGCTCGGGTGCCTCGAACGCGGAATACACGCGCCCCTCGGACGCCGCGATACCGACGAGCCACGCTTCCCGATCGGTGGAGGGGAACGGCAGGAAGTAGTGCGCGTTGATGGCGACCTGCGCGCCTTCCTGCGTCAGGTAGTCGAGCGTGGTCTGCCGGATGACCTCGCGACCACCCGACGGCGGCGACAGCTTGAAGCGGAGGCCGGGCGCCGACAGATCGACCTGGACGATGTGCATGTGAACGGCGCGCGGCGAGGTCTCGGTCCGATCGATGTAGGTGATCCCGGCAAACGGCTGCGAGACCAGCGTGATCAGAATCGCGAGCAGGCGCATCGCGGGATAATATGACAAGGTCTCGATGTCCCTGAACTTTCTGGCCACACGGTTTCAGTGCAGCTGGCCGTGGACCACGCTCGTCATGCTGTGCGACGGGCGGCTGGTCTGCGGGTGCGCCGATCCGTATGGCAAACGCGTTCTCGGCGACGCGCGCGCGTCTTCGATCCACGACGTGTGGACCGGTCCGACCGTGTCGGCGCTGCGGGCGGACTTGAACGGCGGCGGCTCGAAGTTCTGCGGCGACTGTCCGTTGAAACTGCCGCTCAAGAAAGACGAACAGCCGCCGGCTCGGCCGATCGACGCCGGACTGCATCCGTCGCGGATGTACATCGAGTGTACCGCCGCCTGCAACATCTCCTGCACGCAGGCATGCTGCGCGCCGGAAACCGGCATCACCCGGACCCGCCAGGCCGGCATGCTGGATTTCGACCTCTTCCGCCGGGTGATCGACGAAGTCGGCGCCTCGCTCGTCCGGGTGGACTTCTTCAACTACGGCGAAGCGTTCCTGCACAAGCGCGCGGTCGAGATGTGCGAGTACATCAAGACGACCTTCCCGCACATCTATCTCTACACCAGCACGAACGGCCTCGCGCTTACCGACACGCAGGCGCGCCGGCTCGTGCACTCGGGCATCGACGAGGTGACGTTTTCCATCGACGGCGCGACCGCCGACAGCTATGTGAAGTACCGGCAGCGGGGGCGGTTCGACGTCGCGATCGCCACTCTGCGCGCGATGGCGGACGAAAAACGCAGCGCCGGACGCGATCTGCCGTTTCTCAACTGGCGCTACATCCTGTTCAACTGGAACGACAGCGACGCGGAGATGGCGCGCGCGCGCGAGCTGGCCGCCGACATCGGGGTCGATCGCCTGTGCTGGGAGCTGACGGACCATCCGGAGGACGCGTATTCGCGACGTTTTGGACCCGGCTCGCCGGCGCTCGACGCCATCCGCCACGAGATCTGGGACGACAACAACCTCGGCAACGCCATCCCGGGCGCGACGCCGCGGGCGCGAATCGACGTGCGCACCCTGGTACCGGGAATCCCGATCGTCGCGCGCGCCGGCCGCCCCGTGCAGGTCCGCACGCGCGTGCACAACCTCTCGACGCGTCCGTTCCCGGCGCAGGCGACGTACGGCCGGCGCCTCGTGCGCCTCGGCGCCCAGCTCTGCGCCGAGGACGGGACGATGCTCAATCGCGACTTCGCGCGCGCGTGGCTGCCCGCGACACTTGGACCCGGGACACGCGCGGACGTCGCGATCGACATCCCGGCGCCCGAACAGCCAGGCCGCTACGCGTTGAAGTTCGATCTGGTCAGTGAAGGGATCGACTGGTTCGAGAAATGTGGAAGCCCGACGACGACGCGGGCGCTGTGGGTCAGATAGTCATCAGTCGCCGGTCGTCGGTCATCAGTCTTCAGTCGTCAGTCGCAGTCGTCAGGCACGGTCTGAAGATTGATCACGGAGACTGACCACTGACGACTCGCGACTGACGACGGACGACTGGTGACCGGCGACTTCGGATCTTTATGACTTTGTATACACCGTCTTGCGCTTCAGCTCCCCGTTCGGCGTCTGAGTGGTGCTCTCGATCACCATCTCCTTGCCGCCGTTGTCGAGCCGCCGGACTTCTTTCGTGGTGATCGGCGTGCCCTGAAATTCGCGCGTCGTCTCGATGACGAGGCTCGAGCCGTCCCATTTCGCCGTCGACTTCACCGACTGCGCGCCGCCGCGGCCCATGACCTGATTGGTGCTCTCCGAGCCATCGAGCTTGTAGACCATCGTCACCGGTCCGCCGCGCCCTTCACTGCTGACCGACAGCTCGTTGGCCGTCTGCTTGATCGTCTGCGTGCCGCCACCGCCACCACCGCCGCCGCCACCACGGCCCTGCGGGGGCGGATCGCTTTTCGCCGTGTCGAGCGTCCACGTCCCGGAAAAATCCGCTTTCCCTTGGGCGCGCACCGAGAACGGCAGCACGACTGCCGTGAGCAACGCCAACAGCATGACGCGTTTCATGAAAGCCTCCTTAACCGCATGAACAGATCGCAGATCTTCTCACGGATCGAGCTGCCAACCCTCTTTGCACTTTGCTTATGAGACGCGCAGGACGTGCGCTACCTCGACCGGAACGATCGATGGACAGTGCGTCGAGCCGTGAGACTTGAGACTTGAGACTTGAGACTTGAGACTTGATCAGTTCGCGAGGCGCGGCGCGACGGCCGGCACACGCGGAGGCAGCTGCAAGGCCGCGGCGTCGAGCGGCGCCTCGACGAGGCGCCACGCGTGCGTCTCTTCGAGAATCTTCGCGGCGAACTCGGTGTGCAGCGCATGCCCCGCGCGATGCGCGACGAGATGGCCGATGACCGGGTAGCCGACGAGCGCGAGATCGCCGATCGCGTCGAGGATCTTGTGGCGGACGAATTCGTCCTCGAACCGGAGCGCGTTGTTCAGCACGCCCGTTTCGCCGAGCACAATCGCGTTCTCGAGCGAACCGCCGAGCGCAAGGCCGTTCTGCCGCAGCATCTCGACGTCCTTGAGGAACGTGAAGGTGCGCGCCGGCGCGATCTCCTCGACGAACGACTCCTCGGTGATGCAGAGCGTGCGCGCCTGGTGGCGGAGCAGCGGGTGGTCGTAGCTGATGCTGTAGGTGACCTTGAAGTGATCCGACGGGAACAGCGCAATCCGCTTGTCGCCGCGCGAAATCGCAATCGGCCTGACGATCTTCAGATACTTGCGCGGCGTCTGCAGGACCTTCAGCCCCGCCTCGTGAATCAGATAGATGAACGGCGCCGCGCTGCCGTCCATGATCGGCACTTCCGGCGAATTCAGCTCGACGATGACGTTGTCGACGCCCACGCTGACGAGCGCCGCCAGCAGGTGCTCCACCGTCTCGACTGATACTTCGTTGCGCGCCAACCCGGTCGCGAGCTGAATACCCGCCAGGTTGTGCACCGTCGCGGGCACCTCGTGGTCGCCCAAGTCGGCGCGGCGGAAACGGATACCGAAGTCCGCCGGCGCGGGCTTGAGTGTGAGATTGACCTTGTTGCCGGAGTGAAGACCAATTCCG
>Ga0114129_10018178_pt1 | contig 10009 bp, 12 predicted proteins | sample RhiMetdeltSRZDD1_FD_80071 | JGI IMG/M metagenome (GOLD analysis project Ga0114129, IMG submission 80071) | Populus rhizosphere microbial communities from Tennessee, USA - Rhizosphere MetaG P. deltoides SRZDD1 (version 2) (version 2) | ecosystem: Host-associated > Plants > Roots > Rhizosphere >...
AAGTTCTGCAGGAAATATTCGGGAAACTGACTGCCGAGTGCTGGATCATAGACCTCGCGCGCCGCAGAGGCGCTCTTGCGCTCGGCAGCGCGCGGAATGTCGGCGAAGAATTCGCGGCTCAAGCTCAAAACCTCGGCCAGGCTTCCATCATGATCGCGGGGCAGCGGATAATGTCCGGCGGCGACATTGTCGAGATCGACACGGAAGAGCGTCAAGAGCTCGCCGACCAGCCCGCCGGCAGCGCCATTGCGTCGAGCGGCTGGCGGCGCCGGGCGTTGCTCGCCGCCCTGCCCCGTATTGCGGAAATCCTGGGACGCCAGATAATGGCCCATGAACCAGGCGACGCGCGCTCCCTGCCGCGCCACATAGGAGAGGCGGTCGAACATGGACGTCATCTGCTTTTCTCCGCGGCGAGGAGGAACTCCCTGTTGCCATCACCGCCCAGGATGGGAGACTGTATCACGCCTAAGACGCGCCAGGGTTTTTGCGACCCGAGCCAGTCCGAGATATTTGCGCAGACCATCACATGAACGCTCTTATCCGTGACGACGCCGGAGCTGTCGAGAAATCCTCGCCCGGCCTCGAACTGCGGTTTGATGAGAGCGATCAGACGGGCGCCCGGCGCCGCCAATCGAAGGGCCGGCGGCAAGGCCAATGTCAGTGAAATGAAACTGACGTCGCAGGTGATAAGCTCAGGCGGTGCCGGAAGATACGCCCACGTCAAATCTCGCGCGTTGAGGCGCTCGATGAGCGAGACCCTTGGATCTGTCCTGAGCGAAGGGGCGAGCTGGCCATGGCCGACATCGACAGCCAGCACGCGCTTTGCCCCGCGTTCAAGCAGCACCTGGGTGAAGCCGCCGGTCGAAGCGCCCAAATCCAAGGCCAGATCGACCGCGGCGTCGATACCGAAATGATCGAGCGCGTGGACGAGCTTGAGAGCGGCGCGCGAGACATAGCGGGCTGCGCCATCGCTCACGGAAATAGCGGTCTCACCTTCGACATTCTGCGAGGGCTTAAGCGCCCTCCTGCCATCGATGGTGACGGTGCCGCGCAGGATGGCGTCGCGGGCGCGGGAGCGCGTTACGAAATAGCCACGGTCGACGAGGAACTGATCGAGACGCATCTTGGGGCGAAGCTAATCGGCTTTGAAAGGCTCCGTCCCCTGGGGCGTGCCATCGGGGCGAAGAGTGATCTTCTGGATGCGCGCCTCGGCATCCTGCAACATCTTCTCGCAATGCGCCTTCAGATGCTCGCCTCTCTCGTAGATGGTGATCGATTCCTCGAGACCGATCCTGCCCTGCTCGAGCCGGCCAACGATCTCCTCAAGCTCCTTCAGAGCGGCCTCGAAGCTCATCGCGGCGATATCGCCATGGGGTGCATCGGCCATCAGACAACATCCTCCAGCTGCGGCACGCTGCCGCTTCCAGAGCCGCGCATGAGCGACTGGACATGGACGGCAAGGGAAGACGCGAGCGCCTTCAAGTCATAGCCCCCTTCGAGAACCGAGACAACGCGGCCATCGGCATGGCGGTGAGCCTCATCCATGAGATAGAGCGTGGCCCAGACATAATCCTCTTCGGTGAGCTCGAGACTGCCCAAGGGATCGCGCTTATGGGCATCGAAGCCTGCCGAGATGATGAGGAGGTCGGGCGCGAAGTCATCGAGCGCCGGCAGAATGCGGGTCTTCATGGCGTCGCGGAACTCGTGGGAACCGTCTCCGGCGCGCAGCGGCGCATTGAAGATATTGCCGACCCCCCTTTCGGTCGGGGCGCCGCTTCCGGGGTAGAGCGGCATCTGGTGGGTCGAGCCATAGAAGAGACCTTGATCCGACCAGAAGATCTCCTGGGTGCCATTGCCGTGGTGGACGTCGAAATCGACGACGGCGATGCGCTCGGCATCATAGACCTCGCGCGCGTGATAGGCAGCGACGGCGGCGTTGTTGAACAGGCAGAAGCCCATGGCGCGGCGAGTCTCGGCATGATGGCCGGGAGGCCGCGTGGCGCAGAAGGCATTCTCCGCTTCGCGACGCATGACCGCATCGACGGCGCGCACGGCGGCGCCTGCGCCACGCAAGGCGGCTTCGAAGCTCTTGGGCGACATCCAGGTGTCGGGGTCGAGCTGCTCGAAGCCCTCATCGGGGGCTGCCTGCTCGATGCGGTGGTAATAGTCCTCGGCATGGGCGCGCGTGATCTGTTCGGCGCTCGCCAAGGGCGCCTCCTCGCGCAGCAGGTCATCGAAAGGGGGCGTTGCGAGAATGCGCTCGATGATCCTCAGACGGTCGGGGCGCTCGGGATGACCCTCGGGCGGAGAATGCTCGATCATGACAGGATGCGAAAGCAGAAGGGTCGTCATGGACGCTTTTGGTGAACTCTTAACGTTTGCGTGTTAGTCGGGCCGCATAGTTATAGGCATTTGATCATGGCGTCGATAGTTCGATGGGCGCTGATCTGCGGATCGGTTCCCCTTGTCTTCGCGATCTCAATTTTTGTCGGCTGGACGATCTGCCGCTGTGCAGTTACGCGCTCATCACTTATTTTTCCTATGAGATCACGATTATCAATGAGTCCGGCCGTCTCATCCGAAGCCTCACTTTCCAGGACCCGCAGGGAGGGACGCACGTCGTGTCCAGCATATTGCCCGGCCAAAGGATCACGAAGTCATTCCAGTTCGGTGGGGAAGGTCCCGTGACGTTCCGCATGGGAGAAGGAGAGCCCTCTCGTGAGCTCCTGGGCTATATCACCAATGCGCAGAAGGGCTCACGTGTTGTGCTCACCATCCATCCCGATCAGAGCACAAGCATTGATGTCGTGAGCGAAGACTGAGGAAATGGGCGGTGCGGTTGAGGCAACCCGTTTACCTTTTGCTCACCTTTCCCGCGTAAGTAGCCGGGCATCCGTAACGACACGCGCGAGGTCATCGAGATGTCCATAGTGGGGGTCGGCTATTGTTTTCTGGTTGCGAGCGCAGTGCTGCCATTGGTGAGCTCACATCCCCTGGGCTTCAGCCAAGGGCTGATGGCCGTGATGCTCGCATTGGCGATGGGCGTGGGCGGTCTCGTCAGCAGGTGGGACCTGCGCAACCGGATCGATTTGATGAAGGCGTCGACGCTCATTATTCTATGCCTGGCGGTCGGAGGCGTGAAGATTTCGGGAGCCTTTATGCGTCCCGCGTCCGATTACGTGATCAATCAGAGGGATCATACCCTCTCATCGTCATTCGGGCGCGAGCCGAACTCGGGCTCCACTTTGCCCGCAGTCCATGAGATCGCCGGGTCGGGCCAGGCCATGACGGTTCGCTAAACTCCTGACGCGCGGGCGCCGATCCCGCGCATCTCTGACGTCACGGCCGGGCGTGACCTGCGCATAGCTCCATGGTAGGACCCTTTTTTCCTCATTGGGTCAAAACAGCATGGGCATCGGCGAAGCAGAGCTGGAGCGGGCGGCGCAACTGCTGCGCCAGGGCAAGCTCGTGGCCTTTCCGACCGAGACGGTCTACGGACTGGGTGCCGATGCGACGAATGACGCGGCGGTCGCTGCAATTTACGCGGCAAAGGGGCGACCGAAGTTCAATCCGCTGATCGCCCATGTCGGGAATTTGGCCGAGGCGCAGGCGCTCGGCGTCTTCAATAGCGATGCGGACCGTCTGGCGCGAGCGTTCTGGCCGGGGCCTTTGACGCTCGTCGTGCCGCGGCGGGCGGATTGTCCGGTGTCGATGCTTGCCTCAGCGGGCCTCGCTTCGATTGCGCTCAGGGTGCCCTCGCATGAGGTGGCGCAGACGCTCATCGCCAAGAGCGGCAAGCCGATCGTGGCGCCGAGCGCCAATCCTTCGGGCGCGATCAGCCCGACGCTCGCAAGCCACGTCGGCGAGAGGCTTTCGGGGCGCGTCGCCATGGTGCTCGACGGGGGCCCCTGCGCCGTCGGCATCGAATCGACGATCGTCAAATGCATGGGCGGGGAGCCCGTTCTTCTGAGGCCCGGCGGCATCGGCACTTCCGACATCGAGACCGTTCTCGGCAAGCCGTTGCTGCTCGAAACTATGAAGGCGGGGCGGCCCGATGCGCCAGGACAGCTCGAGCAGCACTATGCGCCGCGGGCCAAGGTGATCCTCGATGTGGTGTGGCCCCGCTTCGATGTCGGCCTTCTCGCCTTTGGGCCGCAAGTGCCGCGGCACCCGGGGCCGGTGCGCAATCTTTCCGCCTCTGGCAATCTCGAGGAGGCCGCGGCAAATCTTTTCCGCATGATGCATGAGCTCGACGAGGTGGGAGTCCAGACGATCGCAGTGATGCCCATTCCACAGGACGGCCTTGGCCAGGCGATCAACGACAGGCTGGCGCGCGCTGCCGCGCCCTTCCATCGCTGATGGCTTCCGAGACTGCCATCGAACGGCTGATCGCGGTCGTGGGACGAGAGAATGTCATCACCGTCGCTGCCGAGATGGAGCCCTATCTGCGCGAGTGGCGCGAGCGCTGGACGGGCAAGGCGAAAGCGGTGCTTAGACCGAAGACGACCGAGGAGGTTTCCCGCCTCCTCGCGATCGCGCATGAGACGGAAACGCCGATCGTGGCGCAGGGAGGCAATACGGGCGCCGTCGGCGGGCAAATCCCCTTCGAGTCGGGCGATGAAGTGGTGCTGTCGCTCACGCGGCTCAACCGCATCCGCGAGGTCGATGCCATCGACAACAGCATGATCGCCGAAGGGGGCGCAACGCTCAAAGCCGTGCAGGATGCAGCGGAGGCGGCGGACCGGCTTTTCCCCTTGAGCCTCGGCTCGGAGGGAAGCTGCACCATCGGCGGCAATCTCGCCACCAATGCGGGAGGCGTGTCGGTCGTGGCCTACGGCAATGCGCGGGCGCTGACACTCGGGCTCGAAGTGGTTCTCGCCGATGGGCGCATTTGGAACGGCCTCAGGCGGTTGCGCAAGGACAATACCGGTTATGATCTCAAGGACATCTTCATCGGCTCGGAGGGAACGCTCGGCGTAATCACCGCCGCGGCCCTGATGCTGTTCCCCCGACCCCGCGACAAAGCCACGGCCTTCGCCTCGCTCAAGGATCCCAAAGCCGCACTCGATCTCTTCCACCTCGCTTCGGCAGTGGGCGGGCGGGTGACGGCCGTCGAGCTTCTGCCGCGCATCGGCATCGAGTTCGTCGAGCGCCATTCCGCCTTACGCAGCCCCCTCGCCGAACCGGCGCCATGGTATGTGCTGATCGAAGTTTCGGGTGCCGAACCTCCGGGACGGCTCACGGGCCAAATGGAAATCATGCTGGCCGAAGCGTTCGAGCGGCAGATCGTGCAGGATGCCGTGCTTGCCTCCTCCGAAGCCCAGCGCAAGACACTCTGGGAGACACGGGAAATCCTCTCGCTCGTGCAAAAGGCCGAAGGCGGCTCGATCAAGCATGACGTGTCGGTGCCGGTCTCGAAAATCCCCATCTTCCTCAGCGAGGCGACGGCGGCGGTCAAACGACTGATCCCCGGCGCACGTCCGGTTCCTTTCGGCCATATCGGCGATGGCAATATCCATTTCAACATCAGCCAGCCCGTGGGCGCCGACAGGGAAGCTTTCCTCGAACGCTGGGATGAAGTGAGCGCCGCCGTGTTCGAAGTGGTCCTGAGACTCAATGGTTCGATCAGCGCCGAGCACGGCATCGGACGGCTCAAGCGTGATCTCATGCCTTCCATCAAGTCTCCGGTGGAGCTCAAGATGATGAAGGATCTGAAACGGCTGTTCGATCCCAAGGGCATCCTCAATCCGGGCAAGGTGCTGCCGCCATGAGTGCTGGACCCGAAATCCGGCCGATGCGGGATGAGGATCTTGAGGCGGTGATCGCCCTGTGGGAGGCCTGCGGGCTGACGCGGCCGTGGAACAGACCGGACAAGGACATCGCCTTCGCGCGGGGCAAGGAGCAGTCGGACGTGCTCGTCGGAGTGATCGGCGCGGAAGTCGTCGCCTCGATCATGGTCGGCCACGACGGGCATCGCGGCAGTTTCTACTATGTCGCGGTGGCGCCCGAGCACCAAGGCCATGGCATCGGCACGCTCCTCATCCGCGGTGGCGAGACATGGTTGAAGCAGAGAGGAGTATGGAAGGTCAATGTGCTGATCCGGCAGGAGAATGCGGCCGTTCAGGATTTCTACGAGCGGCTCGGCTATGAGGTGAACAAGGTCATGTCCATGGGCCAGAGGCTCATCGAGGGCTGATCAGAAGAGCTTGAGCTGGCCTTGATCGCGCGGCGATGGGGCTTGCGTTTCGCGGAGCGGCCGGGACAGATCGGCGGGATCGGCGGCGAGATAATCATCATCGACGGGCTTCAACAGCCGCGCTGCGTCCTCAGCACTCACCCTGTCGCTATCGAGCCAGGCATCGAAATCCTCGGCCTTGATCAGGGCGGGCATGCGGTGATGGATCGCGGCGAGCCGTTCGTTGGCGGGAACGGTGATGAAGAGCGCGGTGTCGATCTCGCTACCGTCGCCGCCGCCCCAGGTCTCCCACAGGCCGGCGATGGCGAAGAGTCCTTCATCGGGGCGGTGAACGAAATAAGGCTGCTTCCGGCCCGGCACCTCGCCCTTCCACTGGAAGAAGCCGTCGGCCGGGACGAGGCAGCGGCGGCGGCGCATGGCGTTGCGGAAACTCGGCTTGTCCAGAACGGTCTCGGCGCGGGCATTGGCGAGCGGGCGGCCGGGCCTCACCTCCTTGGTCCAGGACGGTATGAAACCCCAGTGGACGAGCGCGAAAATGCGCCTGCCCTCCTCCATCCTGACGATGCCGATGGGCTGGCCCGGACCGATATAGGGGCGCGGCGCAAAGTGCTGAGGCTCCCCGTCCTTGCAGGCGAAGAGTCGTCTTGCCTCTTCCGGACCGCGCCTGAAACTGTAAAGTCCGCACATCCTCACACCCCAATCACGCTCGCATGGCAACCCAAGACAGACAACACATCAGGAGCAGACCGGTTCTGGGGGTGAGCGTGTGCATCGTCAAGGAGGGCCGCGCGCTTTTGACCCAGCGGGCGCGGCCGCCCTTCGAGGACAGATGGAGCCTGCCCGGCGGCCATGTCGAGGGTGGCGAAAGGCTTGAGGTTGCGGCCCGGCGCGAGGTGGAAGAGGAGACGGGCCTCAAATGCAAAATCGGAGAGCTGTTCCACTGGGTCGAGATCGTCGGCGAGGACAAACATTATGTCATCGCCATATTCCTCGCCCGGTGGATCGAAGGGGAGCCTCGGCCCCAGGACGACGCGAAGGCGGTCCGATGGGCGACGGCAGAGGAGGCAGCGCAACTCCAGACGACGCCCGAGCTCGACCAAATCCTTGTCAAGGCGCTCAGGCGTTAACCTTCTTCAGGGACCGTGCTGTGCGGGAAATTTCCCCATGTTAAAGTCTTGGTTACCAAACGGCCGGGTGGGACCGAGCCGTCGGGGAGGGATTTTGGGACGCTTCAAGGGCAGTCAACGTCATATGCATAACGCCGAGTGGAAGACTTCTTCTGGGGCCAAGAAGGAGGAGCCGAAACATGTGGCCCTGCGCTACATTCTCGATGCCTGGGAAGAGGCTTTGTTCGACGGCATCGATTCCGATTGCGTCGCCACCGCGGCCATATTCGCGGCGCTCTCCGACATGATCGCGGCTTACGGCGAGGAGCCGGTTGCCAACATGACCGAGCGTCTGCCCGAACGCATCCGCGCGGGAGAATTCACCATCGTTCGCACGCGGCAGTAGTCGGGCGCTTTGACGAAACATTGAACGTCATCACCGGGCTCGACCCGGTGATCTTGCATGTACTGCAGGAGATGCGCGGATCAAGTCCGCGCATGACGAAAGGCGTACCGTCAAATATCCACAACGACGCGCCCGCGGATACGGCCGGCGACGATCTCGGAGGCGATGCGCGGAACCTCGGCGAGCTTCACATGGGTCGTCATGGCGGCGAGCTTGCTCTTGTCCAGGTCGCGCGCCAGACGGCGCCAGGCCTCGATGCGGCGCGTCTTCGGACAGTGAACGGAATCGATGCCGACGAGCTTCACGCCACGCAAGATGAAGGGCATGACGGTAGCCGGCAGGTCCGAGCCTTGCGCGAGGCCGCAGGCAGCGACCGTGCCGCCATATTGCGTCTGAGAGAGAACGTTGGCGAGGGTGATCGAACCGACGCTGTCGACCGCACCCGCCCAGCGCATCCTGCCCAGCGGCTTGACCGGGGTTGAAAACTCGCCACGATCGACGACGCCGTTCGCTCCCAGCGATTTGAGATAAGGTTCTTCCGACAGCCGCCCGGTCGAGGCAATGACGGTGTAGCCCACCTTCGACAAGAGCGCGATGGCGACGGAGCCCAGTCCGCCCGCGGCACCTGTAACAAGAACCTCGCCCTCGCCCGGTCTGACACCCTGCTCCTGCAGGGCCATGACGGCAAGCATGGCCGTGTAGCCGGCGGTGCCGATGGCCATGGCTTCGCCGGTCGAGACCTGATCGGGAAGGCGGACGAGCCAATCGCCCGGGACGCGGGCGCGCCCGGCATAGCCGCCGTGATGGCTTTCACCGACACCCCAGCCGTTGAGAACCACCTTGTCGCCCGGCTTGAACTCAGCATGGGAGGAGGCGCTCACCGTCCCTGAGAAATCGACGCCGGGGATGAGCGGATATTTACGCAGGATCGGGGCCTTGCCCGTCAGTGCGAGACCATCCTTGTAATTGACGGTCGAGTGTTCGACCTCAACGGTGACGTCGCCATCCATCAGGTCGGCGTTCGACAGCTCCTTCAGTTCCACCGTCTGGCCCCGATCGGTCTTGCCGATGAAGATCGCCTGAAACCTGTCGCTCATACCTGCTCCACCATTTGTAACTTCGACTGTTCGATGCTCTCGAAACGCAAAGGACGCCCGTTGGCGCCCGCCAGCAACTGCCCTTCCCACATGACAACATTGCCCCGCAAGACGGTGCCAACAGGCCAGCCCCTGACCTTCATCCCATCATAAGGCGTCCAGCGGCAGCGGCTCTCGATCCAGTCATCGGCGATGGTGCGCTCTGCCTTCATGTCGACAATGGAGACATCCGCGTCATGCCCTTCCAAGATTCTTCCCTTGCCGGCAATGCCGAAGAGTTCGGCGGGGCGGTGGCTCGAAAGCTCGGCGAAGCGTTCGAGCGATAGCCGGCCGCGATTGACATGATCGAGCATGACCGGCACGAGTGTCTGCACGCCCGGCATGCCGGAAGGCGATTGCGGATAGGTCTGGGCTTTTTCCTCCAGCGTGTGGGGCGCATGATCGGAGCCCAGAATGTCGACGGTGCGGTCGGCAATCGCAGCCCAAAGCGCGTCGCGATGGGAGGCATCGCGGATGGGCGGGTTCATCTGCGCCCGCGTGCCCAGGCGCTCATAGGCTTCAGGTGCCGCAAGCGTCAGATGATGGGGTGTCGCCTCGACGGACGCCAGATCCTTATTGACCTTGAGCAGGGACAGTTCCCGCGCGCTCGAGACGTGCAGGACATGGACGCGTTTTCCCGCACGCCGCGCAAGGCGCAGAAGGCGTTCGGTGGAACGAAAGGCTGTTTCCTCGTCGCGCCAGAGGGGATGGCTCGATGGATCGCCCTCAAGGCGGGCACTCACGCGCTCCTTCAGACGCTGCTCATCCTCGGAATGGAACGCGGCGCGGCGGGTGATGTGTTTCAGGATTATCGCCAGCGTCTCCTCGTCGCTCACGAGAAGATCGCCGGTGGACGAGCCCATGAAGACCTTGACGCCGCAGCAGCCGGGAAGCTTCTCGAGCTCGGCAAGCTTCTCTGCATTTTCACGGGTGGCGCCGATGTAGAATGCGTAATCGCAGTGCATGCGCGCCTTTGCCCGCGCCAGCTTGTCGGCCAGGGCTTCGGCGGAAACGGTCGGCGGCCTAGTGTTGGGCATCTCGAAGACCGCGGTCACTCCGCCCATGACGGCGGCGCGACTGCCCTGCTCCAGATCCTCCTTGTGGGTCATGCCCGGCTCGCGGAAATGAACCTGGGTGTCGATGACGCCGGGAAGGAGGTGCAGGC
>Ga0114129_10018179_pt1 | contig 10009 bp, 9 predicted proteins | sample RhiMetdeltSRZDD1_FD_80071 | JGI IMG/M metagenome (GOLD analysis project Ga0114129, IMG submission 80071) | Populus rhizosphere microbial communities from Tennessee, USA - Rhizosphere MetaG P. deltoides SRZDD1 (version 2) (version 2) | ecosystem: Host-associated > Plants > Roots > Rhizosphere >...
GCAAAGACGATTTCCATCTGGAATCCGCAGATCGTGCAGCGCGCGATCTGGGATTCGGTGAAGAAGCTCCACCCGCGCACGATGGCGCGCAACCCGGTCATGTTCGTCGTGGAAATCGGCAGCGTGCTGACGACGCTGCGGCTGATCCAGGATGCGCTTGCCGGACGCAGCGGCCTCGGCTTCGAGTTCCAGATCACGTTCTGGCTCTGGCTGACTGTGCTGTTCGCCAACTTTGCCGAGGCGATGGCGGAAGGGCGCGGCAAGGCGCAAGCGGACACGTTGCGCAAGGCGAAGACCGAGACGATGGCCAACCGCGAGATCGCCGGCGGATCGCTCGAACGGGTTGGTGCACCGCAGCTGCGCAAGGGAGATGTCGTCCGCGTCTCGGCAGGCGAGGTGATTCCTGCGGACGGAGACATCATCGACGGCGTCGCCTCCGTGGACGAGAGCGCCATCACCGGCGAGTCCGCCCCGGTCATCCGCGAATCGGGCGGCGACCGATCGGCCGTGACCGGTGGCACGCGCGTCCTGTCCGACTGGATTCGCGTGCGAGTGACCGCGAACCCTGGAGAGACGTTCCTCGACCGGATGATCGCGCTCGTTGAGGGCGCCGAGCGGCAGAAGACGCCGAACGAAATCGCGCTCAACATCCTGCTGGCCGGCCTGACGATCGTGTTTCTGATCGCCGTGGCCACCTTGCAGCCGTTCGCGATCTACTCGGGTGCGCCGCAAACCGTGTTCGTCCTTGTGTCGCTCCTCGTCTGCCTGATTCCGACAACCATCGGCGGGCTGCTGTCGGCGATCGGCATCGCGGGCATGGATCGCCTGGTGCAGCACAACGTGCTGGCCATGTCGGGCCGCGCGGTCGAGGCCGCGGGCGACGTCCACACGCTGCTCCTCGACAAGACTGGAACGATCACGCTCGGCAACCGGCAGGCGACCGAGTTCATCCCGCTGCCGGGCATCAGCGAAGCGCAGCTGGCCGACGCGGCGCAGCTCGCGTCCCTCGCAGACGAGACGCCTGAGGGGCGCTCGATCGTCGTCCTTGCCAAGGAGAAATACGGCCTTCGTGGACGCGAGCTGGCGACGACCGTCGCGTCCGGCCAGGCGGTCGGGGGCGGCGTCGTGACTGCGGCCGGCTCGCGCGCCGAGTTCGTCCCCTTCTCGGCGCAGACGCGCATGTCCGGCGTCAACCTCGAGGGCCGCGAGATTCGCAAGGGCGCCGGCGACGCCCTCGAGAAATACGTCGCATCGAGAGGCGGCGCCGTGCATCCGCAGCTCACCGCGACCGTCCAGCGCATCGCGCGTGCGGGCGGTACGCCGCTCGTGGTTGCGGAAGGACGCGCGGCACTCGGCGTGATCCACCTGAAGGACATCGTCAAAGGCGGCATCAAGGAGCGCTTCGCGCACCTGCGTGCGATGGGCATCAAGACGGTGATGATCACCGGCGACAACCCGCTCACGGCCGCGGCGATAGCCGCCGAATCGGGCGTGGACGACTTCCTGGCGCAGGCAACACCCGAAGACAAGATGGCGCTCATCAAGCGCGAGCAGGCCGACGGCAAGCTCGTCGCGATGACCGGCGACGGCACCAACGACGCGCCGGCGCTGGCGCAGGCCGACGTGGGTGTGGCGATGAACACGGGCACGCAGGCGGCGAAGGAGGCCGGCAACATGGTCGACCTCGATTCGAATCCGACGAAGCTGCTCGAGGTCGTCGAGATCGGCAAGCAGCTCCTCATCACCCGGGGCGCACTGACGACGTTCTCGATCGCCAATGACGTGGCGAAGTACTTCGCGATCATTCCGGCGATGTTCCTCGCCACGTACCCGTTGCTCAATGCACTGAACATCATGCAGCTGCAAACGCCGCAGTCGGCGATCCTGTCAGCGGTCATCTTCAACGCGCTGATCATCGTCGCACTGGTGCCGCTGGCGCTGCGCGGCATCCAGTACCGGCCGATCGGCGCAGCGGCGCTGCTCCGCCGCAACCTGCTGATCTACGGTGTCGGCGGCATCATCGCGCCGTTCATCGGCATCAAGATCATCGACGTCGTCATCACGGCATTGCATCTGGCATAGTTTTCACGTGGGGGGCGGACCTTAAGGTCCGCCCCTACGATCAACGGAGACATCATGAACATCACTCGCAACCTCATCGTCGCCGCCCTGATGACGATCGTCACGACGCTGATTCTCGGCATCGTGTACCCGCTGGTGATCACCGGCATCGCCCAGGTGGCGTTTCCTGACGAGGCGAACGGGCAGTTGATCGAGCTCAACGGCAAGGTCGTCGGCTCGCGCATCATTGGCCAGGGCTTTTCGTCGCCCGGATACTTCCACTCCAGGCCATCGGCGGCGGGAGTGGGTTACGACGCGGCCAATTCCGCGGGCAGCAACCTCGGGCCGACAAACAAGAAGCTCGTTGATGCCGTGAAGGCGAACGTCGAGGCCGCACGCAAGGAGAATCCCGGCGCGCCGGTGCCGATCGACCTTGTGACGACATCCGCCTCGGGCTTCGACCCGCACATCACGCCCGCGGCTGCCGACTTCCAGGTGCCACGCATCGCGCGTGAGCGCGGCATGACGGACGCCGACGTCCGGCGTCTGGTGGAAACGCACATCGAGGGGCGTCAACTCGGGTTCTTCGGCGAGCCACGTGTCAACGTCCTGGAACTGAATCTGGCGCTTGATTCCGAGCATCCGTTGAGGAAGTAGGTTTCCGAAAGACGACGAGCCACCATGCCTCGCCGTCTGGAGAGCGATCGATGAATCGCTCCTCCCTCGTGATCTCCTCGAAACCCTGGCGTGTGATATCGCTCGCGGCGGCGCTCGCCGAAATCTCGTGATGTCCCGCTGCTTCCTCGCGGGATTGGCCTGAGTCCCCGGGCGCGCGATCGACGACAACGAGCCGCGCGCCAGGACGCATCGACGCGCGCAGGGCGCGCAGGATTGGTTCCGGCTGCGCGAGCTCGTGGTACGTGTTGGCGATGAGCACCGCATCGACCACACCTGCCGGCAAGTCCGGGTCGTCGACCTCGCCGTGAATGATCCGGATGTTCCAGTACGACTCGCGCCTCGCGCGGATCCACAGGAACGCCAGCGACTCCCGGCGAAGATCGACGGCCAGTACCCGGCCATCGGGCCCGACCATCGGGGCCAGGTTCAGCGTGAAATATCCGGCGCCCGAGCCGAGGTCGACGACGACATTGCCGGGATGCGCGTCAAGCTGCTGGAGGATTTCCTGCGGCCGTTGCCAGCCGTCGCGTTCGCGCTCGACGGAGGTCAGAATCGTCAACGTCGCGACGGCCTGCTGGACAACGAACAGCAGCAGCGCGACCGCCATGACCAGGACGATGATCCGCGCCTTAGTCAGGCTTTTCGGACGCGGCATCGGCGAACCGATACCCGACCCACGGCTCGGTCAGGATGTAGCGGGGATTTGACGGGTCCGGCTCAATCTTCTTGCGCAGCGATCCAATCAGGACGCGCAGATGCTCGGGCTGATCGACGGCGTGTGGTCCCCAGATCGCTTTGAGGATCGCGCGATGCGTCAGCACCCGCCCCGGGTGCTGGGCGAAGAACGTCAACAACTCGAACTCCTTCGGCGTGAGCCGGACTTCCTCACCATCGCGGATGACCCGAAAGCGCTCGCGATCGATCACGAGACCGCCGCGCACGATTGGTCCGGTCTGCGGAGGCGCCGACTCGGTTCGCCGCAGCGCCACGCGGACGCGCGCGAGGAGCTCCTCGGTGCCGAACGGCTTGGTCACGTAGTCGTCGGCGCCCGCGTCGAGCGCGCGGACCTTGTCACCTTCTGCGCCACGCGCCGAGAGCACGACGATCGGCGTCGTCCGCCCGTCGCGCACCAGTCTCGTGACCTCGACGCCGTCCATATCCGGCAGTCCAAGATCCAGCACCATCAGATCGGGGTTCTCCCGCTCGACGGCTTCAACGGCGCCCCGCCCCGTCATCGCCGTGGACACTTCGTATCCTCTCGATCGCAGCAGCGGCGCCAGCGTCGCCAGGATGTTCGGCTCGTCGTCTACGACGAGGATGCGGACGGGCATGACCTATTCCACCATGGCTGCCGCGCGCGTCGCGCCCGGGATGCGAATCGTGAAGCGCGCCCCGGCGCCAGGTGCATTCTCGGCCCAGACGCGGCCGCCAGCCGCCGCAAGCAGGCCTCGCGTGATCGCCAGGCCCATGCCCGTGCCGAAGGACGATTGCCGCGCCATGCGTCCCCGGTAGAAGCGCTCGAAGAGATGATCGAGCTCGCCGGGGTCGAGTCCCGGGCCGTAGTCGGTGACCGAGACCTCGAGGCCTCCTGCACCAGCAGTTGCCGTGACCCCGATCGGCTGTCCGCTCGGCGAGTACTGCGCGGCATTTTCGAGCAGGTGCGCGAGTGCCGCTGACGTCAGGCGCGGATCGACCTGCACCTCGGCATCGGACGGGGCATCCACGCGCACCGTCCGCCCCTCGAGCGCGTGGCGCACGTGCGCGGTGGCAGCATCGACGATCTCCGCCGGCGTCACCCATTGACGATCGGCGACGATGCCGTGCGCGTCAATCCGCGCCATGTCGAGGATGTCCTGGAACAGGCGTTTGAGCCGGTCGACCTCCGTAAGCGCGGCGCGCACCTGCTCGCGGCGCGCGTCGACCGGCATCGATTCCTGCCGCAGGTTCTCAACGGCGACGCGGATTGCCGTCAACGGTGTGCGCAGATCGTGGCTCAACGACGCCAGCAGCGTGGATGCCAGATCCGCCTTCTGGCGCACGATCTCCGCCGCTTCGCGCTCGCGCAGGAACTGCACGCGCTCGATCGCGATCGCGGCCACACCGGCAACCGCATCGAGGGTCCCGAGATCGACGCCGGGCGCAACGGCCGCCAGCACGCCGATCGTCTTGATGCCATGGCGCAACGGGATGAGCGACACCGAATCACCCGTCGGCGACGGCACGGTGACGTGCCCGCCGTACGCGCGCGCGTGCGCATCGAATTCGAGGACCCCTCGCGTCGAGGCGAGCGCCTTCTCGAGGTCTGCCTCCGCGACGACGACGGGGATCTCCCCTCCCTGGTTTATGTCCCATCCGTGATCGGCCGGGAGGCAGACCGCCACCCGTGCGAGCTCGAAGCGCCGAGAGATGTGGCGCGCGAGCGCCTCGAGACCACCCGCCGTCTCTGTCGTCAACAGCACGTCGCGGCTCAAGTCGAACAACCGCGTCACCTCGTTGCGCCGCGAAACGGCTTCCCGCGTTCGCTCCTGAGCGACGTCGGAGAGCTTGCTGGCGATCACGGCGACGATCAGGAACGCGAAGAGCGCGACCCAGTTCTCGGGATCGGCGATGGTGAACGTGCCAACGGGGGGAAGAAAGAAGAAGTTGAGGACCAGCATCGCCACGATCGATACAACGATCGCGATCCCCAGGCGACTGAGTGTCGCGGCGCCGAGCACCACGAGCAGCAGCGCGAGCGCCACCGTCATCGGGCTGATCGCGGGAAGGACGCGCGGCACAGCCGCGAGCGCCGCGATGGCGGCCATGCTGCCCGTGAAGACGACCGCGTCGCGCAAGTTCAACATGCCACTACTACTACCGCGTCGCAGAGAAGCCGCGCTTGGCGAGCGCGTCCTGAAGCGCGCGGAGGCTGTCCTCGCACGCCGCGGTCAGCATGCGTTTCTGTCCCAGCGAGAGCGCCAGCGAGCGAACGTTCGTGTTTCGCCGCGACAACGTGATCAGCTGCGTATTGAGATCCAGGAACCGGTCGAGAGCGGCAGACGCGGCGGCCAGCTGTGTACGAGACGCCGGCGCGGTTGCGCCAGCAAGCATCGTTAACTGGTCGCGGGCAACCCTTGCCGCTGCTGTCATGCGCCCCTCGATCCGCGTCATCGCCGCATCGTCGGATTCAGCGATGTGCGGCGCCTGCAACGTCTGGATCTCGCGAACTGCCGCCACTGCGGTTGCGGCAAGCGCCTTGACGCGCCACGCGTCGGACTTCGTGGCCGACATCACGGCGTCGAGCGACGTTTGGAACGCATCCGCCGCCTCGCGTGCGGGGCCGAACGACAGGCGCTGCGCCTTGAGGTTGGTGTTCTCGACGGCCAGGTCGAGCACGCTGCGATCGAGCGCGCGATACTCGGCAAAGCGCTTGTCGAACTCGTCGAGCAACCGGAGCTCGTTCGAGTATTGAAGCGATGTGAGCAGAGATCTCAACGCGGCGCTGTCCTTTTGAACCGCTTGCGTCGCCTGCTCCGCCTCGCCCGCGAACACGACGGACGTCTCGTCCGTATCCGCCATGACCGCCCGGTTCGCGGCGTCGCCGGCCTTGCTGAACTGCACGAGTAGGTCTGCGGCAAGCTTGTTCGCGTCCACCAGGCGCTGAATGCTCGTCTCGAGCGGGGTTGTCGTGCAGGCCGCCAGCCCAACCGCCATATGGAGTACGAGCAGAGTTCCAGTGACTCTTCGAGTGGGAGCCCGCGAGATGAAGGTCACCACGGCAAAATAGCACGCGCCTGATGCGTGCGGCCGTGCGTCCCGAAAGTCATAAAAAGTCCATAAGTACTGCGTAAGAAACCTCTAATGGCACCCATAATCGGCCTGCTGCCTAATTCGTCTGCCCACCCGGACGAAGCGGGGGAACCACCTTACGGGGCGCATCTATCGCGCCGACGCCTCGCCGATGCACCGAAGGTGCGAAGGCGGGCGAAGGCCGATGGTAGAGGACTTCCAACCTCGAGCCCGTCAGCTAACCCCGTCGGCCTTTGGAGGATCCGTGGCCGAAGAATCGTTTCTAGGACAAGTCAAGCGCCTGATGGTTGGCGCTCCCATTCCATCCCGTCTGGCCCATCACGAGCGCTTCTCGAAAATAACGGGTCTCGCGGTACTGTCGTCCGACGCGCTCTCCTCGGTTGCCTACGCAACCGAGGAAATCCTGCGCGTCCTGACGATCGGCGGCCTTGCCGCCCTCTCACTGGTCACGCCGATCGGCGCGGTCATCGCGACGGTGATGGTCGTCGTGGTGTTCTCGTACCGGCAAACCATTCACGCGTATCCGAGCGGCGGCGGCGCTTACATCGTCGCCAAAGACAATCTCGGACGTACGCCATCACTGATCGCGGCCGCATCGCTGCTGATTGACTACGTGTTGACAGTGTCGGTCAGCATCGCCGCGGGCGTCGCGGCGATTACGTCCGCAATGCCGCAGTGGCAGCCGCATGCGGTCGCGCTCTGTCTCGGGTTCGTCCTGCTGCTGATGCTCGGTAACCTGCGCGGGATCCGCGAATCGGGGAACCTGTTCGCCGGCCCGACCTATTTCTTCATCATCAGCATCCTGACGATGATCGCGGTAGGCGCGTGGCGGTATTTCACGGGCGCGATTCAACCGATCGCGCCGGTGGAGCAACCGCTGCCGCCGGGCACGACGATCCTCCCGCTGTTCGTGCTGCTCACAGCGTTCTCGAACGGCTGTACGGCACTGACGGGCGTGGAAGCGGTTTCCAACGGCGTGCCCGCGTTCCGACCGCCGGAAAGCCGGAACGCCGCCGCGACGCTCGTCGCGATGGCGGTCCTCGCGATCACGATGTTCATCGGAATCACACTGCTCGCACATGCGTACGGAATCGTGCCCAATGACGTCGAGACCGTCGTCTCGCAGATTGCACGCGCCACGTTCGGCGGGCGCGGCTGGCCGTACTACGCCGTGCAGGCAGCGACGATGGCCATCCTGGTGCTGGCGGCAAACACGGCGTACGCAGATTTCCCGCGGCTGGCGTCGATCATGGCGCGCGACCGGTTTCTTCCGCGGCAGTTCATGAACCAGGGCGACCGGCTCGCCTTCTCGAACGGCATTCTGATTCTCAGCGTGCTGGCATCCGTCCTTCTCGTGGTGTTCGAAGGAGACACGCACTCGCTGATCCCCCTCTACATGATCGGCGTGTTCGTATCGTTCACGCTGTCGCAGGCCGGGATGGTCGTGCACTGGCGGAGGCTGCGCGAGGCGGGATGGAGGTCGAGCGCAGTCATCAACGGCTTCGGCGCCATCGTCACTGGCATCGTGCTCGTCATCGTGGCGATCACAAAAGCCGCGGAAGGCGCGTGGATCATCATCCTGATGATTCCCGTGCTCGTCGGCATCTTCGAAATCACACGGCGTCACTACGATCACGTGGCGGCAGAGCTGACGTTGCGGGGCTGGACGCCGGAACCCACAGGTCGGCACGTCGTCATCGTTCCGATTGGGGGGCTGCAGCGCGCGGTCGTGAAAGCGCTGCGGTATGCGCGGACGCTGTCCACGGACGTCCGCGCCGTGTATGTCGAGCTCGATCCCACGGCGACCGAAGCGCTACGCCGGCAGTGGAAGGAATGGGGTCAGGGTGTGGATCTCGTCGTGCTCGAGTCGCCCTACCGTTCCTTGATGGAACCATTGCTCGACTACATCGAAGAGCTCCAGGACATCGAGCCCGCCGCGTATGTCACTGTGATTCTTCCTGAGTTCGTGCCACGCCGGCTGTGGCAACACCTGCTGCACAACCAGCACGCTCTACTGATAAAGGGGGCGTTGCTCTTCAAGCCAAATGTCGTGGTGACGAGTGTCCCGTACCATCTCGGGCGCGCCATGGAGCACGCACCCGCGAAGGACGCCGAGCTGGTTGGTCAGCAGGTTGGTTGATTTCTTACCGCCACTCTTATGGATTCGTTATGCCGCCCTCGTTATGCTGTCTTTGAGGAGGCGCGTCATGGACGACTTCGACGTCGAGTACCGTCAGGCGCGGACGTTCCGTCGCTACTTCCTGACCCGGCTGGCGCTCATCATCGCCGCTGTGTGGCTACTCAGCTGGCCCGTCCACCTGCTCCCTCACACGCTCGTGTGGGCGCTGCTGGCGACCGCTGCGCTGGTGATCGGGCTTACTTCTCCGCCACGGACTCACCCAACCAGTTCAAATAGGCCGTTGACGCCTCCGCGCTGAGCACGACGAACTCGGGCAGCTCATAGGGGTGCAGCTCGTGAAAGCGGGCCTCTAGGGCGGGCACGCGATCCCGCGTCGTCTTGATCACGAGCTGCTGCTCTCGGTCCTCCTCGATCGCTCCTTTCCATCGGTACAGCGATGTCATCGGCGGGAGCACGTTGACGCATGCCGCAAGGCGGTCGGCCACCAGCACGCGCGCGAACGCGGCGGCATCGGTCGACTCCCCCACCGTCGTGAGGACGACAACGGCATCTGCCTCTTGTACTTTCATCTGACGTTTGGTACTTGTACTTGCGACCGAAACGCGCTATTCTGCCACGACCTCGTGAAGAAGCGGACGAACGATGCCATCACGACGACCTCCACGCCGCCCCGCCAGCGGCGCGGCCGGATTGTCCGCTATCTGATCATCGCGGTCGGCTGCGTGCTCATCATCGACGCGCTCGTGGGAGACCGCGGCTTACTGGCCATGGTCAAGGCGCGGCAGCAGTACCGGTCGCTTGAAACCTCTCTCGTCCGGTCGCGCGAGGAAAACGCGCAGCTCCGCGAGCAGGCCCGCCAGCTCCGCGAAGATCCACAGGCGATCGAGGACATTGCCCGCCGCGAACTGGGCCTGATCCGCCCGGGTGAGAAGCTCTTCATCATCAAAGATGTGAAGTAGAATCGTGCGCATTTGAGGAGATTGCCTATGCGCACAACCTTCGTGTGTCTGCTCGCGATTGTGTCGCTGGCGGCGCCCGCGCTGGCGCAGAATCGTGCCGCCAAGCCGCTCGACATCTACGTTCTCGATGTCGAAGGTGGCAATGCCACGCTGTTTGTCACGCCGTCAGGCGAGACCGTGCTGATCGACACCGGCAACGGCGGCGCGCAGGCGGCTCGCGATGCGGCGCGCATCATGGAAGCGGCAAAGGACGCCGGCATCACCAAAATTGACCATCTGATCTTCACGCACTGGCATGGAGACCATTTCGGCGGCCTGGCGGAGCTGGCCAAACAGATTCCGATTGCCCACTTCTACGATCACGGCCCGAACGTGCAGGCGA
>Ga0114129_10018180_pt1 | contig 10009 bp, 9 predicted proteins | sample RhiMetdeltSRZDD1_FD_80071 | JGI IMG/M metagenome (GOLD analysis project Ga0114129, IMG submission 80071) | Populus rhizosphere microbial communities from Tennessee, USA - Rhizosphere MetaG P. deltoides SRZDD1 (version 2) (version 2) | ecosystem: Host-associated > Plants > Roots > Rhizosphere >...
CTGGATCTGCTCGCCGCGCGTGGTCTGGAGCGGGTGGCGGTCGGCGGCCTCTGCTCGGGGACCGCGATCGCGCTCGCGTTCGCCGACATCGCTCCTGAGCGAGTCACGGCGCTCCTACTGCACACGCCTTTTCTGCGCCCTGCGCTGATACGGCCGCTCATCCGCGCGCAGCTCGCCCTCCTCGTCTCTCCGCTCGGCGGGCTCTGGGGTCCGGTGCGTCGGAGCACGACACTCTCGATGCTCCACCGCAGGCTCTTCGCCGAGGCGGCACAGGTCGACGCGGAGCACCTCGCGCACGATCAGGCGGACCTGCTGGCCGCGGACCCGCGCGCCGGCCGCGAGCTCGCGCGCGATCTGCTGCGCCTCGATCGCACGTCGACGGTCCGCGGCTGGAAGGGGCCGCTCGCGGTCATCCTCGCGGACAACGATGCATTCGTGGACACGCCGCGCACCATCGCCGCCCTGAGCGAGGCCGCTCCGCAGGCGGTCGTCGAGCGCTTCCCCGGAGGTCACGGCTGGACGCCGGCGTACCGCGAGCATCAGCACACCGCCCTGGCGCGCCTGGCTCCGCAGCTGCGTGCGGCCCTGCCCTAGCGGTGGAGCCGCGGCTCGAAAGGGCGCTGCGCGACGCGGAGGAGATCGTGCTCGTCACGCGCGGCCGGCGGAGCGGTCGCCCCCACGAGGCGACGGTGTGGTGCGCCTATGAGGATGAGGGTCTCTGGCTGCGCACCGACCACGACACCGACTGGTATCGCAACCTCCGGCGCGACCCGCACTGCCGGATCCGCGTGGACGCGACCGAGGTCGGCGCGGTGAACGAGCCGATCATCGACGAGGCGGCGGCGCTGCGACACGTCGTCGACCTGTTCCGAGCGAAATACGGCGCGGAATGGGTCTCCGACTGGTACGTCGAGCGGGGACGCGCGCCGGTCCGGCTGCGTCTCGAGCTCTGACCGGTCAGGTCTATCCTCGGATCGTGCGCATCGCGCTGCGGCTCACGTCGGTCATCGCGATGGCGCTCGGCGTCTCCGGCTTCGCGTTCGCCGCGGACGACGCCCACACCGTCCTCGTGGGACACATCCAGGGCGTCATCAACCCCATCACCGCGCGTTACGTGGATCGTCTCCTCGATGAGGGAGAGGAGAGGAAATTCGCGGCGGTCGTGCTGGTCATCGACACCCCCGGCGGCCTCATCGACTCGACCTACAAGATCACCGGCCGGATGCTGAACGCGGGCGTGCCGATCGTCACCTACGTCGCCCCGTCCGGGGCGCACGCGGCCTCGGCGGGAACCTTCATCACGCTTGCGGGACACGTCGCGGCGATGGCGCCATCGACGAACATCGGTGCCGCGCACCCCGTCGACTCGTCGGGCAACGACATCCAGACCGACCTCCGCACCAAAGCGGAGAACGACGCCGTCGCGCAGATCACGAACATCGCGCGGGCGCGCGGCCACAACGCCCAGTGGGCCGAGGACGCCGTCCGGAAGAGCGTCAGCATCGGCGCGGATGAGGCGGTCAGCCTGAAGGTCGTCGACCTCATGGCGACCGACGTGCGCGACCTGGTGGATCGCATCGACGGTCGTCAGGTGACGACCACGCGCGGCGCCGTGACGCTCGCGACGAAAGGCGCGCCGCTCGAGGACAGCGGGCCCAACCCGTTGGAGGCGCTCCTGCATCTGATCGTGGATCCCCAGATCGCCGTGCTCCTGTTCACGGTCGGGACGTACGGGATCATCTTCGAGCTCTCGAACCCGAGCCTCATCTTCCCGGGCATCATCGGCGTGATCGCCGTCGTCCTCGCGCTCTTCGCCTTCGGCACGCTCGACGCGAATGCGGCCGGCGTCGCGCTGATGATCTTCGCCGTCGCGTTGTTCGTGGCCGAGATCAAGATCGCGAGCCACGGGCTTCTCACCGCCGGGGGCATCGCGGCCCTGGTGATCGGGACGATCATCATCTTCCCGCCGGTGCGGCCGGTGTTCCCGGGGATACGTGCCACCGTCGATCCAGTCGTCATCGCGGTGATCGTCGTCCTGACCGGCGGGTTCTTCTTCGCGATCGCGCGCCTGGCGGTGCGGGCGCGCGGCGTGTTCACGCCAACCGGGGCCGCCGTCCTGCTCGGGGCGATCGGCGTCGCGAGGAGCGACATCGCTTCGACGGGCATCGCGTACGTCGGCGGAGAGGACTGGACCGCCGCGAGCGAGGGCGGACCCATCACGAAAGGCAGCCCGGTCCGCGTGAAGCGCGTCGACGCGCTGCGGCTTATCGTCGAGCCCGCGAAAGAGATGCCTGAGAGAAGGGGAACGTCCTGATGCCGGAACTCAGCACGCTGCTCGCGATCTTCCTCGCGGTCGTCCTGATCTTGGTCGCCCGTGCCGTCGTGCACATCGTGCCGCAGTACCAGCGGCTGGTCGTTCTCACGTTCGGGCAATTCAATCCGGCCTCCGGCATCGCCGGTCCCGGTCTCGTGCTGCTATTTCCGCCGCCGGTACAGACCTCTCAGACAGTCGATCTGCGTGAGTTCGTGGTCGAGATCCCGCAGCAGACCTGCATCACCAAGGACAACGCGCCGATCTCGATCGACTTCCTCATCTACCAGCGCGTCGAACAGGCGGCCGATTCGGTCCTCAAGGTGCAGAACTTCCGGACGGCGGTGCAGGGCATCGCGACGACGACGCTGCGCGCGGTGATCGGCGACATCCCGCTCGATGACGTCCTGGCCAAGCGCGAACAGATCAACGAAGTCCTGCGCGTGAAGCTCGACGAAGTGACGCAGCGTTGGGGCGTCAAAGTGACGACGGTCGAGATCCGCGAGATCACCCCGCCGCGGGACATCCAGGAGGCCATGAACCGCCAGATGGCCGCCGAGCGTGGCCGGCGCGCGGCGATCCTCGACGCCGAGGGTAAGAAGCAGGCCGCGATCCTCGTGGCCGAGGGTGACAAGCAGTCGAACATCCTCCAGGCCGAGGGCGCGCGCCAGGCCGCGATCCTGCGGGCCGAGGGCTTCGGGCTCGCGCTCGATCAGATCAACAACGCGGCGAATCACGCCGATCCGCGCACGATGACCCTGCAGTACCTCGAAGCGCTCAAAGTCCTCGGCGCCTCGCCGTCGACGAAGTGGATCATCCCGACCGAGTTCGCCTCCCTCGCCGCGCCGCTCGCGGCGTTCGCGCGCGGCGGCGGCGAAGATGGCGAGAAGAAGGCGCCGCGCTAGACAATCCCTCGCGTTCTTCGCGCGTCCGGCCGCCGAAACCCTCTATTCGCGCGAAACCCCGTCCCTTCAGGACGGGGCCCCTCGCGCGCGGGGGCCCTCGGCGGCCGGCCGCGCTCAGCGGAGGGAGTTCTTAGCGCTTCAGGAGAACGCGGAGCCCACGACGCCGCGCACCTCTCGCTTCGTCCGCTGGTACTGCCATCGGATGCGAGAGGCGACGCGGCGTGAGGGGTGAATACACGCGCGGCGGGATCCGCCAGGCAGTCGCCGCCGGCGTGTGGCGTGGGGGAAGGGCAACTCGAACAGCGAACGCGCTCATCACGGCCATTTGTGTGCTCCCCTGAAGGCGGTTTCGAACGTGCGTTCGCATCTTAGAACGTCTGTTCTGGTTGTCAAGAGGGTGGGATACTCGGCGAAAGTTGAAGACCGTCTTGGGGGCTGATCTGGCGCCCCAGCGACCCCGCTACGCCCGCGAGCGCGCGGAGCTAGAGACCCACATCCTGGAGCCGGACTGGGTGGGAAAGCGCGCCCTGGCGCGGATCAACCACGCTGGGCCGCATTTCGTGGGGTACAGCGGCGAGGTCGACGGGCCGCGCGAGCTGTACGACGCGATCGTCGCGGAGGCGCAGTGCACGACGGCGATCATCGACGGAGTGCTGGTCTCAGATTGGCGAGACGAGTCGGAGCTCGAGCTCGATCCGGAGGGCAACGCGTTCACGCGCAACGCCAGCGCGCGGCAGATCTTCGCCGCGTTCGACCTCCTGGAGGTGGACGGCGAATCGCTCCTCGACATCCCGCTGCTGGAGCGCAAACGCCATCTCGAGGGCCTGCTGGTGCCGAGCCTCAACGTCCGACTCACGCCATTCGTCACGCGCGGTCTACGCGCGTGGCGCGAGACGCTCGTGGCGCAGGGCTTTCGTCGCGTCGTGCTCAAGAACTGGAACAGCGGGTACGCTCCCGGTCGCACCACGGACGACTGGCTCGTCGTGGAGAAGATCAGCGGCGCGAGATAGCTGAGGAGGAGATCGTGGCCACGAAGGCTGCCGTCATCGATCACACCCAGCGCGATCCGTGGTCGGTCGCGCTCGAGCAGTTCGGGATCGCGGCGGACAAGCTGCATCTCGACCCGAACATGCGCGCCATCCTCGCGGAATGCCAGCGTGAGCTGACCGTGCATTTCCCCGTGCGCATGGCGGACGGGGTCGTCAAGGTGTTCACCGGCTTTCGCGTGCAGCACAACACCACGCGCGGGCCAGGGAAGGGCGGGATCCGGTACCACCCCTCGGTCTCGCTCAACGAGGTCAAGGCGCTAGCGATGTGGATGACGTGGAAGTGCGCGGTGGTCGGGATCCCGTACGGCGGCGCGAAGGGCGGCGTCATCTGCGATCCGAAGACGATGAGCGCGCAGCAGCTCGAGACGCTCACGCGGCGCTACACGACCGAGATCGAGCTCCTCATCGGCCCCGATCGCGACATCCCGGCGCCCGACGTGAACACGAACGCGCAGACGATGGCCTGGATCATGGACACGTACTCGATGCACCACGGTTACACCGCGCTTGCCGTGGTCACGGGGAAGCCGCTGTCGATCGGCGGCAGCGAGGGGCGCAACGAGGCGACCGCGCGCGGCGCGGTCTACACGATCATCGAGGCCTCGAAGCACCTCGGTCTCGACCTCGAAGGGACGCGCGTCGTGGTGCAGGGCTACGGGAACGCCGGCTCGTTCTCGGCCAAGCTCATGGCCGAGCTCGGCGCGCGCATCGTCGCCGTGTCCGACACGAGCGGCGGAATCTACAACCCGAGGGGCATCGATCCGCAGAAGGTCGACGCGTACAAGCGCGAGACCGGCTCGGTGACGGGTTCCCCCGGCGCGGAGAAGCTCTCCAACGCCGAGGTCCTCGAGCTCGACTGCGACATCCTCATCCCGGCGGCGATCGAGAACCAGATCGGCGAGCACAACGCACCGCGGATCAAGGCGAAGATCGTGGCCGAGGCGGCGAACGGCCCCACCAGCCCGGAGGCCGACCGCATCCTCTTCGAGCGCGGCGTCTTCCTCATCCCGGACATCCTGTGCAACGCCGGCGGCGTGACCGTGTCGTACTTCGAGTGGGTGCAGGACCTGCAGAACCTCTTCTGGCGCGAGGCCACGATCAACGCGCGGCTCAAGGAAGTCATGGTCAAGTCGTTCAACGACGTCCTCGACATGCAGAAGAAGAACAAGGTCGACATGCGGACCGCCGCCTACATGGTGGCGGTCGCGCGCGTCGCCGAGGCCACGCTCACCCGCGGCATCTATCCGTAACGGTTCCGCGGCTCGGCCGCGGCTAGAACGGCAGCGCTCTGGAAGTCGTCGCGCTCGACATCGAGACCACCGGGTTCGATCCGGAGTCCGACCGCGTCATCGAGATCGGCGCCGTCCGCGTGCGCCTCGAGGAAGACGGGTCCGCCACGCTCGGCGACCGGTACAGCACGTTCATCGATCCCGGCGTGGGCGTGGCTCCCGCGATCACGCGCCTCACCGGCATCCGCGACGGCGATCTCGCCGGGGCGCCTCCGCTCGAGGCGGTGCTCGACCGCATCGCGGCGCTCGTCGCGGGAGCGCCGGTCGCCGGCCACAACGTCGGCTTCGACCTCGCGTTCCTCGAGCGCGCCGGGCTCGGACCGTTCGAGCGCCTCGACACCGCCGAGCTCGCGTCGATCCTCCTGCCGTCGGCGCCGACCTACGCACTGCAGTCGCTCGCCGCCGACGCGGGCATCAAGCCGGAGTCGGCGCACCGCGCCCTCGACGACGCGCTCACCTGCGCCGCGGTGCTCGCCCATCTCGGGCGGCGAGCGCGTGAGCTGCCGCCCGCGGTGCTCGAGGAGATGCAGGCGTATGCCCCGCTGCTCGGGTCCGCGTACGCGGCCTTCTTCGCCGGGGCCCTGCGCGGCGCGGTGCGCGGGGCGTGGGAGCCGACGCGTCTTGCGACGCCCCCGCGGGTTCGCGCTCCCGGCCTCGCCGGCGCCGGCGTGACCGTCGACGCCGTGTTCTCGCCCGAGGGCCCGCTCGCGCGTGGCCTCGCGGGGTACGAGGACCGACCGCAGCAGCGCGCGCTCGCCGCGGCGATCGAGGGCGCGTTCCACGCCGGTGGTGCGCTGCTCGCGGAGGCGGGCACCGGGGTGGGGAAGTCGCTCGCGTATCTCGTGCCCGCGGTCGGCCGCGCGCTCGACGGCGAGCGCGTCGTCGTGAGCACCCACACGCTGCCGCTTCAGGACCAGCTCGTGCGCAAGGACCTGCCGGCGCTGCAGTCGGCGCTCGGCTCGAGCGTCGAGATCGCCGTGCTCAAGGGCCGCTCCAACTATCTCTGTCCGCGCCGCTGGCAGTCGTTCCGCGGCCTCGTCGCCACGCGCGACGAAGCGCGGCTCCTCCTCAAGACGCTGGTGTGGCGCACCGCGACAAGCACCGGCGATCGCGCGGAGCTGAGTCTCCTCGGAGCCGAGAGCGACCTGTGGTTCCGCGTGTCCGCGGACGACGAGACCTGCGATGCGCGCCGCTGCGCGCGCGTCGCCGGCGGCTGCTATCTGCAGCGCGCGCGAGAGGCGGCGGCGCGCGCGGGCATCGTGGTGACCAACCACGCGCTGCTGCTGCAGGACGCGCGCATGGGCGGCGCGCTGCTGCCCGAGACGGTCCACCTCGTCGTCGACGAGGCGCACCGCCTGGAGGACGTCGCGACGGACGCCTTCGGCCTCGCGCTGGAGGACCGCGGCGTACGTCGAGCGCTCGATCGGCTCGCGCACTCACCGGCGGTGACGGCGGGCCTGCGTGACGACCGCGCGATCGTGGCCGAGGAGGTGCGCCGCGAGATCGCGTCGGCGCACGAGCGCGGCGGCGAGGTCTTCGCGGCGCTCGCCGCGGTGCTCGAGCCGCTCGGGCCGACCGAGGACAAGCTTCGGGTCACCGCCGGCGTGCGCGCGAGCGACGAGCGCTGGCTCCCCGTCGAGCTCGCCGCCGAGCGGCTCGGCGACGCGCTCGCGGGGGTCGCGGTCGCCGCCGAGCATCTCGTCGCGCAGACGAGCGACGAAGACGACCAGGCCGACCTCAAGTCGGCGCTCGCCGAGCTCGGCGGCGTGCAGTCGGCGCTCACACGCGGCGTCCATCGACCGCGCGGCGGGGACATCGTCTGGATCGAGCGCGCATCGAGCGGCGCCGTATCGCTGCGCGTCGCGCCGTCCTATCTCGGCGACGCACTACGCCGCGGGCTCGTCGTGCCACGCCGCTCGGCGGTGTTCACGTCGGCGACTCTCGCGGTCGCCGGCTCCTTCGGCTTCGCGCTCGAGCGCTTCGGTCTCGCGGACATCGGCGACGCACAGGCATTCGGCTCGCCGTTCCGCTACGACGAGCAGGCGATCCTCGTCGTGCCCGACGACGGCGCGCTTCCCTCGGACCCGACCTTCGCCGAGGAGGCGGCCGTGACGATCTCCGAGATCGGGCGCGCGCTCGACGGCCGCACGCTGATCCTGTTCACCGCGCATGGCGCGATGCGCGACGTGGCCGCGCGCCTCGGTCCGCTCGAGGAATCCGGGATCGCGGTGCTCACGCAGGGTATCGACGGCTCCCGCCGCGCGCTCCTCGAGCGTTTCGCCGCCGGGCGCGCGGTGCTCCTCGGCACGCAGTCCTTCTGGGAGGGCGTCGACCTGCCCGGCGATCTGCTGCGCTGCGTCGTCATCGCGCGTCTGCCGTTCGCTGTCCCGGATGACCCGCTCGTGCAGGGCCGGGCGGAGCGGTACGAGGACCCGTTCGCGGAGTTCCAGGTCCCGCAGGCCGCGCTCCGTCTGCGTCAGGGATTCGGTCGGCTCATCCGCACGCGGACCGATCGTGGCGCCGTCGTCCTTCTCGACCGGCGCGCGATCATGCGCGAGTACGGAGCACGGATGCTCGCGTCACTACCCGACGCGCGTCTCCACCGCGTGGCACGCGATGACGTCGCCGCGACCGTCGCGGAGTTCTGCGCGCGCGCCTAGGCGGGACAATTCGGAAGCCATGGCCAGATCTGCCTGAGAGTGGGACAACCCGTCTTGTAGATGTGGTACAGCGTCCATAGCAGACCGATGAGACCTCCGGCGGCCAAAGTTGCGCGAACAGACGTCGAATCGAGAATGTGACGCGGCCAACTCTGCCTCGGCGGCTTGGCGGTCGCGGCCGGTAGGCGGTCGTGATGTTCAGCAGTCGGATCACGACCGGGAGTCTAGGTTCGGCTTGCGCGAGAATCGGCAAATGGACGAGCGCGCCGCGAAGCTCGTGTCCGCCTGGCTGAGCGGGCTGTCGCTGGACGGCCGCCGGACGCTGTACTCGCTCCTGGACGAGCTCTGTAGCGGGATCGACGTCTCCCGCCACAACCCGTTCGGTTTCCTCCGGCTTCGCGCCGAGTTCGAGACGAGCGGAGAGCTCTTCGGCTGCACGCTGCCGGAGTTGCGCGACGCCGTCGGCGCCTCGCTCGGCGCCGATCTCCCGCCGGACCGGCCGCGAAGCGCCCTGGCTTCCCTGCGGGATGAGATCGCCACGCGCGGCCATCCGGACTTCCGGTAGGTGAAGGCCGCTGGGCCCTAACAGAGGTCGCCCGGACGTATCAGTGGCGGCTGAACGACTTCGTTGGGTCTTGTCCCGGGGTCGGGTCAATCTAGACTTTCCCGCGGTGGGCGGCTGCTAGTCCGTCCAGCGCTCAGGGAAAGGAGGTCTTCCGGATGGTCGCTTTCTTCCGTGAGGAGGAAGGTCAGGGCCTCGTGGAGTACGCACTCATCATTGCTGTTATCGCCATCGCAGTCATCGTGGCCATGATCTTCCTTCGTGGCCAGCTCCAGAACATCTTCAGTAACATCGGTAACAACCTGACCTAGGCGTCTGCGCGTATTCGCGATCCACGAGCGGCCCGGGTGACCGGGCCGCTCGTGCGTTCACGCGGAACGCGGCAGCGGACGCCGGCCGACGACCCGGTCGCAGGCGCGCAGGAGCTCCCGCCAGGCCTCGGCGGAGACCTCCGAGCGGGCGACGACGCGCTGGCCTGGCCGCACGGTCTCGTCGCCGAGAGCGCGGAAATCCGCGCGCGCCGGGTCATGGAGGTCGAGGTACTCGCCGCGCCGGGACAGGCCCGTACCCTCCGACACGAGGGGGATCGCCCGAAGCAGATCCGCGGCGAGGTCGTGCAGGACGCGGTGATCACCACGGACGTCCAGCGCGGTGCGCCGATCGCGGCGGGGCGTCGCCTCGTGCTCCTCGACCGCTATCAGGACCTCCCAGCGGTGCGAGGTGCCGCGGGGGACGGGCCTCTCGTCGTACTTCGCCACGTCGCTCGCTCACGGCAGCGTGCGTGCCAGTTCGCGTACAATGGTCTCGGATCGGGCGTTTCGCCCGATATCACGCACGCCTTCCTGATCGCTTCTGCCCTCGCCTTCGGCGCCCACGGCGCCCGGCGACACGAAGCGAGCTGACGGAGGCGGAGGAACAAGGGAGACCGACGTGGCCGTTGTCACCATGAAGCAGCTGCTGGAGTCCGGGGTCCACTTCGGACATCAGGCGCGCCGGTGGAACCCCAAGATGCGCCGCTTCATCTTCATGGAGCGGAACGGGATCCACATCATCGACCTACAGCAGACGCTCACCCGAGTCGAGGAGGCGTACGCGTTCGTCCGCGACCTGGCCGCCGACGGCGGGCAGGTCCTCTTCGTCGGCACGAAGAAGCAGGCGCAGGAGTCGATCGCCGAGGAGGCGAAGCGCGCCGGCATGCACTTCGTGAACCAGCGGTGGCTGGGGGGCTTCCTC
>Ga0114129_10018181_pt1 | contig 10008 bp, 7 predicted proteins | sample RhiMetdeltSRZDD1_FD_80071 | JGI IMG/M metagenome (GOLD analysis project Ga0114129, IMG submission 80071) | Populus rhizosphere microbial communities from Tennessee, USA - Rhizosphere MetaG P. deltoides SRZDD1 (version 2) (version 2) | ecosystem: Host-associated > Plants > Roots > Rhizosphere >...
ACGTGATCAACGCCGATGTGGTGGCCTGGCTGGCACAGCGGCGGGGTCCCTACGACGTCATCTGCGTCGACGTCGACAACGGCCCGGACTGGACCGTCTGGGACGCGAACCAGGCCCTCTACGGCGACGAGAGCCTGCGGCGCGTCCGGGACAGCCTCCGCCCGGGCGGCGTGGTCGCGGTGTGGAGCGCGGCGGAGGCGCCGGCCTTCGAGGACCGTCTCCGGCGTCATTTCACCAGCGTCCATGCGCGGCGGGTACCCGTGAGCCGCGGCCAGCCAGACGTTGTCTACCTGGCAGAACGTGGCGATCCTGGCCCGGCCACGATGCCGGGACACCCCTCGCTGCGGTAAGCGGATGCTGGCGCAGCCGTTTCGCCCCATCCGGGCCGGCAATTCGGGGCACTGTTCCGCCGCCGCTACGCTGCCACGCGTGATCACCGGCGACCTGGACCAGGCCCTCGCCACGACGGTCACCTCCGCTGGTACGTGGCGGCCTGCCCTGGCGGGCGCGGCGCGCGGCCCCCGCACGTACGCGACCACGATCGCGTTCCGCCTGGTCGGCGTCCACACCGGCGGGCCGGACGGCCCGCGCGCCGTCGCGGCCGGGCTTGCCGCCCGGCTCCGCGGGCTGAGCTGGGTCGAGGCGGCGACGGTGGCCGGTGAGGGGTATCTGGTGGTCACGGTCACCGCCGACGCGCTGGCCTGCCTGGCAGTCCGCATCACCGAGGCCGGCCCTACCTGTGACCACAGCAGCGCTCTGGCCGGGACCGGCCTGACCGCGCCCGCTGCCGTCGGCCTGGCCTCGGCCCGGACCTGGGAGGAGGCGCGCCAGCGCGTCCATGCGGCAGTCACCGGAAGGCTCGCCGAGGCCGCCGGTGCCCACGTCAAAACCCAGGACGATGCAGAACGAATAGCTGCGCCGGACTCGCCTGCCGGGGTGGGGGCGACATCCGTGGTGGCCGAGGCTATCGCCTACGCCGGGGCTGATGCCGTCACGTACGCGCTGGCCCGGCTGCCGCCGCGAGGCCCGGTGCGACTCGATGCCCATCTCGCCGCCGCGCATCACCTGGGAAACCCCGCTTATGCTGTCCGGTACGCGCACGCGCATGCCGCGTCTACCTTGCGCCAGGCCGCTGACCTCGGGCTGGGCTTGGGAGAGGCGGCACGGTTCCAGCCGCGGCTGCTCACCCACCCCAGCGAGCAGGCGTTGCTCCACGAGCTGTCCTGGCTTCCCGAACGAGTCGCCGGGGCTGCGCGGCGGCGGCGGCCGGACGCCTTTGCGCACTACCTTGAGGGCCTGGCGGGGGCGTACTTCGACTGCCAGGAGGCCTGCCCGGCAGTACCGCCGGGCACCGGGCGGTCAGGTACCGGGCTGTCGGGTACCGGGCTGTCAGGCACCGGGCTGCCGGGCACCGGGCTGCCGGGCACTGCGCTGCCGGGCACTGGGCCGCCAGCCACGGCGCGGCCGGGGGAGCCGGCCGCCGGGGCCGGCCCGGCCCGGCTGTGGCTGGTCGCGGCGGCGCGGACGGCGCTGCGCGCCGGGCTCGACCGGCTCGGCGTGGCTGCGCCGGACCGGCTGTAAGCGGTCGGCACGCAGGTGCGCGCCCGCCCAAACGCGCGTGAAGCTATCCGGCCAGCCGCCGGCGACCAGACCCGGAAACGATGAGCAGGGAAGTGTCATGAGCCGCCTCGCGCACCCCGCCGGCCCACGTCACGCCGATGTGCTGCCGGCCGAGCACCCGCCGATGCCGCCGGCGGACCTGAACGCGCTGGACCCGGCGATCTGGCCGCGCGGCGCGCGGCGGGCGGGCGGCGTGCTCACCCTGGCCGGTGCGGACGTCCGTGATCTGGCGCAGGAGTTCGGCACGCCGCTGTTCGTGCTGGACGAGGAGGACTTCCGCAGCCGGTGCCGGGACTTCCGGCAGGCGTTCGGCGAGGGCAGCGCGGTGTTCTACGCCGCCAAGGCGTTCTGCAGCCGGGGCGTGCTGCGCTGGGTCACCCAGGAGGGCCTGGGCGTGGACGTGTGCACCGGCGGTGAACTCGAGGTCGCGCTCCAGGCCGGGGTGGCCCCGGCGATGATCACGTTTCACGGCAGCAACAAGCTCATCGGCGAGCTGGAGGATGCGGTCGGCGCCGGTGTCGGGCACATCGTGGTGGACTCGTTCGAGGAGATCGCACGGCTGGCCTACCTCACCGAGAGCACGGGCCGCACCGAGAGCATGGCCGGCACCGAGAGCACGGGCCGCACCGAAGGCAGGGGCCCGGCCGGGGAGGCTGGTCACACCGGGGGCGCCGGCGGCTCCGGGGAGACGGCAGCGGCGGGGTCCTCTCGTTATGCGTCTGCGGACCGCGGGCGGCCGAAAGTCCTGGTGCGTGTGACCAGTGGGGTGGAGGCGCACACCCACGAGTTCGTGGCCACCGCGCACGACGACCAGAAGTTCGGCTTCTCGCTGTCCTCCGGCGCGGCCGACGAGGCGGTACGGCGGGTGCTCGCTGCACCCGGCCTGGACCTGGCCGGCCTGCACTCCCACATCGGATCGCAGATCTACGACACCGCGGGGTTCGAGGTGGCGGCGCACCGGGTGCTGGGCCTGGCGGCGCGGATCGCTGCCGAGCACGGGGTGCGGATCGCCGAGCTGAACCTGGGCGGTGGGTTCGGCATCGCCTACGTCCCTGGGGACGACCCGGCCGACGTCAAGATCGTCGCGCAGAGCCTGCACGAGATCGTCCGCGCCGAGTGCGCGGCCGCGGGCCTGCCGGTGCCGCGCCTGACGGTTGAGCCGGGACGGGCGATCGCCGGGCCCGGCACCGTTACGCTGTACGAGGTTGGGACGGTCAAGGACGTGGACGGGCTGCGCACATACGTCAGCGTTGACGGCGGGATGAGCGACAACATCCGCACCGCGCTGTACGGCGCGGACTACACCTGCGTCCTGGCCTCCCGTGAGTCCGCCGCGCCGCCGATGTTGTCACGGCTGGTCGGCAGGCACTGCGAGAGCGGGGACATCGTGGTCAGGGACGCCTACCTACCCGCCGACCTGGCCGTGGGGGATCTGGTGGCGGTGGCGGCCACCGGCGCGTACTGCCGCTCGATGGCGAGCAACTACAACCACGTGCCGCGGCCACCGGTGGTGGCGGTCAGTGGCGGCTCGGCGAGGGTCATGCTGCGCCGGGAGACCGCCGCCGACCTGCTGGCACTGGACGAGGGGTGAGCGCCCGGTGGACGGCGACGCCGAGGGTCCCGCGGGGGAAGGGGCCGCGGTGCGGACGCTGAAGGTGGCGCTGCTGGGCTGCGGCGGGGTCGGTTCGGAGGTCTACCGGCTGCTCGGCCGGCAGGCGGCCGACCTGGAGGCGCGGATCGGCGCGCCGCTCGAGGTGGCAGGCGTGGCGGTGCGCAAGCCCTCCCGGCACCGTGCGGTCGAGGTGGACCCGGCCCTGCTCACCGCGGACGCCATGGAGCTCGCCACCAGGCCCGGCGTGGACATCGTGGTCGAGGTCATCGGCGGCTTCGAGCCTGCCCGGTCGCTGCTGCTTGCCGCGATGAAGAACGGCAAGTCGGTGGTCTCGGCCAACAAGGCGCTGCTGGCCGAGGACGGCGCCGCGCTGCACCAGGCCGCCCGCGACGGCGGCACCGACCTGTATTACGAGGCCGCCGTGGGCGGGGCGATCCCGCTGCTGCGCCCGTTGCGCGAGTCACTGGCCGGCGACGCGGTGCGGCAGGTGCTGGGAATCGTCAACGGCACCACCAACTACATCCTGGACCGGATGGACACCTCCGGCGCCGGTTTTACCGACGCGCTGGAGGAAGCCCAGGCGCTGGGTTACGCCGAGCCCGACCCGACGGCCGACATCGAGGGCTTCGACGCGGCCGCCAAGGGCGCGATCCTGGCCAGCCTGGCATTCCACACCCAGGTCACCGCCGCCGGCGTGTACCGGGAGGGGATCACCGGGGTCACCCAGGCCGATATCGCCAGCGCCCGGGTCCTCGGCCACGTGGTCAAGCTGCTCGCCATCTGCGAGCGCAGCGATGGCGGGGTGTCGGTCCGGGTCCACCCGGCGATGATCCCGCGCTCGCATCCCCTCGCTGGCGTGCGCGAGGCCTACAACGCAGTCTTCGTGGAGGCCGAGTCGGCCGGGCGGCTGATGTTCTACGGCGCCGGCGCCGGCGGCATGCCGACCGCGAGCGCGGTGCTCGGTGATGTCGTCGCGGTTGCCCGCAACCGGCTTGCCGGGACCCGCGGCCCGGACACCACTGCCTACGCGGGCCTGCGGGTGCTGCCGATGGGCCAGGCGATGACCCGCTATCACGTCGCGCTCGACGTCGCCGACAGGCCGGGCGTGCTTGCCCGGATCGCGGAGTCGTTCGCCCGGCACGAGGTGTCCATCAAGGCGGTCCGGCAGGAAGGGCGCGGTGACGACGCCCAGCTGGTCATCGTCACCCACTCGGCGCCCGACGCCGCGCTCGCCAGCTGCGTGGATGACCTCGGAGCGATGGACGTGGTGCGCGCGGTCGCAAGCGTCATGCGCGTCGAGGGGGAGGGGGAGGAGTGAGCCAGCCAGCGCGCTACCCGGCGGGCCGGGCCGGCCCCGCCGCCACCCCGATGGGCTGGCCGGGCGTGATCAGGCAGTACCGGGACCGCCTGCCGGCCGACGCCAGCGGGCCGGTGGTCACCCTCGGCGAGGGCGCGACGCCGCTGCTCCCCGCCCCGGTGGTGTCCGCCCGCACGGGGTGCGAGGTGTACCTGAAGGTGGAGGGCGCGAACCCGACGGGGTCGTTCAAGGACCGGGGCATGACGGTGGCGGTGAGCATGGCGATGGCCCGCGGCGCGACCGCCGTCATCTGCGCCTCCACCGGCAACACCAGCGCGAGCGCCGCCGCGTACGCGGCCCGGGCCGGCCTGACCTGTGCGGTGCTCGTCCCTCGTGGCAAGATCGCGCTCGGCAAGCTGGCGCAGGCGCTGGTGCACGGGGCGAAGCTGCTTCAAGTGGACGGCAACTTCGACGACTGCCTTGAACTCGCGCGCAAGCTCGCCAGCGATTACCCTGTCGCGTTGGTCAACTCGGTGAACCCCGATCGGCTGGAAGGACAGAAGACGGCGGCTTTCGAGATCGTCGAGGCCCTCGGCGATGCCCCGGACGTGCACTGCCTGCCGGTCGGGAACGCCGGCAACATCACCGCCTACTGGAGGGGCTACCGCGAGTACGCCGAAGCCGGGCTCGCCACCCACACGCCCCGGATGTTCGGCTTCCAGGCCAGCGGCGCGGCGCCCATCGTGCGCGGCGAGCCCGTGCTGGCCCCCTTGACGATCGCCACGGCGATCAGGATCGGCAACCCCGCCTCCTGGCGGCAGGCCGAGGAAGCGCGCGACGAGTCGGGTGGCCTCATCGAGGCGGTCACCGACCGCCGGATACTCGCCGCCTACCGGATGCTGGCGGGCAAAGAGGCCGTCTTCGGCGAGCTCGCGTCGGCCGCGGGAGTGGCAGGGCTGCTCCAGGCCCGCGAGAACGGGCAGCTCGGCGAGGGTTCGCGGGTGGTGTGCACGATCACAGGCAACGGACTGAAGGACCCGGACTGGGCGGTGTCCGCCGCGCCCGCCCCGGTGACGGTTCGGGTGGATCCTGCCGCCGCGGCGGCCGCGCTGGGGCTGGCATGACGGCCGGCGGCGTCGGCAAGGCCCACTCCCAGGGGGTGCGCGGCGTGAGCTGGTCGGAGCGGCCCGCCCGCGTGCGCGCGCCCGCCACCAGCGCCAACCTGGGGCCCGGCTTTGACGCGCTCGGTCTGGCGCTGGCGCTGCATGACGAGGTCGAGGCCCGGGTCACGGACGGCGGGCTGGTCATCGAGGTGGCCGGCGAGGGCGGTGGCACCGCGGCAGCGGGCGAGCGGCACCTGGTGGTCCGGGCCATGCGCGCGGCGTTTGGCGCGATCGGCGAGCAGCCGCCAGGAATCGCCCTGCGCTGCGCGAACGCGATACCCCACGGGCGGGGGCTCGGCTCGTCGGCGGCGGCGATCTGTTCGGGCGTGCTGGCCGCCCGTGCGCTGGCCGGCGCCGACGGGACGCGGCTCTCGGACGAGGCGGTATTCCAGCTCGCGGTGAAGCTGGAAGGTCATCCCGACAACGTGGCGGCCTGCCTGGCCGGCGGGCTCACCATCGCGTGGACGCCACGGCCTGCGCCGGCCGCACCGGCCGGTGCGGGTGAGCTTGGTGCGGGTGAGCTTGGTGTGGGCGAGTCTGGTGTGGGCGAGCCCGGTGCCGGTGAGCCCGGTGGTGCCCGGCTGCTGCGGATCGGCGTTCCCGCCGCCCTGCGCGCGGTGGCGTGCGTGCCGGCGGTACCACTGGCAACCGAGGCGGCGCGGCAGGCACTGCCGCAGACGGTCCCGCACGCGGACGCGGCGGCGAACGCGGCGCGCAGTGCGCTGCTGATCGCTGCCCTCACCGGCGCGCCGCACCTGCTGCTCGACGCCACCGAGGATTTCCTGCACCAGCCGTACCGGGCCGCAATCATGCCGGAGACCGCCAGCTTGCTCGGCGCGCTCAGGCGGGCCAGGGCAGCTGCGGTGGTCTCCGGGGCGGGCCCGACCGTCCTGGTCCTGTCGTTCGACAGGCAGTGGCCATCTGCAGAGGCGGTGGATTCAATCGCGCGCGAAACGGGTATCGCCTGGCATGTAATCCCCCTGCACATCGATCAGCAGGGTGCTCACGTACAGCAAGGCGGGCTGGACGTGCATCCACCAGTCAGCGCGCAGCACGCGGCTACCCGTGACCAGGGGCCATCCTGGAACCAGTCCCGGGACCGGGCGGAGGCCGCACGGGAGGGTCCCGGCGTGACCGGGCCAGTTTCTGGCGTGAGAGACAGGCAGCAGCCGAAGGAATGCCGTGGGCTCCGTTGGTGTTAAGCTGAATGCCGCACCAGATGCCCCGCCAAGGGGACAGGTGCTCGCCTGTCATTGGCTGCGCCGTCGGCCACGTGGTCGGCTGCAGCTAGTGACTCTCCGCCAACATCTCGGGCCACCCCATCTTCGCGTACACCAACCGCGAAGGTGGCACGGAGAACCGGGAAAGGAGCGGAGGTCCGGGCTGCCGCCCCGGCTGCCTGGGATTGTTTCGGCCCTTCTGCCTCGCCCGCAGACACCGGGTTAGGCGTGCGGGAGCCCACCGAACACCGAGGCGGCGCGACAAGGTAGCTGGTGCATAACCTGGCCCGGCCAGTTCGCCGGGCCGCAACATCGGGTTGACCCGGTCACCCCTAGACCGGCACCCGCGCTCTGGGAAGGACCCCTTGTGAGCAGCGAACCCACTGATCTCTTCACCGGCTCCCCGGCGCCCGGGGAAACCTCGACTCAGCCGGAGACCCCTGATCCTCAGCCCGCGGCCACGGCCGCGTCACCGGATTCGGCGACGCGCGAGCCCGCAGCCCCGCCGGGCGGATCAGAGCCGGCCCGGGTAGTGCGGCCGGATGCTGAGCCGGTGCCCGCCCGGGCAGACCGTGGCGCCACCACGGGACTGTCTGGCATGCTCCTGCCTGAACTACAGCGGATAGCGCAGTCCATGGGGATCACCGGTACCGCCCGGATGCGCAAGAGCCAGCTCGTGGCGGCAATTCAGGACAGGCAAGGCGGCCAGACGGCCGCTCCGCACGCCACCGGCCGGGGTGCGGGACTCGACAATTCAGGCCAGCGGGTCGCGTCTGCGGGAGCCGACGCGCCTCGCCACCGTGAGCAGGACGCCATGGAACCAGACAGATCCACTCAGCCCGGCCAGGGGGAGGGCACCCATCCCGCCGTTTCCACCCAGGCAGCGCCAGCGGTCGCGCCACGGGAGGATGCCGTCGGCGGCGGAGCTGACAGCCAGCTGACCTTCGAGCGCCCGGGGACGGCCGGGCCGGGTACAGCGGCGGATGCCGCGCCCGTCGGCGCCGGCACCGCGGGCCCGGTCGGCGACGACCGGCACGGTGACGGCCAGCGCAGCGACGCCCAGGCCGATGCCCCGCGCGGCGACGCCCAGCAGGGCGATGCCCAGCGTGACGCGCAGCGCGGCGATGGCCACCCGGGCGGCGACGGCCAGCGCAGCGACCGGCGGCGGCGCAACGGCAGGCGCGATGACCAGTCGCGCGGCGGTGAGGCTGCCGAGCAGCGCCAGGATCAGGGCGGCCAGCGCGGCGGCCAGACGGGCCAGCAGCAGGACCAGGGTGGCCGTGGTGACGACGACTCCGAAGGCCGCGGCGGGCGCCGCAACCGGGACCGGTTCCGCAACCGCAACCGGCGGCGCGGTGACCGTGGTGGCGACGCCGAGCCCGTGATCACCGAGGACGACGTCCTCATCCCCATCGCCGGGATTCTCGACGTGCTCGACAACTACGCGTTCATCCGCACCACCGGGTACCTGCCCGGGGCCAACGACGTGTACGTCTCGCTCTCGCAGGTGCGCAAGCACGGCCTGCGCAAGGGGGACGTCATCGAGGGAGCAGTCCGGCAGCCACGCGAGGGCGAGCGGCGGGAGAAGTTCAACGCCCTGGTCCGGCTCGACAAGATCAACGGGCTCGACCCGGAGGAGTCGCGGGCGCGGCCAGAGTTCGCGAAGCTCGTGCCGCTGTACCCGCAGGAACGGCTGCGGCTGGAGACCGACCCGACCAACCTGACGACGCGGATCATCGACCTGATCGCTCCGATCGGCAAGGGCCAGCGTGGCCTGATCGTGTCGCCGTCGAAGGCGGGCAAGACGCTGATCCTGCAGGCCATCGCCAACGCGATCACCAAGAACAACCCCGAATGCCACCTCATGGTCGTGCTGGTTGACGAGCGGCCGGAGGAAGTCACCGACATGCAGCGCACGGTCAAGGGAGAGGTCATCTACTCGACCTTCGACCGGCCGGCCGAGGACCACACCACCGTTGCGGAGCTTGCCATCGAGCGGGCCAAGCGCCTGGCCGAGATGGGCCACGATGTGGTCGTCCTGCTCGACTCGATCACCAGGCTCGGTCGCGCCTACAACCTGTCCGCCCCGGCCAGCGGGCGGATCATGTCCGGCGGCGTGGACTCGACCGCCCTCTACCCGCCGAAGCGGTTCTTCGGCGCGGCGCGCAACATCGAGCATGGCGGCTCGGTGACGATCCTCGCCACCGCCCTGATCGAGACCGGCTCCCGCGCGGATGAGGTGATCTTCGAGGAGTTCAAGGGAACCGGCAACATGGAGCTGCGGCTGCGCCGTGAGCTTGCCGACAAGCGGATCTTCCCCGCGGTCGACGTGGACGCCTCCGGCACCCGCAAGGAAGACCTGCTGCTGACCCCCGAGGAGCTGAGGATCGTCTGGCAGCTCCGCCGGGTGCTGCATGCGCTCGAGCCACAGCAGGCACTGGAGGTGCTCATGGACCGGATGAAGGGGACCAAGAGCAATGCCGAGTTCCTCCTCCAGGTGCAGAAGACCACGGTCAGCACCTGACCGAACAGGGAATCTCTACACCCCGGAATGCGTTCTGGGGGCTGGCACACTGAATAGCCGAGAAACGCGGTACCGGTTCACGCCCCGCGGGTTCGTCCCGCTGGCGGCGACCCGGCGACCGGCGAGGCAGGAGTAGTGACGTGAAGCGTGACATTCACCCGGACTACGTGGTGACGAAGGTGACCTGCACGTGCGGGAACACCTTCACAACGCGGTCCACAGCGGGCAACGGCGTCATCCACGCCGATGTCTGCTCGAACTGCCATCCGTTCTACACGGGCAAGCAGAAGATCCTTGACACCGGCGGCCGGGTGGCCCGCTTCGAGCGCCGGTTTGGCAAGAAGGAAGCCGGCAGCAAGTAGCTCCCACGGATCACCGCGCCCGGACACACGTTCCGGCGCGGTGATCTTGGCTGTCGACGGCAGGACCACGCAGGGAGGAGACACGGTGTTCGAGAGGCTCGCGGAGCTGGCGGAAGAGTACGCCAGGGTGGAGCGTGACCTCGCCGACGCCGCCGTGCACTCCGACCCGGAGCGGTCGAGGGCGCTGGGGCGCCGCTACAGCGAGCTCAG
>Ga0114129_10018183_pt1 | contig 10007 bp, 9 predicted proteins | sample RhiMetdeltSRZDD1_FD_80071 | JGI IMG/M metagenome (GOLD analysis project Ga0114129, IMG submission 80071) | Populus rhizosphere microbial communities from Tennessee, USA - Rhizosphere MetaG P. deltoides SRZDD1 (version 2) (version 2) | ecosystem: Host-associated > Plants > Roots > Rhizosphere >...
GTCCTCGTACCTCGCCGAGGAGGGGTCACCCGCGGAGGCGCTGGAGACCGTCGCGGCCGCCCTGCGCCTGGGTACCCAGCTGGACATGGTCGCGTACCAGACGCTGTGCCGCAGCATCCGGGGCCGGGCCAACGCCCGTCTCGGCCGTTTCGACGACGCGCTCGCCGACATCGACGCCGCCCAGGGACGCTGGCAGGAGATCGGCCCGTCGGTGGACACCCCGTTCGGTCTGCTGGTCCGTGGCGACGTCCACCGCCGCCGGGGCGAGCCCAGCCAGGCCCAGGCCGTCCTCGAGGAGGCGCTGCGTACGACCCCGGACACGGCCGGGTGGCAGCCGCTGCGCGCGGTCGCCCTGGCCACCCTGGCCCGGGCCCGCGCCGCCGACGACCTGCCCGCCGCGCGGGAGCTGGCCGAGCAGGCCGTACCCCTGGCCACCGGTACCGGACGGGTACCCGCGCTGCTGGCCAGCGGCTGGATCGCCCTGCTGGGCGGGGACCGCGATACGGCCCGGGTCCGCGCGAACGAGGCCCGTCAGGCGGCCGGCGTCCGGCGCGACCGCGCCGGCCTGGCCGAGGCGCTGGAGCTCACGGCGCTCAGCGCGCCGCAGCCGGCCGCCCTCGCCGGACTGCTCGAGGAGGCGGCCACGCTCTGGCGGCAGCTCGATGATCCGGTCGGTGTCGCTCGGGTGCGGCTGGTCGCCGCCCGGCTGGCCGGACCCTCCGCGCAGCCGGCGGCGGAGGCGGCCAAGGCCGAGTTGCTCGCCTACGGGGTCCGGCTCGGCTCCGGTGCCGCCGACTCGCTGGCCGTGGCCGTCGGCGAGCCGCCGATCGTGGTCAAGACCCTCGGCGATTTCCGGGTGCTGCGCGCCGGAGCCCAGATCCCCGTGGGCGACCGGAGGTCCAACCAGGTCCGCACCCTGCTTCAGATCCTCGTCGCCCAGCGCGGTCGGCGGCTGAACCGGGACCAGCTGATGGACCTGTTGTGGCCCAACGAACCCGTTGACGACGACACGGCGAATCGGCTGAGCGTCCTGCTGTCCACCCTGCGTAGGACGCTGGATCCTGACGTCGTGCTGGCCGAGGGGGGCACTGTCGCGCTCAACGGCTCCGTGGTCGCCAGCGATCTGGACGCCTTCCTCACCATCGCCGACGCCGCACTGGACGCCGACCGGCGCGAGGAGTCCGACGCCCCCCGCCTGTTGCGTGCGGCCGAGGCGGCGTACACCGGCGAGTTCCTGCCGGGTTCGATCTACGAAGAGTGGTCGCAGGCGGCTCGCGAGGGGGTCCGCAACACCCACATCCGGATCCTGCGGGCGCTGCTGCCTCACGCCGGCAACCTGGACGAGCGCGAGCAGTACCTGCTCCAGCTGCTCCGCTACGACCCGTACGACGAGCCGTCGCACTGCGAGCTCATCCGCCTCCTGCGCCACGCCGGCCGCCACGGGGAAGCCCGCCGCCGCTACGAGATCTACCTCAAGAGCATGGCCGAGATAGGCGTCACGCCAGATGCCCTCCTGGACGGCTGACTCACGGGAAGTTGTCACGGTTCTCTAAGGACGCCGGCCTACGGTCCGGAGCATGTTCGACGACCGCTCACCTCGCATCCGGGATGTCGCCGCGCTACGGCGGCCGCGACGGCGGGTCCGTGCGTTGTGGCTGACCGTTCCGCCGTGGCCGCTGGCTCGCCCGTTGCCGCCGAGGGATGACCGGCAGCCGCGTACGTCCCGGAGGCGGGATCGGTGGTCCGAACGGTGACCGGGCCGGCCCGACACGGGGGCGGGCCGACCTGGGCGCCCCTCTCGCCAGACCGGGCGGTTGCCTCCGTCAGCGACCGGCCGCGGCGAGCGGAGCGGACTCCGCGGCGGTCGTACGGGGTTCCGGGACCGCGGTCGGCCTACCGACGCGGGCGAGCACATCGAGCGTGGCCAGCCATACCGCGCACGCACCCGCCATGTGCAGCGCCACGAGGACCACGGGCAGGTGCAGCGCGTACTGGGTGAACCCGATCGCGCCCTGCGCCAGTTCGACGGCGAGGAGCACCATCGCCGCGCGGGCGGCGGTACGGGCGCCCACCGCCCGCAGCGCGAACCAGGCGGCGATCGACAGCCCGATGAGCAGGAACACCGCGTCGGCGTGCAGCTGGGCGACCGTCTGCGGGTCGTACCCGAGCCGCCGCGCGTTCTCGTCGCCGGCATGCGGGCCGGAGCCCGTGACGACGGTGCCGAGGGCGAGTACGAGCAGCGCGGCACCGGTCAGCGCGACGGCCAACCCGCGTACCGCACCCGGGACCGGATCGCGCCCGACCGGGGACACCCGGCGCCAGAGGACGTACGCCGCGGCGAGCACGCCCATCGACAGCAGGAAGTGCCCGGCGACGACCCACGGGTTCAGCTCGGTACGCACCGAGAGCCCGCCGACGGCGCCCTGGACGGCCACTCCCGCGGCGACGAGGACGGCCGGCCCGATCAATCGTCGCTGCCGCCCCACCAGCACCACGAGAAGCGTGGCGACGGCGATCAGGCCCACGATCCCGCCGAGCATGCGGTTGCCGAACTCGATCACCCCGTGGACGCCCATGGACGAGGTGGTCACGTAGGACTGATCGGTACATTTGGGCCAGGTCGGGCAGCCGAGGCCGGAGCCGGTGAGCCGTACGGCCCCACCGGTGATCACGATGACCACGTTCGCCACGAGCGAGGCCAGCGCGAGGCGACGGAGGAGAACCACGGGGCGAATAGTACGGAACGGGTGAGCCCCGAATCACTCCCACCCCGGTTTGCGCTGGCGCCAGGAAATACGTAACACTTACGTTGTGAAAACCAGAGCAGCGGAGGATGGGCGTACCCGTGACCGGGTCGCCCAGCTGTTGCTGGCACGGGGCGCCGCCTCGGTGGCCGAGCTGGCCGACGTGCTGGGCCTCAGCACGGCCGCGATCCGCCGCCATCTCGACGCGATGCTGGCCGACGGCGACGTCGTCGCGTCCGACCGGCAGGCCCGCGGGCAGCGGGCGCGGGGCCGCCCGGCGCGCAGTTTCACGCTGACCGACGAGGCCAGGCTCCGCTGCGGTACCCACACGTATGACGACCTGGCCGGTGCGGCGCTGCGCTGGATCGCGGACAGCGGTGGGCCGGAGGCTGTGGCCCGGTTCGCGACCGCCCAGGTCGAGGCGCTGGAGACCCGGTGCCGGATCGCCATGGAAGGGGCCGGCGACGACCCGCTCGCGCGGGCGGAGGCACTCGCGACCGCGCTGACGGCGGAGGGTTACGCTGCCGGCGCGTCGACCATCGCCAGCGGCGGCCAGCTGTGCCAGCATCACTGCCCGGTGGCTCATGTCGCCGCCGAGTTCCCGCAGCTCTGCGAGGCCGAGACCCAGGTGATCTCCCGCCTGGTCGGCACGCACGTGCAGCGTCTCGCGACAATCGCGCACGGCGATGGGGTGTGCACCACGCACATCCCGTCGCAACCAGTGAAGATGACAGTGAGGACCGATCGATGACCGAGCAGACGACTCAGGAACAGCTCGTCGCCAACCTGGGGAACTACGCGTACGGCTGGGCCGACACGGACGTCGTCGGCGCATCCGCCCGCCGGGGTCTGAACGAGGACGTCGTCCGGGACATATCGACGAAGAAGAACGAACCCCAGTGGATGCTCGACCTGCGTCTCAAGGGTCTCCGGCTGTTCAACCGCAAGCCGATGCCGGCCTGGGGCGCCGATTTGTCCGGCATCGACTTCGACAACATCAAGTACTTCGTCCGGTCGACCGAGAAGCAGGCGGCGAGCTGGGAAGACCTGCCGGACGACATCAAGAACACGTACGACCGGCTCGGCATCCCGGAGGCCGAGAAGCAGCGCCTCGTCGCGGGTGTGGCCGCGCAGTACGAGAGCGAGGTCGTCTACCACAAGATCCAGGACGAGCTCGAAGCCCAGGGCGTGGTGTTCCTCGACACCGACACCGGGCTGCGCGAGCACGAGGACATCTTCCGCGAGTACTTCAACACCGTGATCCCGGTGGGCGACAACAAGTTCGCCGCGTTGAACACCGCCGTCTGGTCCGGTGGGTCGTTCATCTACGTGCCGAAGGGCGTCAACGTGGAGATCCCGCTCCAGGCGTACTTCCGGATCAACACGGAGAACATGGGCCAGTTCGAGCGGACGCTCATCATCGTCGACGAGGGCGCGTACGTCCACTACGTCGAGGGCTGCACCGCGCCGATCTACTCGTCCGACTCGCTGCACTCCGCGGTCGTCGAGATCATCGTGCGCAAGGGCGGCCGGTGCCGGTACACCACGATCCAGAACTGGTCGAACAACGTGTACAACCTCGTGACCAAGCGCGCCGTCGCCCACGAGGGCGCGACGATGGAGTGGATCGACGGGAACATCGGGTCCAAGGTCACGATGAAGTACCCCTCGGTCTACCTGACCGGCGAGCACGCCAAGGGCGAGGTGCTGAGCGTCGCGATGGCCGGCGAGGGCCAGCACCAGGACGCGGGCGCGAAGATGGTGCACGCCGCGCCGCACACGTCCAGCACGATCATCTCCAAGTCGATCGCGCGCGGTGGCGGCCGTACGAGCTACCGCGGCCTCGTGCAGGTGCTCGAGGGCTCGCACCACTCACGCTCGACGGTGAAGTGCGACGCGCTGCTGGTCGATACGGTCTCGCGCTCGGACACGTACCCGTACGTGGACATCCGCGAGGACGACGTCAACATGGGCCACGAGGCGACCGTTTCCAAGATCAGCGACGACCAGCTGTTCTACCTGATGAGCCGCGGCCTGTCCGAGGACGAGGCGATGGCGATGATCGTGCGCGGCTTCATCGAGCCGATCGCCAAGGAACTGCCCATGGAGTATGCGTTGGAGCTCAACCGGCTTATCGAGCTGCAGATGGAGGGCGCGGTCGGATGAGCACCCTGGCTACCGCCCCGCCCAAGACCAAGAGTCAGGCGCTGCGGTCCTACGAGGTTGCCGACTTTCCGGCCCTGGGCGGTCGCGAGGAGGAGTGGCGGTTCACCCCGCTCCGCCGGTTGCGCGGCCTCGCGACCGAGGGCGCCATCTCCGCGCCCGCCAGCCCTGTCTGGGGGTACGGGGAGCAGCCCGCGGGAGTGTCGGTGTCCATTGTGGATGCTGATGCCGAACCGAGGCGGGGCACCATTCTCACGCCGTTCGACCGGGTGAGCGCGCTCGCGTACGGGCAGGCGCCGCGCGTGCTGCGCGTCGACGTGGCGGGCGGCGCGATCGTGACCGAGCCCGTGATCGTGACGGTGACGGGGTCCGACGCCGACACCGTCGCCTTAGGACACTCCTTTGTGGACATCGGTGCCCTGGCCGAGGTGACGCTCGTGCTCGACCAGAGCGGCTCGGTCACCGGCGCCGACAACGTGGAGGTGTCGGTCGGCGACGGCGCCCGGCTGGTCCTCGTGACGATCGCCGACTGGGCGCCGGACGCGGTGCAGGCCCAGCATCTCCGGTTCCGCCTCGCGCGGGACGCACGCGTGCTGCACATCCAGATCACGCTCGGCGGCGACCTGGTCCGCCAGTACACCACCGTCGAGTACGCGGGCCGCGGTGCCGAAGCCGAGCTGTACGGGCTGTACTTCGCCGACGCCGGCGAGCACTTCGAGCACCGGCTGCTCGTCGACCACTCCGTCCCCGACTGTCGCAGCTACGTGAACTACCGGGGCGCGCTCCAGGGCGACGACGCGCACACCGTATGGGTCGGCGACGTGCTGATCCGCGCCGAGGCGACCGGTACGGACACGTACGAGATCAACCGCAACCTCGTGCTGACCGATGGCGCGCGGGCGGACTCCGTACCCAATCTGGAGATCGAGACGGGTGAGGTGGTCGGCGCCGGGCATGCCAGCGCGACCGGGCGTTTCGACGACGAGCAGCTGTTCTACCTGATGACGCGGGGGATCACGGAGGCCGAGGCGCGCCGGCTGGTCGTGCGCGGGTTCTTCGCCGAGCTGCTCGACAAGATCCCGGTACCGGCGCTGCGCGAGCGGCTCGGCGAGGCGATCGAGGAGCGGCTCACGAAGGTGGCGATGTGATCCGGATCTGCTCCACCGACGACGTGCCCAAGGCCAGCGCGATCAGCGCCGACGTCGAGGGTACGCAGATCGCGATCGTGCACGCGGAGGACGACAACTTCTACGCGGTGTACGACGAGTGCTCGCACGCCCAGGTCGCGCTGTCCGAGGGCGAGATCGAGGACTGCACGGTCGAGTGCTGGCTGCACGGTTCGCGGTTCGACCTGCGTACCGGCGCCCCGACCGCCCTGCCGGCCACCCAACCCGTACCCGTCTACCCCGTTGAGGTCCGCGACGGCCACGTCTACGTGTCGCTGACCCCGAGCAATGGAGTTGTTCGATGAGCACGCTCGACATCCGTGACCTGCACGTCTCCGTACGCCTGCCAGGCGGGGCGGGTGGCGCGGGAGCAGGCGCAGCCGGTTCCAAGCCCATCCTGTCCGGCGTGACGCTGACGGTGAAGGCCGGCGAGACCCACGCCCTCATGGGCCCGAACGGCTCGGGCAAGTCGACGCTCGCGTACTCGGTGGCGGGCCACCCGAAGTACGAGGTCACGAGCGGATCCGTCAGTCTCGATGGCGTAGACGTCCTGTCGATGACGGTCGACGAGCGGGCGCGGGCGGGCCTGTTCCTCGCGATGCAGTACCCGGTCGAGGTACCCGGTGTCTCCGTGGCCAACTTCCTGCGTACCGCGAAGACCGCGATCGACGGCGAGGCACCGAAGCTGCGCACGTGGGGTACGGACCTACGGGGCGCGATGGAGCGGCTCGGCATGGACCCGGCCTTCGCCCAGCGGAACGTGAACGAGGGCTTCTCCGGTGGCGAGAAGAAGCGCCACGAGATCGTCCAGCTCGAGCTGCTGCGGCCGAAGATCGCGATCCTCGACGAGACCGACTCGGGGCTCGACATCGACGCGCTGCGCGTGGTGAGCGAGGGGGTCAACCGGGTGCGGGCGACCGGGGAGACCGGCGTGCTGCTGATCACGCACTACACCCGGATCCTGCGGTACATCCAGCCCGACTTCGTGCACGTCTTCGTCGGCGGCCGGATCGTCGAGGAGGGTGGGCCGGAGCTGTCCGAACGGCTCGAGGCCGAGGGCTACGAGCGGTACGTCGCGGCGGCGAGGATCTGAGCGCCGTGGCCGGGTTCGACGTCGAGAAGATCCGTGCGGATTTCCCGATCCTGGACCGGCGGGTGAACGGTCACCCGCTGGTGTACCTCGACTCGGGCAACACGTCGCAGAAGCCGCGGCCGGTGCTCGACGCGCTCGCCGAGCACTACAGCCAGCACAACGGGAACGTCGCGCGGGCGGTGCACACGCTCGGTACGGAGGCCACGACCGCGTACGAGGGCGCGCGGGCCAAGATCGCCGCGTTCGTCGGAGCGGGCACCCCGGACGAGATCGTGTTCACGAAGAACTCGACCGAGGCGATCAACCTCGTGGCGTACTCCTACCTGTCGCGCCTGCGGCCGGGCGACGAGGTGGTCGTCTCCGAGATGGAGCACCACTCGAACATCGTGCCGTGGCAGCTGCTCTGCGAGCGTACGGGCGCCACGCTGCGCTGGTTCGGCATCACGGAGCACGGCCGGCTCGACGAGTCCACTATGGACGATCTGATCAACGAGCGGACGAAGGTCGTCGCGTACGTCCACATGTCCAACATCCTCGGTACGGTCAACCCGACGGCCCGGATCACCGCGCGGGCGCACGAGGTGGGGGCACGCGTCCTGCTCGACTGCTCCCAGTCCGTGCCGCACCGGCCGGTGGACGTGGCCGACCTGGGCGCCGACTACATCGCCTTCACCGGCCACAAGATGTGCGGGCCGACCGGCATCGGCGTGCTGTGGGGCCGGTACGAGCTGCTCGACGAGATGCCACCGTTCCTCGGGGGCGGCTCGATGATCGAGACCGTCACGATGGAGCGCACCACGTACGCGAAGCCGCCGACCCGGTTCGAGGCCGGTACGCCCCCGATCGCCGAGGCCGTCGGGCTCGGTGCCGCGGTCGACTACCTGACCGGGCTCGGGATGGAGGCGGTGCGGGCGCACGAGCAGGAGCTGACCGCGTACGCCCTCGACGCGCTGGAGACCGTGCCGGGCCTCCGGCTGTTCGGCCCGACGACGGCGATCGGCCGGGGCGGCATCATCTCGTTCGCGCTCGACGGCGTCCACCCGCACGACGTCGGGCAGGTGCTCGACGCGCAGGGGATCGCGGTGCGGGTCGGCCACCACTGCGCGCGTCCGGCGTGCGCCCGGTACGGCGTAGCGGCCATGACCCGGGCGTCGTTCTACGTGTACACGACGACCGACGAGGTCGACGCACTCGTACGGGGCCTCGACGGAGTGCGGAGGATGTTCTCGTGACCCCGCTCGACGAGATGTACCAGCTGTACCAGGAGGTCATCCTCGACCACTACAAGCACCCGCACGGGCGGGGGCTGCGCGAGGCCCCGGGTACGGCCCGCACGGCCGAGGCGCACCACGTGAACCCGACCTGCGGGGACGAGGTCACGCTGCGGGTGGCCGTGGCAGACGACCGGCTGGCCGACATCTCGTACGAGGGCCTCGGCTGCGCCATCAGCCAGGCGTCCGCGAGCGTGCTCCACGAGCAGCTGACGGGCCGGGAGTACGCCGACGCGATGGCGGTCCACGAGGCGTTCCTGGAGCTCATGTCGGCTCGGGGCCAGGTCGAGCCCGACGAGTCCGTACTCGGCGACGGGGTGGCATTTGCCGGGGTCGCCCGGTACCCCGCGCGGGTGAAGTGCGCGTTGCTGCCCTGGATGGCGTTCCAGGACGCGGTGATACGGGCGCGCGACAATGGCGAGGACGAGGGAGGTACGCAATGACCGACGCAGCCGTGACGAAGGCGGACGCCGCCGACGTCGAAGAGGCCATGAAGGACGTCGTCGACCCCGAGCTCGGCATCAACGTGGTGGACCTGGGCCTGCTCTACGGCGTCCACGTCGACGACGACAACGTGGCGACGCTCGACCTGACGCTCACCTCGGCGGCCTGCCCCCTGACCGACGTCATCGAGGACCAGACCCGGCAGGCGCTGTGCACCGGCCCGGGCGGCGGCCTCGTGAGCGATGTCCGGATCAACTGGGTCTGGATGCCGCCGTGGGGGCCCGACAAGATCACGGACGACGGGCGCGAGCAGCTGCGCGCCCTGGGATTCAACGTCTGAGCGCAGCCGGAGCCGGTTTTTGGCGAAGGCGAGCACAGACAACGGTCATGTCGTCTGAGCGCCCGCACAGACACCCGGTAACGGTCTGAAACGCACTCCTGGCAGACTGCGGCTGCACGTACCGCAGAATAGGAGTGCCATGGTCTCGCCCGCGCAGGTTGACGATCCGGTGGCCGCGGGCGAGCCCGCACCGGCCCCGCCGCCGTCGCGGTGGCGCGCCGCGGTGGGCAACCCGACGCTCGTCGCGGTCATCGTCTGGGTCGTCACGGCTCCGGTCGCCTTCGCTCTTCCCGAGTACGCGGGGATGGATCCCTTCGCCCAGCGCGCGCTCGGGCTCGTGGTCGGCGCCGCGCTGGCCGGGATCGCGGCCGTGCTCGCGGTGGCGTGGCGCTGGCCGGCGCCGGCGCTCGCCGGCGTGTCCGCGGGGCTGCTGGCCAGCTGGGCCGTACTCGCCCAGCGGGCCGCGCTCGTCGGTACGCCGTTCGGCATGGGCGGGGTGCTGGACGACGCGGGCCGGTTGACCGCCCTCGTCAACCGCTACACCCAGACCTGGGCCACGGCCGACATGTGGGTGCCCGGCGTGCCGGCCCAGTACCCGCCGCTCTACTTCCTCGTCACCGGCCATGTCGCCGCGGCGCTCGGGCAGCCGGCGTACGTGGTGCACCAGGCCGCGTCCGTGCTGCTGCTGTCGTCGACCGTCCTCGTCGCGTTCGCCCTGTGGCGGCGGCTCACCCCGGCCTGGGTGGCGCTGGCGATCGCCGGTACGACGCTGCTCGCGTTCTCCGA
>Ga0114129_10018184_pt1 | contig 10007 bp, 10 predicted proteins | sample RhiMetdeltSRZDD1_FD_80071 | JGI IMG/M metagenome (GOLD analysis project Ga0114129, IMG submission 80071) | Populus rhizosphere microbial communities from Tennessee, USA - Rhizosphere MetaG P. deltoides SRZDD1 (version 2) (version 2) | ecosystem: Host-associated > Plants > Roots > Rhizosphere >...
CACCACCGCGCCGTCTTCACGTTCCTCGGCGAGCCCGGCGCCGTCGCCGCCGCCGCTCAGGCGCTCGCCGACGTCGTGCTCGCCGAGATCAACATGCACGATCATCACGGCATTCATCCGCGCATCGGCGCGCTCGACGTGCTGCCGTTCGTGCCGCTCGTGGGTATCACGATGCCGGAAACCGTCGCCCTTGCCCGCGGGACCGGCCGCGCGCTGGCCGAGCGCCATGCGCTACCGGTCTATTACTACGGCGACGCCGCGCGACGCCCCGAACGCCGCGCGCTACACGAGCTGCGGCACGGCGAATACGAAGGACTCGCTGTGCGGCTGGGCACCGATGACGGGCGTCCCGACGACGGCCCCGCCCGCTTCGACCCGCGACGCGGTGCCGTGCTCGTCGGCGCGCGCGACGTGCTCATCGCCTACAACATCTGGCTGGCCAGTGACGATCTCGCCGTCGCGCGAGCGATCGCGCGAGAGGTTCGGGCCAGCAGTGGCGGGCTGCCGGCGGTGCAGGCGCTCGGGCTGCCACTGGCCAGCCGTGGTCTCGTGCAGGTGTCGATGAACCTGCTCGATCATCGTGTCTCGCCGATCCCGGTCGTCTACGACCGCGTCGCGGAAGCGGCGGCCCGGCGGCGCATCGCGATCGAGCGCAGTGAGCTGGTTGGCTTGGCGCCGCGTGCGGCGTTCGCGGGGCGAACACCGGCATCCGTCGGACTGCTCGATTTCACTGAGGAGCGCGAGCTCGACACCTATCTCGCACGTCTCGCCGCCGAGCCCCGAAGCGAGACCTGACGGCACGCGGCGCGACGCGCGCCGTCGCGACGTTGCGTCATGCGCGCGGGCGCTCAGGGGTGCGCCGTGAGTAGCTTCAGCAGGTCGGCGGTCAGGTCGTACAGCTGCGCGCAGCCCGCCGGCCCGCCGAGGTGAGCCTGCACGCGCCGGCGCAGGCCATCGTCGACCGTCTCGCCGAGCAACGCCGTGATCCGCCGCTGCGGCTCCGAGCAGATGCCCATGTAGGGCAATCGCGGCGTGACGTGCTCGGCGCGCACGATGCGCCCGCTCGCATCGATCTCGTACGTGATCTCGAAGCCGTGACAGTTGTCGTACATCGAGTGGAACAACGCCACCCGCCCCTCGCGGCGCTCTAGTCGAGCGACTTTGCGGCGCTCGAAGACACCGCGTTGGCCCGGCCGGGGACTGTAGAGCTCTGGTTGCATGGGGGTGGCGATCGGACGTGTGCCGAACAGCGCTCTGCCGGCGTCGCTGTAGGTGAAGCACGAGTCGGGCAGATCGATCCAGCCGGTGGTGTCGAGCTGCCAGCACTCCCACGCGTCGCCGCCTGCGGCGCGCTGCGCGCGTTCAGGCGGGAGCTTCGCCACCTGACGAGCCAGCCGCGCAACCTCGATGACACCGTCCACGGCGAGCGCAGCGCCCGTGCCATCCCCCGTCGCGTCCGTCGCGCGGCGAGTCAGCCCGCCAACCATCGCGACGCCGACGAGCGAGGCCACGCCCTTCGTCACGGAGTCGTCGATGTCGCCGCGCAGCGCACGGCAGCGCGCCGCACGGATGGCGTAGTCCGGCGACGGCGTCGCGACGATCTCGAGCTCGAGGACTCGCGCCGGGTCTTCGAGCCGCACCGTATGCGTGAAGGTATCGGCATGGGTGTTGTCGACGCGCCCGGTCGTCACGCGCTCATAGCGGTCGCGGCCGCGCAGCAGCGCGGGCTCGATCATCTCGCTGGCGCGCCCATGGAGCTCGAGCCTCCCGCGAGATATTTCTCGGGCTCGCGGTCGAACTTCTGCTTGCAGCCGACCGCGCAGAAGTAATACGTCTGGCCTTTATGTGTCGACTGGGCGGCGGCCTTCGCGGGATCGACGCTCATCTTGCATACCGGATCAGTGGCCATTGACAGGTCTCCAGCGCCTCAGGCGCAAGCTGTTCATCACGACGGACACCGACGAAAACGCCATGGCGGCGCCGGCGAGGATCGGCGAGAGCAGTATTCCCCACAGCGGATACAGCAGGCCGGCCGCCACCGGGATGAGCACGACGTTGTAGCCAAACGCCCACACGAGATTCTGCTTCACGATCCGGATCGTCCGCCGCGAGAGATCGACTGCGGCGACGACGCCGCGCAGATCGCCGCGCATCAGCGTGACGTCGGCGGCCTCGATGGCGACGTCGGTCCCCGAGCCCATCGCGATACCGACGTCGGCCCGCGCCAGCGCCGGCGCGTCATTGATTCCATCTCCGATCATCGCCACGCGCCGCCCCTGCTCGCGCAGGCGCGCGACCTCTCGCGCCTTGTCCTCGGGCAGGATCTCGGCCATGACGGCATCGATGCCCGCCTCACGGGCGATCGCAGCCGCGGTGCGCCGATCGTCACCGGTGAGCATGGCGACCGCGAGGCCACGCGCCCGCAGCGCCGCGACGACGCCGCGCGCCTCCGGCTTCAGCGTGTCGGCAACCGCGATGAGACCGAGCGGCCGGAACGCGACGGCGACATACACGACCGTCTTGCCGGTCGTCGTGAGAGCCCCGGCCTGTGGCGCGAGCGCCGTCACATCGACGCCGCGGGCGAGCATCAGCGTTCCGTTACCCAGCAGCAGTCGTCCCTCGGGCGCCAATGCATCGATGCCCTGTCCCGGGACCGTGGTGAACTCCGTCACCGGAGGCAGCGCCAGGCCGCGCTCCTTGGCGCGCGCGACGATCGCTTCGCCGATCGGATGCTCGGAGGCCTGCTCGGCGGCGGCGGCAATCGCCAGCACGTCGTCGTCGGACACGCCAGCCGCCGGGATCACGTCGGTCACCACCGGTCGCCCGAGCGTCAGCGTGCCGGTTTTGTCGAAGACGATCATGTCCACGCGATGCAGTGTCTCGAGCGCCTCGGCGCTCTTGAACAGCACGCCGTGCTCGGCGCCGCGGCCGGTCGCGACCATGATGGCCGTCGGCGTGGCGAGGCCCATCGCGCACGGGCACGCGATGACGAGCACCGCGACGGCATTCGTGAGCGCATACAGCAGCGAAGGCGCCGGCCCGAACGCCCACCAGCCGACGAACGTCGCGGCGGCGATGACCAACACGGCCGGCACGAATCTGGCCGCGACGCGATCGGCCAACCGTTGGATCGGCGCGCGCGAGCCTTGGGCCTCTTCGACGAGCCGAACGATCTGCGCGAGCGTCGTGTCGGCGCCGACGCGCGAGGCGCGAAAGACGAACGACCCCGTGCGATTGACGGTCCCGCCGAAGACCGGTCCTCCCGGCGCCCTCTGAACCGGCAGGCTTTCGCCGGTGAGCATCGACTCGTCGATTGCCGAGGCGCCCTCGACGACCTCACCGTCGACGGGTATCCGCTCGCCCGGGCGGATCCTGACCAGGTCGCCGACCACGACGTCGGACGTCGGAACGTCGACCTCCTGGCCCTCACGCAGCACGCGCGCCGTTCGAGGCGCGAGCGCGACCAGACGCCGGATCGCCTCGGACGTCCGGCCGCGCGCCCGAGCCTCGAGCCACCGGCCCAGCGCGACCAACGTGATGACGACCGCCGACGTCTCGAAATACGGCATCGCGCCCAGCGTCATGAACACATGCGGCCAGAGGAGGACCGCGAGGCTGAAGAAATACGCGGCGTTCGTGCCGAGCGAGACCAGCGTCGACATGCTCGCGCTTCGATGCCGCAGGTCACGCAGGAAGCCGCGATGGAAGTCCGCCCCGACCCAGAACTGCACGGGCGTCGCGAGCAGCAGCAGTGTCCACGGATCGCGCAGCCACGCCGGCGCCCACGGAAAGATCTCGGTCATGCTACCCAGAACGATCGGCACCGAGAGCACCGCCCCGAGCACGACGCGGGCGCGAAGCCGGCGCTGCTCGACTCCACGCGCGGCTTGCTCGCGATCCTCGACCGCCGCGCCCGGCACCGGCGACGACGACGCCTCGGCCAGCTCGTAGCCGGCCGCCGCAACCGCCTTGGCCAACGCGTGCGCATCGGCCCGCGCGGGGTCCCATTCGACGCTTGCGCGCTCCGTCGCCAGATTCACGGATGCTGCCTCGACGCCCGGCACGCTCCGCAGCGCCCGCTCGACCTTGTCGACGCACGCCGCACAGTGCATACCCCGCACGGCGAAGGCGCGCTTGTCCATTCAGCGGCCGCCGAACCGCGCGAACACGTCGAGCAGCTCTTCGAGCTTCTGCTGCCGTTCGCCGCGACTTCCCGAGCGCATCGCGTCGGCCACGCACGACTCGATGTGGCGGCCGAGCAGCAGCTTCTGGCACTGCTCGAGCGCGCCCTGCACCGCCGAGATCTGCAGCAGGATGTCGACGCAATACGCGTCGTTTTCGAGCATTCGCTGCAGTCCTTGAACCTGGCCCTCGATCCGCCGCAGCCGGCCCCGTACCTTCGCCTTCGTCTCCGCGTTGAGCATGGTCTGTCCCCTGGTACCCCCAGGGGGTACTATCCGCCCGGCCCCAGACGAAGTCAACCGCCGCGCGGCACTCGCAGGCGTAACGCGCCGACCTCGACGGTCATCGTGACGGGCGTGACACCGATCGGCTCGCCGTCAACGTGCGTGGGCAGCGGCACCGCGGCGTCCACTCGAAGAGATCGTGCGCGGCGCACAGTGACGCGCGGATGCCGCACGTGCGCGCCGAGATAGATCGTCGGCAGCCAGCGCAGCAGCTCGAGGCGCCCGAGCGCGCCGAGCACGACGACATCGAGCAACCCGTCCGTCGCATCGGCGTGCGGGGCGATCTTCATGCCGCCGCCGAACCAGCGTCCGTTGGCGGCGACGACGGCGGTCAAGGGCGTGGACGGCTGACGCTCCCCGTCGAGCTCGAGCGTCGTCGCGATCGCCCGATGCTGCGTGATGCACGCGATCACGGCGGCCAGATATGGCAACGTGCCGCGCGCGCGCACGGACTGCGCGCGCCGCGCGACGGCGGCGTCGAAGCCCGCGCCAGCGGAGATCGTGAACCAGCGACGGCGGCCGTCGGCCCATTCCGCCCGGCCGAGGTCGAAGCGCGCGTCGCCGCCGTCGGCCAGCGCGCGCACGGCGGCCAGGGGATCGCGCGGCACACCGAAGTTGCGGCAGGCGTCGCAGCCGCGTCCGGTCAGAACGGCGCCCACCGCCGCGGTGCTTCCGACAGACCGCACGCCGTTCACCACCTCGTTCAGGGTGCCGTCGCCGCCAACGGCGACGACCAGCGGCGCGCCAGCCGCAGCTGCCTGACGCGCCAACCGCTCGCCGTCGCCCGCGGCGTGTGTCTCGACGTGCTCGGCGGCCAGCGTTGCCGCCATCAGGTCGCGCAGGCGCCGCCACACGCGCGCGGTGCGACCACCGCCCGCGGCGGGATTGACGACGACGACGGCGCGCGTCACTCGAAGAGTGAGATTTGCAGCGCCGCGGCCGCAGCCGCGGCGCGGGAGCGCGCGGCCCGCGCTTTGGCCGCCTTCGTCGCCGGCTTCCTCGGCGTGTCCGTCGGCGGCGCCGGTCTTGGCAGCTTCCAGCCCTTTTGATGCGCGATGCGCTCGCCCTGCTTGATCAACAGCATGTCGATGAGACGGGCGAGCGGATTGCGCAACAGCGTGAGGTATCGCTCCCAGTATTTCGGCGAGTGCGCCAGCGTACGCATCTGATCGAGCGCCAGCGTCAGTGCCGCGCGATCGCCCTTCTTCGCGGCCAGCCGCAGGTCGCTCACGATTTTCTGGCCGCTGATGCGCGACGGCGGATTCTTGGCCATCGCGCGGGATGCTATCACGGAGGAGAGCGCATCCGTCTCGCGACGGCCGCACATGCGAGTCCCGCTATACTGCGGCCGCGCCGTTGAGCGCGGAACGTCGGACTTCAATGAGCGAGGGCTCGGAGAGGAAGTGATCGTGAGGCGATCGTGCGCGTGGATCGTTGCCGTCGTCGGCGTGCTGCTCATGGCGCCGCTCGCAGTCCCTGCTCAGCAGCCAGCGGGCGAGATGCCGCGAATCGGCGTGTTGGTGTTCACGCCTATGGCAAAGGCGGTCCAGGAGGGATTCCGCCAGGGATTCCGAGATTACGGATACGTCGAGGGCCAGAACATCTTCGTCGAATGGCGATCCGCCGACGGCAGCATCGAACGGGCCAATGCCGTCGCCGCGGAATTCGTTCGGCTCAAAGTCAACGTCATCGTCGCGGAGTTCACGCCAGCAGTGCAAGCGGCGAAGAACGCGACGCAGACGATTCCAATCGTCATGGCTTCGGCTGGCGATCCGGTCGCCACCGGGTTGGTGGCGAGCCTCGCGCGCCCTGGTGGCAACATCACGGGCCTCTCGAACATCGCCGCAGAGCTCTCCGGCAAGCGGTTCGAGCTCCTGCGCGACCTCATTCCGGCCGTCATGCGGGTCGGGCTGTTGATCCACGGCGACGATCCGCTGGACAAGACGTTCGTCGCCGAAACCCAAACGGCTGCGACCAAAGCCGGCATTCAGCTTCAAGTCGTGAGCGTATCGAAGCCGGAGCAGCTCGATCGCGCACTGTCGAGGATGACGAACGGGCGCGTGGGTGCGGTGATCGTACCGGCGAATCTTCCCGTACCGGCCCACGAGATTGCTCAGTCGGCTCTTCGACATCGTCTACCGACGATCTCGTTGCTGAGCCAGTATCCAGAATCGGGTGGGCTCATGTCGTATGGCTCGAGCCTGATCGACATCCGACGGCAAGCGGTTGGCTACGTCGACAAGATTCTCAAGGGGGCCAAGCCTGCTGACTTGCCGGTGGAGCGACCCACGACGTTCGAGCTCGTCATCAATCGGCGAACGGCTCAGACCCTCGGCCTCACAGTGCCTCCGTCGGTGCTGCTGAGAGCTGACCGGGTGATCGACTAACCCCAAGCTCAAGCGTTGCAGGCCGCCTGAGCGAGGACTACGCTTGAGAGGGCCCGAGTCTCAGCAAAGGAGCATTCGTTATGGGCAAGATCCTCGAGTGTGCCAAGGTCGATCCCTCCTCTGGATGCACGCATGTCGTTCGAGGGAAGACCGAAGAAGAAGTCATGAAGAACGCCGCGGAGCACGCGAAGCAGCACGGAATCCGAGAGATGACCCCAGATCTCATGGCGAAAGCGAAGGCGCAGATCCGGGACGAGAAGTAACTCGCTCGTGCTGCCCTGACTGAGCCGCTCCGCGTCCGGTACGGTGGTCACGGTGAGCCTGTGTTGCTGTTGGTGCACGGTCTCGGCGCGAACGGTGACGTCTGGAACGGGCTGCACGAGGTCTTGACGAAGCGCTGGCGCGGCTCCTGGGTGATTCCGGATCTCCCGGGGCACGGAGGGTCGGGCCGGCTGCCGTCTTACTCCTTCGCTCAGTTGGCCGCCGCGGTGGCCTCGACGGTCGCCTCGGCGAGCCGCGTCGTCGCGCTCGGCCACTCACTCGGCGGCGTGGTGGCGCTGGCGCTCGCCGGCGGTGCGTTCGGCGTGAGAGTCTCCGCGGTCTGCGGACTCGGGATCAAGGTCACGTGGACCGACGAAGAGCTGGCCCGTGCGCAGGCGCTGGCCGTGCGGCCGCAGCCCGTTTACGGGACGCGCGTCGAGGCAGCCGAGCGGTATCTCAAACTAGCCGGGCTCACCGGACTGGTGGTGCCGAACGCGGTCGGCGATGCCGCGCTCGTGCGCGTTCCCGATGGCTGGACGGTCGCGTTCGACTCCGCCGCGTTCGCCATCGGCGCTCCCGACATGCCAACGCTGATCGCCGCATCGCGCGCCGCCGTGATTCTTGCGGCCGGCGAGCGCGACCCCATGTGCACGGAAGCGCAGCTGCGTGCGCTCGTCCCGGATCCGGTCATCCTTCCCGGGCTCGGCCATAACGCGCACGTGGAGTCGCCCGATGCGCTGTGGCCGCTGCTCGAGCGGCTCGCACGCTAGCAGGTTCCGGGACGCTCAGCGCAGCCGGATGTCGTAGTCCTCGCGGTGCGGCTGTTTGTCTACCAGCTGCACGATCACCTTGACGTCGAGCGCCGCTTCCAGCCGCGAGAGGTCCTCGCGGCCTTCCTCCTCCAAATACGCCGCGAGGTCGGGATGCACGCGCGCCACGATTTCGTGGTGTCCAGGCTCGGATTCTGCGGCCGCTTTCGCGTGGATGATGCGATACACCTCGGCGGCGAGCGTCTCGTTGGATTTGGTCACCCCGCTGCCACGGCACGTGGCACACGTGACCGACAGCAGCGCGCGCAGGTCCTGGCGCACGCGCTTGCGCGTCATCTCCACGAGGCCGAGCTCGGAGATCTCCAGCACGTTCGTGCGCGCCTTGTCCTCCGCCAGCGCGCGCTTGAGCGCCTTGTACACCTGCTCGCGGTGCTCGGGCACTTCCATGTCGATGAAGTCGATGATGATGATGCCGCCGAGGTCCCGGAGCCGGATCTGGCGCACGACCTCCGTCACCGCCTCCATGTTGATCTTCAGCACGGTCTGCTCGAAGTCACGCTTGCCGACGTACTTGCCGGTGTTGACGTCGATGGAGACCAGCGCCTCGGTGTGGTCGATGACGATGTAGCCGCCGGACTTGAGCCAGACGCGCCGGCGTAGCGCCTTCTCGATGTCCTTCTCGATACCGTAGTGATCGAAAATCGGCGCGCGCTCGGTGTAGAGCTTGACGCGATCCTCGAGCGCGGGCACGAGCGCGCGCACGTATTCCAGACACTTGGCGTGCACTTCGACGCTGTCGACGACGAACTCGTCGACTTCCGGCGAGAAGAGGTCGCGCACGACACGGAACGTGAGGTCGGCTTCCTCGTGCAGCGCGGCCGGCGGGGTGGCTTGCTCGTAGCGCGCCTGGATCTGGGCCCACAGCCGCGACAGGAACTCGACGTCGGCGGCGAACTCCGTCTCGCCCTTGCCCTCGGCGTTCGTTCTCAAAATAAACCCGCCGGGCGGCAGCGGGAGCGAGCGCAACGCCGCGCGCAGACGGTCGCGCTCACGATCGTCGCGGATTCGCCGCGAGACACCCACGTGCTGCGTCTGCGGCATGTAGACCAGATACCGACCGGGCAGCGAGATGAACGACGTCACGCGCGCACCTTTGGTGCCGAGCGACTCCTTTGAGACCTGGACGAGGACGTCCTGTCCACGGCTGAGCACCTGCTCGATCGGCGCCGCGGCTTCGCGACGCGGCGGCTCCACCTCATCGACTTCCACGTCGGTGTCCGCGTCCGGATCCGCGTCGTCAATGACCGGCGGAACGAGCGGCGCCGCCTCGACGCCCCGGCTGGCGGTGTAATCGCCGGCATAGAGGAACGCGTCCTTGGCCAGGCCGATGTTCACGAAGGCCGCCTGCATGCCGGGCAACACGTTCGTGACGGTGCCCTTGTACACGCTCCCCACGATCGAGCGGTGTCGATGCCGCTCGAGGTACAGATCGGTGAGGAGGTTACCTTCCTGAACGGCGACGCGGGTCTCGATCGGGCCCGCGTTGATGACGATACGCTTGCTCACGGCAGCACCCCTTGGGCGCGCTCGCGCGATGTCTCATCGCCGCACGCGTCTCATTGGAACTGCCGCATTCGCACGGAGAGCAGGAGCCCGACGGCGCTCGACGACACCAGCATGGACGTGCCGCCATAGCTCATCAGCGGCAGCGGCACGCCCACGACAGGCAGGAGGCCGGTCACCATTCCGACGTTGACGAGCACCTGGGTCGCGAACAGGGCCGTGACCCCGAGCGCGATCAGCCTGCCCACGGGCTCGCGCGCCGACGCCGCGATGTCGAACCCGCGGAGCAGCAACAGCGCATAGCAGGTGAGCAACACCAGGCACCCGACGAACCCCCACGTCTCGGCGAATACGGCGAAGATGAAATCCGTGTGACGCTCCGGAAGAAAGGCGAGCCGGCTCTGTGTCGCGCCGGCGACGCCCTTGCCCAGGAGCTGTCCTGAACCGATGGCGATCTTGGCCTGGATGACGTTGTACGCGCTCCCGAGCGGATCGCGGAACGGATCCAGGAACACGAGTATGCGTTCGCGTTGGTATTCCTTCATCGCGAGGAACCACAC
>Ga0114129_10018186_pt1 | contig 10007 bp, 8 predicted proteins | sample RhiMetdeltSRZDD1_FD_80071 | JGI IMG/M metagenome (GOLD analysis project Ga0114129, IMG submission 80071) | Populus rhizosphere microbial communities from Tennessee, USA - Rhizosphere MetaG P. deltoides SRZDD1 (version 2) (version 2) | ecosystem: Host-associated > Plants > Roots > Rhizosphere >...
CAAAAAATACCCTAGGCCGTTCCCTCAACCAGCTTGAGATCTCCTTTCCTCCGCCAAATGTGAAAAGCATTTTTTCCCCATTCCCTCTCTCCCACCAATTTACACACAGATCGGTACATCACCAGGGCGGTGAACGGCTTGACCTGTAGCATTATGTTGGCTAGCCTCGCAGCGACTCAAAACCGCTAGTGTTTTGTAGGAGGCCATCATGAAATTGACGGTACGGTCGGGGATCCTGGGAGCAATCATCTTGTTCTGCGCGGTCTTTCCTGCTCACGCGCAAGAGCTTGGCCCAGGATTTACGAAAGTGAAAGACGGGATTTACGTCTATGCGGCAAAAGAAGGAAACTCGACCTGCAGCGTCGTGCTGACGGAAGAGGGTCCGGTAATCGTCGATACGTGCCAAAGACCGCCTGACACGCACCGATTAATGGACGGTGTGAAGAAGCTGACGGACAAGCCCGTGCGTTTCATCATCGATACCGAAGTGCATAACGATCATACTTTCGGCCATTGGGTGTTTTCGCCACCAGGGGTGGTGATCAATGCCGAAGGCGCCGGGGTGGCGATGAGGAAGGCGTTCGATCCCAAGCGGGTTGAAGCGTTGGCGGCAGAGTCGCCCGAGATGGCCGAAGCTGCCAAGGGCTACAAAATGATCGTTCCGCAAATCGAATATCGTAATCACATGACCATCAATCTCGGGGATCGCACATTCGAGCTGATCTATTTGAAAAACGTTCATAGCGAGGCCGATACGGCAGTCTGGCTGCCCAAAGAACGCGTGCTGTTCGCGGCCTCGGCGGCGAACGTGCGCACTATCCTCAACCTCCGACCTTTCGTGCGCATTCCCGACGTGCTGGCGAGCTACAAGCTGATGAAGTCCCTCAACCCGGAGGTCGTGGTGCCGGGGCACGGTGCCGTGAGCACGACAAAAATTTTTGACGAATATGAAGGGTTTTACAATCTGCTGATGAAGCGGGTGGGCGAGATGGCCGCGCAAGGCAAGTCTCTGGACGAGATCAAAAAAGAGCTCAAGATGCCCGAGTACGCCGATTGGGCCGATCAAAACAATTTGCCGCAAAATATCACGGTCGCGTACGAATCCATTAAGAAATGATCCGAATCAAAATAGCGGCGCTGCGATTCATCGCGCTGGTATTCTGCGTGGCGTGGCGATTTAGTCTTCCGGACGTCGCAAGTTCGCAGCAGGAGATTGTCACACTTCAGACGCGGCCGGGCGTGACACAGTCCTATTTCTTGACCAGCGTACCGAAGGATCTTGGAGCGGTAACAATTCTCTTCTCCGGTTCCGGCGGTTTGGTACAACTGCGATCAGAAAACGGCCAGCCGAAGTTTAACCAGGGCAATTTTCTCGTGCGCAGCCGGGCGGAATTTGTGAAGCGCGGAGTCGTCGCGGGCATTCTCGACGCACCATCGGACCAGCAGGGCGGCTGGGGAATGACAGATGAGTTTCGGCTCGGAGACATGCACTTTGTCGACGTTTCTGCCGTCGCCGGCGATTTAGCAAAACGGTTTCCGGGCACGCCGGTTTTTCTCGTCGGCACGAGTCGTGGAACTATTTCTGCAGCAGCAACCGGAGCTCGGCTCGGTGAGGGTGTTGCCGGTGTGGTTTTGACCTCAACGATGTTTCGGCCGGCGTCGAGAAAATCGAAGGAACCCGGGCCGGGATTGAGTAAATTCGATTTTGCGACGATCAAAGCTCCCATATTGTTTGTGCACCACGCAAGTGATCAATGCGACGTGACGCCGTACAGCGATGCGGCGAGGCTTTCCGACCAGTATCCGTTGATCAGCATATCTGGCGGCGCGCCGCCTCGGTCGGGGCCGTGCGATGCATTCAGCGCACACGGCTATTTGGGCAAAGAGGCGGAAACTGTCGAACAGATCGTAAACTGGATGCTCAAGAAACCCTTTCTTCACGAAGTGAAGTAGGAACTGTCATGTCCGTCGCGGCGCTTAAGACTGTCGATAGAGTGGAGATCCTCAGCGTCATGGATAATTCCATTGACGTATTGATGGGCAGTACGCCGATTGCCCGGCGGGCCAACCGCCAGCGGGATGCGCTCAATAAGCCGCAGTTGCGGGCCGAGCATGGTGTCTCAATGCTTATTACGATTTACGACGGCAGCAACAAAGATTCGTTTCTTTTCGATACCGGCGTGACTGTCGATGGCGTGCTGCATAATATGGACGTGCTCGAAGTCAGAGGCAACGAGTTACACGCCGTAGTTCTCAGCCACGGCCACACGGACCACACGCGCGGTTTGCTGGGGTTTATTAAGCGGTACGGCCGGCCAAGAGTGCCGATCGTGCTCCATCCGGACGCCTACCTGAAACGTAAGAACGTTCAACCCGACGGGCATGAGTCGGAACACTTTCCGCCGAGCCGGCGTGATCTCGAAGCGGAAGACGTCGAAATCATCGAAGAACGTGGACCGAGCATGGTGATCGGCGGTCGAGCACTGGTGACAGGCCAGATTCCACGCACAACGCCATTTGAAAAAGGCAGTCCCAATCAGCTGGCGTTGATGGACGGGAAGTGGCAACCGGACCCATGGATTCACGACGACCAGGCGATCGTCATGAACGTCAAGAACAAAGGCCTGGTAATTTTGACCGGGTGCGGCCATGCCGGCGTGGTGAACACGTTGAAGTGCGCTCGTGAGATGACGGGCGTCGATCAAATCCATGCGGTTATTGGAGGATTCCATCTGACAGGACCCATTTTCGAGCCGATCATTGTGCCAACGGTTCAAGCGCTCAAAGACTTCAACCCAAGCATCATCGTGCCGCAGCACTGCACCGGCTGGAAGGCCACGCATTTAATCGCCCAAGAGTTTCCCGCGGCATTCATTCCGAACAGCGTCGGGACGACGATGATCATCGGCGGATAACTACACAAGGGCGGGACAGCTTGAAGATCGGTTTATTCACCGAGTTTTCTTATCCGGGAAAATCCGAGCAGCAGACTTATGCCGAAGTCCTGGAGCAGATCGCGCTCGCCGACGAATTGGGATACGATTTTTTCTCCACTACAGAAAGCTACGGCGAGGATTTGTTTTCCTGCTCGCCCTTTCCGCTCGGCCTTTATGTGGCGGCGGCGCAGCACACAAAGCGCATCCGATTTCTCACGGGGATTGTCAGCGCGCCCGCGCATCATCCGGCGATTCTCGCCAGCGAGATCGCGGCCGCCGACTTGCTCACCGATGGGAGAATCATGCTCGGTATCGGACGCGGCCATCCCTGGGTGCTCAACCGACTCGGCCTCAATCCGGGCGAGAGCACAGCACGCTTCGAAGAAAGCCTGCGCATGCTGGTCGAGATATTCAAGTCCGACTATATCGAGAGTCTTGAAGGGCAATTCTGGCAAATCCGCGACTTCAGGCTCAGCCCGCCGGTCACTCAACAACCGCACCCGCCGATCTACACCGCGGCGGCGACAACGCCGGAGAGCGCGATTTTCGCAGGTCGGATCGGGCACGGATTGGTCCAGCCGGGTTATCTTGGCATTCCTTTCGAATTGGTGCGGGGGCTCACAGAAACTTACCGCAGGAATATTTCATCGCGTCGATCGAACGATGTGATTTTGGGGATCCATCTGCATGTGGCTCGTGATCGGCAACAGGCCATTGAGAACGGCGCCTTGGCGCTTTCGTCGCAAGCCGACGTGTTTCTCCGCTCCAGCCAGCGTCGGCCCAATTTGAGCGGCGTGAAGGAAGCCTATGCGACCAAGAGCGCATCGCGCATGGCGTTCGAAAAGCTATCCACTCCTGAGAAGGCGACGCGCGCTGTCGCCGAAGAAGAAACAAATATTATGGCGGTGTGGGGCACGCCGGAAGATTGCCTTGAGAAGATCAAGTTTTACTTCGATGCGCTTTGCCCGGATCAGCTCATGCTCAATATTGCATCAGGAAGTCTGCCGCAGGAAAAAGCTTTGCGGGCGATGCGATTGTTCGCGGATGAGGTGATGCCCGCCGTACGCCATCTTTAAGTTTATCGTTGCGACTTTTCAGCTTCTGTCAAGCATCCCTTTGATCAAAGGTTCCTTCTCACAAACCGAGGGTTTGGATTTAAATCCGATTTCCCGAGTAGCACGGAGCGCATATCGAGGGATACTCGGTTGTGTAATCTGGTTTGATCCTACACCAGCCGCCTGGTCGACGCTGTGGTGATGCGCTATTTGATCACGCTTTCCGCACGCAGGGCCGTGAGCTCGGCAGAATTCAGCCCTAAAACTCCGCCGAGAACTTCATCGGTATGCTGCCCGAGCAGCGGCGCGTCCGCACGGATACTCGGCGGTGTTTTGGACATATGAATCCAGGGAGCGAGTAATGTCGTCGGGCCGGCCTTCGGGTGATTGCGCTCGATGAAGGCTTTGCGTTCCTTGATGTGTGGATCCTCCAGCACTTCGCCCATCGAGAGCACAGGCGCGCCGAAGTAGTCGATTTTCCGCAGGCCGTCCCAAAGCTCCTGGCGCTTTTTGCCAAGTATCCAGGAGCGGACCAGGTCGTACAGCTCTGAGCGATGTTCTTTACGCGCCCGCGCCGTAGCGAAACGCGCGTCTTCGATCAGATCGTCGTGTTCCATGAACTTCGCGAGATCGATCCAACCGCGGTCGCTTAGGTCGGGGATGCGCAAGGTAAAATAACCGTCCGCGACCGGAACCGGCTTGTTGCCGATTTCAATGCCGATAAAGTGCTCGTGAAATTCGCTGATCATGAAACCGAGCAGCGCTTCCTGCATGGAGACGACGATCCTTTGTCCTTCGCCCGTGCGCTCGCGCGCATGAAGCGCCGCCAGGATGCCGCACACCATGCTCACGCCCGCCGCCTCGTCACCGATGCCGATCGCTTTCGTACCCGGCGCGCCACTGTAGTTCCAGCCGGTGTGCGTCCAACCTGTCATGCTATTATTGGTATGCGCGGTGCTGCCGTAATCCTTGTACGGTCCCGATTCCCCGAATCCGCGCGAACACGAATAAATCAGGCGCGGATTGATTTTTTTCAATTCGTTATAGCCCAGACCGAATTTTTCCATCTGCCCGGCATGGTAGTTCTCGACCACGACATCGGCTTTGGCGATCAATTGCCGTGCCAGCTCGACTGCGCGCGCAGTTTTGAGATTGAGCACCACACTTTTTTTGTTGACGTTGATCCACAGGAATTCATAGCCGTCCACTTTGGCGTCAGGCGGCATCCAAGAACGGCGAAACCCGTCGCCCGCCGGTGGTTCGATCTTGATAATCTCGGCGCCCATGTGACCCAAAAGCATGGTGCAGAAGGGGCCATTTAAGGCATGGGTAAAGTCGCTTACCCGAATATCATCGAGTGCGCCCGGCATAGTGCCTCCTTGTTGATGTAACTTGGCCGCCATTGAACCGTCGGTGGGGCCGCCACATTTTACAGGCCATAAAAAGCTTTTGCGTTGTCGTAAAGAATTTTTTGCACGGCTGAGTGGGAAATCTCGCCCGCGTCGGCGCGTTCTTTGAGCAGGCGGGCGAATTCATACTCCATCGAGGAATCCCTGTGCGTATAGTCGGAGCCGATCATCAAGCTATCTTCACCGGCCACTTTCAGGATGTAGGGCAAGTCTTCATCGACCTGGCAGGTGACGTACATACGATTCGCCTTGAGCAAGTCCGAAGACAAGGTATAGCGGGCAAACTGGCTGAAAGTTCCGGCCCCGTCGGCGGCCTTCTCCATTCGCCGCTTGAGTTCCCAGGCGATAAAAGGAATCCAAGAGCTGCCCGCCTCGATGATGCCGAAACGGAGCTTGGGAAATTTTTGCGGCAGCCGATGGTGAATAATCGTATGAAACGCATGAACCGTCGGAAGCTGAGAGCGCATGAACGATCCTAGCGAGAATTCCCGCGCCGGCACGAAGTCCGGCGTGCCGGAGCCGATGTGTATACAGATCGGCAGATCCAGACGATCGGCTTCTTCGTAGAGCGGAAAAAAATAGGGATCCGCCGGCCACTTTCCGGCTTCCAGATCGCCTTTTTTGAGAATGCCGCAGGCGCCATGATCTTTGGCGAAGCGCAATTCATTAACGGACTCTTCGATATCGATTAGCGGTGGCAAGCAAACCCAACGTAACCGGCCGTGAGACTCGGCGCAGCGGTCGGCGAGCCAGCGGTTGTAGCTGCGCCGCAGCGCGAGCGAAATTTCCGGACGTTCGGTGGCTTCCATCAGGAAGAGCGTCGGGTAGATGACCTGCACTTCCGTGCCCATCGCGTCCATGTCGCGAAGCCGAGCTTGCACATCGATTAATTCTCGGGTTTGCACCGTCGTGCGCGTCGTCTTGTCGTCTCGAATAAAACGCATCTGGCGATGCCCATCGATCAGCCAGTAGCGGCTCGGAGTTTTCCCGGGATCGACTCGGCTGGGGTACTGAGTTACCGGTTTGAACGCTTGCTCCTCTTCGCGCAGGTAGTCCCACGTCGCTTCGGTCTCGTCAACGTGCGTGTCGGCATCGATGATCGGCATATGCACCTCGCAACAGGTGATTGTGCAGATAATAATCACAAACTACCCGGCGCGGTAAAGTCGGGAAGTAGTCGGTTTGCGGAAAGACCTCTTACGTCGTCAGAGTGTGCGAAAAACGCCGCTTCGTCCTTCGATACGGCGCGCTATCGCTGCCTACTCAGGATGATCGGATGAACCGAGTTCCCGAGTAGCGCGAAGTGGGTATCGAAGGATTCTGTTTGTGACAAACTAACCTAAACGAAACAACTACAAAATGTCACCCTTGAGTGTATTCATCGGAGGTTCAGCGGGATCGCCCTGGGTTCCCGCTAAAGCATGCGGCAACAACGGCCTCATGTATATCGGTGCTGGGAAAAACGGAAGATAAATCGTTTTATTCTAACCAAGGTTACGCCATCACTTCGGCTCAGTATTACGAGCGACGCCGTTAGTTGGCAACAATTCGAAATCGATCTCACTGCGAAAGGCATTGATACGCGCGACCCTCACGCGCACATTGTCGCCCAAGCGGAATTTTTTGCCGTAGCGGCGCCCTTTGATCACGTATTCCTTCTCGTAGTAGTCATAGTCGTCGTCAATCAGCGAAGAAAGTTTGACCAGACCTTCGATGAAGTAATTGTCGAGCTCGACGAAAAAGCCGAAGTTAGCCAGGCTGTTGACAAAACCCGTGAATTCCTCGCCGATGCGATTCTGCATGAATTGAGCTTTTTTGAGATCGACCATCTCCCGCTCGGCATCCATGGCGTGGCGCTCGCGCTCGGAGGTGTGTTCGCCGGCTTGTTGCAGATAGCGCAACACGTCTTCGCGCGCGTTCGGTTTGAGTTTTTCACCATTCATGACTCTGTCCAGAATTCGGTGGACGATCAAATCAGGGTAACGGCGGATCGGCGAAGTGAAATGAGTGTAGCATTTGGACGCGAGACCGAAGTGGCCGATGTTTTCGGGTTGGTAAATCGCCTGCTTCATGGAACGGAGCAGCACGCGATTGACCACTCGCTCTTCCGGCTTTCCGCGCGCCGCTTCGAGCAATTTTTGAATCTCGAGCGGGGCGATATTTTCCTTTTGTTGCGGCAGGCGATAACCCAGGCTGAGAAGAAAAGGCGCCAGTGCTTCGAGGGCATCCTGATCGGGACCTTCGTGGACCCGGTAAAGGGTAGGAACATCTTTTTCCGTCAGATGGCGCGCCACCGCTTCATTGGCGGCGATCATAAACTCCTCGATCATCCGGTGCGCGATGTTGCGTTCGGCGCGAATGATATTTTCCGGCAATCCCTGCACGTCGAGAATGATCTCGGCCTCCGGCAGATCGAAGTCCAAATTACCGCGAGCGCGGCGGCTCTCATAGAGCAAGAGAGCGAGCTCTTCCATGCGCTTGAATTCGTCTACGAGGGTACGGTAGCGCGCGAGGCATTCGCGATCGTTATCGACGAGAATTCGGCGCACATCGGTGTAAGTCATCCGCGCATGGCTGCGGATGACGGAGTTGAAAAAGCGGCTCCGGATGACGTCGCCCTTGGCGTTAAGCTCGATGCAGACGGTCTTGGTCAGACGATCCTCGTGCGGTTTTAAACTGCAAATGCCGTTCGAGAGGGCCTCCGGCAGCATCGGAATGGCGCGATCGGGAAAGTAGACGCTGGTCGATCGCGCGTAGGCTTCCTGGTCGAGGTCCGTCTCGACGGCGACATAATGCGCCACATCGGCGATCGAAACATAGAGCTCATAGGTTTCGCCCTGCTTGCGTACATAGACGGCGTCATCGAAATCACGGGCATTTTCACCGTCGATGGTAACGATCGGCAATTCTCGGAGATCGGTGCGCGCGGCCAGATCTTCGGGCGATAAGCTGTAGGAGAGCTGCTTTGCTTCACGCTCCACTTCAGCGGGAAACGTCGCTGAAAGCCCAAAACGGAAGATAATCGACTGTGCCTGCACTTCCGGATCATTGGGGTCGCCTAAAACATTGACGATCTGAGCTTCGGGTGGCGAGAGTGCGGTGCCGTAGCGGGAGACCTCCGCGGCGATGACTTTGCCTTTTTCCGTTTTGGCGGCGTTTTTGACGAGCGGTATCGGGCCGATGCGAGCGTCCATCGGAACCACGACCGGTTTGCCGTTCAGCTCGTCGTAGGTGCCGAGCAGGCGTTTCTGGCCGCGTTCCAACACTTGCACAATGTGGTTTTCAGTGCCGCCGCGGGGCTTGCGGTCAATGCGTACGATGACTTGATCGCCGTGCAGCACCCGGCGCATCTCGCGGCGGTTCAAGTAAAGATCTTGCAGGTCTCTGTTTTCCGGGATCAAAAAACCGTAACCATCCGGATGGGCATGAACCCTGCCCTTAACCAGATGGTCGCGATCCGGAAGCGCGTAGTGATTTTTCTTCAAGCGGACCAACTGGCCGTCGCGGCATAATCTACGGAGTGCCTCGATCACCAGTGGCAATTCGTCACGAACAAAACCGGCGCGCCGGAGAATTTCCGCCGGAGTGAGCCGCTCCCGAGGCCGGCGCGCGAACAAGCCGAGTATCTTGTCGCCGACATTGGATTCCAAAGAAGACTTGGGATGTGCGTGAGGTCGCATCGAGACGATACTTTGAAAATTTCTCCGGGTTCGCAGGTGCGCCGGACGAACGAGGTCCCTAGGAGTCTATCGAGTCGTAGACTCCACCGCTAGCTCTGCCATCAGCCAGTCATCGCTGATGCTGGCCGGGCGCGGGATTTGCCGAAGCGGTATTTCTTTTTCGAGAGACCTTAGGATCGCGCGTGCGCTGTCGAGAAAATCGTCCATCGCGAGAAGCACAATGATCGCTTTTTTGCGGTCGACCGTTCGGATAATGCCAACATCCTCGTAGGATTCAAAGATAAATTTCACATAGGCGATCTGTTCCCTCGGAACTTCCAAGTAGATGTCGTGGAGCTTCATTGCAGATTAACGTTTAAGAAAACGCTCGATGGCATCGGGAATCCAACGCTTGACTTCTTTAGGTTCCTGCCCTGTTTTGGTGTCGGACGCTTTGTCTTGACCTGGTGCCGTGCCGATCGCTTGCGCTAACGCGCGGTTGTCGAGCCGGATTCTTATATTGGGAATTTTTCCGTCCAGTCGAAATGACACCGCAAGTCGGCCCCGTCGATCGAGGAAACGACGGATGATCCGGTAATCGCGCTGAAATTCCTGGGTGATTCCCGGCGAGAAGATCAGTAGTCCATTCCAGTTCGTGGAACGGTCGAAGCCGATCCAACCGGCACCGGTAACCGTGTACTCGGGAGTCGTGATCACGAGATTGTCGGTGCGGATGCGTTTTTGTTCAACGGTAAAATCGGTTTTAAGCGAGTCAAAAGGCGTATCGCGGCGTTCGACAAGGGCAGCCAAACTTGGCGGTAATCGCGACCGGGAAACATTGGCGCTGCTGCCGCGGAGCAGCAAGTGCGTGATCAGATTGAAATCCCTGATCGCACCTTGCTGCACGGATGCTTCTCCGGAAGTCGCGAGTGTATCCTTGATGCTTGC
>Ga0114129_10018187_pt1 | contig 10007 bp, 6 predicted proteins | sample RhiMetdeltSRZDD1_FD_80071 | JGI IMG/M metagenome (GOLD analysis project Ga0114129, IMG submission 80071) | Populus rhizosphere microbial communities from Tennessee, USA - Rhizosphere MetaG P. deltoides SRZDD1 (version 2) (version 2) | ecosystem: Host-associated > Plants > Roots > Rhizosphere >...
AGCGCGGTGTCGACGTACTCGTCACACAGGGCGGTGAAGGCTTCACGAGACATGGCGTCCCATCTCCGGATGCGGGGAACGAGGATCGGGGTCGGATCGCCATGCTAAAAGAACGGGCCCCCGGGCGAAACCCGGGGGCCGTTCAGGGGGAAGTGCGGTTGCGGCCCGTCAGACCCGTGTGACGTTCGCGGCTTGTTTGCCGCGCTCGCCTGAGACGAGGTCGAACTCGACTCGATCCCCATTCGCCAGAGTCCGGAATCCATCGCCGTGGATCGACGAGTAGTGGACGAACACGTCCTCGCCGCGCTCCGATTCGATGAAACCGTACCCCTTGGATTCGTTGAACCACTTCACGCTGCCCTGCTGCCGTCCCTCGGACGACACGACCACGACGCGCGGCTTCTCCGAGGAGGAGCGCGCGCTTCGAGGGTTGGCGGCGAAGCCGTCCGGCCGGCGGCTGCGGTAGCAGTCCCGGCAGAAGACCGGGCGGCCCGAAGTCGGAAGGAACGGAACGCGGGTCTCCGTACCGCATTCCGAGCACGTCACGACGTGCATCTCACGGTCTCCGCGGTCGCTCGATCGGTCGCTCGAGTAGCCGGAAGAACCCGACATCCCTTCGCCGCGCGACGCCTTGCGCGCCTCGCGGCAGTTCTTGCAGCGGGTCGGCTCGTGCTCCAGCCCCCGAGCCTTGTAGAACTCCTGTTCGCCCGCGGTGAACGTGAATTCCTCTGCGCAGGAAACACAGCGAATCAGCTTGTCGAGAAAGATCATGGAGTGGTCGGCAGGTGTAGCGAACGCGCGGTTGGCTACTCCCCCTTCAGGCGCAGGCCTGTCCGGTGCGAAACGAAAACGCCCCGAGCCCTGGGGGCCGGGGCGCTCTGGGTGTCGGAAAACGAGGGCGAACGGAGGGCGACGATTGTGACCATCGAGGACGCGAACGCCATAGATCCACACCCGGAACGGTGATGTTAGTCGCGAGCCCTCCACCGGAGGGCCGCTAAAAGGATAGGGAGTCGGTTGCCGGGACGTCAAGCCGAACGACGAAGGGGCGCCCCTCGCGGAGCGCCCCCCGGACCCATCCGTTTCGACCGCAAAAGACGCTGCGATCAGCGCTTCCCCAGGCCGATGCCGAGCCCCGTGGTGAGCCCCGTCGTGGTGCTGCCCACGCCGGCCTGCGTCGAGGAGGAGACGCTCGCCGAGGCCCCGATGGGGGCCACCCGGCCATCCGCCCGGTCGAGGCCCCGGGCGACGCGGGTCTCCGCCTGCACCGCGCTCATCACCTTCCCCGAGGAGAGACCGAGACCGGCGGCGATCTGACCCCAGCCCATGCCGTCCTGCCGAAGATCGAACAGCTGATCCACGGTCACGGCGCTCGAGCCCGCGTCCAGCGTGTGGGCGATCATGATCTCGCCCCAGCCGGCGCCCAGCTCCGCCTTCTCGTCGACCAGCGCCTCGGTCGACACCTGGAACTCCTTCGCCAAGCGGGCCGCCACCGCGGCGTCGCCTTTCGCCGTGCCCTCGGCGTCGACCTTGTGCGCCTCGGCGGCGAGCTTGGCGTCGACCTTCTGCGTGGCTTCGGCGGAAGCCTGCGCGGCGCGATCGCGAATCGCCTGGAGCCGGGCCTCCGACGAGGCCTGCATCGACACCGTGGCGCTCGCGCTCTTCGAATCCACCGCTCCCGAGGCATCCGACTGCGCCTGGGCCGAGCTTTGCGCGCTCGCCGGACCGGCGATCGCGAAGGCGCTCAGGGCGCCCAGCAAGAGGAACGTGTTGCGCTTCATGACCGATCTCCTTTCGTGCGCACCGCCCTCGCGGCGCGCCGGGTGCGAAAAACGGGGCAGGATCGATTCCGCTACGGGAACACGACGCGCGCGCCGAGCAGCATCGTGGGCGAGCTCGTCCGCGTCGAAGTCGCGGAGCTCGCGGGCGCGCCGGTCTGGCTCCCTCGCAAGAGCGGCAGGAATCCGCCGGACGAGCCGGCGGCGGGAAGCGGCGTGACGGAGGTGCCGCGCGTCTCCGCCCATCCGGCCTCGGCCGTGAGGTCGAGGCGTGTGAGCGCGCGCCAGATGACGCCGGCGCTCGTCTGGGCCGCGGTGTTGTCGTCCTCGCCGCGCGCGAACGACGTCGTGGCGCGCGCCACGAGCCGCGGATGCACGGCCACGAGCGCCTCGCCGGCGAAGCCGTCGCTCGAGCCGCCGCCGTCCACGGTCGCGCGCTCGAGATATCCGGCGACGCTGGCGGTCTGGCCGAAGCGCAGCTCGGGGCCGGCGCGCAGGAGCCACGCGTGCGCGGTGCCGTCGCCGAGGACGCGCGTGGCGCGCCCGCGGGCGCGCAGCGGGCCGGCGAGCCGCACGCCGGCGCCAGCGGTGAGGCTCGTTCCCTGGCCCATCGCCTCGTCGGTCCAGCGCGAGGCCTGCGCCAGCGCGTCGACGACGGCGAGGTCGACGACGGCGAGCGCGAGCGCGGCGTGCGACTCGGCCGACGACCCACGGAAGTACTCGTAGCCCACCGCGCCGGCGACCGGATCGGCGGCGGCCGGCGTGGCGGCGAGCAAGAGCGCGCAGAGCGCGAAATCTCGAATCGGGACGGTGCGTGGCATCGAGAAGTCCTCCGCAACAGGGCGCTGCGGGACCTCGCAAGGCATGTGCCGTGGAAACGCAAAGTCGACGCACCTCGGCTCGCCGGCGGCACTTGCGCGCGTGGCGCCCGGCCGCGCCAGGGCGCGAGCGCTGACCCGATCGGGACACTCCGTCCCGTATCGGGCGCCGAGCTGTGCCGCGGCACTCAACTCCCAGTCAACAGCCGGCTCGCATGCTCCCCCTGTCGCCTCGAGCGACGGCTGGACCGCGGTGTTCGGGTGGTTGGCACTGACCTGGGGGGTCTTCGGCATCGGTCGGGACCGACGCCGAGCGCATCGCCATGGACGCCGCGGTCCAGGCCGAAATCGATTTCAGGGCGCCTCGGCCGTTCCGCGGTCGCGGCGTACCGGCGGGGCGTTCCGCCACGGGGCGGGCGCCCCGCTTTCTTCCCCTATCGAATCGAGCGCGGGGGCTGCTACCCTTGAAGCCGCATCCCCGATCCCCTAGTTCCGCGCCGCGCGGAGGACCCCGTCGGGGCCGCCAGGAGACCTCGCCCCGGTCTCCGCGCATGATCGAGGTCCGCGTGCCCAAGACCAGGCCGGGTCCCGTCCGCGCTCCGCGAGCGGTTCCCACCGTCGTCCGCTCCAAGCTCACGCTGCCGAACCCGGCCGGACCGGTTCTCGAGCGCCCCCGACTCGTGGCCGCGCTCGCCGAGCACGCGCACCGCGCGCTCACGCTGGTGAGCGCCGAGGCGGGCTACGGCAAGACCACGCTGCTCGGCGCGTTCGCGCAGCGCGCGCGTCGCCCGGTCGTGTGGTACTCGCTGATGCCGTCGGACGCGGATCCCATCGTCTTCGGCCGCTATCTCCTCGAAGGCTTCCGCCGCGAAACCCCTCGCTTCGGGCGCGACTTCGAGCGCGCACTTGACGAGACGCGCCCCGGCGCGCGCTCGATCGAGATGCTGGGCGGCACGCTGGCCAACGAGCTGGCGACGCTGCGCGGACCGTCGACGCTCCTCGTGCTCGACGACTTCCAGGAAGTGGCGGGCAATCCGCAGGTCGTGGCCATCGTCGACATGGTGCTGCGCTTCCTGCCGGCGTCCGTGCGCGTGGTCATCGCCTCGCGTGGCACGCCGCCGCTGGCGCTCGAGCGCATGCGCGCCAAGGGCGAGCTGTTCGAGCTCACCTCCTCCCACCTGCGGCTCACCCGCGACGAGCTGGCGAAGCTGTTCGCCGAGGTCTACCGGCGGCCGCTCGTCGAGGCCGAGCTCGTAGCCCTCGAGGAGACGACGCTGGGCTGGCCGACGGCCGTGCACCTGGTGCACGAGTCGCTGCGCCGCATGCAGGACCGCGGGCTGGAGGAGGTGCTGGAGGACTTCCGCACCTCGAGCCTGGATCTCCACGACTACCTCTCGGTCGAGGTCTTCCGGCGCTTCGACGAGGAGTCGCGCGTGCTCCTCGAACGCACGGCGGCGCTGGCGCGCTTCGACGTCGGGCTCGCGGGCGCGCTCGCCGGCCGGCCCGATCCGCGCGCCCGGCTCGACGCCCTGGCGCGGCGCGGTCTCCTGCGCACGTACGGCAGTGGCGAGCAGACGTCCTACGAATGCCACGAGCTGGTGCGCCGCTTCCTGCGCCAGGAGGTGGAAGCGCGCGGCGGCGCGTCCGCGTGGCAGGAGCTCGAGGCCGAGGCGGGGCGCGCGCTCGAGTCGCGCGGCGAGGACGAGCACGCGGTACGGCACTATCTCGCGGCCCGCCGCTGGGCCGACGCGGCACGGCTCCTGCGCGAGATGGCGCCGCGCTTCCTGCGCGCCGGACGCGCGGCGACGCTGGCGCAGTATCTCTCCGACCTGCCGGCCGAGTGGCGCAAGGGCGACGCGTTGACCGTGGCCCTGGCCGACGCGCGCGGCGCGCTCGGCGACTGGAACGCGGCCGAGCCCCTGTACGACGAGGCGCTGGCCGCGAGCCGGTTGAACGGCGACCGCGAGATCGAGTGCCGCGCGCTCGTCGGCCTGGGGAAGATCGTGAACCTGCGTGGCAAGCACGAGCAGGTGCTGGGCATGGCCGAGCGCGGGCTCGCGCTCTCCGAGGATCTGGCGCTCGACGTGCGCGCGCGTCTCCTGCAGATGAAGGCGGGCGCGCACTTCTATCTCGGGCAATTCCGCGCCGCCGTCTCCGTGCTCGACCAGGTGCGCTCGCTCTTGCCGCCGACCGCCGAGTCCGAGCTCGTGATCCCGACCATCCACAACCTGGCCGTCGCGCTCCACAATCAGGGCCGCTTCCGCGAGGCCTCCGACGAGTTCCGCGCCGCGCTCGCGCACCTGAGCGGCGGGGCCTCGCCGCGCGCCGCGCTCTACCAGTACAACCTCGCGCTCCTGCTGTGCGATCTCGGCGAGATGGCCGACGCCCGCCGCGCCGCCGAGGAGGGCCTGTCGATCGCGCAGCGCTTCTCGCACCGCGCCCAGGAGGCCATGTGCCACATGGCGCTGGCGCAGGCGCTGGCCGGCGCCGGTGACGTGGACGGCGCGCTCGCCTCGCTGCGCCGCGCCGAGGAGCAGAACGCCGAGCTGCGCATGGAGGTGATCGCGGCCGATCTCCTGGCCCTGCGTGCCCGCCTGTTCTGCGCCCGCGGCCAGTACCGCCGCGCCGTCGATTTCCTCGAGCGCGCCATCGAGCGCCTGGCCGGCGGCGCCGACAACCCGCGCTTCAGCGAGTTCCAGGCCACGCTCGCGTGGTGCGAGCTGCGCGCCGGCCGCCCGCGCGTGGCGCGCGACCGCTTGAGCCCGCTCTTGCCCCGCACCGAGTCGGGCGAGGACGACTTCCAGCGCATGCGCGTGCACTACTGGCTGGCCGAAACCCACCTGGCTCTCGGCGAGCCGGCGGCCGCCCATCCCCTGCTGCGCGCGGCCCTCGCCCTGGTGCGCGAGCGCGGCTACGCCTACTTCCTCGAGGTGCAGGCGCGCGAGGAGCCGGAGCCGCTGCTCTATGCCCTGCGCGGCGGCATCGAGCTCGACGTCGCGGCGGCGGCGCTGGCGCTGGCCGGTGCGGAGATCGAGGAGCCGGTGCTCGACGTCCTGGATCGCGCCAAGCCGGCGGTCGCCGAGGCGGCGCTGTCCGTGCTCGCCGAGCAAGGGAGCGCCACGTCGCGAGTGCGCCTCGAGCCCCTCGCCGGCACGCGCCGCGACCTCGCGCCCGCCATCCGGGCCGCGCTTCGCCGCATCGCCGAGCGCCTGGCGCGCGGCGCGCCCAGCGCGGGCGAGAGCGCGGGCGAAGCACCGCGGCTTCAGCTCTTCGGCCCGCCGCGGCTGTGGATCGAAGGGCGCCCGCTCGGCGCCTCGGCGTGGCGCTCGCAGCGCGCGTTCCAGATCCTCGTGTATCTCGCGCTCCATCCCGACGGCGCCACGCGCGAGGAGCTGGTCGAGCTCTTCTGGCCCGGACGCCGTGGGCGCTCGGCGAAGCAGAACTTCCACCCCACGCTGTCGTACGTGAGGAGCGCGCTCCCGCGCGCCAAGGTGGCGCCCATCGCGCGCGAGGGCGAGATCTACCGCCTCGATCGCGGGTATCCGCTGACCTGCGACGCATGGGAGATGGAGCGCGCGCTGACCGACGGCAAGCGGGCGCGCGAGGAGAACGAGCGCCGCGCCGCGCTCGGACGCGCCGCCGAGATCGCCGGCGCCCCCTACCTCCAGGGCTTCTACGGCGACTGGGCGGTGGAGCTGCAGGGCCGCATGCGCGACCGCCTCGAGAAGCTGCACCTCGAGCTCGGCGAGCTGTCGGCGCGGCGTGCCGAGTTCGAGGTCGCGATCGAGCACTTCCGGCGCGCCTCGGAGCTCGACGAGTTCCGCGAGTCGACGCGCCTGGTGCTCATGGAAGCGCTGGTGCGCGCCGGTAACCGCCCGGCGGCTCTCGCCGAGTACGAGAAGCTCAAGGCTCGCCTGCGGGCCGAGCTGGGGGTGGAGCCCCTGCCCGAAACCGACGAGACGGTGCGCCGGCTCCTGGCCGGCGAGGCGGTCAGCGACTGGCCCTCGTCGACCAAGGCCCAATCCAAAACGGGCCAAAGGGTTACGAAGATCGGTCAAGCCCGGATCAAGTCCGGTGTGGGAGGCTCTTCGCGATGAAGCGGTCCTCCCTCCCATTTGGGACCGCCGGGCTCGTCCCGGTCCTTGTGGCGCTAGCTCTCTCCGGCGCCTGGCCCTCGCGTGCCCTGTCGGCGCCCTCGGTGTGGGATCAGGACCAGGACGGCATCGACGATCGCGTCGAAACCGTCCATCTCGCGGGCTACCAGTTCTCGTTCGAGCTCGGGGACACCACGCTGCGCCAGCGCATCGCCGTGTCGCGCGGCCCGGGCGGACTTCTCTACAACGTCTATGTCCTCTATCTGACGCCGCCGAGCGACGCCGACCTCGTCTCGCTGACCTCGCTCGGCATGGTCGTCCACTACCGCTTCGAGAACTGGCCCGCGGTGCAGACCACGGCCACGTTCGCGCAGATCCAGGCCGCGATCCTCCTGCCCAACGTCGAGCGCATCGAGGCCGTCCCCATCCAGTATCCGCTGATGCACGACGCCAAGGCGTCGATCGGCGACGCCGATGCCACGCAGCGCGTGTTCCCGACGTGGAGCGGCGTCGGCGGCGGGCAGGGACACGGCGTCGTGGTCGGCATCCTCGACACGGGCGTGAACGACGCGGCTTCGGGCACCTACCCCGGCCACCAGTCGCTCGTCGGGCGCTGCCTCGGCGGCGCCTCGTTCGTGGGCGGGGATTCGACGCTGGACACGCCGCGCGATGGCTCGGTCAATCCGCAGGACCAGGGCGGCGTGCTCACCGGCGCGCACGCGACCCACGTCGCCGGCATCATCCTGGGCACCGGCGGCCCCTCCGGATTCGCCGCCGGCGTCGCACCCGCCGCGCGCTTCGTCGACGTGAAGGTGCTGGCCGACAACGGCTCCGGCACCGAGATCCCGCAGGGGATCGACTGGTGTATCCACAATCGATCGCGCGTGTGGAGCGTTGTCGATCCCGACTACCAGGGGATCGACGTCATCAATCTCTCCCTCTCGAGCATCGACCTCACCGACGGCACCGACCTCGCCTCGCGGCTCGCGGCGCGCGCCGTCGAGCTGGGCATGGTGGTCGTGGGCTCGGTGGGCAACGCCGGCTCGACGAGCTTCGTCCCCTCCCCCGCGGGGGGCGACGGCGTGATCGCGGTCGGCGCCATCGACGACCAGCGGAGCGGAGCGCCGGCCGACGATCAGCTGCCCAGCTTCAGCAATGCCGGCCCGCGCGCGAGCGACCAGGACGGGGACACGGCCGACGAGGACAAGCCCGACCTGGTGGCGCCCGGGGTCGCCATCCTCTCGGCCGACGGCGATCTGACGTCGGACGGCACGAGCTACAAGCGCCTGAGCGGAACCAGCATGTCGGCCGCGGTGGTGTCGGGCGCCGTGGCCGCGCTGCGCGGCGACCATCCCGAGCTCACGCCGGCGCAGATCGGCGCCCTGCTGCGCGCCACGGCCCGGCCGCTGCCCGCGGGTGGACCGCCGCCGGCTTCGCGCTGGTCGCCGTCCGCCGGCTACGGCGTCGTCGACCTGTACGCGGCGCGGCTCGAAGCCGAAGCACCCGAGCACAGCCAGGTGCGCCGCCTCGAGATCACGACCACCGACACGGCCGTGCACGCTTCTCTGTGGACCATGCGCGAGCGTGGAACGACGTACCTCGCGTTCGAGCGCGCTCCCGATGTCTCCGGCGCCCCTGGAACGTTCGTGGCCATCGATTCGGTCGCCGCGGTCGGAGACTCGTCGCTCGCCGACAACACGAACGCGCAGCTCTACGACCGCGATTGGCCGGTCGCCGAAGAAGATCGCGGGCGGGTGTACTGGTACCGGGTAAGCCACTCGGAGGGAGGGCTCCGGTATTTCAGCCCCGCCCGCTCCGTCGTACTGCCCTCGGGCTTGCCGTCGGCAACGATCCAGCTTCGCATCGCGCACAACGCCTACGACAACGACGTGACCGGCGACATTCTCGTTCCCGGCGCCAGCCAGACGCCGGCGTTCACGCTCCCACTGCCCGGAACCTCGGCGGCCACGGCGAGCGAGTGGACGAACGGCACCAGCACGCTCGGCAACGTCGAGTGGACATTCGAGATTCCGGTTCCGGCCGGCGCGGCGGATGCCTATCTGCCCCCGAGCCAGTCGTCTCCGTGGCAGCTGCGCGTGGAGGAGGGCGGCTTCGTCAATCGGAGCGGCCGCATCCTCGACTACCGGCTGATCTGGCACAGGCCCTCGGGCGATCAGGAGTTCATTGGAGGCCCGGCGCCCCAGCTCACGATCGAAGGCGGAGAATCGAACGCTTGGATACCCGCCTCGGTGGTCGGCGTGGAGCCGACGCCCGCGCGCAGCGCGTTCTCTCTCTACCCCAACCCCGCGCCGTCCGGCGGACGCGTCGCGCTCCGGCTGCCGAGCTCGGTGTCGAGCCGCGTCGACATCTACGACCTCGCCGGACGCCGGGTCGGATCGATCGCGCCCCGTGGCTCGACCAGCGTGGCGTGGACGGCGCGCGACCGCACCGGTTGCGACCTCGCCCCCGGCATGTACTTCGTTCGTGATGGGTCTCGCCCGCTCGGGCGCATGGTCATCGTCTCAACGCGATAATCGCCTCCCCCGGTTCGGCGTCGACTTCTCGAGCATTCTCGAGGGCCCAGGAAGCGTCCTCGAGGTAGCGCCGCGCCGCCTCCTTGCGGCCCAGCGACGTCAGCGCGATCCCGACCACGAGCAGGAGCCGGCCGGCCAGCAGCGAGTCGAACGGCGGCTCGTAGGTGCGGAGGGCGCGCTCGGCGTGATCCAGCGCGCGATAGGGCATCCCTTCGGCGAGCATCCGCCAGCAATCGCGGATCAGCTCGTCTCCGAGTGACACGGACACGACACACCTCGTGGGGGGCGAGATGACGGCCGAACGGCGTTTCGATGAACGAGGGGGACGCCGGCGCGGGCGAGCTTGCGCCGGTTGGACCTCGGGGTGGCTTGCTGCTGGCGAGACCAACTGCAACCGGGATGCCAAGCCCTGAGCCCCATCACGCAACGGAGTTGGGGCGATAGGGGCCGACCAGCACGTCACGCGCGGTGGCTCGAACTGTCGGTGGAGCCGTCAGGGGACATCTTGGGCAGGCCGTACGGCCTGCTCGCGAACTCGTCCGGCGAACGGCTACCGAAGTGATTTGGTCAAATATGCCGCGCGGCATGTTGCCTTCGGGCAGGCTCTGGAGCCTGCTCACCCATGCTCATCGAACTGGCCGCGCGGCCAGTTATACGATTGCGTAGATAGAGATGTAGCTAATGTCATATGCATTGCTACGCACTAGATAAGCCGCCTCAACAATTCATCCATCGTGATGACATCCAACAAGTTATGGTGGAACACCGGCACCATTCGATCCG
>Ga0114129_10018188_pt1 | contig 10007 bp, 6 predicted proteins | sample RhiMetdeltSRZDD1_FD_80071 | JGI IMG/M metagenome (GOLD analysis project Ga0114129, IMG submission 80071) | Populus rhizosphere microbial communities from Tennessee, USA - Rhizosphere MetaG P. deltoides SRZDD1 (version 2) (version 2) | ecosystem: Host-associated > Plants > Roots > Rhizosphere >...
ACATGCAGGACTTTCGCAAAGCGCTCGACATGCTTCCGCCCGATCAGAGGGAGGCCTTGGTGTTGGTTGGCGCCGCTGGAATGTCCTACGAAGAGACGGCCGAGATTGCTCATTGCGCGGTCGGCACCGTCAAGAGCCGCGTCAACCGAGCCCGCATCAAGCTCGCCAGCCTCCTTGGAATCGAAAGCGGGGATGCATTTGGTCCTGATTTCGCCACTGAGGCGATCATCGGCAAAACCGAGAACCGCGGGTAGGGCGCCGAGATACTGGCTTGGCGCACAGTGCGCCAGTGGCGAGCGGCTTTCCTGAGAACGGGAAGAACGACAAAGACCTCAAGCGCCCGATCTCGTCCATCGGCACCGCCGATGGCAAGTTGCTGCAACCGAAATAGGATTTGCGCTCTGGGCTCCTCGCGTCAGGTTTGCGCGGCGGCCGCGACAGGCCGGACCTTGTCGCGGACCTGCGTGCGATGCATCAGACGCGGCAGGGAGGGGTCGAGCTGGTTGCGGCGGTGCAGGGTGCACCGGTTGTCCCAGATCACGAGATCCCCCTGATGCCATTTCTGCACCCACAGATGCGGACCCTGCTTCACGTGCGCCCACAGCTCGTCGAGCAATGCGTCGCTGTCGGCATCTGAGAGACCGACGATCCACGCATTGGGACGGCGGCCCAGATAGAGGGAGGCGCGGCCTGTCTCCGGATGCAGCACGATCAGCGGGTGGATGGCGCCTGGTCGGTCGGCATTGGAGTAGCGCTCAGCGAAGCCCTTGCGCAGCTGACCCGAGGAGTTTCGCGTCGCATCGTGCTTGCACGAGAGTCCGTGAATGCGCGACTTGAGGGCGCGCGGAAGCGTGGCGCAGGCGTCGTAGAGATTATAGAAAAACGTCTCGCCGCCGGTTGACGGCGTCTCGATGCCATAGAGTAGGCTCGCCTTCGGAGGCAGCTCGTTGTAGCTCATGTCCTGGTGCCAGACGAGCTCGGAGTTGCCAAGGCTCCCGACCGCCTTGCCGTCCACAACGATGTTGGAGATGACCGCAACCTCGGGCAGCCTGGCGGCCATGCGCTCGCCTGGCGCGGGAGTGGGCGCCATGTCGAGTTCGCCGAACCGGCGCGAGAAGGCAACCAAAGCGTCGTCGTCGAGCCGCTGGCCTCTGAAGCGCAGCACAAGGTTATCGTTCCACGCGGTGTAGATGTCCTGGAACGCTGCGTCGTCGATATTGGCCGACAGATCGACTCCAATGATGTCGGCACCGAGGGCCGCCCCGGTCGGTATCACCTCAATGCTGCCCGTACTGCTTTGGCCCATAGGTCGCTCTCGATTCGTGGTAGCCGGCGGCGATCAAGTCAGTTCCGTACTAACGATTTCATCAGGCCAGCCAATCGAGAGAATATGCGACCAAGCCGGGATGCGCGTGGAGCACCGCTAGCCTCTTGCGTGGACCCACTTGACGCACGCACCAATGCGCCAGGCCGCTGCAACGCAAGCGGATTAGAGGTCGAGAGCCTCTCGAATGCGGCCCCCGCGTTCAGCACGCCGTAGCCTATCCTCCCGTTCCACGCAGGACCCTGAATCTTGCGTGCAGTGTCGGTTAGGACGTGCTTCAGGGCCTGCGGCGACACGTTGAGCGGGTCCCATCCTCTCCGCAGCGCCGCGACCACGCCTGCAGTCAGGCCGCATGCCGTCGAAGTTCCCGTATTCAGCATGTGCGCATCAGTTGTTTCGCTGAATTGACTAGGGGCACAAAAATCGGGCTTCTCGTAACCAAGGCGCTCTTGGCCGGGACCTTGCGAGGAGTAGCCCAACCACATGTCGTTGGTCAGAACGGCGCCGGTCGTAATTACGGCCGAGCTGGAATTGCCCCCCCATATGCTGGAGCCGGCACCCCGGTCCAACTTTCCGCATCGCTGCGCCGGGCAAAAAGCCCCGCAATTACCGGCCGCGAAAACCACATCGATCTGTTGTCTCAGAGCAGCCTCTGCGATGATGTTGTTGAGGCGATGCCCGATGGAGTGCGGATCGGCGTCATTTTTGTTTTCGGTGTAGTCGCCGAGCGGCATTTCGGACGCACGATCGTAGATGGCCCAAGCGTTCACAAGCATCCACGGCCCGGACCATCGCGGGAGCGTGCGCAGCAATTTGATCCACAACAACACAACCTGATAAGCGGCGTTTGCGCCGGAAGCAAAGATTGGAATGTCGGCGATCGCCGGCTTGGGGATCAACGGAACATCGTAGACGACGGCGTCCGGCGCGATGTCCAGGACATTGCGCGCTATCAACATGCCGTGGGATGACCGTTCTGCCTTGCCGGGCGCTATGCCAGCTTGTCCCCATCCGCCGCCCCAACCGCTGGGATGCGACGCCAAGATCGCCTCCTTGTTCAACCCCTGGTCGAAGATCACGACGTTGACCCTCGGTGTGGAGGCTCGATCCGCGGGCGGCAGCTCGGCATCCAACATGCCGACGTTCAAAACGCGTCTGGCGTCTGTCCGACGCCCAAAAGTTGCGAGATTGCCGGAGCCCGGGCACCAATGATCTGCCAAGTCCCCGCCCGGGTCCGCACCGATCCACACGAACGCATCGCCATGACCTGCGGACTTGCCCAAGTTGGCTAGGACCACCTCGCGAAAGTCGCCGAGAGACGCCGAACCACCGAATTCCAGGGCAACGATCAACTCCTCGAGTACGTCCTCGAGGATGGGCGCGTCAGGGGCGTCCCCGGCCAAATCCGCCGTCCAATCCAGCGACGGTGTGGACGCCACCGTGAAAGCGTTCTCCTGCAACACGCGCGGCGGGGCCCCCAGCTCGTCGAGCAGGCGGACCATGTGCTCCTGTACCGCCTTGAGCTGTCTCGACCGACTGGCCTCGCGGTAAACCGCGCGAAATTGCGAGCTCGGCTTGAGAGCCACATATTGGCGGATCACATCGCGCTCCCGGTTTCTGAAGAAGCCCCATCCACTACACCAGATCGAGAACCAGCAGGCGTTGCAATCTCGACGATCAATGAATCCTTGCAATTTATCTGCCGTCAGTCGAGACTTTTCCAAGGACTTGGGATGGGGGAAATCCCGAACTCGGTGCCGCCGGCAGGCGTTGTCCCAGCCACTGTGTGACCGCGCCAGAAGGCGGCGGCGTTGGCCACACGCGAGTCACCGACACCAGTCATCCCACTTCGAGCTTTGTCATTGGAGGTAGCGCATGAGTAGGGCACTCGGACCGGCCGAGGGCGCAGAAGGCGCCGAGGGAGCCGAAGGCGCTGAGGGCGCGGGTGATGGAGCGGTCGGCGCGATCAGCGTGGGGAGTCCCGTCGTTCGGCCGATCGGTGTGTCGGCTTCTCTGCAATCCGCACGCGGTGAGACCTGGTACCGGGGCAATCGTTGGCCACCGGAGAACACGGAGCCACCCCAAGCGAATCCACCGGCTTCCTGGAAAACCAACCAGATCAAGAACTTCACGCCCATCGAGAACAGCAAGGTCGTGCTGCCGCCGCGCACTTGGAGCGTATATCACTTCTCGATCGTCCTTCTGTCAGAGTTTGTCCAACAGTCAGGCTGGTCAACGATCGACCTCGCGAGGCATTTGAACAGAGCGAATGACGAAGCGGAGTTGAAGGAACTGACCCAACTGATCGAGTTTCGGCCTGGGATCATGGCGGAGGCTGTGCAACAGAGAAACAATATTCCAAGATATTTCCAAGGCCTTCTTGCTTTCAGCAAGGCGTCGCACCCCTCGACATACTTCGTGATCTACGGGGCGCTCCGTGTCGCCCAGTTTCAGGTGGTGTTCTACAAGAACCAATTTCAAAGACCGAGGCCGTCGCAGCTCTCGCCCAATCTGATGCCACCCATAGAGGTGCCAGGTCACGCGGCCTTTCCGAGCGGACACGCGACGGAAGCCTATATGCTCGCGAACACTCTAAAGGAAATATTCGCCCGGGCGACGAGCGCGACCATCGTCCCTTCTCTGCCCGACCCTTTGGAGCGCCTTGCTGACCGCATCGCGCGCAATCGCGAAATCCTTGGCTTGCACTATCGGTCGGACAGCGAGGCCGGCAAAGACCTTGCGGAGAAGACCATCGCCATATTCAAGAACTGCCCGACTGCTGACAGACTGTTCACGCATGCGGCAGAGGAGTGGATCGCCTATACGAAGTGATCTGCGTCCCCTTGGGATGATCTCGGAGAATGTCGGGCGCTGCCAATGTCGGTGCCCGTCGCACGCAGATTTCAACTACCGGGGCAGACCGGCGTTGCCGAGGGCTTCGGCCCAGAGCTGTCCAGTCTTGAATTCCGCAGCAGGGTGCACGGTTAAATACTTGCTCACAGTGAATGTCGGATCTCGCTTGAGCAGTGTGGCCACCGTCTGTCGCGCGTCGTCGACCTGCCCTGACAAGAACTGAGCGATGGCCAGCGCCCTGAGTGTCGACAGATGCAGTTTGTCGACGCGAAGCGAACGCTTGGCCAACTCTATGGCATGCGCGAAGTCTCCGGCGGACAAGTGTGCGGTGGCTGCAAGCGAGTCGTAGTAGCTGCGACGAGGGTCCAGAGGGGAGAGACGAATTGCGCGCCGCGCTGCGGTTACGGCCGTAGATCCTTGCCCTTTGAAAGCGTGCATTGTTCCCTTGAGCAACCAAGCAGTCGAATCGTTGGGGTTGGCTTCTACGGCACGCTCGAAAAAATCCTCTGCAACGTCGAATCGCTTCCGCAGGCTCAGATTGGCCCAGGCGTTCACGGTCAGCGCTATCGAGCACGACGGATCCGATTCGATTGCCCGCGTCGCATAGTCGAGAGCTCGTTGCGAGTCAGATGCCCTGTCCTCGGACCATCCCTGGTTGATCCTGAAGATGTGCCATTTTGCAAACCACGCGAGTGGCAACGGATGCGCCGGCAAGCGATCCATCAAAAGCTCGAGCAGATTGCGCGCCTGGGCAAAGCTGTCCGGCGATGTCCGATGACTCAAATTGATGGCCGCCAAGAGGAGAGAGTAGTTTTCGAGAGTGTCGAGCGGACGGCTTCGAGCGCGGTCAAGCTCGCGCATCAGAACCGAGGCGCTGATCGCCGCCACGATCTCGCCCACCAGCTCGGTCTGACCGCTCAGAATAACGCTGATGCGTTCCTTGAATTCACGACGCCAAAGGGCTGTCTCAGAGCGAGCATCCGCGAACTCTACCTGAAGCTCGACACTATTGCCGCGGACACGATATGACCCGGAGAGCACGTAGTTGGCCTGCAGACGCTTTCGCAGCTCTTCGAGGCTGGAATCGCGTCCCCTGAACGCGCGCGTCGACAGGCGGGAGATGACGGCCAGTTCCTTCGCCCCGCAAAAGCTCGCAATCATCTCTTCCGCTAGAACCTCGCCGATGAGAAGGTGCTTGGGTTGCTTGCTCTCCAATTCGAAAGGAACGATTGCGAGAACAGGGTGAATATTGCTTCCCTGCAGATCGGAAAGCTGACGGGCGGGCGCGCTTGCGCGGTACGCGCGTAGCGGCGATGGCGCGTGCGCCTTACGATCACTGACATCTTCGATGAACGCATCCAGGCCATCCGCGAGCACGTCGCGCACCTGGTCCGAGACGAGCAATTCGCCAGGCTCCGCAAGGGTCGCCAGCTGGTCGGCGGTCTCCTTCGCGGCAGCATGACCTTCTCCCAGCGCACCAGATGTGTGAGCGCCCATTCGCAGGATCCTCCGCGGCGATGCCCCGTCAGGACCGGCGTGCATGTCGTTGACGCTCAGAGCGGCCTGCACGGCGGCGCGAGGATCAGGGAAGTCCAGCACGTAACTGTTGTCCTGTCGGGCGCTGAGGCGCCCCCCGTATGGGTTAATGAGAGAACGGACTGAGTTTTCTAGTTGCTCGGCTGTCGATGCTCGCGCCTGTGCCGTCTGCACCGATTGTGCGACAACGATCGTGCGCGGGGTCTCCAACGCAGCCACGGCCACAGGCTGGCCGAGCTTGATGCTGGCGACCAGCTCCTGCGTTTCCTTTGCCGGCTCAATGTCGAATTCATCGCCGAGGGTATCCCATAAATTCTTGTACACGCGGAGCGCGCCGCTGGGGTCGCCGAGCGCCGCCTGAGCTCGCATGATGCTTCGCGCCGCTTCCTCGTGCGTTGGGTCGAGATTGAGAATGGCTCGAGAGAGCTCGAGCCGGTTGGACCCGTGCGCCGAAGTGCGGCAGCTCGATACCAGTTGATCGACAATCTGCTCGTGGAGCGTCTGCCGTTTCGCGGTCAGCCATTCCCTGTACTCTCGGTCCGTAGTCTCTAAGTCGCGCAGCAGGATTTCCATCACTCTGTGCTTGAAGAACAACTTTGGGTGCGCGTGTCCCTCTTTTGCGAGCCTTAGCGCGTCAAGCATGTCGACGGAGATGGATTCAGGCGAGAGGCGCAAAATCAGGCGATCGGCGTGAAAGCCTGCGAAGCCCGCGTCCTGGAACGTGTTTTGCACTTCATGCACAACCTGGCGGAGAGAGGCTCGAGCCTTGCTCTCCGAGGATTCGCTCCAAAGGAGGCCCATCAGGACTTCCCTGGTGGACTCGTGAGCATCAGCAAGCGCCAGGTAGCCGATCACCGCGCAGGCTTTCCTGCCCGGCAGGCGGACATCGGTCGAGCCAAACCGAAGGGAGAATGTGCCCAAGACGCCTATTTCGAGCCGCGTCGCCGGCGACATGGTCGAGTTCCGATCGGAGTCTCGCGTCTTGCAAGAACATGGCCGGACGGCAGGTCTTCCGCCCTGCCATCTCGCGCGCAGTATAGTGTCGTGACCAGGTGACTGCATCGACTGGTTGCTGGACATGGACCACCCTTGCCGACCACAACGAGATAGAACCGGTATGTCGCGGTTGCGGTTAACCTTTTCCCTTGCACTACCCCACATGCCGCAGCATGCGTCGTAGACGCCGTGGAGAGACCACGGCTGACGGCGTTGTCGGGGCAGCGCAACAGATGAGCGTCAAATCACCGTCAAGCCGCGCGGGTCGGGATCCGCGTACCCCGATGCGGGACGAAATCGTGGCCCCGGGCGATTGGCATCATCAGCGAAATTCCGCATCTAGTCCGGCGTTGCTAAAATGAAGGAGAGCGGCGGGAGACTTCAGAATTCGCACCCTGAGGGCGATTCTTACCGAAAAGCAGCGACACGGCCAGCCTGCTCCGCGATCACGCGGGCGTTGTCGTGGTCGGCCGTGCCGGCGGGCTCGTCGTCGACCAGCACCGTCGGGCTCGACCATACGGGCAGGCGAGGGCAACCGCCGCATCTCTCCTTGACGCCCATGATGTCTCGCCATTTGGTCCCGTTGACGTAGCTGAGATCATGGGTGGCGCCGATGAGATGGCCGATCTCATGCGCGAGCGTGTAGTTGGCGGCAGCGCATTCATGATGCACGACGGCGAATGCCTCGTCGGCGTCGGCGCGCACGCGGGTGGCAAGCCCACAGCCTCTGGGGTCATGCACAATGAGGACCGCAACGTCGGCGCGATATCTGTCGCGCAGGGAATGGACCTCCTCCATGTACCCATCACCTTTGTCGGCGAACCGCCAAAGGTGATCGAAATGCGAGCCTTCTTCTATGTAGTCGGTCGCGTAGGCGTGGGCGAGGTTCAGTCTGATGTGGCCGAGATTGCTGACGCGGAACGATTCGTTTGCTACTTCGATGGCGTGATCGATGAGCTCGCGCCTGATGTCCGAGTAGCTGTTCGCAGCCTTTCCTGTGAAAGCGACGATCACATCGATGACGATTTCCTTTAGCGTCTCCATAGGCCGGTATTCCGAGGGGGGCGCAACCCTGAACACGGCCAGGGCCAGCTGTGGCTTCCGTGGGGTGTGCATGCCATCGGTGACGCGTCTGAGGGCCGTGGTGCGGCTCTGACGGACGCCGTGCCGGTCGTGGTGTAGAGGCGAAGGTGTCGCCCCGCGCTCTTGGGGGATCTTGTTCTCGCTAGTGACCGCTGGCATGTCACTGCCCGCCTTGGCTGGCGAAGCGGCTGCAGAAAGAAGCAGCAGAACAACGGTAACGGAAATGCGGCTCTTCATGGCGCATCCTTCGCTTGAATCCGTCCGGCGACAGAACGCCGTCCTTCATCGACCAGGGGGATGCTAGACGGGAGATGCAATCTAACCGTGAGGCAATCGTGAGGGGGCCGCAAACGGCGTTCTCACGTGGCGTTCCGCGGCCCGCCGTTGCGCAGAATCCGACGGCAGATCAAAACTTTCATGCAGTGCGATTGCGCAGCGATGGAGCATGCGCTGAGCCGCTCTGGGCGAGCGTGCTTCGTGCACCGACTAACTAGTCATCCTGGGCCCAACGGGGGAAAACCCTCCTATCCATCACATTTGCAATGCAGCGAATTCGAACGCGTCGGAGTCAGGAGGGGTCAAGGACGGTTCTCGCGGACCGCGTCAGCCCTACGTCAGTTGACCCCTCCATTCCAGACGGAAAATGCGGCAGCTCCGGTTAGCGTCCGGCCAATCTCCCAAACGCCGCGCATCCCAGAATCGTTAAGGCGGCGCTGAGCCTAGCTCCGACCGGCCAGAGCGCCAACGACGATCTCGCACAAGAGTCAATCGACGCAAGCGCCAAGACGAATGAGCACAGCGTCAACCTGTCATGGCTTTCTCGGAGGTATTTCGGCGAATGCGGATGCTGAACCGGCCTCATCGATCACCGACCCGTGCGCGCGCCTTATGCCTCCTCTAGGCTGCTCGCAGGTCACTCGACTAACGGCCAGTCGCGGCGCAACAAATCAGCCACGATGGCCGCGGATCGCCTCGCCTCTTATAGTTCCGGACGCGACGTGCGGCTCGAGGACAAGGGTGAGCAATGACTGGCAACACGAGAGGCACGATGCAAGCCGCCTGGTACGAGCGAATGGGCCCCGCGCGCGAGGTCCTAAGCCTGGGCAAACTGCCCGTTCCGGAGCCCGGACATGGCGAGGTCTTGATCAAGATCGGGGCCTCGGGCGTCAATCCGCACGATACGAAGCGCAGGTCCGGCTGGCTTGGGCCTGCCATGTACGCGCCGCGTGTCGTGCCCCACAGCGACGGCGCCGGCACGGTCGCGGCGCTCGGGCCCGGCGTGGCCGGCGCCGAGGTCGGGGACCGCGTGTTCGTCTACCGCGCCGGCTCGACGCGACCAGGTGAGGGAACAGCGGCCGAGTACGTCGCCATGCCGCAAGCCAATGTCGTGCGGCTGCCCGATGCCCTATCCCTGGCGGAGGGCGCCTGCCTCGGCGTGCCGGCCTTCACGGCCTATCACGCCACGCTGTCGGACGGGCCCGTCGCGGGCCAGACGGTGCTGGTGCAGGGCGGCGCGGGGGCGGTCGGCGTGGTGGCGGTCGAGCTGGCGCGCTGGAGCGGCGCCACCGTGATCGCCACGGTGAGCTCGCCCGAGAAGGCCGCCATTGCCCGTGCCGCCGGTGCCGACCACACGATCGACTACACGCGCGACGACGTCGCCGCCCGTGTCATGGAGATTACCGGCGGCGTCGGCGTCGAGCGCGTCGTCGAGGTGGACTTCGGTGCCAACGTCGCCGTGGACGCGGCGGTGATCGCCGAGAACGGCACGGTGGCGTCCTATTCCTCGACGCGCGTGCGCGAGCCGGTGCTGCCCTACTACGCCTTCGCGCTGAAAGGCGCGCGGCTTCACTTCGTGCAGGGCATGAACATGCCGCGTGCCGTCCGGGAGGCCGCAACGCGCACGATCGTGGCCCTGCTGGTGCGAGGCATGCTCAAGCCCCGGATCGCCCGGCGGCTGCCCTTGCGCGAGATCGCGGCGGCGCACGAGCTGGTCGAGTCCGGGCGGGCGATCGGCAATGTCGTGGTGGAGCTGGAGTAGCGGGGGCCGCCATCCCGGCCGGCGCGCCAGGCGCCAGGTGCGAAAAGAGCGGCAGCGCCCCGCTGATCCGCGTTCAGCGCGCTAGCTCTCAAGGGTCAAGTCTCAGCTGGGAAAGCCCCCGGCTACGAGAGGGCCGGGGGCTTCGAGCAACAACCATGAAGACCGTTGGTTGCTTTC
>Ga0114129_10018189_pt1 | contig 10006 bp, 7 predicted proteins | sample RhiMetdeltSRZDD1_FD_80071 | JGI IMG/M metagenome (GOLD analysis project Ga0114129, IMG submission 80071) | Populus rhizosphere microbial communities from Tennessee, USA - Rhizosphere MetaG P. deltoides SRZDD1 (version 2) (version 2) | ecosystem: Host-associated > Plants > Roots > Rhizosphere >...
CAAACGATACGACATGATCGGAACCTCGCAAGTGGCTTAAGACAGAGCTACAACGATATCACGGTGACCGTCAAAACTTCGGTACCCAGGTGACCCCAAGGCTGGCCACGATGTTTTCTTCCTGGAATCCATTGAGGTCCCGCATCACGGGAATCTGTGCTGCCCCTCGAATCACCACGCCCTGTCCCAACTCGAGAAGGAGCCTTGGCGTCACATACAGCACCGAGCCACCAGTGTCGTCGTCCTGGATCCCCGCGTCGTCGATTCGGTCTTTCTCGGCGTGACGGAAGTTCAGATCGAGAACCGAATCGAGCGTGCGAGTCAGCTTTCGCTCGTAAGCAAAATTGGCCAGGAACGTGTTGCCATAACGGTACCCGTATGCGTTGTCGCCCGTGTACCGGTAACCGCCCGACGCAAAGATCGCGGATTCGGCATTGAGGAGATAGAGAAAGGCAAGATTTCCCAGTGCATCCGTGGATCCGGTGCCGGGCTGCGAGTGTTCGTCGACCCGTTCAGCGTCCTGCTCGATATTGTTCTGGCCCCATGGGGTTTTAATGCCGGCCACCAATGAGAGCGAGGATTGCTGGCCGAGGGTGGACATGTTCGACGCCCACAACTTCACCTGACCATAAATCTCCGGGTCGGAGAAACCGCTGGTGTTGACGGTTTCTGTCTCAGATGAGGCCGACGAGGTCTCCGTCTGTCTGACGCTATACGGGACCCGAGCCGTCAGCATGACGCGCTCACTGAAGCCGTAGGAGGCAAGTGCGGTCATCCGGTTCTCGATCAGGGATTCCTGCTCGAGAGTGGGGTCGCCCTCGGTCTTGTCGAAGCGCTCCCAATCGAGGGCCATTCGAAGACCGGGAACCGTATACCCGGCCTTACCTAGGGCGTTGAAGGTGACGTCGCCACAGCGGCAGACCGAGCAGGCCTCGGTTTTTGGGATAGAGGGCAATGCAAGGGTGGAGAGCAGGATCGCCGCAACCGCTTTCATGGGAGATCGATGGACTACCCTATACATGTATCGGCCAAAGAGGAGTTTTCAAACGGGGATTCCCCACCGAAGGTCCATTGCCTATGGTCTGAGACTAAGGTCTTACACCTATGGCGTAGATTACCATTCCCTTGACCAAGAAATCCTCGGGTCGTAGGGAGGATAGGCGTTCGCGTTGTAACGCTCGGTTAAATCCTGGACCAGCTCGTCATCCATAGGGGAGCATTCATAGCGCTCTTTTTCGGGCCAAGCAAGGACTTATCCATGTTAGGGGGGTTCGGTAAGCTGTCCTTGAAAACACGATGCTTTGGAGCGGAGGCTAACGATCCATGACAAGTGTGAACCTTGCCGAGAAACTCTCCACGTTCAACGAGTACTGGCAGCCACGAACGGTGGGAACCTTCAACGGGCACGACCTGATGGTGGTGAAGGTGAAAGGGGAATTCACCTGGCACAAGCACGACGAGAGCGATGATTTTTTTCTGGTGCTGAAGGGGAAGCTGACCATTCAACTGCGCGATGGGAACGTCACTCTGGGACCGGGAGAGCTGTTCGTTGTCCCCAAGGGAGCCGAGCATCGCCCAGTGGCCGAGGAGGAAGTTCACTTGCTCTTGATCGAGCCCACCGGTATGCCGAACACGGGTAATCGCGAGACGGCGGCGCCGCGCCGGGTCATCTAGCCTGGGCACAAGAACTCACGCGCAGAGCATGAGTACTCAATACTTGCTTTTCAGAATTCCCCAAGTGGTGGGAATCGTCGCAACCGTGCCATCGGTGGTTGCATCCAGGATCCGTACGTTGATCTTCTTGGACGGCCCGACCGATTCCACGAACAACGACAAGAATTTCGTAATGATCAGGTTATTCCTTCCAGTCCCCAGAGAATAAATCGGATTGTAACCGAGGACAGTAACCACCCGGGGGCTGTTGGGGAACGGGGATATGACGGACTGCGTGGATTCATCCCAGTAGGCGGTGGGGTCCTGATTAATGAAGCCAAGGAATGCCGCAAACGTTGTGTCCTGTACGGCCCCCGGTTCCACAACCAAGGAATCTCCAGAAAACAATCCGAAGGGAGTGCATGTCAAGAGCCAGTTTACGTACTGTGAACGGCCCGAGATAGGATTCCCACGATTCACGGGGGGGAAGTCTACCGGGAAGTACATTCCGGGCATGGGCGATTGGCCGAGGTCCGCTCGCAGCAAGGAAAGATAAGGGTCCGTGTTCCCGGTGTCGTAACCGGTTACCAGCGGATCATAGGGCTCTCCGGGGTCGTACACGCCGTTGTGATTGAGATCCGACCAGGCATCTGGAATTGCCATTGGCTTCGAGCAATAAACAGGCGTGCCGTCGCCAAACGCAAGAGCGGGAATGTGACAGCCGACCAAAAGAGTTAGAAAGGAAGTGAATCTCATTTCATTCTCCGTTCGCGGTGAACGGCGCCCAGTAGAACGGATGCGTGGAAGGTCATTTTCGGGCCGAGGCAATTAGAGCTGCCTGATCGAGACTCAACTCCCCTCGATCGACGAAACGTTCGAGTCCCTGAATCGCTTCATGCTCGAACGCTTCTTGCTTCGAGGCATCTGCACCCAGCACAGCCGGTGCCAAGGGCGTACTGTGGATGTATTGCCAGATAAATTCTCGGGGGGGAGGCATGCGCAACGTGTTCGTGATCGCCTCGACCTTGACGTCTTGAAGACCGGCCTCCGACAAAAGAGTCCTCAGGGTGTCCGGATCATGGAGCGAAAACACTGCCCTCACGAACCCGGCTGTCTCGGGGCCAATGTGGCGAGCCAGCGCACCTTCGATCACCTCGAACGCCGCCGGAGTGCGGCCAGGGGTGCTAAGGAGGAGACGTCCGTCCGGAACCAGCACGCGCCGCATTTCGCGGAGTGCGTTCAGCCTGTTCATGAACTGCAAGCTCAGTCCGCAGAAAACCACGTCGAAGGACGCTTCGGGAAAGGGAATCGATTCCGCATTGGCTTCTCGCCACGTGATCCCCGAAGGAGTCACCGAGCGCGCCACCTCCAGCATTCCGGGGTTGAGGTCGAACCCGGTCACCGTGCCACTCGGCCCCACCTCGTCCTTGGCGAGCCGCGCGATCACACCCGTGCCGCATGCGACGTCCAGGACCCGTTCACCGGGACGTAGCGCCGCTTTAGAGATGAGCTCGGTCGCCATCGGCTTGCCGATTCGGGGAACGAAGTAGCGTTCGTAATTCTCCGGGGCACTACCTACCTGGTCCTTGAAGAACTCTTTCTCGGCCATGTTTAGGTCCTTTCTAGTTACAGGGACCCCCTGGATCTATCTGCGTAGATAGGTGAACTCGCCGGAGGCGTCGCGGCGCTTGAAGGAAGTCACACGGTCCTTGTCCATCACGAATTCGAACACGACATCCGAGTACTCGGGAACTCGGAATTTGAGACCCTTGTAGGGAATGAGCTCATCGTTCGGCTGGCCGGGATACGAGAGAACCAGCCGGCCGTTGTCCTGCAGGATCACCTGGAACTTGGCCCCGGTCGGCGTCTCGTAGGTCCCCGCGAGCTGACGGAGCATTTGATCGCTCAGCGTTTCCGGGCGGCGCACGAACGTCACCTCGCCTTCATCCACCGACATGACGGCTTTGTCCACGTCGCCTTGCGGGTTGGTCTGGAAATTGATCGACCACGTCCCATAGCGCTCGTCGTCCGGGGTATCGAAGCGATCGTAATGATAGTGATCCAGGGGCAGCTTGATGGTGTGATAGTCCATTTGAAGCCCAGATTGGATTTGATCGATCTTGATGATCCCGTAAGCCGGATGCTCGTATTCGCCCGCGTAGTCTTCGATCGGATGCGAGGGCTTCGTGTTCGGCACGCGGTCGGTGCCGACGGTGGTCCGCATCTCGGTAGCCGCTTTCTTTCCTTTCAAACGAATGTCGAGTAGGCGATCGCTCCAGGGTGTCTGATCCATCCCGAGCAACCGCTCGTACACGTTGTAGCTCACGGTGTTGTAAAGACTCGCGCAGTGATCGCCAATGACGAACACGATCACCCCGACGTGTTCCTGGGGCATGTACGAGACCTGAGCATGAAAGCCATCGATGTCTCCGCCGTGAAAGGCCAGGAGATGCCCTCGATACGAACCCGTCCAGCGAGCCATGCCGTAGGAGCTGTTGAATAGCTCCCAGTATCCGCGGGTTTCCCCGATCGTATTTGGCATGGCGATGGCGGGCTCGAGCGTTTTCTTGAGCACATCGGCCGGAAGCACCTGCTTTCCCTTGTACTGCCCATTGTTCATGAGGGCAATGAGCCAATGCGACATGTCCTCGAGACTCGAGATGACGGCGCCTGCGGGAGCGATCCCGGGCGTGTCCTCGTAATACGGAATGTGATAGATCTCGAACGAATCCCGTTTCTCGGTGTATCCGACCCCATAATCCGGCTGTTTGGTCATCTCGGCGATGGTAAAGACGGTGTGCGTCATATCGAGCGGCTTGAGAATGTGATCCCGCACGAAGGCTTCCCAGGATTGGCCGCTCGTGAGCTCGATGATGTAACCGGCCGCGCAGTACATCATGTTGTTGTAGAGAAAGAGCGTACGTAGCGGTTCCTTCGGCTCCATGTACTTGAGCTTCTCGAAGAGCTGCTTGCGGGAGTCCGGAGACAGGTACCAGATCGTGTCGTGACGCGTGATGCCGGTTCGATGCGAGAGCATGTCGTGCAATGTCACGCTGCGGTTGAGGTCATCGTTGTAGAACTGGATGGAGGGCACCTTCTCGCGAATCGGGTCGTCCCAGGCAAGCTTCCCCTCGTCGACCAGAAAACCGGCCGATATCGCGGTGAACAGCTTCGTGTTGGAACCGATCGGACAGAGCGTCTTGGACGTGAAGGGGAGCTTCTTGCCGTAATCCCGGTAGCCGTAGCCCTTGGCGAACACCAGCTTGTCGCCTTCTACGATGCCGACTCCGATCCCGGGTGCGTTCCAGTCCTTGAGGACCTTCTCCATATAGGCGTCGAAGCCTTCGAGTCGCTGATTGACGTCCTGGGTTCGACCGGACTTGGGAAAAACGAGGAGGAGAAGGATGAAAAGAGTCGTTGAGTGCCACGTCCTGAAACCGCGCGTGCGCCGCTTGGTCATGAACATCTCTCCTTGGGGTCTTGGGTCATGAGGGGAGGGGTTCACGGGCAGGGGCGAGGGGAAGAATACTCCGAACCGGTGATGCGGTGCAGCTATTTGTCTCGAGGTCCCCGTCCACCTAGAATGGCGACCCGATTGGGGGGGTGCGACGTTGATCGGATTCTTCTTTCGCATGCTGGAGCGGCTTGGGGTCCACCTGACCCCGAATCATTATCACTTTCCGATTCCCGACACGTCTCGCCTGCCGGAATCGACCTGGACGCGATCCTCGGACCTGCCCGGCGTGCATCTCGACGAAGTGGAGCAGTTGACCCTGATCGATCGCCTGTCTGCAGCCTATGGATCGGAAATGGCCGCCTTGCCGCGCCGGGCGTCGGGTTCACGAAACGGCTTTCATCTCGACAACGGTCATTTCGAAACCGTGGACGCGGAGATCTATTTCGGGCTCATTCGGGAGCGTGCCCCTCGCCGCATCCTCGAGATCGGATCCGGTTACTCGACCCGGCTCGCCCTCATCGCGCTGGAGAAAAATCGCCGGGAGGGTAAACCCGGCGGCATCACCCTTTGCGATCCGCGGCCACCCGGGTGGGCCCGCACGGGATCGGACGGTATCGACCGCATCATCGCCTCGCCGGTCCAAGAACTTCCGCTCCGGGAGTTCACCGCCCTGGAACCTTCCGACATCCTGTTCATCGATTCAACGCACGTCCTCGCGATCGGCAGCGACGTCCAGTATTTGTTCCTGGACGTGCTACCGCGCCTGGGACCGGGAGTGCTCGTTCACGTGCACGACATCTTCTTTCCCCAGGAGTACCCGCGCTATTGGGTGCGGGACCGGCTCCGCTTTTGGAACGAGCAGTACGTGCTCCAGGCCTTCCTGGCTTTCAACACGCGCTTTCGCGTCGTGTGGGCTTCGCACTGGATGGCGGTGCGACATCCCGAGCGCGTTGCCCGCGCGATACCTTCGTTCGAGCCGGGCAAATCTCCGGGGAGTTTTTGGATGGAGCGGGTGCGCGACTAACCAGGCACCGACTCGCGTAACGATCGATATCGCTCCGTCAGCGCCGCATCACTTCCGATCGCCGCCCGCGATCGCTCGAGAAGCACGTAAAGGTCTCCGCGCGGCACCTTCCCCGGTTCGCTGTGCGCGAGTCGAGCCAGCGTAGCGAGTGCCAAATGGCAGGCCCAGACACAAAAGAGCCGCATATCGGGTCGCGTGCTCGGTATCGAGAGCGTATATGCGTGCCCCTGATCGAGGTGGAACAAGGCGAGGGGAATGAGGGTGTCCGGCGCGTCAGGAAGATACGAGACGCCACGCCGGCGATCGCCGTCCGCGTCCTTGAGCACGTTCGTGATTTGCAGCCCGAGCCCGAAACGGCGTCCTTCTTCGAAACGCTGTGGAGTCGCCCACGACCGGGGGAGCTCAGTGGCAAATAGGCGGGTGAGCAGGAGGCCGACCGTCCCTGCGACGACATGACAGTACTGCTCCAAGGTTCCGACGGTCCGACAGGGGCGAAGGGGCCCTTCGCCCGGGGCGCACGTTTCCAGAAAGACCAACATCCCTGGGATCATTTCATCGAGACACCCTGCGATCGCGGCTTGAACATGATCCGGCAGCCGCGCGTAGGTTTCGATCACCTCGCCGGATTTCTGGATGAGCTCGCCATGAAAGGCATCGACGCGCCCACACCAAGCCGAGAGGAAGCGTTTCTGCAGGCCGATCTCTCCCGGCCGATGCACGAGCTCCCGGAACATGTCGAAGAGCTCTCGGCGGGTGTGGACCGGAATATCTTCCGCATCCTCGATCGTGTCGGCGATGCGGCACAAGAGGTAGGCGACCGCGACGTGATCGCAAAGGGGCGGGTTAAGGACCGGAATCGTCAACGCAAACGTGCGGGAAACGTGGGGGAGCAATTCCCACGTGACGCCGGCCCGATCGCTGGAGTCGGGGATGAGAAGGGACCCCATACCGATAACCAAACACAATCCGGTGCCCCCGTCCACCGGGGGCCGGTAATGGCCCAAGCATGCGTGTTAAACTGGTTTGCTTCATTTTGCGCCGGTCCCCGGCAGGAGTAGCCGATGGCTCTAGACATCGACCAGAGTGCCACCTCACGACGTACGGAGCTTCTCCGGCGCGCCGGGCAGGATCGCATTCTGGTTCTGGACGGCGCCATGGGAACCTCGATCCAGGCCCTCGATCTGGGACCCGAGGATTTCGGCGGCCCCGATCTGGAAGGCTGCAACGAGATCCTGAACCTGGTGAAACCCGAGGCGATCCTCGGTATTCACCGGAGTTTTCTCGAGGCGGGCGCCGACATCATCGAGACCAACACTTTCGGGAGCACCCCTCTCGTTCTCGCCGAGTATGGGTTGGCCGATCGGGCCCGGGAAATCTCCAGCGCGGCTGCGCGCATTGCCCGGCAAGCGGCGGCCGAATTCGACCGTCCGGGTCGGACCCGCTTCGTGGCCGGAAGCATGGGCCCGACGACGAAATCCATTTCGGTGACCGGAGGCGTGACCTTCGACGACCTGCTCGCGCACTATCGCGAACAGGCGATCGGTCTTCTGGAAGGGGGAGCCGACTACCTCCTCATCGAAACCTCCCAAGACACCTTGAACGTCAAAGCCGGGCTTTTGGGGATTCAAGAAGCGTTCGAACGCACCGGCCGGCGCGTCCCGGTAGCCGCCTCCTGCACCATCGAAGCGATGGGCACCATGCTAGCCGGCCAAGGGGTCGACGCGTTCTACACCAGCATCGAGCACATGGATCTCCTCGCCGTGGGCCTCAATTGCGCCACCGGCCCCGCCTTCATGACCGATCACGTGCGGACCTTGGCGGGAATCAGCCAGACCTGGGTGGCGTGCGTTCCCAACGCCGGCTTGCCGGATGAGACGGGCTGTTACAACGAAACCCCCGACCGGATTGCCACTGTTCTAGGACGATTTGCCGAGCAGGGGTGGCTGAACATGGTGGGCGGATGCTGCGGCACCACGCCTGCCCACGTCGAGGCGATCGCGCGGGCGGTAGAGGGCAAGCCGCCTCGCCGTTCGAAGCCCGAGCGGTTCTCCCGGGTGTCCGGTATCGATTTTCTTTCTTTGGAAGAGGAAAACCGCCCTCTCATCGTGGGCGAGCGCACGAACGTGATCGGGAGTCGCAAATTCAAAGGACTGATTCACTCGGGAAAATACGAGGAAGCAGCGGAAGTCGGCCGCAATCAGGTTCGCGGCGGCGCGCACATCCTCGATGTCTGTCTGGCCGACCCGGATCGAAACGAGCAAGAGGACATGCACGCGTTCTTGGATCGCGTCACCCGCAAGGTGAAGGTCCCGATCATGCTCGACAGCACGGACGCAGCGGTGCTTGATCGCGCGCTCCGTCAATGTCAGGGCAAATCCATCCTGAACTCCATCAACTTGGAAGACGGCGAGGAGAGATTCGAGCGCGTGGTGCCCCTGGCCCGCACCTTCGGGGCCGCGCTCATCGTGGGGTGCATCGACGAGGATCCCGTGCAGGGGATGGCGGTCTCCCGGGAACGCAAGCTCGCCGTCGCGCGGCGTTCCCACGACCTTCTCACCGGTAAGTACGGCGTTCCCGCCGCGGATTTGATCTTCGATCCGCTCGTGTTCCCCTGCGGGACCGGGGACGAACAATATGTGGGGAGCGCGGTCGAAACCATCGAAGGCGTCCGGCTCATCAAGCAGGCCCTCCCGAATTGCAAGACCATCCTCGGTATTTCCAACGTGTCCTTCGGGCTCCCGCCTAAGGGTCGCGAGGTCTTGAACTCGGTGTTCTTGCATCATTGCGTGGCGGCGGGACTCGACCTGGCCATCGTGAACAGCGAACGGCTGGAGCGATACGCATCGATCCCTGAAGAGGAACGCACTCTCGCCGAAGATCTGCTAATGAACCGCGGGCAAGATCCGATCGGAGCCTTCGCCGCGTTCTATCGTGACCGGGCGCCCGTGCGCACGCCGGCCAAGCAGGCCTCCAAGTCCCTCGAAGAACGGCTGGCCGCGTACATCGTCGAAGGAAGCCGTGATGGACTCATTGACGATTTGGATCTCGCGCTAAAGACCTACCAGCCTCTGGACGTCATCAACGGCCCCCTCATGACCGGCATGGATGAAGTGGGTCGACTCTTCAACCGCAATGAGTTGATCGTGGCCGAAGTGCTGCAAAGCGCCGAAGCGATGAAAGCGGCGGTCAATCATCTCGAGCCCTTCATGGAAAAAAGCGGGATAGGCTCACGGGGTAAGTTGCTCCTCGCCACGGTCAAGGGGGATGTGCACGACATCGGGAAAAACCTCGTCGAAATCGTGGTCGGCAACAACGGCTACGAGGTAGTGAATCTCGGGATCAAGATTCCGCCGGGGGAGCTGATTGCGGCGGTGGAAAAGCATCGACCCCATCTCATCGGGCTCTCCGGTCTCCTCGTCAAATCCGCGCAACAAATGGTGGTCACCGCTCAGGATCTCGAGGCGGCCGGTCTCGATCTTCCGATTCTGGTCGGTGGTGCGGCTTTGACCAAAAAATTCACCGAGACTCGCATCGCCCCCGAGTACAAAGCCCCGGTGATCTATTGTCGCGATGCCATGGACGGGTTGGAAGTCGTGCAAAAGCTTCTCGATCCCAAGCGGAAGGACGACCTTCTGGCTGACCGGTGGCGTCGCGGCGAAGCGCCGGCCCCGCCAAAAACCGTGGCGGCCCCCGCCGTGGCGCCGCGTTGGAATGCCGTTTCAATTCCGGAGCCGCCGGATCTGCGGCACCATGTCGTGGATGGCGTATCTCTCGCCGAAGTTTTCGCTTACGTGAATCCCCAAATGCTCTACGCGAAGCATCTCGGGCTTCGCGGGTCGATCGAGCGGCTGCGGGAGCGCGGCGACGAGAAG
>Ga0114129_10018191_pt1 | contig 10005 bp, 9 predicted proteins | sample RhiMetdeltSRZDD1_FD_80071 | JGI IMG/M metagenome (GOLD analysis project Ga0114129, IMG submission 80071) | Populus rhizosphere microbial communities from Tennessee, USA - Rhizosphere MetaG P. deltoides SRZDD1 (version 2) (version 2) | ecosystem: Host-associated > Plants > Roots > Rhizosphere >...
GCTGCTGCTGGGGGTCGGCGACGACGGTCACATCGCGTCGGTGTTCCCGGAGTACCCGGCCGCATATGAATCCCGCCCGGTCGCCGCGGTCCGCGGCGCGCCCAAGCCACCGCCGGTACGGCTCACGCTCACACTGCCCGCTATCAATACGGCCGAGGACATCTGGGTCGTCGTGGCGGGCGCGGACAAGGCCAGTGCGGTGGGTATGGCACTGACCGGCGCCGGCGCGGTACAACTGCCGGCCGCCGGTGTACGCGGCGTCGAACGGACGCTGTGGCTGCTCGACCGCACGGCGGCGGCCGAGGTGGGACCGCGCTTCCGCTCGCTACGCTGAAGTCAGTGCTCTTCGATCACCCACCTCTGATACGCCGTTTGACGGGCCCGACCGTGTTGGATCTGGCCAATCTCCGGCTCCGGCTTCGAATCTGAACAGCTCGCGAGCGGAAGCACGGGAATGCTGCCGGTGGCAGGCGCTCCTTCGAAGGCCGCCCGTTGGTCGGCTGGCACCGCCACGTCACCTTGCCCAGCCTTCTGCACACGGCTGCGCCGGCCTGACCCTCACCTCTACAACCGCCCACACGATGACACTAGTAAATCGCTACTATGCCGCCAGGGCGACCACGAAGCTCGACAAGTAGACGAACATGAACACAAGCGGTATCCACTGCTCCAGGTAGGTGAGCGGCCGGTGGCGAGTTCGGTCGCGGCCCTCGCCGAGCGCCGTCCACTCGGCCCGCCAGTACGGCGACGCCGGCAGCCGCTCCTCCAACGCGCCGATCACCACGTACTTCGCGGCGTTCAGCTGCCGGTACGACCTGATCAGCCAGAACCATGCCAGGCACTGGACTAGCAACGCAAGCAGCGGGAACACCAGGATCCACCGCGCGGCGTCCGGGCTGTCCCGCCACAACGCGCCGATCACCGCGAGGACCAGCGTGTTCAGCGTCAGGAAAAACGTATTGGCGAGCGCGCGGCGGGCGCTGATCCGGTCGGCCATCTCCACGTAGATCTTGTATTGGTCCAGCACGGCGGCCTGGCACTCGGTGCCAATGCTGGGGTGGGCACGGTTGGTGGTGGCGGTCCAAAGCTGCGGCCGTACCTCGTCGATGGTGGCCGTCTCGCCGACTATGTAACTCTTGATTCGGTTCCGTAGGGGCATCTGACCAGTGTGGCGACGATCGGCGTAGCAACGCCATCGGACGGTTCGCGCCTATTCGGCGGACGTTGGATGACAACCCAGTGTTGTGCTCCTTATCATCTCCACAACGGCAAGGGGTGACGCAGCCCGACGGCGTGTCGACGCGGCCCGAGTCACACCAATATGGGGAGCCTTCCGTGCAGCGTACGCCCACCACCGTCGACGACCTGCTGGCGTCCGTCGCCGTCGTATGACCTCGCGACGATGGACACGATCACTTTGATCCGCTCGGCCGTGCGGCGCTTATCCGCGGCGGCGGACGTGGATCTCTCTATAGAGCTGCGCGCCGGGTTGGCCAGCGGCAATGACTACACCACGGCCAGTAAGCCGCAGATCGACTCGGACGATGTCGCAGTCCGGGCGGCACTAATCGATTCTCGCGCGCGTGACGGCCGGGCGTTGCTGAAAACGGTGGGCAACCGGACGGTAGCGGGGGCCGCAGTACCACTGGCCACGGTGCTCAGCCACGATCTTGAGGACCGGGAAGCGGTGTGTTCCGGATTGCCCGCCGGTTCGCCCCGGACCGGGTCATCACCACCGTCGACCCCGAAGCCCGCCATAGGCACAAGACCAACCGCCAGGGCTACGACGGGCTCAAAGGCCACATCCGGATCGACCTGTACGGCGAAATCATCATCGCGACCGCGGTCAGCGCACCGGGGCATCAAGGATGCCCTAACCGCAGTGGACCCTATCGCGAACGTCCTGACCGATCCATACGATGTGTCGGCGGCCACCACCGATCGGGCCGTCGACAGGCGCGCCGCATACGCCGGCCGGGAATCCCTTGATCATCTCGACCATGCCTGCGGCCGAGCTGAAAGTGAAGGTAAGCCGGACCCGGTCGCAATCGGCCACTACACAGTCTTCCTGCAACGCCCGCTTCGAGCGCAACCCGGCCTGGAAGCCGAGTGCCGAGACACGCAACCGAAAGCCGAACGCGGAGTCAAACACGTCCTGCGCCACCGCGGACCACGTCGCTCGGATACGCCGCAGTGCAAGATGACCAACGACCTCCAGCTCCTGGCGCCACCCGACCCCGACTTTCGCCCGATTGGTCTCCTCGGCCTGACTCGCCAAGCGCAACCGGCTGGCAACCAACTGACACCGGTAGGTCCACAACGCCACCCACACGCAGTCCGCAAACACCGCGAACACACACCACCGATCAACCTCCTCGACTGGCCTCCGAATGGCAGTAATACGATCGTTCAACACCAGTCATCTAGCGACTGTTCACGAGAGAGCAGGAGCGGTCGAATGCCGATCGACGTAGTTATCTTCGACTGTGACGGCGTGCTGGTCCTCGGCACATTGGAGCTATACGACGAAGCCCTAACGAGGGCGATCCGCGTGGTGGACCCGGCCGCGCCGGACGGGGACATTGCCACTCTCAGAGAAAACACGAGAGGGAAGTCGTTTGACAATCAGCTAAGACGTTATCTGGGGGAAACTCGCGATCTTTCTGATGCTATCGACGCATACGAATCATACATTCACGATCCGGTAGCATTTCAACGAATTCGGTTACTCGAAGGGGCCGATGCCGAACTACGGCGACTCCTGGCCTCCGGAAAACGTGTCGCCTTGGCAACTGGCATGAACCCGAGTTTGCTGGACCGACTCTTTGCAGAAGACATCCTTCCCGACATCTTTGAGTCCGTTGCCAAGGTGCATGACATTCTTGACAGCGAACTCCAAAAGCCAAGTCCTCAGCTTCTGACAGACCTTCTGTCTTCAATGAATGTAGAGCCAGCTCGCGCATGCTACGTTGGTGATGCTCCTGTTGACATTGAGATGGCCCGTCGAGCTGGAGTCATGTCTATCGCGGTCCTCACTGGTTGGATGGACAGGGCACAAGCAGAAGAAGCTTCCCCTGACTACATTCTAGACTCAATGCTGGAGGTCCATACAATACTATGACTACGACTAGGCCACCTGGCAATCCCAGCTACAGAGACGAGCTTAATGAGGTTCCCAATGCCCTGCTTAAGCTCTCTGTAATGGCGAACTCTGAGAATAGATGGCCGGTAAATGACATTGCGAAACTGCTTGCGCCACACGGTACGTTTTCCGTCTACGGCATGGCCAGCTCTCAGTGGGCCGCCTGGCCTATGGTTTCTATCATACGAGACCATACGCCGTTTTGGGTGGAGTGGGGGTCGTCGTACGATGGTCTAGTTCAGCACATTAACGGGTTCGCTAATCGCCGGCCTACAATTCTTGTGTCCCAGTCGGGTAGAACAGTCGAAACCTGCGATCTTGCAAGGAACCTAAAGTCGACGGATGCCTCGATTCCGTTAGTGGCCGTGACCAATAATCTGGGCAGCCCACTGGCTAGAATTGCAGACACTGTTCTCGATATCGGGGCTGGCGCCGAGATGCACGCTCCGACCAAGTCATACGTCAACACAGTCGCAACACTGTTGGTTCTAGCCGATGCTCTTCAACAAATTGGGACATTTAGAATGAACCGGACGTCATCCACGCTCGCGTCGATTGCTGGTATTTTGCCAACCTACCTGTCAAGTAGCGATGCGTGGGCGAGTGACGTGATGGCGGCCACCGAAGTTGGGCTCAGGTCAAACTACCTATACTTTCTTGCTGGGGGCGCACAACTTGGTTCTGCCTGGCAATCATCCATGCTGTACGCCGAGACGGCCCGACATAGGTCAGCGGTGGCCGATTGGGCGACATTCCGCCACGGCTTCGAGCCCCAGGTAGATGCCGGATTCCTCGGAATCGGCTTCGAGCCACCACCCAGAGAGAACCGACAAACGAAACAGGTTCCTGATGTGGTGATGGCGGTTGCCAGCAGTATCGCCCATCGGCGAGGGACGATTCGAATGGTCCCGCAGCTGGACGCCGGACGCGATGCAAACCACCTTCTCAGCACGGAATATTGGCGACCTCTCTGGGAGACCCTACCGGTGCACCACCTATGTATGCGGCTTGCGACTGCGAAGGGACTTGACGCGGGCGAGATTGAACGCAAGGTGACCGAAGACTATGTGTAGGCTCAAGAAATCCGGTATCGCACTATGAACGACAAAGTGCGCGTCTTCCTGAGCTCCACGATGAAGGATCTTAGAGAGGAACGACAAAGCGTCAAGAGTCTACTTGAGTCGTGGCCCGTTCAGCTCTTCGTGTCCGAAGATTACGCACGACCTGAAGAGCCGCGCGACATCGTTCTTGACGAAGTTTCTCGATGCGATATCTTTATCCTCATTATCGGAGAGAGGTACGGCGACCCGATAGAGCGGGATAGGCTCCCGGGCTCGGTATTCGACGGAACCGTCTCGGCTACCCATGGTGAGTTCTTGAAGGCTCGTGAGCTAAGGAAGCCGATTCTAGTCTTCGTCAAGGAACCTGCGGAGCGGGACGAAAGAGCTCAACGATTCTTAGAAAGTGCTAGAGGCTTCTTTCGCACGACGCACCTGGCGGATTTCCAAGATAGACCATCGCTGGTGTCCGGGCTCGCCGAGGCGCTCGGCGACCTCATAACGCGTCTTGTTCGCAATAGCTATGTGCCGCCTTGGCGGGCTGAACCCAATCTCCTAATTGTTGAGGACCGCTTCCAGGTAGGAGATGCTAGCGCTCGAGTCCTCGGGCATGCCATCCAGACTGGAAAAGGGCAGTGTATCGGGCTCTTCGCGGGGCAGACCGCCGACGTGATGTTTGACTCGTTCTTTAGAATGTACAATCGTGAGGCAATGGAGAATCTCTCTGCCACTCAGTTCTTCTCGGTGTCGGAGCACTTCGGGATCGACAGGACAAGTAGATTCTCCTACTGGAACTGGTTTAAGGAATCGTTCTTTGATCGCGCCGCATCGCGGTGGGGGATCGATATTCCAGGCGAGCATCGTCGGCTGGTCCCAGGGACCATCACGAGCGACAGCCTGGCTAGTTTTCTCAGGACCTATGACCAAGAGTTGGCTCGGAATGTTGTAGAGGTACAGTTCATCTCGGCAGCTCCGAATGGCCAGATCGCATGTATCGATCCGAACTACGGCGGAATGTCAGTCAATCAACTACTAAATATGGGAACGAGCCTCGTTCAGTTTTCGAGGGAGACGGCGGACTACCTGAAGCCACCGAGCCCTCTTGATCAGGACGTTACCATCGGACTCAAGCATCTTTTCGGCCGCACCCGGAATAAGCGTCTCGTCGTGCCCACCTTTGGAGCCGAGAAGGTGGAGCTGGTCCGGAGAATGATCCTCGGTCCGATCGCGGCAGACTTTCCTGCGAGCCTGGTTGGCAGCTTCCAGCCAATTAAGGACCTGCTCCTAATTGTCGACAAATCGGCGGCAAGTGGGTTGCCGGACAACTTTGGTCGTTATGTGAGGTTGGTAACCCTTGATGAGTGGATAAGCATGTCTTGGGAGTAGGACTAAGAGGAGTGACTTGAATGGCGGTCCTGGGCGTAGCCTCAAACGGAACGGATAGCGCGGGATGCATAGTTAGCGACGGGCGACTGGTCTGTGCAGCCGAGGAAGAGCGATTCAGTCGCGTTAAGGGTGACGGTTCGTTCCCCGTAAATGCTATTCGTTGGTGCCTCGAAAGTACTGGCTTGGGAGCGGCTGACATAGAGCACATCGCCGTGTCCTGGAACTATGATCGATATGCGCCAACTTCAAGCGCTCAGAATGCGGTGGTCGGCCACTATCGGGCCCTCGCCGAGTCGGGGATTCGAGTTGACTGGGCCCGTCTGGGACAGCACGTTGCTAAGTATCAACCAACCAGATTCCACGAGGAACTCCGGATGGCATTTCCCCGACTGGGATCAAGACCCGTGATGTTCTTTAATCACCATGACTCACATGCTGCAAGCAGCTTCTTCTTCTCAGAGTTTGATCGGAGCCTTATTCTAGTTATGGACGAGAAGGGCGAGGATGCCTGCCTCTCTCTTTACCTAGGCATTGGCAACCAGCTACGACTGTTGAAGCGGAGAAAAGTGCCACATTCTCTCGGACTATACTACGCTTCGGCTACCGAGTACTTGGGGCTGAGGCCCTTCCGGGACGAAGGCACGTTTATGGCGTTGGCGAGCCACGGGGAGGTGGAGCCGCAGATTCTTCAATTCCTCACTGAGACTGTGTTGCCAGCTGACGCACTGGGGCTCCCCACCATGTCGCCGGACCTCATATCGGGGAGGGTGTTCGATTACGAGCGGAACATGGGCCTGTACACCGCCAAGATGGAAGAAGCGCTGACCGGACTGGGCGTAGATCGCAGAGCACCCTCGGCGAGCTTTACAGACCGACATAAGAATTTCGCATGCGCCGTGCAGCGACGACTGGAGGACATAGTTTCAGGCTTTGTGGCCACCTACATTCGGGAGCAGCAGTTGGACGCCCTATGCGTCGCGGGAGGGGTGGCGCTTAATTGTAAACTCAATGGCCGGCTAGCACTAATTGACACAATAGGAGGAGAGCCGATACGCTTCTTTGCCCCGCCTTGGTGCGGGGACGCTGGCGGTGCGCTTGGTGCGGCGATCTTGAATCCAAGTACCAGGCGCACCGAGCGGTCGGTGGCCCAGTTTCGGCCTTCGATCGAGACTGTTGCCTTGGGACCCGAGTACTCGGCGGAAGAAATCACGGTTGCCCTACGCGCAAGTGGCGTCACATTTCGGATCTCAGATGATCCGGCGGCGGACGCGGTCGCGAGACTCGCTAACGGTGAGGTTGTCGGCTGGTTCCAGGGGCGAGCCGAGTTCGGTCCACGCGCGTTAGGGCAAAGGAGTATCGTGTGTGATCCTCGGCTTGTTAGTGCCGTCGGCGTCCTGAACGCTCGCATCAAACGTCGTCACGAATTCCAGCCGATGGCCCCCTCCATTCTGTTAGAGGAGGCACACCGATACTTCGGGTCATTGCGCGCCGAAGCGAGATTCATGGCAACAGCATTCCTGGCGAAACGACGCTCGGTCAAGGAAATACCAGCGGCAATTAATAGCGCCGATATGACCGTTAGGCCGCAACTGGTTGAGAAGAGGGAGGGCTGGCCATATAGACGGCTACTCGAGCTTTGGCACCGTCGATCGGGTGTTCCCGCGTTGCTGAACACATCATTCAACCGTCATGAGCCGATCGTCCAATCGCCCAGCGACGCAATACGAACGGCTATTGCCAGCGGTCTTGATTCGCTGGTTATAGGTCGGCATCTTGTCAATTTGCACGACTATACTCAAAAGATCTAGGATATGCCAGCTAACCCTCGTTGTAGCGCTGTTCGAAGGCTGCGATGCGTTCGGTGAGGGTGGCGAGGTCGTCCATGACGTCTGGTGAGTAGCTTGCGTTGGACGACTGAGTAGTAGATCTCGACCTGGTTGAGCCAGCACGCGTGTACCGGCGGGTGGATCATGGAGCGTTGGGTAGGCGTCGTTAGGCCGCTTCGCGGCGGTCCAGCCGTTGTGCGACGAGCCGATGTCGACGATCCAAAACACGCGGCCGGCTGATGCGCAGGGTTCGATGGTCATGACCCGGTCGAGGCGTGCGTTGAACGGGACGATGCCAGTGCTGGGTTCGCTGCGGCCGAACACGCGAGCGCTGTGCACATCGTAGGCGGCCAGGTGGGCCAGAGTGCCGCTGCGAACGTATTCGTGTTCCACCAGTTGGGCGCGGTCGGGTCCGGCGGGGACGTTGGCGTGGATGTGGTGGCAGGCCCGTACGCCGGCCCTTCTCGTCGGCGCTGATGACGTAATCATCGGCGCGTAGGGCGTGGCCGTCGAACAGCCGCTGGTGGAGGTCGAGTACGCGGGGGCGTTCGAACGTCCACCAGCGGTCGACGATCGAGAGTCCCTGTCTGGGGGGTTTTGCTGACGACACGATGTCGATGCCGCGTGGGGACGTGTTCCCATCGTGGTGGTCTTGTAGCCGTCGACGACCGAGGTCTTTACCAGGGCCGGGCCTTGGCATGGTCGAGCAGCTGCATACCGACGGTGTTCCACGTGATCTGCCCTTCCTCGGCCCAGCGGGGCGGTGGGGACAGATCACGCACTGTCACCGATCGGGCCGGCGGGTGCCTAGACAATCAGACAAGATCATGTGCACGCGGCTGCGCAGGTCCAAACGCGTATGTCGGCGGGTAGTCTCGCCGCCGACCGCCTGATCATCTGGTGACCCACCCCGCCAACGACTGCGCACAAGGTCGTAAGATCGGTAGGCGGCGCGGCGTTCATCGTAACAGCGGCAGCCGCAGCGGCCACTGGCCCTGTGTCCTTACTCGAGAGGTTCCGTATGCTTGACCTCAACGAAGTAGTCTTGGAAGCACTCGACCTGCACAGCTCCTATGATTTGCCCACGCTGGATCTTCCAAGCGAAGGCAAGCGGATCGTCATCGCGAGTGGTAATGCTCTGCCGACCGGACGGATCATCTACGCGGACGAAGATGCAATCTTCGCTAACGAAAGTCAGTACCTGAGAGTACTGGAGAAGTATCCAGACATACTGAATGCAACCGTTATATCGGCGTCAGGAGGCAAGCATGCCCCGGCAGCAGTACGAGATATGTTACAAAGGGGAATCAAGACAACCTTGTTGACCTGCAATCGAGAGTCACAGGCAGCGGGTTTACTGCCGTCAGAAGCCGTTATAGTGACGCGAGCGCGCGTGGAGCCGATCACATACAATACATCCACATATCTCGGGATGATTCTTGCCAAGACCGGTGAGAAACCGTCGACGATCAAAGATCACATCCTTTCAAACGTTCAGTCCCTCATTCCCGATCTATCAACCTACAAGGCATTTTTTCTGCTCGTACATTCCAAGTTTGAGATCGAACGTGAGATGTTCGTGACAAAATTTGATGAACTCTTCGGAGGCCGGCTCCTTGGCAGGTGCTATACGCCAGAGCAGACACTCCACGCAAAGACGGTTGTACCTTGGGAACACGAGCTGTTTATCAGCTTTGGTTTCGAGAATGAGTACTTTGGGGATGACCGCCTGACCATTCCTCTCCCTCCAGATGCGAATTTCGGCGCGATGTTGTCTGTGGGCTATTATGTCATTGGTCGTATCCAGGCGCAGTTTCCTGCCTGGTTCAAGGCCAATGCTGCTGCCTATGAGCTATTGCAGAGTCAGCTCTTCGAGAGGTTCCGCGAACCCAATCTGGGCCAAACTGGGTCGCGATCGTTTACGGAGGGCTGAGTGCCGTCGGATCGGGTTGTAGACGCCCTCATCCACTCGAAGATCGCCATTCGGGGTTCGAATCTTACAACGACCGTTTGGTCAATGCCCGGCCAGGACACGAGATCGCGGACACCGAAATCCTGCTAGCGGACAAGCCCTCGCCATGCATTTCGGTCGCCGGGCCGACGCCGACACCGTCGTCGCCGTCCTCGAGCAACTCGCCACGCAACAGGTGCACCGCGGCATCTGCGGATGGACAACGGGCCCGAGCCGATCGCCTGGGCGTTGCGAGACCGGTGCCGCCTGACCGGTGCGGGCACCCGTCTACATCGAACCCGGCTCGCCGTGGGAGAACCCGTACGTCGAGTCGTTCAACGGCCGGATCCGCGACGAACTGCTCAACGAGGAGTTCGGCTCGCTGACCGAGGCCCAGGTCCTTGTCGAGGCCTGGCGTATCGAGTGCAACAGCTACCGGCCCCACTCCGCCCTCGCCGGCCGGACCCCCGACGAGTACACCGGCAGTGGAACACCATCAGCCAGCCAGCACTCTCATGACAGCTGGAACACCAAACGGGGTCCCGTCAGTCCCGGTGGGCGGTAACCGCCTCGGCCGCCAGATCACCCACGGTCACCGTCCGCACCACCCTGTGCCTGGCCACTACCATCACGGTCAACGCC
>Ga0114129_10018192_pt1 | contig 10005 bp, 6 predicted proteins | sample RhiMetdeltSRZDD1_FD_80071 | JGI IMG/M metagenome (GOLD analysis project Ga0114129, IMG submission 80071) | Populus rhizosphere microbial communities from Tennessee, USA - Rhizosphere MetaG P. deltoides SRZDD1 (version 2) (version 2) | ecosystem: Host-associated > Plants > Roots > Rhizosphere >...
GTGATGCCGGACAAGACGGACGTGTACGGCCCGGGCGACTTCTTCTTCGAGTCGGGCGACATCACTCACACGGCGCAGAACAAGACCGAGGCGCCGATGGTGCACGTGCTCTTCGAGATTCTGCCGGCGGACCACAAGGGCCCGTCGATCATGCTGCCGAAGGCGAAGTGAGGCGCGCTGCTATGCGGCACGCGCGAGCACGCGGCGAGCAAAGTCGAGCATCAGCGCGTGGTGCTCGATGGCTTGATCGACGACCAGCCCGAGCGCCTTCATCGTCGCTTCGTATACGTCGACGGACCGGCGTGGCGTTCGCGTATCGTTGCGACCCCGGATGATGAGCACCGGGGCCTGACGTTCTTCGTATACGTGATCGGCGAGCTGGCCGCGTAGCGGTCGGGCTGCTCCTGCGGCGTGTCGCCGAATCGCGCGGCGCGCACGCCGCGGAGCGTGTCCGTCGTGTCGACTTCCCACCGGCCGAGGTCGCCCCAGATCTGCTCGAGGAGCGCACGACCGAACGTCGTCGAGCCGCGATAGTTGATGGTAAGGAACGCGAAGCCCTCGTCGACCCACGCCTGGCTGGAGGGCGGGTAGTAATCGGTCATCGATGCTAGAGAGCGGTCAGCAGCCAGCCAAGCGCCGGATCGAACACACCGAGGACGAGCACCGCGATCGCGGGCGCGGCGGCGACCGCAAGGCCACACGTGATCGCGGTAAAGATGGTGAAGCCGCACATGGCGGCCATGATCAAACGACGCCTCCTGACTGTCAGGCCGGGGCCGTGCCGCACGGAGTGGATTGCGAAGAGCAGCTCGCGACGCAGCGCGACGACGAGCCGAGACGCTCGGCTCTGCGTCGCGCGGGCGACGTCGGGTGTGCCGAGATCTTTTGTGCAAATGAGCGTCAGCCGATCACCGTCGATGACGCGCACTGGATCACCGACTTGAGTCGGCGTGTTCAGGCGTGCGGTCCACGTCTCACCAGCGATCCGCACAAGCGCTTGATAGGGCGGCCCGTTCGATTGCTGATCGACATGGACGACAACGGCGGTTTGGCCGACCGGATAGACGCTGGCCGGCGCCGGCGCGTCGGGGTTTTCCGGAAGACGACGAAGCCCAGCGTGGAGCATGATTACAGCCACAAGAGCGAGCACGGCGGCGCCGACAGCGTCCAAGGGCTCAGCGGTCATGCCGCCGCCGGCACAGATCACGCGCGGCCTCGGGCCACGATGGAAAGTCGAACGCAAAGCCGTTGCGCGCCAGCCGGCCGGATATGACTCGGCGGCTCTTGAGGATCAGCTCGGTCTCACTTCGAAGCAGCCACGTACCGATCTCCAGCATCCACGCAGAGGCCGGCAGGCCTAGCCGGATGCCCCAGGCCTCGCGCAGCGCCCGCATGAAGTCGGCGTTCGGCAGGGGATGGGGCGCGGCGAGATTGACGGCGCCGTCCACCTTTTCGTGATCGATCAGCCAGTACACCGCGCGCACGAAGTCGCGGTCGTGGATCCACGAGACGTACTGCCGGCCGTCGCCGGCGCTCCCGCCGAGGCCGAAGCGTACCAGGCGCAGCAGCACGTCGAACACGCCGCCGCGGTCGGGACTCATCACCATCGCCGAGCGCATCGCCACCTTTCGTGTGCGCGGTGTGACGGCGTGCTCGAGCGCACGTTCCCACGACGTGGCCACGTCGATGCTGAAGCGCCAGGTCTCGGGCACGCCCGGCTCCAAGCCACCGATGACGCCCGTGGCCTCGTCGTTGGGCGCGTCGTAGCGGTGGGCATAGATCGTCGCGGTGCTCATCTGCAGCCAGACGCGCGGTGGCCGCGCCGCCGCCGCGATGGCATCGCCGACGAGGCGCGTGCTGTTCACGCGCGAGGCTTTGATCAGGCGGCGATTCTCGTTCGTGTAGCGGCAGTTGACGCTACGCCCGGCGAGGTTGATGACGACATCTGCGCCGTCCAGCTCGCCTGTCCAGGGACCGAAGTGCCGGGCGTCCCAGGCGACTACACGCCACGGCGCCTTCTGCGGCGTGCGGCTGAGGACGACGACGTCATGCCCGTCGGCGTGCAGCGCCCGCGCGAGAACGGTCCCAACCTGGCCGGTGCCGCCGGGGAGGAGGACTTTCACCGTGGATGAACAATTTAGCGAGCTTCGGTCTCGCTGAACAAGCCAGTGGCGCAGAAGAACACGCCGACACGACTGTAGAATCGCCAGCCCGTCGCACTCATGTAGATGAGACATGTGTCGACGTGGTCTTCGCCGAATCGGCTGAGGTCGTGCGCCGGGAACTTTCGGTCAGCGTCGCTGCCGGGCACGACCCACGTCACCATCGCGAGATCGAGCGGGCTCTCAAGGCCGAACGTCATCATGCCGAGATAATGGATCCGGAGACGTGCGCCCGGGTGCTTCTTGAGGAAATCGGCAACGGATATGCGGCCGGCGTTGCTTGCAGGCTGTTGCCGCCGAAGGCATTCGGTCTCGAACAGCGCGCAGGCCAGGTCGCTGTCGGGCTTCTTCAATCGGCGCTGCGCTTCGTCGAGGGCTTCTGGCCTTACGTAACTGAGGAGTGTCTCGATGTCGCGAGCCACGATTGCGCGCCAGATCGTGGCCGCGACGAGCTCGATCTCGATAGTGCGCCGTGCTTTGTCCTCGTCGCTCTGGGCCATTGCCGTGGGATTTGAGGCAGTGAGCGCGACTACCAATCCGATCGCGACTCGGATGAATCTCATGTCGCGTGACTACAGTGACGCCGTGGAGAAAGCCAGAAGGTGCTGATCGCCGGCGCCGACCAGGAGAAGATCGCGCATCAGTCGAAGCCGGAACGCCCCGTAAACCGTCATGATGTTGGCGCTGGTGCGGCCGCGACGGACATCAACCCGGTTGAGAACAGCGCCATCTGAGGATGACAGCACGAAGAACGAGTGCTGCGATTCGCCGAGATAAATCCGTCGCCGTGCGATGTCGAGGACGGGCTCGTGCGAAATGTAGATGATCTTTCCTTGGCGCTCTCTCAGGTCCGCGCGCCAGATCACCCGTTCACTTGTGGCATCCCAGGCCGTCGGCATGCGGCCGCCGAAATAGACGATGCCATCGTGGTATGCGAACGGCTCGCCGAGGCGATCGATTGTGAGTGACTTGGTCAGCACGCCGCCTACCAAGTCGACGATGTGAAGACGGCACGATTCCCCGGGATACAGCGGCGCGACGATATAGGCGCGCTGACCGACGATCAGAGCCGTATCGAAGCCCGCAACATCGTGCCCCTCGAGCCTGATACGCCAAAGCGTGGCCCCAGTGATGGGATCGATTGCGTGAAGGTCCCCCGAGGCCTGTGCGCCTCGGGCCACGCGCGAACGCATCAGGAGACGGTTGGTGTGCCAGGCGAGGGGAGCCTCCACGGCAAAGCGCTCGATGTAGCGTGACCAGACGATCTCACCATTCTCTGGGCGTAGGCGAAATAGATATTCGCTGTGTTTGTGCGCGATGAGGACAAAGACTCCATCAGATCGCACGAGTGGGACGACCATCGGCACGCCGCCGCCTCGGTCCTCCTCGGTGACGTTCATCCGTCGTTGCCATCGGACCTGGAGTGACTTCGGATCGGCAGAGACGATATAGACGGCTTCGTGCCAGACGTACCACCCGAAGACGATGGCTGACGCAGAGACGGTGAGCGTGGCCGGTCCCTCCGCGCCGGACGGTTTGCGTAGCCGTGCGCTCCGCCGCTCCTGGCCAGTTGTCGGGTCGATCGTACGCAAATGCGAGCCGACGGTGAGGACTTCGTCGCCGAAAAGCTCGAAGCTATTGATCTCACGCGTATCGACCCAGACGGGCTCCACAGCGGCGACAGGCGACGCAAGGCTCGCAACAACTCCGGCTGCGCCGAGACCCAGAAAAGCACGACGCCTGATCATCTTGCGATGATGTTTTGGATCGTGCTGATTACCGCCTGATTCGTGATGTAGCCGGAGTGTGAGGTCAGGGCATCGAAGCCACGGTCCATCCTTCGGTTGATCACTGGAACGTTCGTGACGTTCGGCCCGTGCTTGGTCGTCGACAGCGGGTCGAAACGGTCGTCGAAATTCGTAATCGGCACATCGGACGGCATCGCGGCATTGATCGTACCCGGGAACAGTGGCGTGCCGAGCATGATGAGGTTATCGACCGGAATGCCTCGAGCTCGGAGACCGTTGGCGACGTTGTTCACGATGATGCCACCGGCGCTGTGGCCGACGAGATTCAACTTTTCACCGGGCGATAGCGGCTTGCTGTCGAGATCGCGAAGAATCTGGTCGAGGAGTGCGTCGCTGGGCTGTTTCGTCGTCGGAATGACATCGAAGAAGATGCTGCTGCTCCAGCTGAAAAACTGAACATCGGGGTCGGCCGACTGGAGCGTCTCAGTAAATGTGCCCCACTGCCGACGACTTTCGGCGTTCTGGCAGCACCCATGCGCGACGTACGTCCGCAGCCCCGACGGATCGATGAAGGACAACGGGTTGTTCGCGGCGTACGCGTATACGTTGGCTCCGCCGGCGCGGCCGAGCGGATCCGGCTGGAGAAACCGCATCAGCCGGGGGTTGTAGTACCGCGCGCGGTAGTAATAGAGCCAGTCGGCGTCGCGCTCGCGGCCGGTGAATTGATACCGGACACGATCCGGCGGCCCCGACGTCTCCGCGACCCCGAACGGCTCGTAGGCGAACGTCTGGACGAGGTTGCCGCTGCCGTCGACGAGCCCGATCGTGCTTCGGGTGCCGTCGATCAGGTACGTAAGAGACTGTTCCTGCCCCAGCGTCTCGTCAGCACCGAGCCCGCGGAGGTAGGCCACGTCGAGCCCGTGCCGACTCTCTCGGATCACATCGCCGCCGGCGTACTGATAGGCGGACACGTCATCGGTGAGGCGGAGGAGGCGGCGGCCGAGTGCGTCATAACGGAGCTCGACTGCCGCGTCGGACATCGTCACGCGCCGCAGCTGATCGCGGGTATCCCACGTCAGGGTCGCGAGGCTCTCCGGGCCGACCACGGACGTCGCGTTGCCATTACCGTCGTACGTGAGGGTGTAGTTACCAAACGCGAGCTGTTGATTCGCGACGTCATAGGTCGACGTCCCGACGGGATCGGGTAACCGCGTGCGCGCCAGGCTCCCACCAAGGCTCGTGCGCCGGCCGGCGGCGTCGTACTCGTACACCAGATCGCCCAGGACGAGGCCCATTCGCTCGTACGTCATCCGAGTGACGCGACCCGCCTCATCGTAGTCGTACCGGCTCGAGAGCCCGTTTGGAAGCGTGCGGCGTCGCAGCTGGCTGGTGGCGAAGTACTCGAGACTCGTCGCGCCCCAGCCCGCCTGCGTCAGCGTCGCCAGTCGCGAATTCCGGTCATAGTCGTATGCCGTACTGCTGCCGCCCTCGACGGAGAGGCTGCGCCGGCGACCCAGCTCGTCGTAGGCATAGCGGACGGCGCCCTGGGCGGTGATCTCTTCGACGAGCCGATCCTGATCGTCGTACCTCATGAGGATCGTTCCGCCATCGGTATCGCTCACTCGGATGAGGCGACCGATCGCATCGTACGAGTATTCGACGACGGAGCCGTCGTCATACGTGGTCCGAGTGCGACGATTCAGCGCGTCGTATTCGTGCTGGGTGACCCGATGGTTGCCGTCGGTGACCCGAACGACATTACCGTTGAGGTCGTATGTGAAGCGTCGGGTCCGTCCGAGCGCGTCGGTGCGCGTGATGGGCCGGTCCATGTCGTCGTAGGTATAGGACGTCGTGTTGCTTTGCGCGTCGACGAAAGCCAGCAGGCTGCCTTTGGCGTTGTACGCGAACGCAGAGACACCGCCATCCGGGCCCGCGACGCGCGTCACGCGGTTGAGGGCGTCGTAAAGCCACCGCGTCACCGCGCCGTTCGGATCGACGGCTTTGACCAGTCGCGAGCCCGCATCGTGTTCGAAGGTTGCGGTGTTTCCAAGCGGGTCCCGAATGCTGGTGACGTTGCCGGCCGGGTCGTAGGTGTAGGTCGTCGTGCGGCCGAGTGGGTCCGTGACTGTGATTGGCGCGCCGCCGGTGTCATAGGTGAATGCGAGCCGATCGCCCTCGGGATTCACTCGCCCGGTGAGGTTGCCGAAGGCGTCGTATTCGAATCGGGTCACATTGCCCAGGGGATCGGTGATGGACTCGACGTTGCCAAAGACCGATTCATAACCGAAGAGCCAGCGACGGCCGTCACGATCCATCGCGGCGCGAAGCCGCCGCGCGGCATCGTATTCGATGCGAGCGGCGCGGCCTAGCGCGTCGGTGACGGTGCTCGCCAGGCCGGTGGCATTACGCTCCGCGCGCGTCGACTGACCGAGCGCATCGATGACCTCGTCGCCACGACCGCCGACGCCCATGCGATGCGTGGTGGTGTGACCGCGAGGATTCGTGACATGCGCCAACGTATGCGCGCCGACCGGGCCTTCGTACGCATAGCGCCACACGCCGCCGTCGGCCATCTCCTGCGCCACGACGCGGCCCTGAGCGTCGTAGCGGTTCGTCACGTATGTCACGCCTTTTTGATCTCGAATAGTCAGAATGCGACCGGCGTCGTCGTACGTGTACTGGGTCTGTCCACCGGCGGCATCGATGACGGACGCCAGCCGACGAGAGACCGGATCGTACGCATACTGCACCGTCCGTCCGAGCGCGTCGCGTACCTGTGTCAGCCGTGCGGACGTCAGGTCGCCCGGCACCAGGAGGGACGTCGTGAACAGGATCGTGCGCCCGTCGGATTGAGCCAGCGCGGTGACGCCGCCGTTCTGATCGCGAGCGATCGTCAGACTGTTGGCGTGGCGGTCGCGTTGCTCGGTCAGCAGATTGAGCCCGGCGATCGGCTGGGTTCGACCTCGACCAATCCAGCCGCCCTGAAAGCGCCACGCGGTGCCGTTCGAAAAACGCAGGGTCTGCGTCCCATCGGTCTCGGCGCTGATCGTCGCGCCCAGGAAGCGCGGGTGCGTGCGGTTGAGGAAGTGACCCGCCGAATCGCGGACGAACTCGTATCGCGCGTTGCCCGGCATGACGAGCCGCCGCACGGAGGCATTGATGTCGAGGAGCGCGACATCGACCGAGAGCGCCCAGCCCTGACCGAGGAAGAGCTCGAAGCCAGCGATGCGGCCGAACGCATCGAAGGGGTTGTAGCGACGATAGACGACCGCGGGGACGCGGCCCGGCTGCACCAGGTCGACGGCGTCCACGAGGTGCTGGCCCATCGCGAGATTGACCGGCTCGCCGTCCTCGGGCGTGCCTTCGTCGGCCGACGGTTGCGCGTCTTCGTTGTCGATGAAGCAGCTCAGGCCGCACACACCACAGAACCGTGCGATGCCGACGCCGGGATCGGCCGCGATCGTCAGCCCGTCGGCGCTCACTGTTCCCGTGCCGGCCATGCGCCACGCGGCCGGTACACCGGGAATCGGCGCGGCGTCGTAATACCAGAGCTGTGCTTGGCGGCCCGGCTCGAGGCCGAGGTCGTTCGGCAGCGTGACCGGAAGGGGCGCCGACGGCACACCGCCCATCGGTGTGCCGAAGAACAGCTGATAGAGCGAGCGGGTGCGTCCGGGAGGCGGCGGGACGGGTAGCCGATCTTGCGGTATCCGCTCAATCGCGATTTTCGTTTTCGGCGTGCCGTCCCAGCCGGTGATGGTGGCGCCCGCGGGCAGCGTGAAGGCGACGCCGGGAAACCGCTCGTCAGTCATCACCTGATCCGCCGTAGCGTTGGCGATCGCAACGAACCGCTCTGGCGGTGGCGGTGTCGTGAGCCATGTCGGAGGAAGCGAAGTGATCTGGTCCGCAGCGACCGTAACGTCGACGGCGTAGATCGGGAGTCCGGCGCGGGCTGCATTGGCGTCGATGCCCATCATCTGGGTGCCCGTCGGCGGTGTGAGCACGAGAAAATTTCCCGCCGCATCGCTCGTTGCTCGCGCCGGGCCGATGGCGACCTGAACGCCGGGCAGCGGCTCGCCGGAGCTCAGAAGCACACGACCGGCGACCGCGGTCTGTCCTGGCGCGCCGATGGTCAGCATCGTCGTCGTGGTCTGCGAGCGGGAAACTCCATCGACGACTGCATTCGCGGTGACCGTCAGCGGTGTCATGCCGGGCGCAGCGTCGGCCGCAAGACGCACGCGAAGCTCGCCGGTCTGACCCGGAGCGAGTGAGGCACTCGGCCACAATTCGGCGCTGACTCCCGGCGGCATTCCGGAAACGGCCAGGGATACGAGATCCGTGAATGTTCCGGTGCCGATCACAGCGAGCGCGTAGCTCACCTGTGCGCCGGGCAGCGAGGTGGCGGCCGCGGGGGATACCGTCACGCCAAAGTCGCCGGTCATCGTCACCGTGAAGCCGCGGCTCGACGTGCCACGAGCGGTGGCGACGACGACGGGTCCGCTGATGGCGCCGATCGGCACCGTCGTCACGATGCGTTCGTTGGCAATGGTGCGGACCAGCGCCGGGACGCCGTTGAAGCTCACCGTGATCGGACCGGGCACGAATCCGGTACCGGACATCGTCACCATCGTGCCCGGTGTGCCACTCGACGGCGCGATCGCCGTCAGTGTGGGACCGAGCGCGACGTGGAACATCCGGCGGGCCGGCGTCGGATCTTCGTTGCCGGCGCGATCGCGTGCCTTCACTTCGAACGTGTGAGGGCCGTCGGCAAGATCCGACAGCGCAACAGTCGTCGCCGACGCGAATCCGGTCCACGCGCCCTCGTCGAGCCGCCACGCGAACATGAGGTCGGCCGGCGCCGTGATCGCATCGCTCCCGGTGAACGCGAAGATCGCCTGAGCGACTGCGACCGCGCCGTCCGGGCCACCGGTGATCATCGTTTCGGGTGCGGTGTTGTCGACGATGACGAAGCGGGTGACGATCGATGATTCGTTGCCTGCGGCATCGATCGCTTGCGAAGACAGCGTCTGCGCGCCGTCGAACGCGGTGGTCGTGTCCCAGATGGCGTAGGCATTTACAGTCGGCGCGGAGGCCGCCGGATCGAGTGTGGTGGAGAGGAGCCGCCCGGAAGCGCGAAGGATCATGCTGGCCACGCCGCTGCCGGCGTCACGTGCGACGCTCGAGACGCGCACGAATCCGCGGACGTGCGCTGCTGCGGGCGGACTGCTCAGCTCGACGCTCGGAGGCCGATCGTCGTGCACGACGCGCGCCGCCGCCGGAGCCGACGTCAGGCCATTGCCGCGACGGGCGGTGGCATAGACCTCGAGGTCATTGGTCGTGTTGGGCGTCAGCGTCACGTCGACGGCGAACCGCCCCGCCGCGTCGGCGATGCTCGACGCGGCGACAGTCGCCTCGAGTGCAAAGACGTCCAGTCGACTATCCGGCTCAGATGTCCCGCTGACAGCGACCGCGCGCGCCGTGCTGAACTGCGGCAGCGTGCGCACTGACGGAGCGGAAGGGGCCTCGAATCGGTAGAGACGGCCCGACTTACCGTCGGCGACATATAGGGCTCCGTCTGGACCGAGTGCCAGGCCCTGTGGATCGGAGAAGTTCTGGGCGAAGTCGGTGAGCAACGCCCCCGAATGCACCTTGCCGATCGCGCGCTTGGAGGTGTCGGTTTCGAGCGTCAGCTCTTTCGACGCGACGTACACGGCTCCGAGCGCGTCGATCGCCAGCCCGACAGGCTGTTTGAGCCCCGTGCCGGCCAGCGTCATTGGCGTCCCGAGCCCGCCGCCAGGCATGACGGGATACTTCAGCAGCACCCCGGTGGATTCGGGCCCCGTCGCCAGCCCCTTCGAAGCGACGACGAGCGTGCCGTTCACACGCGCGATTGCCTGTGCCGACCGAATGTTCGTCGCGACCTCGGCCATGGCGCCAGTGGTGAGGTCGATATGGACCACGACGCGGCCTTCCGTGCGATCCACCCCGTCGGGCGACGTGAGCCGGTGTGCTGTGACATACAGCGTGTCGTCGTCGCTCACAGAGATCCAGCGCGGCGTCTTCAATCCGAGCGCGATGACCGTGAGCGAGCCGTTCGA
>Ga0114129_10018194_pt1 | contig 10004 bp, 11 predicted proteins | sample RhiMetdeltSRZDD1_FD_80071 | JGI IMG/M metagenome (GOLD analysis project Ga0114129, IMG submission 80071) | Populus rhizosphere microbial communities from Tennessee, USA - Rhizosphere MetaG P. deltoides SRZDD1 (version 2) (version 2) | ecosystem: Host-associated > Plants > Roots > Rhizosphere >...
ACCTGGCCGAGACGCGCGAGAAGGCGATCCGCGAGATCAAGCCGTTCTACGAGGAGCACGTGAAGATGTTCGGGCCGCTCGGCTTCGTGCCCGGCATCACGCCCGCGCAGCTCGAGGCCTCGACGAAGCGCGGCGGCTGGGACGCCGCCGGCGTACCGACCGTCGAGCACTACATGAAGAACGGCGCGTGGTTCGCGGGGCCGCCCGAAGAGCTCACGGCGTACTTGAAGGACATCGAGTCGCGCTACCCGGGCCTCGAGTACGTCAACGTGAGCATCAGCATGGGCACGCCGAAGGCCGTGATGCTGGAGCAGCTCACGGCCTTCGCCACCGACGTGATGCCGAAGTTCGTTACGCGCTGAGCCCGGCGGGGACCGCGTCGCGGGCGCCGGGTGATTCGTCCACCGCGATGCGGTTCATGCCGGCGGCCCGTGCCCGCGCCAGCGCCTCCTCGGCGCGGCGCAGCACCTTGAACGGATCGATGTCTTCGCTGTGCGGCGCCGCGATCCCGACGCTGATGGTGCCGGCGACGGTCCGCACGACGACGCCGGGCTTGACGCCGGGTCGAACCTTCTGGGGCACCGCCACGTCGAGCGTCGTCTTCTCGACCTCGCGCCGGACCATGGCCATGTGGTGGGCGGCCGTGTCGACCGACTTGCGACGGAACACCACGACGAACTCGTTCTCGCGCATCAGGTAGAAGACGCGGCCGCCGCCGCCGACCCTCTTCAGCGTCTGTGCGATCCGCCCGAGCATGCGGTTGGCGACCTCCGGCCCTTCTTCGGAGCGAAACGTCGCGAACTCGTCGATGGCCACGGCGGCCAGCGCGTAGCGTCGCGGCAGCCGCCGCACGATCTTGTTGAACTCCAGGCTCGCGGGCAGGCCGGTCACCGCGTCGAGATGCAGGACGGTCCGCGGCTCCAGCACGGTGCCGAGCGCCAGCAGCATCCCGGCCGCGGCGAAGTGGAAGTCGGCGGCGCCGCCCGAGCCGGCGGTGTCGAGCGCGAGGAACGAGGCGACGAGCGCCCACGCGGCGGCGGCGTGCAGCGGGCGCCGGCCGCGGACGAAGCGCGCCAGATGCAGGCCGAGCATGATGGCGAAGGCGAACAGCGCGAGCTGCGGAACCGAGACGCCGGCGTCGACGGCGACGATCGGCGCCTCGAGGGAGGCGCTGAGGGCGCTCGGACTCACGAGCTCGAGCACTCCGACGAGGCCGACCTGCAGCAGGATGACGCCCAGCCACCACGCGCCGCGCGCCGAGAGCCCGCGCGTCTCGCCGAGCCACGCGACGACGCCGAGGTTCAGCGGCAACAGCAGCGCGACGGCCTGAAACGTCGTTCGACTGCCCGAGTTGATGAGCGCGGCCATCGTGAGCGCCAGCACCATCACGCCGAGCAGCAGTCGTCCGCGTCCGGTGACGATGCCGAGCAGCGCGACGCCGACGAACACGAGCAGCGGCGCGGCGTGGACCGCCAGCGAATCACGGAGTCCGGGGATCAGCGATGCGACGGCGGCGATCGGAAGCAGCAACGCGGGAGCAATGAGCCCAGCTGATTTGATGATGTCCTCCTCCAGGCGCGCCAAAACGCCCTGGGGCAGAGAGAGCAATGGCGGTACCAAAGGTTGGACCGCTTTGCCGGCAGCGACTTGGCGGGGGCCATCCGGCGGGGATGTCGATTTGCAGGACGCCGTGACCCGCGTAGGACGCCGTGACCCCGCGCCTGACGACTTGACCACCGGCGGCTACAATACCGGCCGGGAGGACCAGGCATGGCGATGTACTGGAGGGAGATCACGGTCAACTGGGGCGAGTCGGATCCCTTCGGCCTCGTCTACTATCCGCGCATCGTGGCCTGGTTCAACGACACCGAGCACGAGCTGTTCCGGATCATCGGCTATCCGATCGAGCAGATGATCAAGAACGATCGCACGACGTTCGTCATGGGCGAGATCCACTTCCGCTTCATCGGTCCCGCCGCGTACGGCGATCGCATCCTGACGACGATCACGCTCGCCGAGATCGGCGAGCACACGCTGCACTGGAACTGCAAGGCGAAGAACGCGATGACCGGCGCGGCCGTGAGCGAAGGGCGCGCCACGCGCGTCTACGCGCGGATCATGGAAGACGGCACGCTCAAGGCCATGTCGATCCCGACCGAGATGGTCAACGCCATCCGCGAGGTCGGCGATCTGAAGCATCTGGGCGCCAACAGCGCCGCAAAGAAGCGCTGACGTTCAGCGCGACGGCTGGCCGCTCGGCGGCGCGGCGGCGTGAGGCTCAGCGGCGCGGTGGATGGACGGCGAGGCCGGGGATCGACAGCACCAGGTGCAGATATCCGCCGAGCTCGTTGATCCGACGCATGTCGCGGGCGACGAACGCGTCGCGCTCCGCGGTGGTGAGGTCGAGGTCGGCAATCGCACCGGCCGGGTCCGCGCCGAAGCGGGCGCGAAACTCCGCATCCTTCTTGAGCCGGTACAGCAGGCTGTTCACCGCGTAGCGGCTCACGCGAGCCTCCACTCCACGGCCGCCAGGTTGATCCGCGGCAGCTCGCCGAAGTAGCGCACCTCGGCCGGCGCCGGGCTGACGGCGCCGAGCAGCACCATCCAGTTGAGGAACTCGTGACTGCCGGTCTTGTGCAGCTCGTCCGCGGCGAGCTCCTGCAGAGGCTCGTGCTCGCCGCGCTCCATCCAGTCGATCAGCCGGGCGTCGAACACGCTGTCCGTCTCGCCGATGCGGGCCACCGACAGCTCGGGGAAGTGTGAGAGCCCACCCGTCGCGATGATCCCGACGTTCCAGCGGCTGCGCGCCACGACCCGCGCAATGTGCTGCCCGAACGCGAAGCAGCGCCGCGCCGTCGGCTGCGGCGCGACGAAGCAGTTGATCCAGATCGGCACCAGCGGCGGGATCGCCCGCGTGCCGTGCATCGTGTTGATGGGCGCCAGAAACGCATGGTCGACGGGCGCCTCCCACGACAACGCCAGGTCGAAGCCCGCCGCCGTACCCTGCTCGAGAATCGCGTTGGCGAGCTGCTCGTGCAGCGGATACCTGGCCGGCATGTGCTCGAGCACGGCGTCGAAGGCCTCGGCGTGATCCTGACGCATGCGCTCGACCTCGCGGCCGATCCGCACACACATCGCGGGGACGCAGTTGAAGGAAAACGCGTTCAGGTGATCGTCCGCCACGACGATGAGGGCGTCGGCGCGCGTCGCCGAGAACCGCTCGCCCATCGCGGCGATGGCCGTCATCGCCTCCTCGGTCTTGCGTCGGCCCTCGGCGCCGCACACCCGCTCGTAATAGTCGGGATCGAGCACGTGCGACATCGCGGCGGCGAACACGATCCGGCCCATCGGCTCTCCTGGCTCAGCGCGCGGTGAGATCGCTCCAGAGGGCGTCGGCGCCGCGCGCGGCGACCGCGCGGCCGAGCTCGCGCGCCCAGGCGCTCTCGCTGCCGAACTCGGCGCGCCAGGACCACAGGCGGCGCGTGGCGAAGTGCAGCGAGTGCTCGTAGGTGAAGCCGATGGCGCCGTGCGTCTGGTGCGCGATGCCGGCGCCGATGCCGGCGGCCTCGCCGGCGCGCACCTTCGCCACCGCAACCTCGAAGCGCGCGTCGCCGCGCTCGGCGGCGCGGAACGCGGATTCCGCGGCAATGCCCGCGGCGGCGACGTGGCCGGCCAGCACCGCGAGGTTCTGCTGGATCGCCTGAAAGCTGCCGATCGGCCGGCCGAACTGCTTGCGCTCGGTCGCATAGCGCACCGACTGCAGCAGACAGGCCTCGAGCGCCCCCGCCATTTGCGCGGCGCGCGCCATCGCTCCGTACACGCGGATGGCGTCGGCCGGAACGTCCGCCGGCGCGGCCGCGACGGCCGGCGCGTCGCGGAAGACCAGCGTGTCGCGTGGCTCGAGCGCGAGGCTGCGATCCTCCTCGATGCTCGCGGCGCCGCGCGCGATCAGCGCCACCGCCGGACGACCGTCGAGCTCACCCACGGTCACCACGTGGCCGGCGTCGCGGCCCCACGGCACGCGCGTCGCGTGTCCGCTCACCGTGACGCGGCCGCTGCTCTGCGCGAGCGTGAGCCGCTCGTCGCGGCGCACCGGCGCCAGCGTCAGCGGGCCGAACGGCACCTCGAGGCCGGCGCGCGAGAGCAGCCACGCGGCGATGATCGTCTCGGCCAGCGGCACCGGCGCGGTGTAGCGGCCGGAGGCACGAATGACCACGTGAGCGTCGAGCCACGTGCCGCCCGCGCCGCCGGCGTCTTCCGACACGAGCGGCAGCGTCAGCCCGCCTTCTTCGAGCGCGCGCCACAGCTTGTCGGGCCACGTGCCCTTTTCGGCGGCCTCGATCAGCTCCTTGGTGGCGAGATCGGTGAAAAGGCGCGTGACGGTGTCGGACAGCAGCGAGCGAAGGTCTGTCATTGGAGCGGGGTCCGCGAGGTCGGCTCGCACCGTGGGTGGCCTGCCCTCGATGGGCGCGGCTGACGTTGTAGCGGGGTCCGCGAGGTCGGCTCGCACCGTGGGTGCCCTGCCCTCGATGGGCGCGGCTGACGCGCACTCATCGCAACCCGAGACCACGCGCGATGATCCCGCGCAGGATCTCGCGCGTACCGCCGCGCAGCGAGAACGACGGCGCGGTCTGCGTGATGTAGCCGAGCACCTGCTGCAAGTCGGAGCCGGTGGTCAGGGTGGGCTCGAGATCGAGCAGCGCGTGCGCGAGCTCGGGAATCGACTGCTCGAACGTGGTGCCCACGTCCTTGACCGCGGCCGCCTCCAGATTGACCATCTCGCCGGCCTGCAGCATGCCGGCGACCGACGTCGACATCTGCCGCAAAGTGGACAGGCTCGCCACCATCCGCCCGATCGCCTCGGTGCCGCGGTCGTCGGGATGCGCGCCCACCTCGCGCACCAGCTCGCGGATCAACGCGATCGACGACAGGTACCGCTCCGGCCCGCTGCGCTCGAACCCGAGCTCGGTCGTGACCTGCTTCCAGCCGTCGCCCTCGTTGCCCACGCGCGACTCGTCGGGCACGAACGCGTCGGTGAAGTTCACCTCGTTGAAGTGATGCTTGCCCGCGAGATCGATGATGGGTCGGATCGTGATGCCCTTCGTGTTGCGCAGATCGACGAGGAACTGCGTGAGCCCCTCGTGCTTCTTGTCCGGCACGACCTGCGTGCGGAACAGCGAGATGGCGTAGTCGGAAAGGTGCGCGTTCGACGTCCACACCTTGGTGCCGTTGACCAGGTAGCCGCCGTCCGCGCGCGTGGCGCGCGTGCGGATGGAGGCGAGATCGGAGCCCGAGTCGGGCTCGCTCATGCCGATGGCGAAGGCCAGCTCACCGCGCACGATGCCCGGCAGAATCTTCTCGCGCTGCGCCTCCGTCCCGAAGCGCAGGAGCAGCGGGCCGCTCTGCCGGTCGGCCACCCAGTGGGCGCTGACGGGCGCGCCGGCCGCCAGCATCTCCTCCATGACGACGTAGCGTTCCAGGAACGAGCGCTCGTGACCGCCATACTTCTTCGGCCACGTCATGCCGATCCAGCCGCGGGCGCCCACGCGGCGTGAGAAGTCGCGATCGAACCCGCCCCACGACTTCGCGCGCTTGACCGGCGCGGCGCCGCTGAATTCCTTGCGGAGAAACTCGCGTACTTCCGCGCGAAGGCTCTCGGCTTCCGGCGGCAGATCGTTGAGCGCGAAGCGGAAGACGCCCGGCATGGCCGCGAGTGGACCACATCGCGCGCGATGGCGCAACGCCGCTGCGCCAGCGGCGGTCGCCGTCGCTCGGCGGGGCGGCGTGATTAGCGCGGCGTGGGCGCCGAGCCCGGCGGCGGAGGCGGAGGCGGCGCGCCGCCGGGCGGCGCGGGCACGCTTGGTAGGGCAACGGGCGGCCGGGAGGCGGCCGGGGCCGCCGTGGCCGGTGGGCAGCGGAACACGACCGCGTTGACCCGTTCGAGGTTGTCGGCGGGGAACGACAGCAGCGCGGTGTCACCGCCGAGCCGCACGACTTTCCGGCGCAGGTCCTTGAGCGACGTATCGTCGGCGGTGCCGAGCGTCGTGCAGCCGACGGGCACCTTGGGATCGGTCGTGAGCCGCACGCGGCCCATCGCCAGGCGCGTCGCGTCCTGCGCGACGGCGACCGACGCGGTCAGCAGCACGATGAGCACGGCGAGTCTCAGCGCCATGCGTCCACCGGCTCCGTCTTCTGATAGTTGCAACCCATGATGCGCCAGTACCCGTTGGTCTCCCCGCCGACCACGATGACATGAATGTCCTCGCGACGGAACATCGGAATGTCCTCATCCGGCGCCGCCGCGAGGTTCGTGGCCCACGGCTCCTCGCCGAACGTGGCGCGGGGATAGACGTAGTTCTGGATGAGCTGATAATCCCAGTACTCGCTCGCGCGCATGCGCGCGGTGTCGTAGATCCAGTCGATCAGCGCACCCTTCTTGCCGAAGCCGCCGCGGTCCACGAACTGGCGCGCCGCGATCGGGTCGAGCAGCAGGGCCGGGGGTCCGTGCGGATCCATCCCACGCAGCAGATGCCGCACGTGCTCGCGCCAGTGCTTCTCGCGCAGCCCGAGCGTGAAGGCCGTCGACCGCACGCCCGAGAAGACGCTGACCGCGCTCTCCGACGCCGCGAGTCCGTGCTGCACGTGGAACGGCTCCCACGGGCTGCGTTCTTCGTTCTCGGCGAACGTCACGCTGTTGTACGCGTAGCTGTTGCCCTGGTTGCCCATGTACGACAGCCCGGGGACCGAGCCGCCCTGTCCGTTCTGCGAGAGCAGACCATACGCGCGTCCGATCGTCGCGTTGGCGTGGCTGTACGGCCCCATCGCGCCGGTGCCGGCGTTCATGCCGATCTCGGCGCGGATCGGGCCGTTGACGACCACCATGCTCGCCATCGCGCTCGAGCTGCTGCTGCGCGCGGTGACGCCGGTCGCCGCGATGGCGAGGATCACGGGGAAGTACTCGGGCCGAGCGCCGGCCATCACCGCGTTCACCGCGACCTTCTCGACGGTGTACTGCCAGTACTCGCGGAAGTGCGTCGAGCGCATGCGCCCCACGACCTCGTCCGGCTTGCGCCGCGTACCGGCCAGCATCGCGGCCACCCGCTCCTCGGTCGGCAGGACGATCGGCAAGTTGTCGGTCCAGTTCCGCTCGAGGAAGAGCCGATGCAGATTCTCCTCGGTGTCGGGCTCGACGAGCCGCGGCGTCGAGCGATCGTATTCGAGGCTCGCGCGCGCGCCGTCACGCGGGCGCGTGAGACCTTCGACGACTTCCTGCATGACGATGCGACCCGTGATCGGATCGGCGCCGTCGACGTAGGCACGCAGCTCGCCCGGCGTCTTGCCCATGATCGGCTGAGGCACGAAGACCTGCGCCAGGTCCGGCATGCCGTTGACCTCGGCCACCGAGCGCACGACACGGTCGAACTTGTCGGTGTGCATCGCCACGGTGGGCACCCCGTACTTCGCTTCGAGCGTCATCGCGTGCGCGGCGACCGCCGGCGCGCACGTGCTTCAGTGGCCGACGCCGAGGATCGCGGCGTGGCCGCGCGCGCGAATCTCCTCCCAGGTCTTCGGATCGTCGACCAGGTACACGCTCGAGATCGGCTTGAGCACCGTCGTCACGCCCGGCATGTGCTCGGCGAACCACGCTCGCATCTGCTCGAGGAAGAGGCCCGAGTCGTCGAACCGGCAGTCGACGAGGTAGAGCGTGCGTCCGTTCAGCGTGTCGAGTCGAGGCGCGAGCGGCTTGGCGGCGATCTTCGGCGGATAGCCGGTCGGGTCGAGCACGGTGAGCTTGCTCATGCCGACTTCCACGAAAACGGCGCGAAGTGGCCGTTGTTGCGACCGGACGTGTCATCCCAATTGATGCCGAAGGCGTGCATGTGGCTGCGCGACGCTTTGGCCAGCGCCAGCCGAGACGCGGCGGGATGGCCGACGTTGTCGAAATAGATCGGCTCGCCCTGGTTGGCGCCCGGAATGCCCTCCACCGCGAGGTCCAGCATTCCCGGAATCGAGACCGAGCGCCGCATGCCCGAGCCCTCGATCCGGATCGGCTTGGCCTCGGCGCCGGCGAACGTGCCAATGAGCGGCCCGAGCGCGGCCATCGGGCCTCCGCCCTGTCCGCTCGCAATCGTCGTCAGCGCGTCGCGCTGCTGCGCGGACGCCTGCTCGTCGAGCACGAGGCCGACGGTCCAGTTGCCCTGGATCATGGCCCCCGGCGTGTGCAGCAGCACCGCGAAGTTGAGGCCGTCGAGCGGGATGTTGCCGTACCGCCCGCGCTCGACGTGGAACACCAGCCCCGCGTCACACGAGCCCTTGGTCGGTCGCGCCGCCAGGCCGGACGTCGGGCAGGGACACACCGAGTCACAGCTGCACGCTTCGAAATAGTCGCCACTGATCTGCCATGAAACGTTCGCCATCACACCTCTCCCGGTTCACACCAACACGTCACATCGCCGCTCCGCGCAGCGTCGCGGCCAGACGCGGATCGACGGCGACGGCCACGCCGAGCAGCGCGAGCGCCACGCCCGATACACGCGCCACCCATTCGCCACGCGGCAGGATTTTTTCGGCCGCGACCACGCACGCGATGAGCAGCACCCACGGCAACCCCATGGCCCCGGCGACGACGAGCACCACCATCAACGCCCAGCAACATCCCAGACAGTACAACGCATGCGCCAATCCCATCCACACCCCGCCGCGCCAACCGGCGCGCCAGTGCCCGAACAGGAACCCGAGGGGACTTCGGCAGTGCCGCAGGCATACGTTCTTGAGTGGGGAGAGCTGAAAGACGCCCGCTGCGATCAGCACGCCGGCGATCGTGTAGGCGAGCGTGGGCGTCGTCAGAGCCATCAGCGCCAGGCTTGCAAAGTAGATCGGGACGCCGGTGATCGCCCAGACCATCACGTAGACCGCTGTGAACGCACCGACCGCCGCCATTCTGGCGGTGGCGCTCGGGGCATCGCGCTGCATCGCCGCGTACAGCCCGATCATCGGGGTGGCGCTGGGCAGCATCATCGCCGCCATCATGATCGCCCACGCCGCGACGAAGGTGGCGCCATCGGTCAGCGTCGGCGTCATCGCCATGGCCATGCCAGCCATGTCCTGCTCGCCCATCGGCGCGCGGAGCATCTCGAGCCACGCGGCCGCCGTCACGCCGAGGAGCGCCGCGTACGTGATGACCGTCGAGCGCTCGGACGTGACGAACACTCAGTCTCCCATCACCATGCCGCCGTCCACCTTGATGGCCTGCCCCGTCATGTAGTCGGAGTCCGGGCCCGCGAGGAATGCCACGACGCCCGCGACGTCGTCGGGCGTCTCGGGCCGCCCGAGCGGGATGCCCGCGATGCGCTTCTTCCACGCCTCGCGCGGACCCCAGCCGTGCAGCGCGCCCCACTCGCGATCGATCTGCTCCCACATCGCGGTGTCCACCGCGCCCGGACAGACGCAGTTCGAGGTGATGCGGTCGGCGGCCAGCGCCTGAGCGGCGGAGCGCGTGAGGCTGATCACACCGGCCTTGGACGCCGAGTATGGCGTCATCAGATGATTGCCGCCGCGATAGCCGGCGATCGACGCCGTCTGGATGAGCTTGCCACGCAGCTCCGATCCCGACATCGGCGGTTGCGTCTTCATACGGCGCACGGCCGCCTGCAGCACGAAGAACACCGCCTTGAGATTGACGCCGAGCACGCGGTCCCACTCGGCGTCCGTCACGTCGAGCATCGGCTGCAGGCGAATCACGCCGGCGTTGTTGAACAGCACGTCGAGGCGGCCCCAGCGCCGGTATGGCTCGTCGATCATGCGGTCGATGTCGGCGGCGTTGGTGACGTCGGCGCGCACGGCGGCGCCGCCGAGCTCGGCGGCGAGCTTGTCGACGCCGACGCCGTCGACATCGGCGAGGACCAGGCGGGCGCCGTCGCGCGCCAGCCGGCGCGCGGTGGCCGCGCCGATGCCGCGCGCGGCGCCGGTGATCAGAACGACGCGGCCCTCACGCTGCGCCATGA
>Ga0114129_10018195_pt1 | contig 10003 bp, 6 predicted proteins | sample RhiMetdeltSRZDD1_FD_80071 | JGI IMG/M metagenome (GOLD analysis project Ga0114129, IMG submission 80071) | Populus rhizosphere microbial communities from Tennessee, USA - Rhizosphere MetaG P. deltoides SRZDD1 (version 2) (version 2) | ecosystem: Host-associated > Plants > Roots > Rhizosphere >...
AATTCATCGTTAAGAGTGTCAGCGCAATAAACGCGACGATACCGATGATCAATGGCTCGTCGCGATTGAGTGACGCCTGGATGAAATAGTTTCCCAAACCCGGCAACGCAAAGATTTTTTCGACGACCACCGTTCCAGTCAGCAAGAACGCCAGTGCTGGTCCAGTGAAAGACACAACGGGCATCAGTCCGCCTCGCAGCGCATGCCGGATAACGACGTCCTTCTCACTCAATCCTTTCGCGCGCGCGGTGCGAATGTAATCAGAACGCAGCACCTCGAGCATTCCGGCGCGCGTAAGCCGCGCGATGTACGCGATGTAGACCGCTGAGAGCGTGAGTACTGGCAGCACGAGATTTCGACTCGGAAAGCCGTTCCAGCGTGACGGCGGGAACCAGTAGAGCCAAAGAGAAAAGATAATCACCAGTATTGGACCCAGCACGAAGTTTGGCACTGAAATACCCACCATCGCGAGGGCCATTGAGCCGTAATCCCATTTCGAGTTCTGTTTCAGTGCGGCTATCGATCCGGCTGTGATGCCGACGACCAACGCGAGTATGTACGCGAGGATTCCGACAGCAGCAGAGACCGGCAGTGAACGCTTGATGATGCTGTTTACTGACTGGCCTTCGAACCTCAGAGACGTACCGAAGTCGAGGTGCCTCAGAATCCCCCACATCGTCTTGCCGTATTGCTGATACCAGGGTTTATCCAGGCCGTACTTTTCGCGAATGGCCTGTTCGATTGCTGGAGAGATCGGTTTCTCGCCGGAGTAGAAGTTACCTGGAGCGAGCTTAATCAAAGCCCATGTGATCGTGATCACGACAAGGATCGTGGGGATCGTAACGAGGAGACGTCTGACGATGAAACGAAGCATGTTGTCGAATTGCGAAAACTTTAATCCGCCAGACTCGGCGTGCCAAAATCCCACTTGGCTTGATCGCGTTCGATGTAAACAAACTTCCAGGGGAACAATGAACCCGGATTCGGATACATTCCTTTCACATATGGTTTCTTCATCCAGTTAACCGCTGTCGAAGCGATTGGAATAACCGGTTGCTGGTCGAGCATGTAAGCCTCGGCTTCTGCTAACTTTTCGTAACGCTTTTTAGTGTCGAGTGTGCGATTCGCTTCGTCGAGCATTGCGATGTACTTTTGATCGACCCAGCCCGTGCCGCTCTCACCGCCGGTATAAAAGACGCTTAGAAACGTAAACGGATCCATGTAATCGGCGCCCCAGCCGCTGCGCGCAAAGCCTTTGTATTCGAGCTTGCCCTTCGCGTCTAAAAACGTCTTCCACTCCATGTTTCTTAAAGGCACCGTGATGCCGAGATTCTGCTTCCACTGTGCCTGCATCCACTCGGCCTGAAGCTTGTTCGACCCTTGGGTGTTGTAAAAATATTCGACCTGGCCCACTGGAAACTTCGGACATGAAAAACTACCGTCACTGTTTTGCGTTACCGGGTAACCGGCCTCACCGAGTAAACGTCGCCCTTCGGCCGGATTGAACTCAGCGCCTTTAGGCTGCGGGTATCCGGGAAAGATTCCTTCGGGAGTAAATGCGGTCAGCGGTTTTATGATCCGGCGATACTCGGCCCACGCCTTCTTGTCGATGCCGAGGTTAAATGCCTTCCTTACCCTTACATCGTTCAACGGAGGCTTGGTGTTGTTCATGATCAAATAGTCGATCGCACCCTCCGCGGCATCCATGTAGTCCTTTTTAGATCTCAAGACGTGGAGCCAGGGATTTGGTACGCCGCGATTCTGAACCGCGTCGAGCTCACCGACTTTGTAGAGGTTCATCGCGGTAGCCTGGTCGTTGATAGGATAGAAGTAGAGCTCGTCGAGTTTGACGTTCGCCGCGTCCCAATACATCGGATCACGTTCCATCACGAGCTTATCGTATGGAACCCAGGTTTTTATTTTGAATGGACCACACGTGACGATGTTTTCGGGTCGTGTCCAAAGATGCCCGTACTTCTCAACGACTTTCTGCGGCACGATTCTGAAGACTTGATGGGCGAGTAAGCCGAGGAAGAAAGGCGCCTGTTGGACCAGTGAAATGCGCAGCGTGTAGTTGTCGATCGCTTCGACGCCGATGTCCTCGCCCTTCACCCGGACCAGTTCCTTGCCTGCAATCGCTGCTTTGAATTTTGCATCTTTCTCGAGCAGCTTGGTACGAGCTTTTTCATCACCCGGAAGCGTCAGACGCATCGGGCTGTGCATCAGTTGGTGGAAAGCCGTGTCTGGATCGGGCTTCGCTTCTTCAGCCGTTGGTGTGTATTCACTCTTGGCAGTATCAATAGGGCTGCCGCTGAGCGGCGTCGGAGGGAGATTGTCGTCGAAGTCCTTCGCGAGAAGGAATTGGCCCGTCTGTGGGTCGCGGACAAAAACCTGCTGTTCGTAAAAGGCCTGCGCGTACTTTATGTACATCGGCAGATTAGCGTTACGCGAGGCAGTTTCTTTTGTCAGCGCACGCCGGAAACTGTAAACGAAGTCGTTAGCGTCGATCGGATCGCCGTTGGACCAGCGACCGTTGTGTCGCAAGTGAAACGTGAATTCGGATGAATCGTCGTTTATGTCCCAGCGTTCGGCGAGCGCGGGTGTGGGCGCCATTGTCTTGGGGTGATATTCAACGAGACCCTCGAACAGTGCCATGGCGAGACGAGCTTCGGGTTGTGCGTTGCTGATTTGCGGATCGACTGTTTCCGGTTCGTCGCCGTTGACGTAGCGAAAGATGTTTCGCGCGGGAGGAGTGGTCGAACCGAAAAACTCTCCTTTGCTGGATGCGACCGTGCATGAGTATTGGGTGCAGGCCAACAACGCCAGCAAAAGCAGTCCGACGATCTGTTTAAACTTCATCAGGCACCTCCAACTCAGCAAGAGGAACTTCGAATGAGGCCGAAGCACGAAGAGACGAGTCGAAATTATCACGCAAAGGCGCAAAGGCGCAAAGGAAAACCAAACAACGATTTCCTTGCGACCTTTGCGTCTTTGCGTGGGAAATTCTCTACAACTTGACTGCGTAACCTAAGCCATCGCCGACGGATAACACTTCTGCGAGCAGTTGAGGATGATTTATGAAGTATGAGTTGAATTCTCGCAACGCGACCGTTGAGGTTTCAGTATCATCACCTGCGACTTTGCCGCCCCAGAGCAAGTTATCGACGATCACAACGCCTCCAGTGCGTAAACGCGGGAGACCGAGGTCGAGATACTGCGAGTATTCTTCCTTGAGTGCATCGATGAAAAGTAGATCGAAAGTCTCGTCGAGGTTTGGCATCACGTCGAGCGCTTCACCACGTTCGATACGAACACGATCGAGCAAGCCTGCGCGTTCGAGATAACCAGTCGCTCTCTCAATCATCTCTTCACTCGGTTCGATCGTGACGAGCAGTCCGTCCTGGCCCATGCCGCGCACGAGATGGACCACCGAGTAACCGATTGCCATCCCGATCTCCAAAGCTTTGCGCGCACCAGTGATGCGAGCAGTGATCTCGAGGAAACGAGCGACTTCACGATCCGCGATCGGCACACGATGCTCGGCCGCATAAGCTTCCATCTCCGCTAGCAGCGGATCGTTCTGAGTTAGCAACTGGTCCAGGTACTCAGCCTGCTCGCGATGGATGATTGCGTCGACTCGTGCCTTCATGTTTAGCCTCAAGAATGAATGGCCACAAAGAAGCACAAAAGGCACAAAACTAATTAGAAATACTTTTGTGCCTTTTTGCGGCCATTCTTTTTTCGGTCAACTGTCGGGATTATCCTGCATGTCACCACCAACCGAAACATAGCGCCGGCCGAGACCGAGTTGCCTCAGTTTATGCTGAAGCGACTGCCGGTGCATGTCCAGAATCTCTGCCGCACGGGTCACGTTGCCTTGTGTGTGCTCGAGACAGCGGGTGATGTAACGTCGCTCAAATTCCCTGCGATCCTCGCGAAAATCCGCGGTAAAAGGAACTCTCAAACCGTCTGTTTCGGTTTCGCCTTCGACAATACTGCTTTTCGACATCCCGGCAGTGATCTCGTCCGGGAGGTCTTTCGGAGCCACTTCGTCGCCTTCAGCCATGATCACTGCGCGGTCAATCGTATTCTTCAGTTCGCGCACATTCCCCGGCCAGTTGTATTCGACGAGTCGTTTCAAAGTGGCCTGGCTGAGTGCTCGCTGAGGCAGCTCATAGCGCTCGGCCGCCAGCCGCAGAAACGTCTCGGCCAAAAGCGGAATGTCCTCGCGACGCTCACGCAAGGGCGCGATGTCCACAGTCACCACGTTCAGACGATAGAAGAGATCGTTGCGGAAGTTGCCGTTTGTGATCTCCTGTTCGAGAGGTCGATGTGTCGCACTCACGATGCGCACGTCGACAGGAATCGATTCATTTGCGCCGAGGCGCTCAATGCGTCGTTCCTCGAGGGCTCGGAGTAGTTTGGCCTGCACGTTGTGGCTCATGTCGCCGATTTCATCGAGAAACAGCGTCCCGCCGTCTGCCTGCTCAAACTTCCCTTCCCGGCGCGCTGCGGCGCCTGTAAAAGCGCCCTTTTCGTGGCCAAACAGCTCGGATTCGATTAACTCGGAAGGCAGCGCAGCGCAATTGACCGCCACGAACGACGCGTTGCGGCGCACGCTGTTGCGCTCGTGAAGCTCGCGCGCCACGAGTTCTTTTCCGGTGCCTGACTCGCCGCGCACGAGCACCGTCGCATCAGTCTCGGCAACTTTGTCGATCATCGAGCGAACCTTCTGCATCGCTTCTGAGTTACCGATGAGCGCGCCTCTTTGCGAACGTTCAACCTCGATGCGCCGGCGCAGCGAATAATTCTCGCGCCGCAGTTGCACCGTTTCGGCAGCGTTCTTTACGACAAGACGAAGATCGTCGAGCTCGAATGGCTTTGACAGGTAGTCGTATGCGCCGGCTTTAACGGCTTCGACGGCCATTCGCTCAGAGCCATGCGCGGTGACGATGATTACGAGCGGGCCGTTGCCGTTAGCGGATTTGATTTCGCGGAGAAAATCGAGGCCGCTCATTCCAGGGAGGTTGACATCGAGCAGGAGAAGATCGGGCTCGTGTTGTTTCAGCAGTGCCCGGGCGGTCTCGGCAGAACCAGCTTCAGAGATGTTGTAACCAAAAGTCGTGAGGGCGCGCCGCATGCCGTAGCGGGCAGCTTCCTCGTCGTCAACTATCATCAATCGCAACGCTTCTTTTCTCACTTCCGGAGTAGTTTAGGGCCGTCTGGCCCTAAACTCCTAGCGCGTTGCGTGCCACAAAAAAACACATATGTCTTTTGTGCCTTTTGCGGCTCACTTCTGAGTACGCTTCGCGGCGACGACGAGGATGATGGCGTCGCCCGATGGACCAATATTCATCGTTCCTACGATTACGGGTTCCGACTCACGCATGCTGATGTCCGTGGCGAGTCCGGTGTTCTCGTAATTGAAAGCGGGGGCGACGGCGCCGTTTGCCGCAATCGCGCCACTGACCTGAATCGGAATACGAGCACCGAAATTGAAGCCCAGCATCTGGACTATGTGCTGGCCCGCGTTATTTCGGACCACTCTGACTTGCCGCACGTTGAACTGGCTGAAGCTCGGCGTCAATGATGGTGTATTTGGCGTCGCTGACGCTAATGTTCCACCCACCCAGCTCAGGGAGAGCCGGCTGTCATTCTTCACGCGATTGATTAGAGTGGCGGCCAGACGATAGTTTTTGAAAGGCAGTGCAGCGCGCAATTCTTTGACGACGGGATCGAGCGACGTAGGCAACTTCGAATCCGCGACATCCTGATTGGTTCCTAAGATTAGATAAAGTTGTGTTTCGAGATTAGTCTCGTCGTCTTTGGTTTCTGCTTGTGCGGGATTATTGGTCTGTGCTTGAACACTCAAGGTAGCGAGCATCAAACATAATGCTGCGCACACAGTGAGGTACAACGCTCTTCGATTCTTCATAACAGTCGATCTCTCCTTAATTCAAAAAGTAGCGGGTTACTCCGGCCAGAGCTAACACGCATGCTCGTAGATAAAGTTCCCGAATGGGATTTATAGCGGCACGCGCAGAACAAACAACGCGCCGCGACCATTTCGAGAAACATCGAGCGATGCTGATCCGCCGACTTCCTGAACGCGCTTGCGAACGATTGCCAGACCCAGGCCGGTTCCGCGTTGTCGCGTAGTGAAGAAAGGTTCCCAAATTCTTTCACGCAGATCAGCCGCGACTCCTGCGCCACTGTCCTGCACGCTGATCAGCAACTCGCCATCAGAAGCTGCCGCGAGCACCTCAACTCTTCCGCCGTGCGGTGTCGCCTGCAACGCGTTGAGCAAGAGATTCGATAACGCGTCGCGGAGTGCTGAAACAGACTTTCCCGCGAGCTGTGCTTCGACTTTGACGTCGCAATCGAGCACGATTCCCTGCTCTCTCGCGTTCGCGCGAAATAGATCCACAACCGATCGCAATAACTCATCGACACTCAATGGCTGCGCCGACGGGCTTTCTTTCCGCGCAAAGCTCAGCAACTGCGTCACGCTCTGGCTGAGTCGATCAGTTTCACCGACGATCAAACCGAGATCGCGCTCGTATTCATTCCGAAGTCCCTCGTCTTCTCGCATCACTTGCGCGATCGACTTGATGGCTGACAGTGGATTCTTGATCTCGTGTGCAACCGTCGCTGCCATGCGGCCGAGCGAAGCCAGGCGTTCTCGTTCCGCGAGTTCTCTTTCCAGTCTGAGGTTCTCTTCAAGCAGGCGTGAGTCGTCGATCGCGATCGCGATCTGATCTGCAAGCAGTCCGAGTATTGAGCGTGCGTCGGGAGTCAAACTCGCCGACGCAGCATCCAGTGCCAGCAAACCCTCAACCTTGTCTTCACGCCGCAACGGATACGCGAGTTTGAAGCCTTGATCCGTGATCAAGGGATCGTCTTCAACCGGCCCCCAACCGTTCTGCTTAGACGTTTCCAGCGTCTGATGAACCCAGGGTTCGGCGTCTGAATCAGAACCATCGACAAAGATTCTTAGACTTCTCAAACCGAGTGATTCGGTAGTTCGCTCTTCGACAAAGTGCAGGAGGTCCGAAAGATCTTTGTACTGCCCTGCGTAAGATCCGATGCGTGCGACGATCTCTTTGTAAAGCGCTGCCTCGCGCTCGAATAATTTATGAAATCGCTGGGCCAACCAACCGCGCAACGGTGCAGCAAGCAATGCTAGAGCGAGAATCAGCAGCGCCTCGACGAGTCCTGGTCTGACTCCGTATCGCTGTGTCATCCAGTCGCCGATGGTGCGAATGCCGAATACATAAATCGTCAGCACGACTGTGGCAAACGTCACGACGACCAGGCTCTTTTCAATAATGATCTCGAGGTAGCGATAACGATAGATGTAGTAAGCCAGCAATACTGATGGCAGCAGCGATCCGAGATTCGCGAACGTCTTGAGGTAGATGCCCGCTGTCGTGCCTGCTCCCACGCCCGCCGCCAGCGCCGCGAAGATGACTACACCAATGCCGATGAATGACGCGGCGAGCGTGCGCATGATTCTCTTCTCGCTGCGGTTGCTGCTCTTTCTCGCGATCAGTAGTTCGGTCAGTGCGATCAGGCCGAGCACGTACGCGATCCAGAACGCGAACGGGATCACGAAGAACGAAAGCTTCGTGAACATCGGTGCGTAGTCGCCGGTCCAAAGTTGCGGCACCGCGAGCAGAAGAAAGATCGTCGGTACGTAGGAGAGATAGACGCGCAGGTGTTCGCTTTTTGTTAGCGATGACCGGCCCTGCGCGTTGGCCCAAAGATGCAGGTGAACGTGAAGCAGGAATGAGTAAGCGAAGGTGATGCTGACGACTGCGACGGTGTCGGCGACTCGCAGCAACGTGGTCCATGTGTCGAAGCCGAGATCGAAGAGACCGTGAAGCGTGACGACGAGGTTGCTGGTGTGCCAGCCGCCCATCGTGAGCGCGAGCAACGCCAGGATACGCTCGATGCTCGACAGCTTGCTGCGATGCGTAACCAACTGAAACAACATCCAGAGCGGCAGCAACGCGCCAATGCTATAGCCGATGACTTGTAGGATTTCGAGCGGATCGAGTGGCGACATACAATTAGACAGGATTTACAAGATGTAAATCCTGTCTGAACTAGTTCGCCAACGCGCTGCGCGAGGGCGATGTGAAAGTGATCTCGACGCGGCGATTCTTTCGCTGGCCTGTAACCGTCGTGTTTGGCGCCAAAGGATTTGACGCTCCCATGCCGTTGGCCTGAATTCTCATCGGATCTACACCAGCGGACTGAAAACGATCTGACAACACACGCGCTCTCTCCTGAGTCAACTGCTGCAACGTCACTTCATTGCCTTTGTTGTCAGTGTACGCCTCGATCAGGATCTGATAATCGGGATTGCTGGCGAGGAGCGCTGCGAGCGGTTCGAGCTTCGCAGAAGACGCTGCCGACAGTGTTGCCGCACGCGTGCTGGTCCAAATTGTTTCCGGAAGCACCAGCCGAAATCCCGTCGCAGTCTCCTTGAGCGTTCCATACTTCGCGAGCGTCTCTTTCAGATTCGCTTCCGCGGCTCGTCGCTCGACGGCGCGTCGCTCAGCTTCGACGCGCGCAGTCTCAGCCTGCTTCTCGCCTTCCAGTCGCGCGAGCTTCAGTTTTGCCGCGTCGCCTTCCGAACGAAGCGTCTGGTTCTCATCACGCAGTTGCGCGATCTCGACTCGCTTTTCACGCAACTGATCGTTAGCAACTCCCAGGTCTCGTTCCGCCAGCTCACGCGCCCGTTGCTCCTTCTCGAGAGCGGCCCGAAGTTTCGCGACTTCCTGCTGCGATGCATCAGCCTCACGTTCCGCACTGCGAACAGCCTCGTCACGACGCCTGATCTCTTCACGATTGATTCGCGCAGTGCGACGAACGCCCGCTACCTCTTCAGCATGCGCACCTGCCGAGGTCGCCTTACGTGCGATCAGGTCAACCTCTGCTACCGGCTGATTCAAACGCCACGTTTTCTCAGCTTCCTGCAACAGATCTTCCGCTGTCTGCAATTCTGCCGGCGCATCCTGCGACGCTCCCGCATACTTCGCAAGGTTCACAGCCTGTCGAGCGCCGAGTAGCGAGACAGGCGTCTGCCGGTAATCGCGGTCTGCTAACTCAGGCACCCGCGCAGTGCGAAAGTAATCACTCGAGTTACCGATGTAACGCACGTCGACAGTCTCGACTTGACTGCCATTCGCTCGCTGCGGTGGAAGGTTTTCCATCACGACCATGCGGCTCGGCACCTTCATCAAGAAGTGCGGCTCCGCAGTGAGGATCATGGCGAACGTTTGCAGTGGCGTGGTGACGTCCAGCTTTGAATCTACAAACGTGCTTCCACTGCGCTTGATTTCTCCCAGGTTGTCGACGTTTCCCTCGGGCGAGATGGCCCAAAGAATGTAAGTCGTATAGATTCCGCCCAGCTCAGACGCGCGTGGCAGATCCTCGACGTTGAATTCGACCCGTGTGCCACGACGCCCTGCGCGCTTCACTTTCGCTTCACCCTTCAACCGCGGCAGCACAGTGGTCCCACGAAATTTGACGTTAACTGTTTCGTCCAGAGGGTAGGTTATCGCGACTGTCTTGCGTTCAACGTCAGACTGGGCAACGGCAGCAGACACAGACAATAAGCAGGCACTGAGCGCAAGAACAACGAATCGACCAATGCGGCTCAAAATCATGGCGAAATACTCCTGGTAACGAATTTGGGAGCAACTGGCAGTGCTTAAAAGATGCCTCAAACAGCCGCATTGTTGCCGAAGGGGGTGGAGAGGTCAAGCCGATTATCAATTTAGACTAAATCCTCTGCGGCCGCAGAGAAAAGCCAATGCACACTTATTTGTGAAAGCCGGTGGATTTTGTTTTACGGTAGGCTGCGATCTGAATGATGAGGCAACAGATCCCTGAGAGTAGAAGCAGTGGCGCCCAGCCTTTCGGAGCAAACAGCGTGAGGACACCCCAGCCAAGTATGAGTCCTGCGCCAATCCACCACAGCATCAGGGAATCT
>Ga0114129_10018196_pt1 | contig 10003 bp, 6 predicted proteins | sample RhiMetdeltSRZDD1_FD_80071 | JGI IMG/M metagenome (GOLD analysis project Ga0114129, IMG submission 80071) | Populus rhizosphere microbial communities from Tennessee, USA - Rhizosphere MetaG P. deltoides SRZDD1 (version 2) (version 2) | ecosystem: Host-associated > Plants > Roots > Rhizosphere >...
CCTCTGACTTCCGACCTCTGACTTCCGACCTCTGACTTCCGACCTCTGACTTCCGACCTCTGACTTCCGACCTCTGACTTCCGACCTCTGACTTCCGACCTCCGATCTCTTATTTCTTCCCCAGCTTCTCCTTAATCTTCTTGATCTCGTCCGGTTCAGTCGCGAGCTTCAATGCGTCTTCCCACTTCGCGCGAGCCTTTTCCGTCTGGCCCTGCTTCTTGTAGAGATCGCCCAGGTGATCGTGTATCGTGGCCGACCGCGCTTGATAGATGACCGCCTGCTCCAAATACTTTTGCGCTTCGGCCAGCTTGCCCTGCCTGTACAGCAGCCACCCGAGCGAATCCAAAAACGATCCGTTCGTGGGCTCGATGTTCACTGCGCGCCGGATCAACGCCTCCGCTTCTGCCAGTCTCTCGTTGCGATCGGCTAGAAAATAACCGAGGTTGTTCAACACGGTCGCGTTGTCAGGGTCGATCTCGAGCGCCTTCTTCAAGGTCGCCTCCGACTCCTTGTATTTCTTCTCGCGGTCTTGAACGCTTGCAAGAGTCACAAGCGGACCGATGTCATTCGGCTCCAGCGCTACTGCCTTGCGAGCGCTGTCCTCCGCTTCCTTCACCTGATTAGCATCAAGCTGAACGCTCGACCAGAAGAGATACACGTCCGCGTCTTCGGGCCCGCTCTTTAGCATCGACTTCAGCGTCGCATCCGCCGTAGTCACATCGCCCAACTTCCCCGCAGCCTGGGCGCGATAGAACTTGAACGAGCGCTCATCCGGAAAGCGGGAGGCCGCATCGGTCGCCGCCGACAGCGCCTCTTTGTATTTCCCCTCGTTGATCAATGTGTCGACGATAAGCTGATCCGCGCGCGGGCGGTCCTTGCCCATGATCTTCTTCATGCGCTCAAAGGTCTCAATCGACTTGTCGCGCTTACCCGCCACGCGGTAGGCGATCCCAATTCGCTGAAGCACAACTTCGGCAGCCTGTTTGTCCTGCTCGCGATTTCCAACTGTTCCGTCCGGATTGACGATCGACCCGAGCGCCTCCTCATAGGTAGCGATTGCCTTGTCGAACTGAAGCATCTCTTCGTAGGTTTCCGCGAGCGCATACACGACCGGCAGGCTATCGGAAACATCCTGTCCCTTGAGCGCCGCTTCGAGGACGGTAATAGCCTCGTCGCGCTTTCCCGATCTTCGAAGCGCGTCGGCCTTGATCCGAACTGCGTTCAAATAAATCTGCGTGTCTTTGCGTACGGCCTTCATGACCGGGTCGAGCAGCTTGTTCGCATCATCGTAGCGACCGGCGAACACCAACGCCTCGGCATAATCAAACAGCAGCGGCGATGTGATCAGGTTGCCCGCTTCGTCGTCTTTGTCGTCTTTCGCTTCAACCGGTTTCTTCTTGTCCTCCTTTGCAGCAGTTTCCTTGACGCCAATCGCCTTCTTGTAGATGTCCAACGCTTCTTGCGTGCGGCCGATGCGCAGAAGCGACTTCGCCAGCAATCCCGAATACTGCGCGGATTTGGAATCTATGTCGTAAGCCTTTCGCGCGGCCGCCGCGGCTTCTCGAAATTTGTTCTTCTGATAGTAGAGCGACGCGAGTTGAAAGTGCGCGCGATCCGCAGTCGAGTTGCCTTCAGAAACGCGCTTCATTGCGTCGAGCGCCTTGTCCTGCTCATCGAGCGTCCAATACAGCTCGCCAATGATTGTGAGCACGGGCTGCTCCCCGTCGCCAACTTCGATCTTAGCGTTCGGGCTCAGCCGTACGATTTCTTCCAATTCCTTGAGCGCAGCTCGAGCCTTCTCCTTCACCGTGTTCGTGCCGACGAACGTCTGGGCAAGATAGATGCGCGCCAGCAGCTTGCGGACGTCGATGCTATCCGGGGCAATCTTCATCGCTTCTTTGCCCTGCGCTTCGGCGTCAATTACGTTGCGGTTCTTCAGGTATAGCGATCCCAGCGCCGTTCTCAGTTCTACCGATTGGGGATCGAGCGCCAGCGCCTCTTTATAGGCCGCGACCGCGCCGGGATAGTTGCCCGCCTGCTCGAGCCGCTGAGCCTCGAGGTATTTCTTCAGCGCGTCGGCGCGCTTGTCTCCGCTTTGCGACTGCTGGTTGGCCTGAGCCACGAAACTGGCTCCAGAGGCCACTTTCACGTTCGCGCTCGCAACCATCAGCACAATCGCTGCGACGCCTATGATCGTGTTTTTTCTCAAAATAAGCTCCCTTTCTATGCGCCCAACGTGAAACAGACTTCAGTCTGTGTCCTCTCGACCTGCGAGCGTTTGATGCCCAGACACAGACTGAGGTCTATGCCACGCCCGTAGCCGAGAAATAATCCACCGCGCGCTGCCAGGCTGACCGCCGGGGGTAGTTATAGAGCGAAATCAGCAGCGCCACAACCCCAAGCCTTATGACGTCACTCTGTTCGCCCCCAAAGAATACAACAACCAGCGCCAGCACTCCGATCACCTCTGCGAGGGCAGCGGATATGATTGTCGCATTCAGCAAATGCTTGATCAGACCGTCCACTCCGCGCGTCGCGGCTACTGCTTCAAGTCTCATCCGATGCAACTGCGCGCGCCGAAGCACGATCGACCCAATTGCCAGAGCCGCCGCTGCCGCGTAGAACGCATACGGCAACTCGGCTTGCACGTGCGGGCCGCGGAGGCTCAACATCAACAGCCCAACTCCGGTGTAGACTAAAATACTCAACGCGAAAGCCAGCACCAGGATGACGGCGGTCCTGTGAGCGGCGGCAACGCCACCGTGAGGCTCGTCTGGCTTTTGCGTCAATCGCCGGCTCCCTTAACCGCTCGACCGTTCTCGAAAACGATATCGTCATCGGTGCCCGGCTTGCCGTCTGGTCCGAGGCTCGCAAGGCGGTAGCTGGTGGCCGTGCCCTTGTAATCGAATTCGCGTGACCATGCATCCAGCCGGATGATCGCGTTCAGATAACGCGGAGCCAGACGATCTATCAGCGCGGAACAGGTCTCCGCTTCGACGTAAGAACCGTTCTCTCGACGAAACGATTCCAGCGCAGTGGTCAGCGTCTCAAGCTCCGCCTTTGTTCGGAGCGCTTTCTCTTTGTTGACCGCAGACTTTATGAGCTCGATCGATTCCCAGTTGCGGTCGCCCGTTCGCACTTCAACGGCTTGCCACTTGCCCTCTTTATCAGCTGTCAACCTGAACGCTGCTTCGAACTGGGCTTCGACGATGGCCTGGCCTCCGATGCCGCGGCTGATGTTCTTGACGTGCACTTTGTCGGGTTTGTCCAGCCCCAGGGCTTGCGCGATTTTCTCGCGAGCTTCGCGTGCACCAAGCTCTCGCGCAACGGCGGCGACGCCGATGAATGACAGCGCTAGCGCAATCATCACCAGCGCGCGCGGCATGGATTTCATTGATTGTTCCTCCGGCACGGATACGGGAGCTGTAGCTGTGTATTTCGCAGCTAACAAGATAGTAACAAACGCTTGTTTCCGATGGCAATAATTCTCTTTGGGTAGTGGATTTCGGCGGAGCAGTTGCTGTTGATTCGTATCAATGAGTTGCTGCTGATCGGTAATCATGCTCGTGGTCTGGAAGAGTTGTTTACCCGCGCTCTCTTGGTTTTTTAGCCGAAGTCAGCGGGGTAGACCACGCTTCCAGACCACAAGCATTTAATCGAGTTCACCGACCACGACACCGCCGGTTATTGGCGCTGATTCTCGCTTCGCTTGGGATCTATGGCGTCATCTCGTACTCGGTGAACCAGCGCACAAACGAGATCGGTATTCGCATTGCCCTTGGAGCGCAGTCGTCCGCGGTCTTGAAGCTGATCATCGGGCAAGGTGTGAAGCTGGCCTTGATCGGTTTAGGGATCGGACTTGGCGTAGCGTTCGCGTTGAGCCGGGTGATGTCGAGTCTACTGTTTGGAGTGAATGCCACCGACCCGATAACATTCACGGGCATCGCGCTGTTGCTGACCAGTGTGGCGCTCGTGGCCTGCTACGTCCCGGCACGGAGAGCGACTAAAGTTGATCCGATGGTGGCGCTGCGATACGAATAAGGAACATCGAGGATAGAGGACCGAGGATGAGCGACCGCAACCAACGGTTCTCTCCGCCCATTTCAGCGCCAGTCTTGGGATGACGAGCAGGCGCTTCACGATTGACTGCCGCCTCGCCCGCACCTGTCCACCCGAGTGAATCCAGACCCACCGCCCATTCCCCGTTTTACCAAAGGGGCTGCGCACTGGAGACTCGTGCTAGAATTTTCGTTTCGGATACGCGAGCCATCGATCACCAGCATGACCTCTTCGACCTCTTACACCGACATCTTTGAGCGATTGTTCGAGAGCGCGGAACTCGATCAGCTCGCGGCTGAATTAAGAGCGGGCCGGCGAGTGGTTGTAGTGTCCGGTCTTGCCGGATCCGCGCGCGCTCTCGTGCTGACAGCGCTTGAAAAGAAACTCGGGCGCCGCGTCGTGTTTGTCGCCCGGTCTAACCGCGAGGTCGAAGAGTTTCAATCCGACATCGATTTCTTTTACTGTGCGCTTAACGGCATCAACTCCAGCGAGCAGAGCGTGCTCACCATTCCCGCCGTCGAAGCCGATCCTTACGACGGCACATCGCCTCACGCCGAGGTGCTCGAACAACGAGCACTCGCGCTTTATCGCGCAGCTCGAGGGGAAGCCCGAATCTTGCTCACGTCGCTTAGCGCACTGGCTGAGCGGACGATCTCACCGGCGCTGCTCGATGCATCAAGCATCTCGTTGCGGACGGGTGAAGAGATGCCGCCCGAGTTGATAGTCGACCTGTTGATCGCCGCCGGCTACGTTCGCGAAGAACCCGTCGGCGCGGTCGGCGAGTTCAGTCTGCGAGGAGGTATTCTCGACGTGTTCTCGCCCGCGCACGACGCTCCGCACCGAATCGAGTTTTTCGGCGACACGGTGGAATCGATTCGCGAGTTCGATCCGGACACTCAACGTTCGGTCGGGCGCGCTTCTCAGTCGATCATCGTTCCGATGCGCGAGCTTTCGGTGCGCCGCGAAGAATTCATGTCGTGGGCTGAAGCTGCGGAACGCCACTGGGAGGATCATCGATTCAGCCGGGACCTCCGAGCGCGGGTGGTTCACGCTGAACGTGGCGAGCCTTTCCCGGGGTGGGAATATCTGATTCCGCTCACGCGGCCGCTGACGTCTTCGGCATTCGATTATTTCAAGGACGCCGTGTTGGTAATCGACGAGCCGGTTGAAATCGAGAAGCGAGCGGCTGACCTGTACCGATATCTGGATGAGCGTTTCGCTCAGGCCGACGACGCCGGAGAGCTCGCGCTCCCTCCCGACAAACTGTTTTTGACTGCCGAGGAACTGCGCGCGCAGCTTGGCTCGTCGACGCGAATCGAGCTTCGATTGCTCGGCCGCGATGCCGCCGCCACCGATGAACAGTTTCGCATTGAGTCGCTGACGCTCGGCGACGCGCTCACAAGGCAAGGTGTGGACGTCCTCTCGGAGAGTGACCGCTCGGAGCTTGCCTCCAAACGTTCGCGTGATCTGTTTCTGCTCACACTCGCGGATCAAACGCCCGATGTATCAATCATCTCGCAATCGCCTCGGCGGTATCACGGCCGGGTCGGAGAGCTTGCACATGATCTTGAATCAGAAACTCGCGCGACGTTGTTTGTGATGCCGAGCCTTGGGCTGGCCGAGCGAGTGACCGAAATGCTTGCCGAATTCGCGATCACTGCCCAGCTTCTGCCTTCGTTGGGCACGAAAGCGCGCGAGACCTCCGCGCTCGCGGCGAATCGGATCGTTACGGTGGGAAAGCTCGCAAACGGGTTCGCGCTTCCGGCGGCCGAGCTCTCCATCCTGACCGAGAACGATGTATTCGGCGAAGTCGAGCGCGCGGTCCTGCAGCGCACGGTGCCGAAGAAGGCGCGCAAGAAGCGAACCGCCGCCGCGTTTCTTTCCGATCTTGGCGACTTGAAGGTCGGCGATTATGTCGTTCATGTCGATCACGGCATCGGGCAGTTTCAAGGGCTCACCCAAATCGCAACCGCCGGCGGACCGACCGGCAACGTGGCGGCCGGGCTCGAGCGCGCGCAAGGCGACGTGCGTGAGTTCATGCTGCTCACTTACGCCGAAGGCGCTCGGCTCTATGTGCCGGTCGAGCGTTTGGATCTTGTTCAGCGGTATTCGGGAAGCGAAGGGCACCGTCCGGCTCTCGATAAGCTGGGCGGGATTGGATGGCAAAAGGCAAAGGCTCGGGCTAAACGAGCGATGCGCGATATGGCCGAAGAGCTGTTGAAGCTATACGCCGAACGCAAGCTTGTCCAGGGTCACGCATACGGGACGGACACTCCGTGGCAGCACGAGTTCGAAGACGCGTTCGAGTATCAACTCACACCCGATCAGGAAAACGCGATCGAGGACGTGAAAGAAGGAATGGAAAGCCTGCAGCCGATGGACCGCTTGATCGTGGGCGACGTCGGCTACGGAAAGACAGAAGTGGCCATGAGAGCCGCTTTCAAGGCGGTGATGGAAGGTAAGCAGGTGGCCGTGCTCGCCCCGACGACGGTTCTGGTCTTTCAGCATTTCAAGACGTTCGGGCAGCGATTCAGTCCGTTCCCCGCGCGCATCGAGATGCTCTCGCGGTTTCGAAGCGCCAAAGAGCAAAAGGAGGTAGTGAAGGCGATCGAAGCCGGCGCGGTCGACGTCGTCATCGGCACTCACAGGCTCTTATCAAAAGACATTCGCTTCAAAGACCTGGGCCTGCTGGTGGTCGATGAGGAGCAGCGATTCGGCGTCGCGCACAAAGAGCGAATCAAGCAGATGCGCAAGAAGGTCGACGTGATCGCGATGTCAGCGACGCCGATTCCGCGGACGCTCAACATGTCGCTTGCGGGGCTTCGCGATATGTCGGTGATCGAAACGCCGCCGCGCGATCGGTTGGCGATTCAGACTCACGTTGTCCAGTTCTCGGAGTCGGTCGTTCGCTCGGCCATCGAGCTCGAGCTTCAACGCAGCGGGCAAGTTTTCTTTGTTCACAACCGCGTCGAAACGATCTACACGATTTCGGAGTTGATCGCGAGGCTCGTACCGCAGGCTCGGATCGGAGTCGGTCACGGGCAGATGGCTGAAAAGGAACTTGAAGACGTTATTCTCAAGTTCATCCGCCACGACCTCGATGTTCTGGTCTGTACGACGATCATCGAGAACGGCATCGACATCCCGCTGGCGAACACGATCATCATCAACCGATCGGATATGTACGGGCTGGCTCAGCTCTACCAACTGCGCGGGCGAGTCGGTCGCTCGAACCGCCGCGCTTATTCGTACCTGCTGATTCCCTCCGAGGAGAGCTTGACGGACATCGCGCGGCGACGGCTTGCCGCGATCCGTGAGTTCTCAGACCTGGGCGCCGGGTTTCGAATCGCGGCGCTGGATCTGGAGCTTCGAGGCGCGGGAAATTTGTTAGGCGCGCAGCAGTCGGGGCAGATCGACGCGATTGGATTTGACCTGTACACCCAGATGCTCGAACGTACGGTGCGCGAGCTGAAAGGCGAGCCGGTCGAAGACGAACTGTCGACGGCGATCAACCTGGGCGTGGACATTCGAATACCTGAGGATTACATCTACGACATGAGCCAGCGGCTGCGGACCTACAAGCGAATCTCATCAGCAGAGAGCGAAGCCGAGTTGTCCGATGTTCACGCCGAGATTGCAGACCGCTACGGCCCGATACCGGAGACGATCGAGAACCTGTTCGAGTACTCGCGCCTGCGCCGGGAAGCATCGAGGCTAGGAATCATCTCAATCGACCGCGAAGGCGACCGGCTCGCGGTGAAGTTCTCGGAGCAGGCCAAGATCGATCCTGACAAGTTGATCGCGCTGGTATCGAGCGGCTCGGCAAGCTTCGCCCCGAGCGGGGTGTTGAAGATTGGCTTGACCTCTCAGGCTGACGCTGCCCTTTTCACTGAGGTAAAGGAACTACTGAGACTGCTGCGCTGACTGGCAGACTCGGGCTCGCGATTCAATTATCGAAACCCCGATCCGCGAGCCTTATCAACTCTTCAACTGAAAGATCGTTGAATCCGCGCGAGCGCGCTTTTTTGATGAAAGCTGCGTTGACTCCGTGATCCTGCATTCGAACGAGCTGCTCGATTGTCAGATTGTCGAAGCCCAGTTCCTTGATCTCTTTTATGAATCTCGGATTCACTCCGTGATCCTGCATTCGCACCAACTGCTCCAAGGGTAACCGGCTATAGCCTGCTGCTTCGACTTCTTTGATGAACCGCGCGTTGACACCGTGATCGACAACTCGCGTCAACTGCTCGAGCGAGAGATCGGCATAACCGGCCGTTTTGAGCTCGTTGATGAAATTCGGCGTGACTCCGTGATCGACCGTTCTGATAAGCGTCTCGACCGGAAGCTGTTTGAAACCCATCCCGTCAAGCTCGCTGATGATCTTCGAAGTTACTCCGTGGTCCACCATTCGAGTCAGCAGATCGACAGACTTGACGGTGTAACCTTGCGCCTTTAACGCAGTCACGTATTCGAGCGACACTCCGTGCTCGCCCATTCGCACCAGTTGATCGAGCGTCGGGCGATCGTATCCTTGCGCGTTCAGCTCATCCATAAACGTGAAGCTCACATCGCTCATCGCAAGTGAAAACTGCTGCGCTTCGCTTGGAGACGGATAGCCGCGCCTCTGAAGCTCGGCGGCGAACGCGGGGCTTGGAGCAAAGACAAAGTGTCCTGAACCTTTGCCGTCTTTGAACCACCCCTCGCAGATGAAGGAGCCGGCGTCGCGAACAATCTGAAACTGAACGTTCGTGCCCGAGGACGCAATCTGGGCCGCGGTCAAGCCTTGAAGCCGCTCCGGTGAAACACTGAACGATGTGATGTTGTTGCCGCGGCCCGACTTGTTTGAACGATAGTTGAGCGTCAGGTAGTAGCCGCTCGTTCCGCGGGTGGTGTCGATTATCCACTGCCCGGAACGGGAATCCTGAGCGCGCGTTTTCGGAACCAGAGAGCCCGCGGTTAGAAGGACAGCCAGCGCGGACAGCGTCAGAGCAGCCTTCCACAAGCGATTTGAGTTCGTCATAACAGATCTCCTTGTACTCTTTGTGAGCTTTGCTGATATGCATGGAGTTCAGGCTTTAGCCTGGTACTTGTCTTCTCGTACTGATATGCATGGAGTTCAGGCTTTAGCCTGGTACTTGTCTTCTCGTACGTTAAAGGCCAGGCTAAAGCCTGAACTCCATGCATCGCCCGCAAAGGCACTAACCTATTTATCGAAGCCGTGAATCTTCAACTCAATCAGTCGATCGATCGAGGCGTCGGTGAACCCTCGCGATTTCATCTTCTGAATGAATGCCGGATTCACGCCGTGGATTCGCATCGCTATAAGCTGATCCGGCGATACGCGGTCGAACCCCAGCGCTTTGACTTCTCTTACAAAATCGGCGCTCACACCGTGGATTCGCATCGCCACGAGTTGATCGATCGCGATGCGCTCGTAGCCAAGCTCCTTGAGCTCCTTGATAAACTCGTTCTTCACACCGTGAATTCGCATGGCCACGAGTTGATCGATCGGCGGTTCTTGATAACCCTGTTCCTTCAGACCCTTGATGAACTCCGTGCTCACTCCGTGGATGCGCATCGCGACCAGTTGATCGAGAGGCGGGTGCTCGTAACCGAGCGATTTCAGTTCGGCGATAAACTCGGGTCTCACGCCGTGTATTCGCATCGCCACCAGATTGTCTACCGGCACCTGGTCGTAGCCTTCGGCCTTGATCGCGCGAATGAACTCGGGACCGGCGCCGTGAATTCGCATTGCGAACAGATTATCGGTCGACACGCGATCATAACCGAGCGCGGCGAGCTCGCGTATGAATGCGAGGCTTATGTCGTGAAGCGCCATCGCGAACAGCTTCTCGTCCGAGAGTTGTTCGTGCCCCATGCTTTTCATCTCGGCGGCGAAGCTCGGGTTGGGTGTGAAGCTGAAATTGCCCGAGCCCTTGCCGTC
>Ga0114129_10018197_pt1 | contig 10003 bp, 9 predicted proteins | sample RhiMetdeltSRZDD1_FD_80071 | JGI IMG/M metagenome (GOLD analysis project Ga0114129, IMG submission 80071) | Populus rhizosphere microbial communities from Tennessee, USA - Rhizosphere MetaG P. deltoides SRZDD1 (version 2) (version 2) | ecosystem: Host-associated > Plants > Roots > Rhizosphere >...
CTTTCGCGCCCCTCCATCAAACACTGTCCACTTGAGATTGAAACTCAAGCTGCCGACCAAATCTGCGGTATGCGCCCAATCAAATGGCTGCTGTATGCCGTAGAGCGACGAGACGGCGGGGCTGACGTTAATGCTGAGAGCCGGGCGGTAAGCGGCGCGAGCTTCTTTGAGTTTGGCGTTCCCGGTTTGTATTTCGGCGGCCTGTTGCATCAGATCGGGGCGCTGCCCAAATGCCCGCGAGATGGCTTGCTCCACGTTTTCGCCGACCGACTCAGGAGTTGGCAGTTGATCCAGCGGTTGAACCTTGATGGCCACACTTGCTGATGTTCCCACCGCGGTCGCGAGATCGCCGCGAGCGATCTCTTCCGCTCCCAGCACGGCTTGCAGATCATATTCCGCCTGAGCCGTGGCGCTGCGCGCTTCCAGCACATCCGGCAGAGTTGCCAGACCATTCCTCAGCCGCTCTTCGGCTGCCTGTTGCACTGCCTTCGCGTTCGACAAATTTGCGCGCGCGGCATCCTCCTGTCCAGTCGCACTCAACAATCGGTAGTATGCCTGCTGCACCTGATTAATCACGATTCGGTGAGTGTCATTGAAGGCGAAATTTGCAGCTAGCAGCCGCGCGCGCGCGGCATCGATTCGCCCCGAGCGCGCGCCGAAGTCAAACACGGTGTAGTTGAGGTCTAATGCCAATTGAAAATTCTGGATAGTCTGGCCAAAGAACCGGTTCCCTAAAAAGGCCTGTGCGCTTCCGGTTTGAGAAAGAGCCGCGGCCGCGAGCGTCGGGTACAGCTCGCTTCGAGCGATTCCCAAAGCCGCCGCCTGAGAGCGAGCGCGCTCCCACGCCACGCGCGTCGCCGGGTTGTGGGCTTCGGCCAAATCAATCAGCTCCGACAGCGAATAAGTCTTGGATTGATCAATGGCGAACCTCGAGCCGGCGACACTGCCGGTATAGGCCTCTAGCTTGAGTTCAACAGCCCCATGCCATGGGTGCTCAGGCGATACCGGCACACTCTGAGCACGAACGCTCGTGATGAGCAGCAAGTCGGCAAATAGAATCATCATGCCTGCCAAGCAATAGTGCGAAAAGGTCACAGTCGTTAGCGGACGGAAGCCACCGGCAGAAAGAAAACGTTCAGGGACCGCGCTCTCTGTGCGCCGTGAACAAGCGTGGCCTCGATAGCGGCAGTGACCGAAGAACCCCTCATGAACCCAAAGGCGGTCTGGTTGAGCCACACCCGGCGGTAGTTTCGAGTCACTTGGATTTGTGTCGCCATTTATGAATTCCCTTCACTTCTCGATGCGAACGCGAGCGCAATAGCCTCGAGGCTCGATGCATTGAGCCAATGCAATTCCCGTGCCATGACATCGCGGCAAGAAACCACGCTTGATCAACTCCAGGCCAGTCAACATCCCTACAGTGCGTGGCAATACCATGACAGTTGACGCAAGAGGCACGAGAGCGACACTCACCGGTTCGCTCCATGAGTCCCATCGTGAAGTTGGTGAGGCGATTTCGGTCGTATCTGGCGTCTCAGCGCAAAGGTGACGCACGGAAGAGTATTATCCGTTTGGCAGTCCATTTGCTCCACTCAATCCCGGTCGGATGGCGAGGATTGGGCGCTCGAGAATCAGAACAACGAGACCCGAAGTTCAACAAGAGCGTCCTTACGGGAACCAACTTGAGAGTGAAGAGAAGAAGGAACTGTTGATGCGGAGAGTGACATCTTCAACGTTGCGAATCGTTTCGCAGGTGATCTTTCTTCTTTGGGCTGCTACCGCGGTTTGGGCGGGCGAGCTGGGAAACTCGCCTCTTCATACCACAAATATCTTCGCTCCGTCCTCCACGCCAGCCAAGTCAATCGTGGAGTTGTCCGTCTTTGTACTGGTCATTACGGGAATCATTTTTGTCGTTGTTTTCGCGCTGCTTGCCTATTCCGTCGTTAAGTTCCGTGCGCGAGCAGGCGATGCGGGCCGCGAGCCAGCCCAGGTGTACGGAAGCACCCAGATCGAGCTGGCCTGGACGATCATTCCGATTCTGATTGTGGTGGTGCTATTTCTGGCCACCGCGCGAGTTATCCACACGATTCAGGATGCTCCTCAGCCGCCTACGGCCATAGAGGTCACCGCAGTCGGGCACCAATATTGGTGGGAGTTTCGCTATCCGAACCTGGGGATCGTCACGGCGAACGAGCTGCACATTCCCGTAAGCGATCCGGCTCATCCGACTCCTACATTCTTTAAGTTGCTCTCCGCGGACACGGACCACAGCTTCTGGGTGCCGGAGCTCGCGGGCAAGACCGATCTGATTCCAAATCATCCCAACCGCATGTGGGTCGACCCGCACAAGACAGGAGTCTTCCTTGGCCAGTGTGCACAGTATTGCGGAGCACAGCACGCCAAGATGCTTCTGCGCGTCTCGGTGGATAGTGCTAAAGATTTTGAGGCGTGGGTTCAGAGCCAGCAACAACCCGCAATTCAGGATGAAAGGGCGGCCGTCGGCAGGCGAGTTTTCGACGGCAACGCCTGCATGAACTGCCACACGGTGGCGGGAACGCCTGCCAACGGACGCTTTGGGCCCGACCTAACGCATTTGATGAGCCGCGGCACGATCGCAGCCGGCGCCGCTGAAAACACGCACAACAATCTGCGTTTGTGGATCCAGGATCCAAGCGCGATCAAGCCTGGCTCGCTCATGCCGGCTATGAAGCTGAATGACGCGGACTTGGACGCAGTGGTGAGCTACATGGAGACGCTGCGCTAAGCGCCGAGGAAAGAACTATGTCATCGAACGCGATCACCGTTCCTGCCGTGCAGATCCAGGATCGACCTTGGGTCGACAAGCTTCATCAGTGGGTAACAACCACGGATCACAAGCGCCTCGGAATTCTCTACATTGCATCGGCCTTGCTTTTCCTCGTGCTCGGCGGAGTCGAGGCCCTCATCATTCGCGTCCAGCTAATGCATGCGCACAACGACCTGGTTTCACCGCAGGTCTTCAATCGCATGTTCACCATGCATGGGACAACCATGATTTTCTTCGTGGCTATGCCCATTCTGTTCGGATTTGCCAATTACCTGGTGCCATTGATGATTGGTGCGCGCGATATGGCGTTTCCACGCCTGAACGCCTTCAGTTTTTGGCTGTCGTTCTTCGGCGCCCTTCTTCTTTACTTCAGCTTTCTTGGCGGAAGCGGTCTCTACGGCGCTGGAAACGCACCCGACATTGGCTGGTGGGCGTATGCCCCTCTGGCCGCGCGAGCATTTTCGCCAGGCCATAGTTCCGATTATTGGACACTCGCCGTCCTGGCGTCGGGGTTTGGCAGCATTGGAACTGCAATCAACATCATCGCGACAATCGTCAGCATGCGATGCCCGGGCATGACGTTGGGGCGCATGCCCCTGCTGGCTTGGCTGAACCTGGTGATGGCGGGAATGGTTCTGCTTGCGATTAGCCCATTATCCGCCGCGCAGATCATGTTGCTGGTCGATCGATACTTGGGAGGCCATTTCTTCGATACCCAAGCCGGCGGGTCCGCCGTCCTCTGGATGCATTTCTTCTGGATATTTGGGCACCCCGAAGTCTACGTCCTCATCATTCCTTGCTTCGCCTTCATGTCGGAAATCATTCCGGTCTTTTCCCGTAAGCCGATCTTCGGATATCCGGTGATGGTCGGAGCGACGGTGGCTATCGCGTTCGTCAGCATGAGCGTGTGGGCGCACCATATGTTCACAGTGGGAATGAGTTCATACGCCAACAGCTTTTTCACGATCACCACCATGGCTGTCGGCGTTCCTACGGGAATCAAAATCTTTAACTGGATCGGTACCATGTGGGGCGGAAGGATCCAGTTAAGAACGCCGATGCTGTTCAGCATCGGATTTCTATTCCAGTTCCTGATTGCCGGTTTGACCGGCATCATGATGGCCAGCTCGCCCTTCGATTGGCAGCTCAGCCTCTCCTACTTTGTCGTGGCACACTTTCACTATGTGATCGTCGGCGGAATTCTGTTTGCGCTCTTCGGCGCGTTTTATTACTGGTACCCGAAAATGACCGGCCGCATGTTGAGTGAAAGTCTCGGAAAATGGCATTTCTGGCTTTTTTTCATCGGCTTCCACCTGACATTCGATGTAATGCACATTCCGGGAATACTCGGGATGCCTCGCCGTATCTACACCTACGAACCCAGCCGTGGTTGGGACACTTTGAACCTCATTATCACCATTGGCGCTTTCATTCAGGCGATCGCGATCCTGGTGTTCGTAGCAAACCTGGTCATTTCGTATTTCAAAGGCGCCACTGCCGGCAACGACCCGTGGGACGCATGGACACTGGAGTGGTCCACAAGCTCTCCGCCGCCTGCGTATAACTTCGCTTCCATCCCCGTAGTCGCGAGCCGCCGCCCGCTCTGGGACCTCAAGCATCCCGAAGATCCCGACAGCCGCTATGAGTGAAGGACAAAAACAATGAGCGCAATAACAACTTCATTTCCGGACGCACCTAGGGGCTGGGATCTGCCATCGCGCGGGAAGGTCGCCATGGCCTCGCTCATCCTTGCGGAGTCGGCGATCTTCACCATCTTTGTTGTTGCCTACCTTTTTTATGTGGGGAAAAGCCTCACCGGACCTACGCCGCGCGAAGTGCTTGCGACGCCTATCTTCTACACGATTTGCTTGTTATCCAGCAGCCTGACCATTCATTTGGCCGCAAAGGCGCTGCAACGCAACTACACGCGCCTATTTCTCGGTCTGTTGCTGCTCACTATCGCCATGGGCGGTTTGTTTCTCTTCGGCACGGCCCAGGAATGGCACCGCCTGATCTACGAGCACGGGCTGACAATCTCTACGAATTTGTTTGGAACGACCTATTACTCCCTGGTTGGCTTGCATGCTTTTCACGTCACTGTAGGGCTGATCATGCTGCTGATTGTCGCGTTGTTCGGCCTTGCCGGCCGCGTGGGAATTAAGCAGTCCGAGCGGGTCGAGGTGCTCTCGATGTACTGGCATTTTGTGGATGCCGTATGGGTTGTAGTCTTTACCGTGGTTTACGTAATTGGGCGCTGAGGCAGATATGGCAACGCTATTCACAACTGATGAATTGAACGAAAGTCGCCAGGCTCCCCGCACGATTGATACTCCGGCGCCGACAGCGTGGCCTTTCATCCTGGCTGTTGGAGTGACCTTGATGTTCGCGGGCCTGGTTACGAGCCTTTCAATAAGCGCGCTCGGCGCCATTCTCGCTGTGGCCGGTTGCGTAGGCTGGTTTCGCGAAGTTTTTCCACACCAGCATGAAGAAGCTGTGCCCGTCGTTCCCGAAGAAATTAGCCTGGCCACTGAGCGCCGAATAGTGGAACGGCTTCCGATTGCGGCATATCAGTTGCGCGCCTGGCTTCCTGTCCGCACCTATCCGATCTCGGCGGGGGTCAAAGGCGGATTGGCCGGCAGTATCGCGATGGCCGTACTGGCTTGCGCTTACGGCGTGCTGAAAGTTGGAAGCCTGTGGTATCCCATCAATCTTCTTGCCGCCGTAGCTTACGCGGAATCGCTGAAGCTCGGCCCCGCACAGCTGTATTCATTTCATTTCGAAAGTTTCGCGATTGCGGTTGGGCTGCATGGCCTGGTCTCGATCCTTGTTGGCTTGCTTTACGGCGCCATGCTTCCTATGTTCCCTCGCCGTCCGATTGTCCTTCGCGGATTAATTGCGCCCGTGTTGTGGTCGGCACTGCTCTACACCATCCTCGGGCTGCTCAATCCATTGCTTGCAAGGCACATTGATTGGTTGTGGTTCGTGGCTTCGCAAGTGGCCTTCGGAATCGTCGCAGGTCTTGTGGTCGTACGCCAAGCCAGCTTTCCTACTCATGAGAATGTGGCGTTTGCTCTTCGGGCGGGAATCGAAGCTCCTGGAATCATTCCCCCACGGGAGAACGGAGAGGAGCTCCGATGAACCGGGTCAGCTATCTGTGCGTGTTCGCGTTCCTGAGCCTGATGCTGCTCTCGGGCTGCAGCACTCCGCATGGTCAACCTCAAAAGGGCTCGGAAGCGGTGGCGCCGAATCAGGTTCTGGACTTCGGCACTCTCTATGCAGAGAACTGTTCCGGCTGCCACGGCGCAGAAGGAAAAGGAGGCGCGGCAATCGCGCTTGCCAACCCCGTTTATCTCGCGATTGTTGATGAAACGTCGATGCGCAAGGCAATTTCGAATGGCAGACGCGGCACCTCAATGCCGGCGTTTGCCCAAAGTGCGGGTGGAATGCTGACCGATCAACAAGTTGACGCTATCACGAAAGGGATTCTTTCGCGTTGGGAACGCAAAGGGATTCTCGACGGCAACAATCCACCTTCCTATGCGGCAAAAACCACGGGGAATGCCACACACGGCGAAATCGTGTACGGGACCTACTGCGCGTCCTGCCACGGCGCCGGTGGGAAAGGTAGTCAAAAGGCCAGCAGCGTCACCGACGATTCATTTCTGGCTCTGGTCAGCGATCAGGGACTGCGCACGATTGTGATTACCGGCAGGCCGGAACTCGGGGCCCCTGATTGGCGCGGAAATGTTCTGGGCAAGCCCATGTCAGACCAGGAAATCACCGATGTAGTTGCCTGGCTCGCATCGCGCCGCACGAAGAACCCCGGGCAGCCTTATTCCGCTTCGAATTACGCGCAGCACTAGGAGTCACTTCGATGTCAAATGAAACCACACTTTCCCGCCGCGGATTCTTTATGAAGCTGGGAATCTTGTTCAACGGATTGGTGGCTACTGCATTGGCAGTGCCAATCGTAGGATTTCTTTTCTCCTCAGTTACCCGTGGGCGGGGCGACGGGTACCTCTCCTGGGTATCGCTCGGGCCAGTGACCGATTTTCCCGAAGGCGAGACGCGACTTGCCACCTTCCGCAACCCGTACGTGATGCCGACCGACGGCAAGACAGTGAACACGGTCGCTTGGGTACGGCGTATTCAAGGCGATCAATTCCAGGTTTTTGCGGTCAACTGTGCTCACCTGGGCTGCCCGGTGCGCTGGTTTCCGCAATCCGGGCTGTTCATGTGTCCATGCCACGGAGGAGCGTACTACCGCGATGGCTCGCGCGCCTCGGGACCGCCCGAGCGCGGTCTTTTCGAATATCCCTACAAAGTCGAGAACGGTTTCGTCACGATTCAAGCCGGAGAGCTGCCCACTCCGGGAGCAGCTGTCGCAATGCTCACGGGAACGAAACCGCCATGCGCAGCGCAGGACCGCCTGGTGAGCATTCAAGCCTCCAGTGAGTTCTCCAGCGAACGAGTGAAGGCCACATAAGGAAACTGCCATGAGCATGATTACGAAAATTGGAGCATGGTTCGACCGCCGTCTGCAGTTGGCGGCACCCATCCGCGAAGCTGCCGAACATCCCGTGCCGCGAAACACCGCCAGCTGGTTCTATGTGTTTGGCAGCGCGGCGCTCACCGTGTTCCTTGTCCAAATTGTGACCGGAATTCTGCTGGCACTGATTTACGTGCCCTCTGCCGGCGAGGCATGGAGCAGTCTTCAAGCCCTGAACCACAACGTGACACTTGGCTGGTTTATCCGCGCCGTGCATGGGTGGGGCTCCAACTTCATGGTGGCCATCGTCCTTATTCATATGGCCCAGGTCTTTTTGTTTGGTGCCCATAAGTTCCCGCGTGAACTCACTTGGATCCTGGGCGTCTTTCTGCTGCTCATGACTCTAGGCATGGCATTCAGCGGACAAGTGCTGCGCTTCGATCAGGACGCTTACTGGGGATTGGGCATCGGAGCCTCGATAGCCAGCCGCGTTCCCATTGTCGGTCCTGCAATTGTGAAATTAATGCTGGGTGGGCCAATCATCGCTGGCGCAACCCTCTCCCGATTTTTTGCCTTGCACGTTTTCGTAATTCCCGGATTGTTGATCGCTTTTGTCGTTCTTCACGTCTTGATGGTGCTGAAGCTGGGGATCAACGAATGGCCCATGCCGGGACGCATCGTAAGACGTGCGACCTATGAGGCCCAGTATCACGCATTGACCAAGAGCGAAGGCGCACCGTTCGTGCCCTATGCGGTTTGGAAAGATCTGTTCTTCGCGGGGTTTATCATCCTGGCCATCGCCGCATGCGCGCTTTACTTCGGTCCATTTGGGCCAACCGGCCAGCCCGATCCGACCATTATCCAGACCGCCCCCAGACCCGATTACTTTTTCTTGTGGCTCTATGGCGTACTTTCGCTGCTTCCTCCCTCCATGGAGACACCATTTCTTCTCATCGCCCCGGCGGTGGTGATTCTGGGACTGATCCTGTTACCGTTCCTTTCCGGCGAAGGGGAAAAGAGCTGGAAAAGAAGGCCAATTGCGGTGCTCACGGTGCTGCTGATCGCCATCATCCTGGGCACCTTCACTCGCCTTGCCCAGGTCGCGCCGTGGAGTCCGCAAATGAATGCCTGGAGCGGTGATCCCGTGCCCGATCGCTACATACACAACACAACCGCGCTCGAGCGGCAGGGTGCGCTGGTGTTTCAGGCCAAACAGTGCCGCAACTGCCACTCCCTCGGCGATAGCGGTGGACAAAGAGGACCCACTTTGGACAGCGTAGCCGTGCGCCTCACGGGAGACCAACTCATCCGGCAGGTTATCCAAGGCGGCGGCAATATGCCAGCCTACGGCAACAACTTGAGTCCTGCAGAGACCACTGCGCTGGTGGCATTCCTCAAGACATTGCATCCTGCAACGCAGAGACCAGCACGCGACTCTGCCCGGGACATGGTGCTTAGTGACAGCAAACCGAAAACGGCATCTCCATCACAACCCTAGGCACTGATCCATGTCACATGCTCATCACGCTGCGTTCGAGTCATTTTGGTCGTCCGCGGCTTTGATTCTCGTTGCGCTGGTGTACCTGCGTGGCTGGCTGCGCCTTCGCAGCGCAGACAGCGTGCAAGGCTGGCGCGCCGGGAGTTTTTTGCTCGGGCTGTTGTTGATCTGGGTTGCGATGGCTTCACCACTGGCGGCGCTCGATCAAGAAATGCTGACTGCGCACATGATTCAACATCTATTGCTCATGTCGGTTGCGTCTCCCTGCATCCTGCTGGGCGCGCCGGTGAGGCCGTTACTTTTCGGCGTACCGAGGCGATTGGTGCCAGCGTTGAACCGAGCCTTCAGGTCAGCAGCAATGCAGCAATTGGGGACGGTGCTGACGAACCCTGCAGTTTGCTGGCTTGCAGCGGCTGGGACATTGATTGTTTGGCACATACCCGCGGTGTTTATGTTCGGCATGCGATCCGAAGTGTGGCATGGAATTGAGCAAGCATCGTTTCTTGTGAGCGGAATTCTTTTTTGGTGGCCGGTGGTGCAGCCTTGGCCGAGTACTGTGAAGTGGCCAGAGTGGTCGATACTTTTGTATCTGTTTCTGGCTACACTGCCGTGCGATATTCTTTCGGGATTCCTCGTCTTTTGCGACCGCGTGGTCTACCCGCTTTACCTCTCTTCAGCACAAGCGTTTGCCTTATCCGCGTTAGCAGACCAGCAGCGCGCCGGCGCCTTGATGTGGACTTGCGTTACGGTCATTTACCTGATCGCTGGGGCGATTGTCACAGCGCGCTTACTTGTGCCGCAAAGAGTACGAGAGGGTTCGACTGCTCAGCCCGAGTCGCGAGCTGTCGCGGCAGCACACACGGATGCACGGAGTATGGGAGCCTGAATGTCCGGCCAGTGCATTGTTCCCGAGCTTGCTCCCTCCGCTGCGCGAGGCCGCCGTTCGGCGCTATCCACACTGCTTTCCGACTACTGGGCTCTAACCAAGCCGGAAGTCAATTTTCTGATTTTGATCACGACCTTCGTCGGATTTTATTTAGGTTGCGCAATCGAAGCCCGACCTTTTTCATTAACGGCCCTGTTCAATACGCTGCTCGGAACCCTGCTGGTCGCCAGTGGCACGGGGACACTAAATCAGTACATCGAACGAAAGTTCGACGCGCAAATGCGCCGCACCGCCCGCCGACCTGCTGCAGCCGGTCGCCTCAAA
>Ga0114129_10018199_pt1 | contig 10003 bp, 9 predicted proteins | sample RhiMetdeltSRZDD1_FD_80071 | JGI IMG/M metagenome (GOLD analysis project Ga0114129, IMG submission 80071) | Populus rhizosphere microbial communities from Tennessee, USA - Rhizosphere MetaG P. deltoides SRZDD1 (version 2) (version 2) | ecosystem: Host-associated > Plants > Roots > Rhizosphere >...
AGGTATGAAGGTCTTGTGAGCGTTTGACTTCAGCAATCAACTGAGGAGGAATCTGAAGACGGCACCCCGAGCACATCCCACCTTTGATCGCAGCCAGGGCCTGATCTTTCCTGGCTGCTTTGAGTTTCGTGTAGCGGGCAAGGAGCCCCGGTTCAACGTGGGCCGATCGGTCCTGCTGCTGCGATTCGAGGCCGGCAAGTTCTTCCGTTAATTTCTGGTCGAGTTCGTCGAGCACCCGCTTTTCCTTGAGGAATGCTTGCTCGACAGCTCGAACCTTGTCCTGCGCCTCTTTGGCCGCCTGTTGAAGTTGCTCGATCTTTTCCATGCAGGCCAGCACCTTGTCCTCAATTTCTGACTTCTTCTTATTGGCCATCTGCAATTCGAACAGATGGGCTTGGTATTCCTTGTTGGTTTTCAATTCGGACAGGCGTGCACGCATCTTATCCGTGTGGGCATCCTGCGCTTCTACATCTTTCTCGTGGCTACGCCGCTCTTTGACCAACGTATCGATGGCGGAACTGGTCTCCTGCAACGACTGTTTCGCTTCGCGCAACGGCGCTTCAACTGCATGGAGTCGGTCGGGAATCTTCCGGCGCTGCTCAGTGATCTCCGTGATACGGAGATCCAACTTCTGCAGTTCAATGAGGGGGGACAGATTCTGGTTCAATGCACTCCCGTCCGATTACTTGCAAGGACAAGATTCTGACGGTCCTTTGCCGGTCCTGGTGGGCCCACTAGGACTCGAACCTAGGACCAGCTGATTATGAGTCAGCCGCTCTAACCACCTGAGCTATGGGCCCCAGATCAGGAAGTCGCCATTGGTGTCCAGCGACTGATCCGCAGACGTCAGCGAATGATTTTAGGCCGACCGGGAGGCGGAGTCAAACGGAGTCAGAGTCAGAGGCCGCCTACAAACTCTCGACGAAGCTCCGCAGCTTTTTGCTCCGACTCGGATGGCGTAATTTGCGCAAGGCCTTCGCTTCGATCTGCCGGATGCGCTCGCGAGTGACTTCAAAGTCCTGTCCCACTTCTTCCAGCGTATGGTCCGTGGCCTCACCGATTCCGAAGCGTTTGCGCAAGACCTTCTCTTCCCTCGGCGTCAGGGTCTCCAGCGCGCTGTTGATTTGCCGTTGCAGATCGTACCGAATCGCCGCTTCCAAGGGCGAAATCGCCTTCTTATCTTCAATGAAGTCTCCCAGGTGGCTGTCTTCCTCCTCGCCAATTGGCGTTTCGAGCGAGATCGGCTCCCGCGCGATTTTCAGAATCTTCCGCACCTTGTCGAGGGGCAAGTCCATCCGCTCGGCGATTTCTTCCGGCGTCGGTTCGCGGCCAAGTTTCTGAACCAGATGGCGCGATGTCCGGATGAGTTTGTTGATCGTCTCAATCATGTGGACGGGAATGCGAATCGTCCGAGCCTGGTCCGCAATGGCCCGGGTGATCGCCTGACGTATCCACCAGGTGGCGTAGGTGCTGAATTTATACCCGCGTTTGTATTCAAACTTGTCGACGGCCTTCATCAACCCGATATTGCCTTCCTGAATCAAGTCCAAGAACTGAAGGCCCCGGTTGGTATACTTCTTAGCAATGCTCACGACGAGACGCAGGTTCGCCTCGACTAATTCCGCCTTCCCGCGCTTGACCTTTTCCTCGGCCACATCAAGATGCTTGACGGCATCTTTGATCTCCTCCCCTGAGACCAACGCTTCTTCGGTTTCAAGCTGTCTGATGCGGCCCTTGGCTGCCTGAAATAATTTCTTCAGTTCCTGCAGAGTCTCTTCGGAGACAGCGGTTTTCCGCTTCACCGCAAGGAAATCTTTTCGGTCTCGACAGAGTTTTCGGAGCAGCTCGGCTCCCGCTTCGCCACCGACGCCGAGGCGTCGCTGGCAGCTGACGATTTCCCTTTCAGCCGTCCGGATTTGGATCGCCATCTCCCGGACACGCTGCACCATCCGGTCCTTCAGGACTCCGTGGAGGTTGACCGCTTCCATCTTGTCCACGACCTGCTCGCGGATTGCGTCAATCTGCTTTTTGATTTTCTTCAGCTTGGCAGGATCTTTCGCTGCCTGGCGTGACTTTTCATAGAGTCCCTTCAGCGACGTCGACACTTTACGGACGACGTTCAAGCCTTCCAGCGTCTTGAGCCGCAGCTCTTCGAAATCCCGCTCGACTTCTTCTTCTTCGAAATCTTCTTCGGTTTCCTGGATCGGCACGATCTCACGCACGTCGATCTTGCCGTTCTTGAGCTGGTCTCGAAGAGAGAGAATAAACTCGATCGTCATCGGCATACCGTAAATGACGAACGCGATGTCGCGCTTGCCTTCCTCAATCCGCTTGGCAATCTCGATTTCACCCTCGCGGCTTAACAACGCAACGCTGCCCATCTCCTTGAGATAAAGTCGGACCGGATCATCCGTGCGGCTCAGCGCGCCCGGTGTCAGATCGATTTCCTTCTCGTTCTCCTCGCCTCCATCGCCTTCGTCGGTCTCTTCGCCTCCTTCGTCCTGTTCACCGGTACTACGGCTTTTCTGCTGGCGCTCACCTTCCGGCGCATCAACGATTTCGATATCCATTTCGCCAAACATCGACATGATGCTGCCGAACTGCTCTGAGGACACGACCTCGGCGGGCAGCGTGCTGTTCAATTCGTCGTAGGTGAGAAAGCCTTTCTCTTTCCCAATCGAGATCAGCTTCTTCACTTCGACGAGTAATTCTTGTTTGGCCATACTTACTCCTTCACTAAAGACAAAACGGCTGCAGGTCGCCCGGCCTTCTGCAGCAGCAATTCATTGACACGTACATTCAGCGCCTGGGCGTCTTCCGTACGCCCCTCACGCTCCGCGGCTTTGAGTTCCGCGATCAGGCCACGCAAGACCGATTCGACGCCTTTTCGGTCGAGGGTGTTCAAGCAACCTTGAACATGTGCACGCGGGTCGTCGAAATGCTCTTCTCGCATTGACAATTCCGTGACCAGCGTGCCGCAGTCCGGATCATCGACGATCGTATCGAGCAACCGGCGCAAGCCGATACGACCGTCTTGTTCGAGATGGGCCAACGCTTTTTCGACGATGACGCGACAGGCGGGAATTGAAAACGCATCGGGCCGCAACCGCCTGACATCAGCGGGGGTCAACTGTCCGTGTAATAGGAAATACACGAGATCGCGTTCTTCGGGAGCGCCTTTGGTTGATGGCACGGTCTGCGCTTCAGGTGTTCGAACAGTAACCCGCTGACCCTCCTTCTGAATCAAGCCAGGATATCGTTCGATCAGACGTTGCTGGTTAATCCCGAACCGCTCGGCTACGAGACGAATGCGCTCTTCCCGTTCAATCGGATGCTCGCTTTTCTGCAGGATACGCAATATTTCATCCACACTGCGGATGCGGCCTTCAATCGTGCTTGCCTCGGCAGTCTTCAGGCTGTGTTCCAAGGCAAAATCAAGCAAACTCGGCGCTCGCTCCTCCAACCCGTCAAACGCCTTCGGCCCCTCTTTTCGAACGTACGTATCAGGATCTTCACCGGCTGGCAGCGTCACCACTTTCACGCCCAGTCCGCTGTTGACGAACAGATCCAACCCTCGCAACGCGGCGCGAACGCCGGCGGCATCGGGATCGAACAACAAGACGACTTTCGACGCAAAGCGCCGCAGTATCTGAATATGCTCCGGAGTGAGTGCGGTGCCCAAGGTTGCGACGGTATGAGTCAATCCCGCCTGATGAAGCGCGATCGCATCGAAGTAGCCTTCGACGACGATCACGGTCTTCGTGCGCGTCACAGCCTCCCGCGCCACGTCCAAGGCAAAGAGCGTTTGTCCCTTCTTGAACAGAGCCGTATCCGGTGAGTTGAGATATTTCGGCGTGCCTTCACCGAGAACGCGCCCCCCGAATCCTACGACTCGTTTGCGCAGGTCCGTGATCGTAAACATGACCCGGTCGCGAAACCGATCATAGAATCCGCTGCCGTTGTCCCGAGGGATGATCAGCCCAGCTGAGGCCAAATCGCTCTGCGTGTACCCTTGCCTCGCAAGCGACTTGGACAGGCCATCCCATTCGGCCGGAGCCAAGCCGATGCCGAACTGTTCGATGGTGGATGGGAGCATGCCACGGCTCGATAAATAGTCGCGCGCTTCTGCTCCCACCCGGTCATCGTGGAGATTCTTGCGAAACCATTCAGCCGCGGCTTTATTCACTTGCTCGATACGAACGGTCTGCGCAGCCTGAGGCCCTGCCTGACTGACGGCTTCCTCCACTTCGATTCCGACTTTTCGTCCCAGCTCCCGAACCGTTTCAGGAAAGCTGGCCCCGGTGATCCGAGTCAAAAAGGTGAACACATTCCCTCCTGCCCCGCAGCCAAAACAGTGGAAGATCTGCCGGGAAGGGCTGACGGTGAATGAAGGACTTTTTTCTTGATGGAACGGACAGAGACCTTTGAGGTTCTGTCCAGATCTGGTCAGACTGACATGCTGACTGACAACCTCCACGATATCAGTCCGGTCCCTGATCTGATTGATCACATCTTCTGAGATCAGGCCTCGGCCCATGGGAGGCGTAGCTCCTCGCTTCCCCCCGACAAAACCGGTAGGGATGATACACGTAAGTAATCGAAAAAATTGACCGGTCAGGTTAACAGACGGAAAGGAAATCTGTCAATGTCGTGAAGGCAGGAGCCACGAGAACTTGTCTGGTAGAAGGGGAATCACTGGCCAGAAGCAACGCTCCTCGATCGTTTTCCACGACTTCTCAACCCGGGGGCCAGGTCATGGGCCGTCCCCCCAGGACATGGAGGTGAAGGTGAAACACCGTCTGGCCACCGTTTCTGCCGGTATTCGTCACAATTCGGTAGCCGGACTCACTTAAGCCTTTCTGTTTCGCTACCTTCGTGCATGTGACGAGCAGTTGAGCCAAGAGTCCTTGATCGTGAGTAATGCAATCTTGCACGTCCACCACATGCTTCTTCGGAATGATCAACGTATGTACCGGTGCCTGGGGATTGATGTCGTCGAAGGCGAGTGCTTGGTCGTCTTCATGAACGATTTTAGCGGGAATCTTTTTCTCAACAATTTTACAGAACAGACAATCGCTCATGGGTCTCGTTTCACTTTTTCGGCTTCACGCCGGACTTCCCGAATCGTTTACCCAGCTCTTCATAGATCTCCTGGAGAGGGATGTCGTGATAACCCAAGACCATCAACGTATGAAAGAAGAGGTCGGACACTTCATAGACAATCTCCTCTTTCTTTCCGCCCTTGGCCGCGATGAGCACTTCTCCGGCTTCCTCTGCCACTTTCTTCAAGATCTTGTCGTGACCGCCTTCCAAGAGCTTGGTCGTGTAGGAATTCGGCTGCGGGTTGGTTCGACGATCATGAATGGTTCGCAAGATGCCTTCGAAAATTCCGCCGAACGCCTCCGATGATTTTTCGTGCGTCACGCCCTGGCTATCGAGCTTTGAAAAGAAGCATGCCCGCTCACCCGTATGGCAAGTTGGACCGATTGGTTGCGCCTTCACCAATATCGTATCCCGATCACAGTCTACGAATAATTCTTTCACTAGCAGCTTATGGCCGGACGTTTCGCCCTTCTCCCATATTTTGTTGCGCGACCGGCTCCAAAAGTGAACGGATTGTGTCGCCAACGTCTTGCCAATCGCCTCCTGGTTCATATAGCCGAGCATGAGAACCGTTCCATCCAGCCAGTCCTGGATGACGGCAGGAAGCAGACCCTGCTCGTTGAATTTGAATTCGCTATTTGCACTTGGAACCATGATTAGGCGACCCGTCCAACCGGTTCGAGACGTACCGGCACTCCCCGCCCGTTGAGATACGCCTTTGCTTGTGGAATCGTGAAGGTTCGGAAGTGGAACACGGACGCGGCCAATACGGCATCCGCCTTCCCTTTCATGAACCCGTCGTACAGATGTTCCATCGTCCCGACACCACCCGATGCAATCACGGGAATCGATACACCTTCGGACAACGCGGCTGTCAAACCAAGATCATAGCCGCTCTGTTGGCCATCCTGATCCATACTGGTAAGCAGAATCTCCCCCGCTCCGTAATTCTCCATTCGTTTGGCCCATGCAATCGCATCGAGGCCAGTCGCCTTCCGTCCGCCATGCGTGAACACTTCCCAATAATGATGTGAAAGCGTGGATCGTTTTGCATCAATGGCCACGACGATGCATTGCGTACCGAACCGCTCGGCCGCCTCCTTTACAAATTCCGGCCGCTCCACCGCCGCCGTATTGATGCTGACCTTATCTGCCCCGGCGTTCAAGAGGTTTCTTATATCGTCAAGCGTCCTCACCCCTCCGCCTACGGTCACCGGCATGAACACCCTCGCGGCCGTGCGTTCAACGACGTCGAGAATCGTCTTCCGGTTTTCATGAGACGCCGTGATGTCGAGAAAGCAGAGCTCGTCCGCGCCTTCGCGGTCATACACCGTCGCCACTTCGACAGGATCCCCGGCATCGCGAAGGTTGACGAAGCTCACGCCCTTGACGACACGGCCGTCTTTTACGTCGAGACAGGGAATGATGCGCTTCGTCAACATGACGTCTCACCGTCTACGGAAGGCATCCAGCGCGGCGCGATAGTCAAGCTTCCCGTCGTACAGCGCTTTGCCGACGATCGCGCCTTCGATGCGCGGGCCGAGGGACTGCACGGCACTGAGGTCCTCTATGCTGGTGATTCCACCAGAAGCAATGACCGGGAAGGATGAATATTCCACGACTTCTTTCAAGGCCGGAATATTGGGGCCGCTCAGCATACCGTCCCGTGAAATGTCAGTATAGACCACGGCACCAATGGCAAAGCCGGAAAGTTCCTTGAGTAGGTCAAGAGCCTTCGTCTCGGACACAGTTGTCCATCCCTTCACCGCAACTTTCCCATCGCGTGCGTCCAATCCCAGTAGAATCTGCCCCGGAAATTCTTTGCAGGCCCGATCTAAGAATGAGCGATCCGTCAGTGCGGCTGTTCCGAGCACGACGCGGAATACACCCGCATTCAGGTATCGCCGCACGGTAGCTAAATTCCTGATTCCGCCGCCAACCTGCACCCTCACCCGCACCGCCTTCACCACCGCTTCGATCTGCGGTAAGTTCCGCGGCTCTCCATCCACCGCCCCATTTAAATCGACGACATGAATGACTGTCGCGCCAGCCTGTTGCCACTGGTCGGCTACCGACGGCACATCATCGGAATAGACGGTCTCTGCTGCCATGTTGCCTTGACGTAACCGAACACATCGTCCATCCTTCAAATCGATCGCAGGAATCAGCAACAAGGATCACTCTCCCTCTGTTCCGAATGGAAATGTTTTCAAGACCTCGTCCGCTCCGTATTGCGCCAGTTCTTCGGCCGTGACAAACCCTCCCCCATGGTGAATGAAGCCCAGAAAATCCTCTATCATCGGCTTCTGCCGTTCATAATAATTTCCGACCCAGAGCACTTTCCCGTCCGCCGCGACAGCTTTGACTTCAAACCCCACCGTCGCAGGAGGACTTGCCCCGAGCCGGCTACCGGATCGCTCCTGATACACCAGAACCTGGCCGATTAACGCCGCGTCGGCCTTCAGCTTGTTGGCCAAAGATGCCGCCTCAGACTCCGGCGCGGCGTTCTCGCTCCGAGCCGTTTGCGGGACCGCCGCCTTCGCAGACTCATGGGGTGACAGGATCACAATGCCTTGTCTATTCTTGAGTCTGACCCAGAAGAGCTGTGTAACCTTTTCAGCCGCATAGTCCGGCACCGCCGCTGTTTGTCTCGCGTGTGGTTCTATGCTCGACGGGATGTTCAGCGAGATGTCCGACCGCTTGGCGCCTTGCGGCGCAGACATAAACTGACCGGCCGAGTCAGGAACCTGAGGAGTGGATAAGCTCGTGAAGGGTACGAGCGCGACGGTCTTGATTTGATAGCGAGGCAACTCGCTTGATGCCTGTGTCGTGACCTTCGATCCACTGCAACCGGTTCCCATAAGAAGGATCAATGTCAGCACAAGCCTCTGAGTTACTGGGCACAAGGCATTGTGTCCCTGATAAGGCACTTCCCTCACACTCATGACACCGGATACGCGATCGTTATCCATGCCACGCTCCGAAATTCTTGACCAATCGCAACCCAATCGATTGACTTTTTTCCGGGTGGAACTGGCAAGCCACGACATTCTCCTTCCAGATAGCGGAGACAAACGGGATGCCGTACGTTGTGGTCGTGGCGGCAACCGCGCGATCGGTCGGATCGACGAAATAGGAATGCACAAAATACCAGTTCGATCCGTCGACAATACCTTCGAACAACGGACAGGGCCGCTGCACATTGACTTGATTCCAGCCCATGTGTGGAACTTTGAGAGTAGGGTCGAGCGTAAACTTTTTGACTTTGCCGGGGATTATGCCAAGGCCATTGTGCACCCCGAATTCTTCGCTTTCTGTGAACAGGAGTTGAAGCCCCAAACAGATCCCGAGGAATGGCTTGCCAGATTGAATGGTAGACCGAATCGGCTCAACCAATTCGAAACGTTCGAGATTCGCCATGCAATCGCCGAACGCCCCGACTCCCGGCAGCACGACATGACTGGCGCTCTTAATCGTCTCCTTGTCGCGTGTCACCACCGCCTGGTGTCCCACGGCCTCAAACGCCTTGGAGACGCTCCGCAGATTACCCATTCCATAGTCGACAATAGCAATCATGAAATCCTTCCTCAGAAGGGATGTAACAATACCGCAACCAGATTCAGCCTGCCACTCCTCCGGCAAACAAAAAGGGCAGGCTTCTTTTTCAGAAACCTGCCCCTCCTGATCTTGTCAGAGCTCGCGGGTGGCATTAAAGGGCGCCTAACCGACTGCGCCGCCGAGACGGTGAGGCGGGTCGGTGAGGCTGTTCGGCGACAAGACCCGCCGGCTCCTACAACATGCCCTTCGTCGAGAGCACCCTCCCGGCCAATCGTTCCTCCACCATGGTAGCCTGATCTAATGCCTTAGCCGTCGCTTTGAAGATGGCTTCCATTATGTGGTGCGGATTGCGGCCGTACACGAGATTCACGTGTAGATTCAACCCTCCGTGCGTCACGAACGCTTGAAAGAAATCCTCGAACAGACCCAAATCGAAGGACTTGATCTTCCGGTCAGGCAAATTCACGTTGTAAACTAAAAACGGTCTGCCGCTGAGATCGACTGTCACTTGCGCGAGTGTTTCATCCAACGGTGCAGACGAAAATCCGAACCGCTTGATCCCGGCCTTCTCACCCAATGCCTGATGCAAGGCCTTCCCCATGACGATACCGATATCTTCGACCGTGTGGTGTTCATCGATGTCCAGATCGCCCTTTGCCTGGACGGTGAGATCGAAGAAGCCGTGCTTGGCCAGGAGTTCAAGCATGTGATCGAGAAACCGGATGCCGGTGTCGATCTTTCCCTGCCCACTCCCGTCGAGTGTCCACTCGACACGAATGTCGGTTTCCTTTGTCGCACGGTGCAGCGAGGCTTGTCTGGGTGTCGATCCGTTCTTCTTCATGAGAACCTGCTTTGGGCCGATTTCGCATGCGCATCGAACCCTTCGATGTGAGCGAGCCGGATAAGATGATCCTTCACTTTGCTCAGTTCCTCCTTCGTATAGTGCACGATATTGCTGATTTTGGTGTAGTCATGGAGTGACAGTGCCGAAAAAAATCGCGCCGTCGCACCGGTCGGCAACACGTGATTAGGCCCCGCAATGTAATCCGCCACCGACGGTGGGGTATAGCGGCCTAAAAATAATGCACCGGCATGCCGGATTTTTTCCAGGTAGTCGAACGGCTCGTCCACTGATAAGGTAAGATGTTCGGGGGCAATCTCATTCGCCACGTCAATCGCTTCATCCATGGTGGTGACGACGAACGCAACCGAGTGGCGCGCTACCGATTTGGCGGCGATCTTTTCGCGCTGTAACCCCTTGAGCTGCTGTTCGACCAGGCCGGCCGTCTCTTTGGCAAGCGACGCCGATGTCGTCACCAGCCAGACCTGCGCATCCTCATCA
>Ga0114129_10018200_pt1 | contig 10003 bp, 8 predicted proteins | sample RhiMetdeltSRZDD1_FD_80071 | JGI IMG/M metagenome (GOLD analysis project Ga0114129, IMG submission 80071) | Populus rhizosphere microbial communities from Tennessee, USA - Rhizosphere MetaG P. deltoides SRZDD1 (version 2) (version 2) | ecosystem: Host-associated > Plants > Roots > Rhizosphere >...
ACGTCAGCATGTTCCAGGATCGTTACGCGAGCGTGTTCGAAGGCTCGGAGATATGGAAGCAGATCAAGGTCTCTGGCGGCGACTTATATGAATGGGATGAGGCTTCGACGTACATTCATCATCCGCCCTACTTCCAAACTTTGACTCTCGATACATCATCGGTGAACGACATCAAAGGAGCGCGTCTACTTGCACTTTTCGGTGACTCTGTCACAACCGATCACATCTCCCCCGCGGGCAACATCGCCGCAGATTCTCCCGCAGGGAAATATTTGCAGGAACGCGGCGTCCAGCCAAAGGACTTCAACTCGTACGGCTCGCGTCGCGGCAACGACCATGTGATGGCGCGCGGCACGTTTGCCAATATCCGCATAAAGAATTTGCTTGTCGCGCCAAAAGAAGGCAACCTCACAAAACACTTCCCCGATGGCGCAGAAATGTCAATTTACGACGCGGCGATGAAATATCAAAGTGAAGGGTTTCCCACAATTGTCATTGCGGGCAAGGAATATGGCACCGGCTCCAGCCGCGATTGGGCGGCAAAGGGCCCACTACTTCAAGGAGTCAAAGCCGCAATTGCTGAATCTTTTGAACGCATCCATCGTTCGAATTTGGTTGGCATGGGCATCCTGCCGTTGAAATTCATGGAAGGACAAAACGTTGAATCGCTGGGACTGACCGGTGAAGAGGTCTTCGATATCGAAGGCTTAAGTGAGGTGACACCTAAAGCAGTTGTGACAGTTAAAGCAACGAAAGCCGATGGCTCAGTGGTCGAATTCAAGGTCATTGCTTTGTTGAACACCGATGTGGAAGTGAACTACTATCGCAACGGAGGTATTCTCCATACGGTGTTGAGGAATCTGGTGCGCTAACTGAAGTGGAAGAAAAAAGAGACTGGCACCTGTGGCCAGTCTCTTTGCATTTAAGCTTGATTAATCCTTCCAAAGAACTCATCCTGCAAGCGCTTCGTTTCGGTATCATCTTTGATCGCGCGGATTGATTTTGCCAAGCCGCTGGCACGTGCATTCAGCCAAAAGTCACCTTTTTCTGCCGTTGCAGGGATTCCATCTCCGCAGTAATGACTGGGATAGTCCGCATACCACCACACGCCCACGTCAATATTCAAATCACGCAAGTGCTGGAGCCGTCCTTGCGGCATGCCTTCTCCGTCTGATGGCATGGCTTCACGCCGCACCAGGTCAGGGTTAATCGCTAGAATTGCACTGGTCTCTTTTTCGCCCGCGTGACCGTCTACCGTTGTCTCCCACTGAGCACGGATCGCGGCTTCATCTTCCGGGCTATAAAACTGTTCCGCAATATAAACCACGTAATCACGCGGACTTGCCAGTTGTATCTGCGCTAGATAGTGAATCAAATTGTCATTGCCTCCATGTGCGTTGACAATGACGATCTTTTTGAGTCCGTTGCGCGCAATCTCACGGCAGGTGCTTTCGAGCAGGCGAATCGTCAAATCCGGCTCGATGCCAATGCAGCCAGGGTAATGTCGCGCTTCAAGGATTTGTGTAAATATGAAATCTGGAAAGACAATCGCAGACTCTAGTGCTGCGGCGCGATTACATACTTCTCGGCCAATGAACATATCTGTGGCTAGAGGCAGATGATGTCCATGACGTTCGATGCACGATAAGGGTAACAGGCAGACGCCATCCGCTTTTTGAACCGCCTCTGGAAAAAGATCGCTAGTCAATTCATCCCAACGCATGAGATCCTCCTTGTTGATTGATATATGTTCCTCACTATACAACAACTTTCATCATAAAACAACTGAAGACTATACCGTTAGCATCTCAATTAGACCATTTGGATACAAAATGGATTTCCCATCTCTGAACTCATCCAAATCTTTCCACACCGCGTGAATATCCTCTCCGTTCGCCTCTTGCCCCAGGATCACAGCCTGCTCATACAATCCAGACTCTTTCAACGCCCCATCATAAATCAACACAATCTCATGACCTGAAGTCCCGTTGAATGTGAATATGTTCTCCACCGCGCCAAGATATCTCAAGCTATCTTTATCAACATCAACCTTGAGTTCTTCCATCAATTCGCGACTAATAGTTTCAACGCTTGGCTCACCAAACTCAATCCCTCCTCCAAGTGGACGATAAAAATATTGGTCCTTGACTGAGTCATATCCTTCAGCAACAAGGATACGGTCGTGATAACGAAATACACAAATAGCCAGTGGACGTATTCGTTGCTTTTTCATATTCCCTCAAAATATAGGGGCGACCCATTGGGTCGCCCATTTTATAGTGTAATTAATTCGGGTTGCTTTTGTGAAAATACTCCAGAAAGGTTTGCTTGCATGGACCATGGTCCTGTCCACGTGACGGTGACCGGGAGAATCTTACCTTTCAAATCTTCGTCCGACTCAAGGAAGACTAGCTTGTTCGTTGGTGTGCGTCCCTTCCAGCGGTTTTTCACTTTGTCTTCGAACAGCACTTCCACTGTTTGGCCAAGATATTTTTTGTTGATCTCAGCAACTATATTTTCCTGCAACTCTTCCAACATTCGAAAGCGGCGCATCTTTTCTTCATCGGTCACGTTGTCGTTCATGCGGCGGGTAGCAACAGTCCCCTCACGTGATGAGTAACGTGCCAGATGGGCGACATCCAGCTTGAGGTCCGCTAAGACACGGTATGTCTCTATAAATTGTTCTTCGGTCTCGCCTGGGAATCCAACGATGATATCTGTCGCAATGGAGCAATCAGGAATCATATTGCGAATTTTTTCAACCAGATTGCGATATTCCTGTTGAGTGTAGCCGCGCTTCATGTTAAGCAGAACTTCATCATCGCCAGCCTGAATCGGCACTTCGATATGTGGCATCACCTTGGGAAGGTCAGCCACCGCCTCCATTAGGTCTTCGCCAAAATAGCTTGGATGCGAGGTGAGGAAACGAATACGCTCGATACCATCAACCTCGTGGACGACCCGCAACAAGCCCGCGAGGTTGGGGCCATCCGAAATGTCTTTGCCGTAACGATCAACAATCTGACCGAGGAGCGTGACTTCCTTGACGCCCTGCGCGGCGAGCGAACGGAGCTCTGCAACAATATCACCAACTGGACGACTTCGCTCAACACCTCGGCGAAAGGGGATAATGCAGAAGGTGCATGCGTGTGAACAACCATACACCACGGGTACATGCGCGCTGACGAGTTGTCCGCGTTCGTGCTGCGGAAGAATAAGTTCATCATCCATCATCAAAAAGCGGCGCGTGGTTTCAGAATCTTCCAACGACCTAATTTCGCCTTGACTCAAAAACGAAACAAGCGGACCCGGATCTGAGGGGGGAGAGAACACATCCACGTACGGAAGTTTTTCGCGCAATTTGTCTGCGCCGCGTACACCAACTAGACATCCCATCAAATTGATGACGAGGTTGGGATTCTGCCGCTTTAATGGGAGCAAAGATGTGAGGCGTCCGAGTGCCTTATCCTCCGCAGATTGTCTTACAACACAGGTGTTTAAAACAATAACATCCGCTTCTTCGGCTTTATCAGTAAAGGAGTATCCCAGGTGCTCAAGTGAAGAGCCGACGCGTTGCGAATCGGCGACATTCATTTGGCAACCTTCGGTCCAGATATGATATTTCATAGGGTGGGAATTATACCAAGTGTGCTGTGATTCGTGACTTTGGAGTCAGGTTTTTGAGCAAAGATCTTCAAGGTTATTTTGAGAAAAACTCCAGGTTCTTCGTGAACCTGGAGTTTTCAAAGAGTCTTGGCAGTATTTATTGTCAATTCTGGAATTGTTTCAAGTAGCTTTCATACTCTGAGCAGTAAGCCGAATCAACGCTTATGGAACATGACTGGGATCTAGCGACAATATCATCACATGTCGAATTTAATGACCAGCCATGGCTACAATTTACGCTCCAGTATTGTTGATCGGCAGAGAAAGAGTAATTTACATTGGTAGAGACACCCGTATGTGTGTTGTCTACGGTACCCAGAACCGTGCTAAGAGAATTAGAGATGCTGCCTGTGAAAGGTGTAAAAACCAGAAGAGCGATGATCAGGACGAGAAAACCTAAGATGAAATTGGGATCAACAGAGCCTTGTCTTTTTCCTTGTTTTGAAGTGATTGTTGACATCTTGAAAATCTCCTTTCAACCTTGATTTTACTGATGATATTTGTAGCCACAATGTCTAACCGATGGATTCTCCTTGCATTTCAGTTAAATTCGGCCAATCTTACAAAAGAGAAATCCAGATGAAGACTTGATGAAGTAATGAATGCCAGGGAAAAGAAGTTGTCTGGCAGATTGCTTGACATAATATTCACAAGTGGAAGTGGAAATTGTTTGGGTTTATGAACTTCCCCAATTAAGCTGAAATAGCAAAAAGACTCCAACTTCAGTTGGAGTCTTTTTGCTAGCTGTAGTCCCCCTCCTGGGGATCCGCCCTGATCGACCCGGTAATAAGTCCGGTATCAATTCCCTACCCCAATGGGTGAGGTCTGGACGTATTATTAGACATCTATATAGCAAAGTCCAGCAATCTGCTTTACAATTGACTCGAAGATTTCTTTGAGTCAATTTCCATAGAGGTAAAAAAGATGAACCGTAGGGAGTTTGGCCAGTTATTGGCAACGTTGCGCCAGGAACTTGACTGGACACAATTTGAACTCGCTGAATATGCTGATGTAGATGAGGCGATCATCAGCCAGATTGAGCGCGGGGTAAAAAAGCATTTTGAACCCTCACTTCTCTTCCATCTTGCGAACGCACTACAATTGACCACCTTGGAGCGACGCGAGTTTTTGCTCGCTGCAAGTGGGCTTGATCAGAAGCAAATCGTTCGCCAGCCCTCGGCAGGGATGACAACTGATGTTTTCAATGTAAGAAAGGCACTTGATAAAATGATCGAATTGACGGGCCAGATATGCCTCCCCGCTTTTCTATGTGATGTTTACGGTGATGTAATCTCTGCCAACAACGTTATTCTGTCGTTTTTTAAGGTACCACCTGATTATGTTGAATTGGCTGGTCAAATCCCGGGTGGCTATAACACTGCCCGGTTTAATTTTGGAAAGGATTTGACGGCGCGGAGTCATGTGACTAATAACTGGGATCAATATGCCTTGAATTCCATGCGAACTTTTCGTGAAAATAGCCTGCGTTATCGTGCCCAGCCTTATTTCAAATATCTAATGAAAATATTTCGGAATCCGATTGAATACCCGCTTTTCGACCGCTACTGGAAGATGGTGTCGTCAGTTGAGCAGGATAGAGAAACAAATACAGATTATTTCTCTTATGAACATGACGAGTTCGGTGAGATAAAATATATTTCTTCTACGATCGTTTCAATCACTTCCTTTGGCGAACTATTCCTTGTTCAATACCTGCCACTTAGTGCAAGTACCAGTCAGGTTTTTGAGCAGCTGGCCCAGCAAGTAGGGCAGGGTGGAATGAATTTTGCTTCCTGGCCAGTGAAGACATTTCCTCCGGCTTAATTACCACTATTTATTTTCTATGCCATCTAATATAGAAATCAAAGCCCGCGTGCGTCACTTTGATGAAATCCGAGTCCACGCCGAGAAGCTCAGTGCGCAACCTCTTGAAGTCATTCCACAAGAAGATACTTTTTTCAAAACATCACAGGGACGGTTGAAATTACGCGTTCTTTCGGAAGATAAGGGACAACTTATTTATTACATACGCCCGGATCAAGATGGCCCGAAGCGTTCCTACTATCATCTCTGCGCCACTTCTGACCCTGAAAACCTAAAGCGTGTCCTCGAGCTTGCTTACGGGATTCGGGGCGTAGTCAGGAAGACGAGATATCTTTACCTTGTGGGTCAGACACGCGTGCATTTGGACGATGTCGAAGGCCTGGGGCAATTTATGGAATTGGAAGTCGTTATGGAAGATGGGCAGAGTGATGCTGAGGGACAGGCAATTGCTGAGGAACTGATGGCGGCTTTCGGCGTAGAAAGAAGCGACTTGCTCGAAGGTGCGTATATGGATCTGCTTGAGTCAGGCTGAATCCATCGATTCCCTGACGCTCTGAAATGCCTGACAAGCATCAACCAATAATGTGATAAAATACCCCGCCGAGCGTAGTACCCTTCGCTCATATCAAAATCTTGCATGAAAGGGCTTGAACCATGAAAGTATTACTCATTAAGGATGTTTACAAATTGGGCCGCGCAGGCGACGTGAAAAAGGTTGCCGATGGCTATGGCCGCAACTTCTTGCTCCCTCAGAAAATGGCGGTACTGGCCACGCCGGGCGCAATGAAACAAGTCGAGAAGATCCGTTCACAGGCTGAGGTCCGCCGCACAGAACAGAATTCTGAGCTGAAGGATCTTTCCAATCAAATCAACGGTATCACACTGGTCTTTTCTGCCAAGGCTGGCGAAACAGGCAAGCTCTATGGCTCGATCACTACCCAGGATGTAGCAACTGCCATTCAGGAAAAGACTCGCTTTGAGGTCAAGAAACAGCAGATCGACATGCAACCGATTCGTAATCTTGGTGAATTTACCGTTCATGTTCGCCTCACCATGGACCTCGTCCCTGAAGTTAAAGTCATTGTCCATCGCGAAGGTGAAGCCCTTGAAGATGATTCTCCAGCATCAGCCCAGCCCTCACAAGGGCAAGTAGAGGAACCCACGCAGACGGTTGAAGCAGCAGAAGCCTAATTTTTCTTATTTACCTATGACATCACCAGTCCATTCCCGTTCGATGGGGTGCTGGTGATGTTTCGTTTCGCATGACACAAACCATCGGCCAGCAACTCAAATCAAAGCGTGAGGGAGAACGTCTCACACTTGAAAAGGTTTTTGAAGCCACGCGCATCCGCATTCAATATTTGCAGGCTTTAGAAACAGATGATCTCTCTGTATTGCCATCACCTGTGCAGGCGCGTGGTTATTTGCGCAACTATGCAGAGTTTCTTGGCTTAGACTTTGAGCAAATGCTGGAAGAGATGCACAATATAAGTGCGCAACACGCAACGACTCAAATTATTGGACCGGCGGATTCACCCTCATCAATCCCTCAACAAGATGGCGAATCGCGAGCAACTCAACCAGTAGTTCCATCTATAGAATCTTTTGATGGTATTCAGGCTCAACCTGAACCAATTAGCATGGAAGGGCCTGAGTATGGCCTTGACAGTCAGGATATCACCGCGTCCAGTATTACTGTTCCGCTCAAACGGAAGCCAGTTCGTCGCAAAAAAGAGGACGACAGTGTAGATCGGTCCAAATCTGCTATTGTTGACTCTCCAACCAAACGACGCGGTCGCAAAAAGGCTGACCCCGAAGCGGTTCCATTTGTTGACGTACAACCTGAAGATGTTGAAGAATCCGTCTCACCTGTCGAGACTGATCGTCAATATGAAAGTATAGAAGAGCCTGTTGCTGCGGTCGAATCTGTTTCTGAGTTTGAACCTATAGCTCAAGAACTGGTAGAAAATCCGAAAGAAGAATTGCAACAGACAAATGTCAGCGATACTCTCTGGCAAACGTGGTTGAATCGATTGAGTTCTGTTTTATCGGCCCGCATGAAGCGCCGCACACTTATCCCAAAGGATTCGCACGCTATTGAAAACGAATCGATCGTCGTTTCTGCAGAGCCGGAGATCAATTTTGAAGAAGAGGTACCGAACCTTCCACAGGAAAATTCACTTGAAATCCTCAAAAATATCGGTAAAGACCTCCGTGAACGACGCGAACTCTTAAGTCTGCACTTCGATGAAGTGGAACGGAATACGCATGTTAAGGCGCATTATCTTGATGCGCTCGAAAGAGGCGCCCTCGACGATCTGCCATCGACCGTTCAGACACGTGGCATGTTATCGAATTATACGACCTTTCTTGATCTGGACGTAGACGCGTTGCTCCTCCGTTTTGCGGATGCACTACAGGCCCGACATCGCGAGAGGAATCCGCAAAAGCCCGCGCGTAAGCCGGGTCAACCCATTATTGCAAATATGCCTCCTGTGCGCAGTTTTATTGCAGGGGATATGATTTTCGGTGTTAGTATGGCTGTTCTGCTTGTAGGGTTTGCGATCTGGGGAGTGAGTCGCGTGATGGCGATACAAAGTCAGCGTGAGGTCGAGCCAACTGCGCGTTCCATTTCTGATGTTCTATTGGCTTCACCTGATCAGTCTTTATTTACAGTTACTCCTACATTTCTGCCTGTGGAATCCTTTCCGGGTGAAGCTACAGTGACGGTTGAGATCCCTACGCAAAGTGCAAACGCCGATGTACAGCTCAACCTGATCGCTGTGGAAAGAACCTATATGCGAGTGGTCGTAGATGGAGAAGTGGCTTTTGACGGGCGTGTAGTGCCTGGGAACGCGTATCCATTTGAAGCGCAGAATCAAATCGAGGTCCTGGTAGGAAGTGGTGCGGCCATTCGCACTGTTTATAATGGACGCGACTTGGGTCTGATGGGAACATTTGGACAGGTTGTAAATAATATTTATCTGGGTACAGAAATCATTACACCGACATCCCTGCCCACAGCGACAGTGACGATCACACCCACTCCTACAAAGACGGCCGCGCCGACTCCAACATTGAGGTTTACGTCTACGCCGGCTCTATCAGCTACACCAGTGCCATAATAACGTGGTACCCTAACTAAGGAAAATTTATTCGTGTCAAAAAATACATTTCATCTTGTTTCACTGGGTTGCGCTAAAAATACTGTTGACTCAGATTCAATGGCACAACTTCTTATCCGAGACGGTTATCGCCCGGTTGAAGATCCTTCACGTGCCAATGTGTTGATCGTGAATACCTGTGGATTTATTGGGCCGGCGAAAGAGGAATCCATCAATGTGTTACGTGAATTGGCAGAAGGCAAACGCAATCATCAAATTTTGATTGCAGCCGGATGCCTGACTCAAAGATATGGTTCGGAAGTTGCCGTAAAAGTCCCTGGTATTGATGGTGTGCTCGGTACGCGTCGTTGGATGGATATTGTGCAGGTTGTGCGCCAGCTTCGCAAAGGTCCGCACCCTGAGCCGCTTTATCATCTGCCTGATGAAGCAAAAACCGTTGGTAAGGACGAACAGGATGCTTTACGCGTCTCTGTGGCAGGTGCGAGTGCCTACCTCAAAATCGCGGATGGATGCCGCAGACCATGTGCGTTTTGTGCGATTCCCCTTATCAAAGGGACAGCTGTCTCGCGGCCGATTGATGTGATCGTTGATGAAGCGCGTCGTTTATGTGATGCAGGTGTGCGCGAGTTAATTTTGATCGCGCAGGATACAACGGATTATGGCCATGACCTGGGGATCAAGGAAGGGCTGGCGGTTTTGTTGGAACAACTCACTGATTTTGTTCCGGACATGGATTGGATTCGTGTGATGTATGCGTATCCCGGCTATGTCACTGACCGCCTGATCGATGTGATGGCGACTCGCAAGCAAGTGCTTCCATATCTTGATATGCCGCTACAACATGCGCATCCGAAAACATTGTATCGAATGCGCCGTCCATCCAACATTGACTGGGTGCATCGCACGCTTGGAAAGATGCGTTCAGCGATCCCGAACCTTGCGATTCGCACTACGTTCATTGTAGGTTATCCCGGTGAAACGGAAGAGGAATATCAGGCGCTGGTGGATTTTGTACAAGAGATACGTTTTGACCGCGTAGGTACATTCCAGTTTTCTTTTGAGCCGGGAACTACAAGCGAGCCGCTTGGTGACCCCATTCCAGCGGATGTGAAACAGGCGCGCTATGAGCGTTTGATGGAATTACAACAAGGGATTTCCATGCAGGTCAATCAATCGTATGTCGGCAAGACGTTGGATGTTTTAGTTGAAGGTCGCGATAAAGGGATTGCGATCGGTCGTTCGTATCGCGACGCCCCTGAGATCGATGGCATGGTTTTCATTGAAGGGAGCGCAAAGATCGGCGAGATTGTCCCTGTCAAGATTACTGGCGCGATGGCTTATGATCTGACAGGTATACCAATCGTACAATCAATTCCATTACAAATGAT
>Ga0114129_10018201_pt1 | contig 10002 bp, 5 predicted proteins | sample RhiMetdeltSRZDD1_FD_80071 | JGI IMG/M metagenome (GOLD analysis project Ga0114129, IMG submission 80071) | Populus rhizosphere microbial communities from Tennessee, USA - Rhizosphere MetaG P. deltoides SRZDD1 (version 2) (version 2) | ecosystem: Host-associated > Plants > Roots > Rhizosphere >...
GCGGCCCGGAACCGGGTCGTAGTGCAGCACGTTGCGGCCAACCTGTTCCGACGTGAAGTAGCCGAGGACCGTCGCCGATCGAATGAGGCGGAAGAAGCCTTGCTCCTGTTTCTCTTCCTTCTGGGCGATATCCCGCAGGACGGTGTCCTGGCGATCGGACGGCAGGCTGGTGAACGACGCGCCGAACGCGGCTTTGCTCGCGGCATCGACCTGCGTCAGTCCGTCGGTGAGCGTCTTCTGCTCGGCGGGTGACATGAAGTCCCCATACAGCAGATCGATGAAGGCCGGCACGCCAACATCTGTCGCGCCCGGCGTGTCGGTACGGGGAAGGATTCGCTCGGCGACCGCGCCGACGATTGCGGTCTGCGCAGCGGTCATGCGTGCCCCTTGCGCAGAGGCTACAGTCCGTTCGATGGCCGCGAGCCAGTTCGGCGACAGTGCCACGCCCGCGAGCAACGCCGCGCGACGGATGGCCTCCCGCCGGCTAATCCCTTGGTTTGTCATAGGCTTCGCTTCTTGATTTCGCTGACCGCGTGATCGCAGGCGCGCGCGGTTAGCGCCATGTAGGTCAGCGACGGATTCACGCACGAACTGGACGTCATGCACGCGCCATCGGTCACGAACACGTTGGGAACGTTGTGCACCTGATTCCAGCTATTGAGGATGGACGTCTTCGGATCGCGGCCCATCCTCGCCGTTCCCATCTCGTGAATGCACAATCCCGGCGCGCTCCCATCGTCGAACGGCGTGACGTTCTTCAGGCCGGCTACTTCGAGCATTTCGGCCGCCGAGTTCATCATGTCCTTGCGCATGTTGAGCTCGTTGGTCTTCCAGCCGGCATCGAACGTGACGGTCGGCAGGCCCCACTTGTCGCGCAGGTCCTTGTTCAGGTACATCCGGTTCTCGTGGTAGGGCAGGCACTCGCCCCACGAACCGATGCCGAAACGCCACGGCCCGGGCGCGATCAGATCCGCCTTGAGATCAGCGCCGAAGAAGCTCAACTCCTTGATACCGCGTGCCCAGTTCTCGCGGCTCGCGCTTCCTTGGTAACCAAACCCCCGGAGGTAGTCCTTTTGTTTGGACTTCTCGTCGAGATTGCGGAAGCGCGGGATGTAAATTCCGTTCGGGCGCTGGCCGCGGTAGTAGCGATCGCCAAAATCGTCCGACAAGCCATTCGCCCCAACCCTGAAGTGGTGATCCATCAGGTTGTGGCCCAACTCTCCGCTCTCGTTGCCGAGGCCGTTGGGGAACCGATCCGAAATCGAGTTCAGCAGAACAAACGTGGAGGCAATCGCTGACGCGCAGAGAAAGATGACGCGCGCGAAGTACTCCGTCGTTTGATTCGTCTGCGCATCGACGATGCGGACACCGGTGGCGCGGCTGGTGCGTGGATCGTAGATGACCTCGGTCACGATCGAGAACGGCCGGAGCGTGAGCCGACCCGTCGCGTATGCCGCTGGCAGGGTCGCGGCGTTGCTGCTGAAATACGCGCCGTACGGACAGCCGCGAATACATCGATTGCGGTACTGGCAACCGCCGCGGCCGTTGTGGGGCTGCGTCAAATTCGCGACGCGTCCGATAATCATCGGACGGCCGTTGAAGGCCTTGGCGATCCGGTCTTTGACTTGTCGCTCGAGGCAATTCATCTCCATCGGCGGGAGGAACTGACCGTCGGGCAATTGCGAGAGCCCTTCGCGGCTGCCGCTGATGCCCGCGAACCGTTCGACGTAGTCGTACCACGGCGCGAGATCCTTGTAGCGGATCGGCCAGTCCACCGCGATGCCATCGCGGGCGTTGGCCTCGAAGTCGAGTTCGTTGAGCCGATACGATTGCCGGCCCCACAGCAGCGAGCGGCCGCCGACGTGGTACCCGCGCATCCAGTCGAAGCGTTTGACTTCGGAGTACGGGTTCTCGACGTCGTTCACGAACCAGTGAGCGGACGAGGGATGCGTCGTGTAGCCGGTCCGGCTCTGTTTTTCCTGCTTGGCGAGGTCCGCACGCGAGAGCCGGCTGCGGCCCGCGAACTGCCAACTTTCCATCATCGCGGTCGGATACTCGCCGTGCTTCACGTCACGACCGCGTTCGAGGACGAGCGTCCGGAGGCCCTTTTCGCTCAGCTCCTTCGCCGCCCAACCGCCGCTGATTCCCGATCCGACGACGATGGCATCGTACGTACGCTCAGCAGTTCCCGCACCCTGGATGAACATGTGTGAGGCAAGGATACTTTAAACCCGGGGTCCGGGATCCGGGATCCGGGATCCGGGGGCCGGGGTTCGGGTTCGCTGTTCACCATGAGGCGTGGAGCACGAGTGCGATCCAGCCCGCACGCGACGTGACACGCACGCGTCTCATGCCCATATGGCGGTACGCGTGGTCAACGTCTGATTCCGCTGAGGACGGAATTCCCGATAGCACGAGATAGCCTTGATGTGCGACGCGCCGCACGAGTGTTGATGCCATGTCGATCAGCGGAGCGGCGAGCACGTTAGCGAGCACCAGCGGCCAGGATCCTGTAATCGTCTCGGGGCCGCCACGGTGCAACTGCAGCCGTTCGGCGAGTTCGTTGATGCGCGCATTTTCGGCTGCCACGCGCAGCGCCTCATCGTCGACGTCAATGCCCAGCGCTCGCGGCACGCCGAGCCGCAGTGCGCTGAGGGCCAGCACGCCTGAGCCAGTACCAATGTCGAGCACTGCATCGGGGAGTCCGACTTGCGCGAGTTCCTCGAGCGCTTCGAGGCAGAGCGCGGTGGTCGGGTGCAGGCCCGTTCCAAACGCGGTGGCGTCAATGAGCCGCAGGTCACCAGGCTCTGAGTCGGTGTGAGCTGGAACGATCTGCAGCCGGCCGATGCGAATGCGTCTTGGGCCCAGAACCCACACGGATCCAGCATCGCGTCCCACGGCGGGAGAGAGCGTAACGGTCTCAACCCCAAGCGCGCCCGTGAGCTGTTCGGGCGCGATGCTGTCCGGCATCAGGGCCGCAATCTCTCCGCCTGGCAGGACCTCGACATCCAGCGCGCCCAGCTCGACGAGCCGATCGAGGGCGTTCTCGCCGACGCCGTGGAAGTCGACTCGGTAAGGCACTGTTATCCGCTGCTCGCTGCTCGCTTTTCGCGGTTCGCTGGCCGCTGGCCGCTATCCGCTCGCCGCGCGTGTCGCAACCGCAACCAGACGATCCGTGGCGCCGGCTGTTACCGTGCGATCGTAGGCACCGAAGTAGAGAACATCCTCGAACGCAGCGTCCTGCAAGGTCGATCGAAGTTCACGGAGCGTCCAGCATCGCATCACGAACTTGTACTCGCTCAGCCGCTCGTGACCGTCTTGAAGCAGAGCGTGTTGCTCCGAGATCAGCAACTGCCGTCGTTCAGGGGCGAGGGCGGTGATGCTGGTGAACGTCAGAAGGCCCTGGTCGGTGGACACTCGCTTGCGGAAGAGCGGCTCTCGGGCTTTTCGTTCGGCTGAGGACTCCCACTCACGCACATCCAATATTAGTACGCCGCCTGGCCGAAGGACCTGCGCAAAGCGGCTGAGGATGACCTGTCGATCAGTGTCGTTGATGATGTCGTTGAGAACGCCTCGGCAGAGAATGGCGTCGTAACGCGCACCGCCGAGGGTGAGGAGATCGCCGACACTGAATGACGCGGCCGGCGGCCCTTCCGCAGCCGCAGCCTTCGCAACGTCGACGAGTTCCCTCGATGCGTCGACACCGTGAACGAGGTAGCCCCGACGGGCTAGCTCGATCGAGTAACGTCCGGTCCCGCAGCCCGCATCGAGCAGGGCACTGCCCGGCAGCACGTCTCTCTCGCGCAGCCAGGTTGCGATCGCTTCGCAGTCCTTACGGACGGGCCGGTCGATGATCAGGTCAAAGGCCCACGCGTACTCGGTGTAGAACGGGCGCGGCGGATTGTCGGTCACATCAACCTCTAGGTCCGGGGTCCGGGGTCCGGGGTTCGGCGTTCGGAATTTGATTTGGTGAGTTACTGACTTCGTCACGAGACGCGGATCTCGCGGATGAGAAAGGAACTCTTGTCGTTCCCTGGTTCACGGGTTCAAGGTTCCCTGGTTCTTGGTTCGAAGGTGCGAACCATGAACCATGAACCAAGAACCGGGGAACCTTGAACCTGGAACCCGGGAACGACATAGAGATTCTGAAGCCGTCGTTTGCGCTGGGGTCTGTGCGGGCGCCTGGCAGCCTGGCGGAGCCAGGCTGGTGGCGAGGGGTCCGCGGGAAATCCGCACGCCCATCTTCTCTCGCCGGCGTGCGGATTTTCGCCGCGGCCCCCTCGTCACCCGCGCCGGCGGCGCGGCCAGGCCCCGAGCATCCACGTGATCCGCGCGATCCGCGTCTCGTTCCAACCGTCGTGCACGGTCGAGTCCCGGAACCTGGAAATCCCAGCAAATACGCAATTCACCACATTTTTGTCGCCATCCGTCCCAAAATGTTGGTTGACCGTCCCTGTCGTAAGTCATAGACTCCGCCCTACCTACCGCACGTTTGGCAACAACGCTTCGAGGGACGGACATCCGCCTGGATGTCTGGGGAGGAAGTGTATGTCGCGTTTGACTGGAGGCAGGTGGCGCGTAGTGTGCGTCGCCCTGCTCTGCGTCCTGGTGTCGTCAGCGGCCCTAGCGCAATCGACTGCGTCAATTTCCGGCGTGGTCAAGGACTCGGCGGGGGCTGTGCTTCCCGGCGTGTCCGTCTCGCTCAAAGATGAATCCGGTGGAGCGAGGGAAGTCGTCACCGACGCAGAGGGGCGCTACGTGTTCACAGCGCTCAGCGCCGGTACTTACGCCGTCACCGCCGCGCTCACTGGGTTCAAGACGGCGGAAGCGAAGGCTCTCCGCCTCGCCATCGGCCAGCCAATCGACATCCCGCTCACGCTCGAACTCGGCGCCATCGAGGAAACGGTCGTCGTGACGAGCAGTTCGGAACTTGTGAACACGCAGAACGGTACCGTTGCGGCGACGCTCAACTCGGACCAGTTGCTCCGCATGCCGACGCCGACCCGTAACGCGTTGAACGCGGTTGCGTTCCTGCCCGGCATCAACACGACCGGCACGAATCGCGACTCGACGATCAACGGCCTGCCGGAAAGTTTTCTCAGCATCACGCTCGACGGCGTGAGCAACAACGACAACTTCCTGCGCAACACCGACGGATTCTTCGCCTCCGTCACGCCGCGGCAGGATGCAGTCGAGGCGGTCTCGGTCACGCTCTCAGCCGCTGGCGCGCAGGTCGGTGGCGGCGCCGGTGCGGTGACGATGGCGTTCCAGACGCGGTCTGGCACCAACCAGTTCAGCGGCAGCGTCTACGAGTACTACCGGAATCCGAGCTTCAACACGAACTACGTCTTCAACGAGATCAACCATCAGGGCAAGAACGAGGTCAAGCTGAATCAGTTCGGTGCGCGCGCCGGCGGCCCGATCGTGATCCCCGGCCTCTACAACGGTCAGAACAAGGCCTTCTTCTTCGCCCACTACGAGCAGATTCGCTTCCCGAACAGCTTCACCCGGACCCGCACCGTCTACAATTCGCGCGTCTACGACGGCTGGTTCCGCTACCAGTTCGGCAATGAAGTGCGCGAGGTCAATCTCCTCGATCTGGCGGCCCGCAATGGCCAGCTCGCGACGAAGGACCCGATGATGACGAAGATCATGGGGATGATCGACGCGGCGACCAAGACGGGCGGCACGCGCGCCGCGCAAGCCGATCCGCTCTACGACAACTACGTGTGGCAGAGCCCGTCGGAGCTCTTCGAACATCAGCCAACCGTCCGACTTGATTACAACCTCAGCGACGCCCATCGACTCACGGGCTCCTGGTCGTCGATCACGGCCAAACGGACGCCCGACTATTTGAACAACGCCGACCCGCGGTTCCCTGGCGCGCCAAACCAGCGCGACTTCAAGTCCACGCGACCGTTGATGTCCATGTCGATGCGTTCGGTGTTCACCAAGAACATGATCAACGAGGTGCGCGGCGGCTTGACCGCATACGCGAGCGGCTCGAACTTCGGCTACCCATCGGCCGAGACATCCCGCAACGATCCCAGCACGTTTTCCGATCAGGGTGGCTTCGCGATTGTCAGTGCGGGCAACACCACCGACTGGTTTACATCCAACACCCCGAGCTGGCGCAAGGCACCGACCTACAGCATCGAAGACACGCTCACGTGGAACAAGGGCGCCCACACGATCATGGCTGGGGCCAACTATCTGATCTCGAACGCATCGTCTGAGGGTCAAACGATGGTTCAGGGGATCACGCTCGGTTTCAACACGGACTTCGATCCGGCGATCGGGCTGTTTAACACGACCAACTTCCCGGGCGCATCGAGTGATCAGCTGGCCGCCGCACGCGCCACCTACGCCAACCTGACGGGCCGCGTGGCCACAGTCAGCAGCACGGCGGTTCTCCAGGCTGGCAGCGGCCAGTACGAGGAACTGGCTCCGACCCAGCTCGAGGGCGGCACGAAGGTATTCGGCTCGTTCATCCAGGACACGTGGAGGCTCAAGCCAAACATCACCTTGACCGGTGGCCTTCGCTACGACGTCACCACGCCGTTCGCACCGTTCTCGAGCGTCATGTCCGCCGTGACGATGGAGAGCATCTGCGGCCGGTCGGGCATGGGTGACGGCGGGACGTATAGCCGGTGCAACTTCCTGTCGCCCGGCTCACTCGGCGGCGTTGTCCCGCAGTACATCCAGTTCGAAAAGGGGACTGAGGGCTACGAGACGGACATGAACAACTTCGCGCCGTCGCTCGCGATTGCGTGGCGGCCGAATGCGCAATCCGGTTTCATGCGCACGTTGCTCGGCGATCCGGATCAGGCGACAGTCCGCGCGGGATATTCCATCGCCTACGACCGTCAGGGACTGACCCGATTCACGGACCTGTATGGCGGCAACCGCGGCGCATCGGTGTCGCTCAACCGAACCGCAAACACCGGGACGCCGACGCTAGTGCCGTCGGGCGAGTCGTGGCCCGTCCTGCTGTCGCAGACCAGCCGTCTCTATCCGTCGTCGTTCAACGCCGATCCGCGGTATCCGATTGCCCTGAATGCCAATCGAGCGGACAGCCTGAACGCGTTCGCGCCAGACATCGAGATCGCGCGCGTGCAGACGTGGACGATCGGCTTCGCGCGCGCCCTTTCGAAAGACATGGCCGTGGAGATCCGCTACGTTGGCAACCGCGGCAACGGCGAGTGGGGCGCGATCAACTACAACTCGATTCGCACGGAGAACCTCGCCGCGAACGGGTTCATGAACGAGTTCAAGCTGGCGATGGCCAACCTCGCGGCGAACAACGCCTCTGGCGTCGCGAATCGCGCCGGCTCCTTCGCGTACTTCGGTCAGGGTACCGGCACGAGCCCGCTGCCAATCTATCTCGCGTATCTGAATGGCCGGAGGGATGCTGACAACGTGGCCGCGTATGGGCTGAATGCGACCGGGGGCACGGTCAGCGCCGCCAACACCTGGGCCAACGCGACGATCGCTGGCCGGCTTGCCGGGCCGAACCCGAACCCAACCGGCTCCGCTGGCGATCTCGACGGGAACCTGACGCGGCGGAACCAGGCGCAGGCGCTCGGATACGCCACGAACTTCTTCGTGCTCAATCCTGACGCCAACGCTGTCAACGTCACCGACAGCGGTGCGTTCAGCAAGTACAACGCGCTGCAGCTCGAGCTGCGCCGGCGACTGTCGAAAGGCTTCTCGGCGAACGTGAACTATCAGTACGCGTTCGAGGGCGGATCGCAGTTCGATGGCTTCAGCTTCGGCCGCGCGTGGACCGACATCCCGGTCACCGATCAACCCACCGTCCGCCATGCGATCAAGTTCCAGACAGACTGGATGCTGCCGTTTGGCCGCGGTGAGCGGTTCGGCAGCAGCGTCAACGCGCTGACGGACGCGCTCATCGGCGGTTGGAGCGTCACGGCCGTCGGCCGGTTCCAGACGACTGTGCGAGACCTCGGCAACGTAAACCTGGTCGGCATGACCGTCGACGAGTTGCAGGACGTGTACAAGTTCTACCGCAAGCCGAACGCGGCCACTGGCATCGACGAGATCTGGATGTTGCCCGACGACATCATCCTCAACACCCGTCGCGCGTTCAGCACGAGCAACACGACCCTGAACGGCTACTCGTCCAGCCTCGGTGCGCCGGAAGGTCGCTATATCGCGCCAGCCAACTCGGCGACCTGTATCCAGATGCGGCCCGGCGATTGCGCGCCGCGCAGTGTCCTGCTCTTGTCGCCATGGTTCAACCGAGTCGACTTCGGCGTCGCGAAGCGCGTCGGCGTCGGCGGCACGAAGAACTTCGAAGTGCGGTTCGACTTGCTCAACCTGTTCGACACCCCGAACTTCACCCCGGTGAATAATCCCGGATCGGGCGAGAACATCTTCCGCACAACCAGCGCCTACACGGACGCGAGCAACACCTACGATCCGGGCGGGCGTATCGGCCAGTTGATGGTCAGGTTTAACTGGTAATCAGGATGGGCGCCAGCTGGCAGCCAACCACGCTGCCAGCTGGGCGCCTTCTTTCGCGACTCGCGGTTCGCTGCTCGCTGTCCGCGCTTCTCTCAAATGTTCTCGCCACGCCCCGCGCTGGTCGCTCTAGTTGTCGGAGTCGCGGCTGCGCAGATCGCGAGCGAACGACCGCTCGGCCCCACCGTTGATTTCATCGCGCTCGACTCTAGCGGCGCTCCTGTTGCCGACCTCCAATCCTCTGAAATAGAAATTCGGATCGCCGATCGGGTTCGCGTGGTTCGCGCGCTCCATCGGGTCTCGACTGCGCCAGCGCCACCTGCTGCTCCAACCGTCGCGAATGTACCGCCGCCGTACGGCACCAACGACCAGGTCGCGTCGGGTCGCCGCTTCGCGCTCGTCATCGATCAGGAATCTTTTATCGCAGGGCGAGAACAGCCGTTCCGGGATGCCATCGAAGGATTGCTGAAACAGTTGACGGCGTCTGATCGAACGATGGTTGCCGCGCTGCCGTTCGGTGGCGTGGTCACAAACTTCACGTCTGATATCGAGCGCGTGCGCTTGGCAGCAGGCCGCGTGACCGGCCAGGCGTCGCGGACCGAGTCCGGATCCGATCTCGCGTGCCGGACGCGACGGTTTCTGGAATCGCTCGAAGGATGGCTGCAGCAGCAGGAGGCTGGCACGTCACCGGTGACGGTCGTGCTCTTCACGGCGGGGCTGGCGGCTCCGCGGCGAGATGCGCCGATGGGCCTGATGCCCGGCATGTGCGAGCTCGAGGTCGATAAGTTCCGGCATGTCGCGGCGGCTGCGGGCGCGGCACGCGCGAACTTCTATGTGATGCAGCCCGCCGAAGTTGGTGTGGGAACGTCGCTGCCGCGTTCGACGATTGGCGGCGTCGGAGATCGCGGGTCCGACAACCCGCTGGAAGGGATCGAGCATCTCACCGGCGTGACGGGAGGCACTCGCCTTCCTCTGGATGCGACCGGTACCGCTTCGCTGATCCGTGTGGCCAGGGAAAGCTCAGCGTACTACGTCGCCGAACTCGAGCCGGTGGCGAACGAAGTGGTCGGCCGCAATCGCCCGCTTGCCGTTCGTGTGAACCGCAAGGGCGTCACCGTTCGGGCCCGCCCGGAGATCAGGTTCGCCGAATCCCTTTCGACACGGAAGATTCGACTGAGTGTTCCGGAGCTGCTTGGGTCGTTCGATGCGTTCCCCGATCTGCGGCTGCGCATCGGCGGGTTCACCGCACGCGACGCGGAAGGCAAGCTGCGTCTCGGCATTCTCGTCGAGGCTGTTGATCAAACCGTGCCCCTTGAGTCCGTGGGCGCGCTTCTCATCGGTCCAGATGGACAAGTCATCGGCCGCTGGTTCGCGAGGAGCGCGGCCGATCGTCCCCTGCTTGGCGCGATTGCCGCGGACGCCGGGCCGTATCGCCTGCGGGTCGCTGCGGTCGATGCGGCTGGTCGCGCCGGCGTCGCCGAAGAGGATGTCGACGTTGAGGTCACTCGCGTCGGGCCA
>Ga0114129_10018202_pt1 | contig 10002 bp, 10 predicted proteins | sample RhiMetdeltSRZDD1_FD_80071 | JGI IMG/M metagenome (GOLD analysis project Ga0114129, IMG submission 80071) | Populus rhizosphere microbial communities from Tennessee, USA - Rhizosphere MetaG P. deltoides SRZDD1 (version 2) (version 2) | ecosystem: Host-associated > Plants > Roots > Rhizosphere >...
AAAGCCTGCCATTGCAATTATCTTAGCATCGACTGTCCGAATGCCGCCATCGCCCCCGGTTCACAGGAGCACGGAGAGGCCGTCATAGGTGAGCTTGGCGGAGATGAGGAACAAGGCGATGGTCACCAACTGGAAGAACTTCTCCTCCGACAGAACCCGGACGAGGCGTACCCCGGCGAAGGTTGCGGCAATACCGATGGGGAACAGCGCAGCCGCCGTCGGCAGGTTCTCGCTGTTGAGCTGACCCAGCGCCCAATAGGGCAGAAGCTTCACTGCGTTGACGATGGCGAACAGGATCGTCGATGTGCCGGCGAAGACGAGTTTCGACAGCCTCTGCGGCATGACATACATCTGATAGGGAGGAGCGCCCGAATGCGAAACGAAGCTCGTGAAGCCCGTGATCGCCCCCCAGAACAGCCCGCGCTGCACATCCGCCGGCTTCGGCGGCAATTCCAGATGCCGCTTGCGCCAGAGGTCGAGACAATAGGCAAGGCCGATGAGTCCAACGAGCAGTGTGACGAAGGACTCCGAAACGATGCTCGCCGTCGCCCAGCCGATGCCGATGCCCACGATGGCGGCCGGCACCAGTATGGCGAGGTTGCGCGCGCTGAATTCGCGCCTGTAGGCCAAGAGGCCGAACATGTCGGTGACCACATAGATGGGCAGGAGCAGGGCCGCCGCCCTGAGCGGCGGCATTGCCAGTGCCAGCACGGGCACGCCCAACATGCCGATCATCGGTACGCCGCCCTTCGACAACCCGATGAAAATGGCGGCAAGGCCGGCACAGATCAGAAAGAGCGTTCCGCTTTCGTCCATTGGTCGTGGGGTTAATGCCGTTATCCCAGCTTTTGTGTTAAGTCACACTGGACTTGATCGAAGTCCGCATCGATCCTACCGTTTGGCCGGATGCTGCACTTGAAGCAAGAGGAGCATGCTCATGCCGAGATCAGTCCCTGCCGCTGCTTTTGCACTCTTCGCAATCCTCATCACCGCGTCAACGGCTTGGGCGGGGAAGTCAACGGATGGAATTGTGATCTACAGTCCGCTCGAGGGCGTGACCGTCGTGACGGTTTCGACCAATCTCGGTGAGGAAAGGGGCGCCGCAGGCGAGGTGCCGGCCGTGAACGTCATCAACCAGGTCAACGTTGTGAACGTGGTCATCCCACGGCGCTTTTTCAGCCTCCGTTGTGGCATCGGCGTGCCTTATCCCTGGCTCAGAAAATACTGTGGGGACCCGCTTTATCCCTTCTGAAGCCCTCTTGTCCGCGACTGCGGACCGGCCTTTCCCAGCGGATCGCCTGCGCCATTGCTTTTGACTGAACCGTCATTCAGTATATGCCCCGGTCGCTCGCAGGGAAAAATGTGCGCCGCAGTTTTTGCTGATCATCCTGGCTCCCGCAAGGCCTCGAGAGAGTTTCGCCGCCACCAGTTGATCGGGGCGACGATCGATGTCCTGGCCAGGAAGGGATATGCCGCATTGACCTTGGCCGACGTTGCCAAAGCTGCGGGTCTTTCCGTCGGAATGGTGATCTTCCACTTCGAGTCCAAGGAAAAATTGTTGGTCGAAACTCTGAAATCCCTGGCCGAGGACTATCGCGCCAATTGGCAGGAGGCCCTCGCGGGGGCGGGACCGACGCCGGCTCACAAGCTTTCCAGCCTGCTCACCGCCGACTTCAACGAAAGAATATGCTCTCCCCGCCTTCTCGCCGCCTGGTGCGCGTTCTGGGCCGAAAGTCAGAGCCGCCCCACCTATCAGGAACATTGCTCCTCCAACGATGAGGAATATTCCGCTCTCACCCTCGCGCTCTGCGAAAGCATCATCAGCGACGGTGCTTATCCCTATGAGCCCCGCCACATCGCGCGCGCTCTCGATGCGCTTCTGGAAGGTCTTTGGCTCGATCTCATGACAATGGAGAAGCCCTATAGCCGTGAGGAGGCTCTGGGCACCGTGCATGCTGCCTTGAGTGCCATCTTCCCGCGCCATTTCACGGGGTCCGGAGTCGTGAAATCATGAGCTTTGCCTTGCCCGCGGAAGCTCTGGCCTGGCGGGACACGATTAGAGCCTTCGTCGATTCCGAGCTTCAGCCTTATGAACTCGAAGCAGAGATGAACGAAGGTCGCATTCCTGCCGATGTCGCCCGGCGCCACGAGCGAAAGGCAATCGAATTGGGGCTCGCCCGCGCCGATGTGCCGAAGTCTCACGGCGGTCTCGAATTGCCGGTTCTGACCCAGGTCGTCATCGCCGAGCAGCTCGGCCGCGTCACCAATGCTCTCGGCTGGTGCTATCCGGAGGCGCAGTCCTGGATGTTCGAGGCATTCACCGCCGAGCAGCTCGACCGCCTTGTCTATCCCATGATGCGGGGATCTCGTCACGTCTGCTATGCCATTACCGAAGCCGAGGCAGGCTCCGATCCTGCTTCTATTCAGACCACGGCCGAACGGCGCGGTAATGACTATTTCGTCAGCGGCGAGAAATGGCATGTCACCAGCGCCAATCTTTCCGACACCATCATCCTACAGGCGAAGATCGCCTCAGGCCCTGGCGCCGGCACCCACAGTCTCTTCTTCACCCCTCATGACGCCCCGGGCATTCGCGTGCTGAGGACTCCGGCTTATTCGCACACTTATAACCATCATCACCCGATCATTCGTTTCGAGAATGTACGCGTGCCAGCCGCCAACCGTATCGGTGCAGAAGGTGATGGCATGAACTTTGCCCATGCCTGGTTTCGCCGCGAAAGGCTGATGATCGCCGCTCGCTGCTGCGGTGCTGCTTCGCGCCTCATCGAGGAGGCGTCCGCCTTCGCCAAGTCGCGCCGCATCGGCGGTGAACCCATTGCGAGTTTCCAGCTGATTCAGGCCATGCTCGCCGATAGTGCCGCCGAGCTTCATGCCGCACGTCTCATGACATACGAAGCCGCCTGCGCTCACGACCGCAGGCAAGACGTGAAGACTCTGCACGCGCGCTGCTCCATCGCCAAGCTCTATGCCTCGGAGATGGCCTGGCGGGTCGCCGATCGGGCGGTGCAGATCTTCGGTGGCCGCGGTTACATGCGCGAGAACCCTGCCGAGCGCTTCCTGCGCGAGGTGAGGGTCGACCGGATTTGGGAGGGAACGAGCGAGATCCAGCGGCTGATCATCGCCAATAGTCTTCTGAAGCGCGGTTTGGCCGCGACCATTGTCAACTGAGGAATCACGGTGAGCCCGCCATGGGCTCGAATAACGGGAGGAGCAAAATGAAACTGACAAGGCGCGATCTTTTCAAGGCTGGAGCTGCGGCTCTCGCCATGCCCTATGTCGCCCGCAACGCCTTCGCGGCCGCGGGCGAGGTCAAGATTTACAACTGGGTGGACTACATCGGCGAAACAACCATCGCCGATTTCGAGAAGGCGACCGGACTCAAGGTGATCTACGACACCTATGATGCCGCCGAAACCGTCGAGGCCAAGGTCATGGCAGGCTCGACCGGCTATGACATCATCGATATCGCCAGCACCAACCTGCCACGTTTCATCCCCTCGGGGGCGTTTCTGAAGCTCGATAAGTCGAAGCTTCCCAACTGGAAGAATCTCGACGAGACCATCCTCAAGGTTCTGAACGATCGCGATCCAGGCAATCAGTACACGGTTCCCTACATGTGGGGCACAACCGGCATCACCGTGAACCTTGACATGGTGAAGGAGGCTCTGGGCGATGGCGCCCCGATCGACAGCATGGATCTCCTGTTTGATCCCAAATACATGGAGAAGCTCGCTGCCTGCGGCGTCAATATTCTGGAATCTCCCGGCGACGTCATTCCCATGGCGCTTGCCTATCTTGGTAGGAACCCCAACTCTGAGGATCCGGCCGATTATGATGCCGTCGTCGAGGCCTTCAAGCCGGTCAGGCCCTATATCAAGACTTTCGATGCTGCGAATTACTTGAACGCCCTGCCCAACAAGGAGCTCTGCGTCTCCATGACCTGGTCGGGTGACTATGCCACCGCTGCGGCCCGGGCCGAGGAGGCCGGCGTCAAACTGAACCTGGCCTACAATGTTCCGAAGTCCGGCAGCCCGGCATGGTTCGATGTTTTCGTCATACCGGCCGATGCTCCGAACGCCGAAGGCGCGCACCTCTTCCTCAACTATATGATGGAGCCTGAGGTCATCGCCAAATGCACCAATTTCACCAATTACGCCCATGCCAACAAGGCGGCCATCGCGTTCACCGACAAATCGGTGCTCGAGGATCCGGCCGTCTTCCCGAGCGAAGAGGTCAAGAAGCTGCTGTTCACGGCCGAGACCTTGTCGCAGAAAGGCGAGCGCGTCCGCACCCGTGCTTGGAACAGGATCAAGACGGGCGCGTGAGGAGCAGGAACATCATGGCGGGCTTGACCCGGCCATCTGCATGACCCACGTCCATTGAGATTGGCGGGTCGAGTTCGCGAATGAGGACCGAAGGAGACCGGGGCATTCCATGGCACACGAGGCGCCGCCGCCTTTCATCAAACTCGAGTCCGTAAGCAAGAGCTTTGCCGGTTTTCCCGCCGTGCGCGATGTGAACCTGGCAATTGCCAAGGGCGAGCTCTTCGCGCTTCTCGGCGGTTCGGGCTGCGGCAAGACCACACTGCTGCGCATGCTGGCCGGCTTCGAAACACCGACCCACGGTCGCATCTTCATCGATGGCCAGGATATGACCGACCTGCCGCCCTACGAGCGCCCGGTGAACATGATGTTCCAGTCATACGCCCTGTTTCCCCACATGACGGTTGAGAAGAATATTGGCTATGGGCTGAAGCACGAGAGAATGACGAGATCCGAGCGCTCTGATCGCGTGCGCGCCATGCTCGAACTTGTGCAGATGAACCCGCTTGCCAAACGCAAGCCGCATCAACTCTCGGGCGGCCAGCGCCAGCGCGTGGCGCTGGCCCGCGCCCTTGCCAGGCAACCCAAGGTTCTGCTGCTCGATGAGCCGCTGGCGGCGCTCGATAAGAAACTGCGCGAGCACACGCAGTTCGAGATCATGAACATTCAGCACAAAACCGGCATCACTTTCATCGTCGTCACTCACGACCAGGAAGAGGCCATGACGTTAGCGACGCGTATCGCCGTGATGGACAAGGGTGCCATCCGCCAGATCGGCACGCCGACCGAAATCTATGAATATCCCAACTCGCGTTTTGTTGCAGGCTTCATCGGCTCGATCAATCGGTTCGATGGCACGGTGGCGGCCTTGGCGAATGGTCATGTGCGGGTCGATTGCGCGGGCATCGAAAGGCCCGTTGAGGTCGCGCGCCAGGGCCTGGATCTCAAGGCTGGAGACGAGGTGGCGGTTGCCGTGAGGCCTGAAAAAATCCTTATCAGCCGCGACCGTCCGGCAGGGGACACCAACCTTCTCAGCGGCAAGGTTCTCGATCTCGGCTACTTCGGCAAGGATTCCCTCTACCGCGTCGAATTGGGGAGCGGTGTCATCGTCACCGTCAATCACGTGAATTCCCGTCGCAGCCCCGAAAGCGAGCGCGTCGCCGACTGGTCCGACCATGTGTGGCTGCACTTCGCACGCGATTCCGCCATTCTCTTGACGGACTGAACATGGCCGATGCTGTCGTACATCCTGGCGGATCGCGGGAAGCTTCCAAGACCGCCGATCTTTCGCTGCGCGTCCGCCGCTGGCTGATCCGCCGGGCGTGGCTCGATTTCCTCATCGGCATTCCGTATTTCTGGCTCGTCCTGTTCTTTCTCATCCCCTTCTTCATTGTTCTCGTTATCAGCGGCGGCACGGCCGTCGTCGGTATCCCGCCAATCGCCTGGGACAAGGCATTTCCCTATCTCACCCTGGAAAACTATCGTTTCCTCGCCTCGGACGATCTTTATTGGAAGGGCTACCTCAATTCGATTCGCATCGCTGCGATATCGACTGTCCTTTGCCTTCTCATCGGCTATCCCATGGCGCTCGCCATGGCCCGCACGTCCGGCGTATGGCGCCACATCATCCTTCTTATGGTCATTCTGCCGTTCTGGACGTCGTTTCTTCTGCGCATTTATGCCTGGATGGGAATGCTCGGCAACAATGGCGTCATTAACAACGCATTGCTGCTCCTCGGCGTTATCTCCGAGCCGATCCGGATGATGAACACGGAGTTCGCCGTCTTCGTGGGCATCGTCTATTCCTATTTGCCTTTCATGATCCTGCCGCTCTTCGCCAATCTGGAGAAACTCGACTTCACCTTGAACGAGGCTGCCATGGATCTGGGCTCGCGTCCTTGGCAGGTGTTCCTGGATATCACCCTGCCGTTGTCTCTGCCGGGCATTGTCGCCGGCGCCATGCTCGTCTTCATTCCGGCAACCGGCGAATATGTCATCCCGACGCTTTTGGGCGCCGCCGACAATCCGATGATTGGCCGTGTGCTGGCCGACGAGTTTTTCCTGAACCGCGACTGGCCCGTGGCAGCCGCAGTGGCCGTCGCCTTGCTCCTCCTCCTCGTCGTGCCCATCATGATCTACAGCCATCTTGAGCAGCGCTATGAAGGGAGGGTGTGAAGGCCATGCGCAAGCGCTCGCTCTTCCTCTCGGTCTGGCTCGTACTCGGCCTTGCCTTTCTTTACGTGCCTCTGATGTCGCTGATCGTTTACTCCTTCAACAAATCGCGTCTCGCCACGCTCTGGGGCGGTTTCTCGACCGAGTGGTATTTTAAGCTCTTCGAAAACACCCAGATCATGGATGCTGCACTTCTCTCCATCCGCATTGCCGCCTTGAGCGCTACCGCAGCCACGATACTGGGAACGATGGCCGGGTTCGCCCTGGCGCGTGTTGTGCGTTTTCCCGGACGCACCATGTTCTCCGGTCTGATCTCCGCTCCCCTGGTGATGCCGGAAGTGATAACCGGCCTCTCTCTGCTCTTCCTGTTCATCATGATGGAGCAGGCAATCGGTTGGCCGAAGGGCCGCGGTGCCACCACCGTCACCCTGGCTCACATCACCTTTTCCATGGCCTATGTCGCCGTGATCGTGAGGGCGCGCCTGTCCTCGATGGATCGTTCGCTCGAAGAGGCGGCCATGGATTTGGGCTCGAGACCCTTGCGGGTTCTTTTCGACATCACCCTGCCCCTGATCTCTCCCGCCATGGTGTCGGGATGGCTCCTCTCCTTTACCCTTTCCCTCGATGATGTGGTTATCACGGCCTTCACGACTGGCCCCGGCGCCACCACCCTGCCGCTCGTCGTCTGGTCCAAGGTCAAGCTCGGCGTGACCCCGGACGTAAACGCCCTTGCCACCATCATCATCGCCGTTGTCTCGACCTGTGTCCTCGTGGCCGGCTTCATCATGTATCGCTCTGAAAAGCGCCGCGAACGCGACATACAGTCAGCCATTGCCGCCAACGGATGAGGAATTTTGGAACGGGCACTTCTCAACCGCGATTGTTTGTCTATAAGGGCAATTGACCGGCGTCGCTGGCCGGCGGCATTTGGAGGATCGTATGGCAGTTCGCGTCGCTATCAACGGATTTGGCCGCATTGGCCGCAACATATTGAGAGCCATTGTCGAATCCGATCGCAAGGACATCGATGTCGTGGCCATCAACGATCTGGGTCCGGTCGAGTCGAACGCCCACCTCTTGCGCTATGACACAATCCACGGCCGTTTTCCGCATCCGGTGACCGTCGAAGGCGACTCGATCATCGTCGACAGTCGGCGCATCAAGGTCACCGCAATCAAGGACCCTGCCACTCTTCCCTGGAGAGAGTTGCGCGTCGACATTGCCCTTGAGTGCACTGGCCTCTTCACCGCCAAGGAGAAGGCTTCCGCCCATCTCACCGCCGGCGCCAAGCGCGTTCTCGTCTCAGCCCCGGGCGAGAATGCCGATCTCACCGTCGTCTACGGCGTCAACCACGACAAGCTTGGCCGCGAGCACATCGTCGTCTCCAACGCGTCCTGCACCACCAATTGCCTGGCTCCGGTGGCCAAGGTGATCAACGACGCCATTGGCATTGACAAGGGTTTCATGACCACGGTGCACTCCTACACCGGAGATCAGCCCACCCTCGACACGCTGCACAAGGATCTCTACCGCGCCCGAGCCGCCGCACTGAACATGATCCCGACCTCGACCGGTGCCGCCAAGGCCGTCGGCCTTGTTCTGCCCGAGCTCAAAGGCCGGCTCGACGGCGTCGCCATTCGGGTGCCCACTCCCAATGTCTCCGTCATCGACTTCAAGGTTGTCACCAAAAGACCCACCAATGTCGATGAGATCAACGGCGCCATCGAGCGGGCTGCGCATCAGGAGCTGAAGGGTATCCTCGATTACACGCGCGATCCCAACGTCTCCTCCGATTTCAATCACGATCCCCATTCGTCCAATTTCGCCATGGACCAGACCAAGGTCATGGACGGCAATCTTGTCCGCGTTCTCGCTTGGTATGACAATGAATGGGGCTTCTCGAACCGCATGTGCGATACTGCCGTCGCCATGGGAAAGCAGCTCTAGAGAATAGGCATGGCCGGCTCCCTGATCATCGCGCCTTCGATTCTCTCGGCCGATCTTGCAAGGCTTGGCGAGGAGGTGCGCTCGGCAGATGAAGAGGGAGCCGACTGGATTCACATCGACATCATGGATGGTCATTTCGTCCCCAATCTCACCTGGGGGCCGCCTGTCGTCGCCGCCATCCGCGCTTCATCCGCCAAGACCTTCGATGTCCACCTCATGATCGCGCCCGCCGATCCCTATCTTGAGGCATTCGCTGCGGCAGGTGCGGACGTGATCACCGTCCATGTGGAAGCAGGCCCCCATATCGATCGCTCCTTGCAGGCGATCAAGACCCTGGGCAAGAAGGCCGGTGTCGCCCTCAATCCCGGTACCCATGAGAGTGCCATCGCCCATGTTTTGGATCGCGTCGATCTGATCTTGGTCATGACGGTCAATCCGGGCTTCGGCGGCCAATCCTTCATTCCTCAATCGCTGAGCAAGATTTCGCGCATTCGTCAGATGATCGGCAACCGCCCCATTCATCTCGAGGTCGACGGGGGCATCACGGCAGCGACCGCAGGAGCCGCGGTCAAGGCCGGAGCCGATGTCCTTGTCGCGGGCTCCGCCGTCTTCGCTGGCGGCAAGTCAGCCGATTATGGCCGCAACATTCGAGCTCTCAGACAGGCAGCCATTCCAGCCGTCGTCGCCTGAAGCCTGGAATAAGAATTAGTCTAGGCCCTGACCGCAGGCTGCCGCCGATCGCGAGAATGGAAAGTGGTGCCATCATCCGGGGGATGGAGCTAGCTGGTCTGCACCGCTTTGCGTGCTGAGGAGTTGCCTTGGGTGCTGGCCCGCTTGACCAGGAGATTGGTCAGCCAGTCGGGGTCCATCTCCGGAACGGACGACAGGAGAAGTTCGGTATAGGCGGGATGGGGCGGACTGAGCACTTCGCTCTTGGCACCTTGCTGCACGACGCGTCCCTGGTGCATGACCACGATCTCGTCCGCAATGGCCCTGACGGTGGCGATGTCGTGCGTGATGAATACATAAGTGACACCGAGCTCCTTCTGCAGGCGCAGCAGAAGCTTGAGGATTTCCTCCTGCACGAGCTGGTCGAGTGCCGATGTCACCTCATCGCAGATGATGAGATCCGGCTCCGCCGCCAGCGCGCGCGCAATGCAAATCCGCTGCTTTTGTCCACCCGAGAGCTCGTTCGGCAACCGGTCGACGTAGCGCTCATCCATTTCAATGAGCCGTAGCAGCTCACCCACTTTCGCATCCCGCTTGCGGCCCGTGAAGCCGTGATAGAATTCAAGCGGCCGGCCGATGACGTCGCGCACGCACTGCCGCGGATTGAGCGCCGTATCCGGGCTCTGATAGATCATCTGAATGCGCCTGAGGAGCTCCTTGTCACGCGTGGCGAGCGCCGGCGGCAACAGCTTGCCGTTGAAGTGAATTTGCCCCTTGAGCGGCGGCAGCAGCCCGGTGATGGCCCGCGCCAGAGTCGATTTGCCGGAGCCTGATTCACCCACCACGGCTACGGTCCGCCCGCGCGGTACGT
>Ga0114129_10018210_pt1 | contig 10000 bp, 11 predicted proteins | sample RhiMetdeltSRZDD1_FD_80071 | JGI IMG/M metagenome (GOLD analysis project Ga0114129, IMG submission 80071) | Populus rhizosphere microbial communities from Tennessee, USA - Rhizosphere MetaG P. deltoides SRZDD1 (version 2) (version 2) | ecosystem: Host-associated > Plants > Roots > Rhizosphere >...
ACCGCGGGTCGTCGCCGTAGATGTTTCTGCCGCCGGCGATATCGACCAGCTCCGAAAGAAAGCTTCCACCTCCTATCGCAATGACCGGCGAGTCCCACGCTTTCCAGAAGATCGTCGGACGCGTTGCTCCCTGCGTCGCGTTACGCACGCGCGAGAGCGTGCGATCAACGGAGTCGACTACGGTTTCGGCCGTTGCAGTATCGCCAAGCAACCGACCAAAAATCCTGACCGCGCGCCTGAAATCGTCGATGTGGTCGGAGCGCAGTGTCAGCGTTGCAACACCGGCCGCGCGGAGGCGGGCGGCGGCATCCCGGTTTGCATTGCTCGCGTACAGCACGACGAGGTCCGGCCGGACACCGAGCACCGATTCGACGTTAGGCTGCATCCCGTTGCCGAGGTCCGGGACGGCCATCGCAGCAGTGGGATACCGGTCATAACGCGAGCGACCGACGAGGCGAGCCCCCGCACCGAGCGCAAAGAACAGCTCGGTCGTCGCGGGATTCAGCGAGACTATCCGTTTCGGCGAAAGGCGAAGCGCAAGCGTGTCGCCGAAGTCATCGCGAATGACTTCTGAGGTTGCGGTCGGCCGTGCCGAAATGTTCCCCTTCGACGTGTCGGCGGTCGACGAGGCGTCGGAGCGCCGATCGCCGCACGCGACGAGCGACACGGCAAACGCCGCGAGGGCGACGACACCGAACAGCGACGAGCGATGATGCACGAAGGGCATCCTCCCAAGGGAAGATGCCCGGGCCGATGTGCCGCTTGCGATTCAAGCGACCCAATCGCCACCAGCCCCTCCCCCGAGGGCGTGTGTACGTGGCGCGGACGATGAGTCGTCTCCTGGCTCCGGGCCGCGTCGCTCGCCTTCCCGACCGAAGTCAGTGGCTTGCTGAGCGCGCGTGACTGCCCGTTACAGTGGCGGGGCCGCACCGGCTTATGCACCGGTTTCCGGGTCTCCCGTCCGCTTCGAGTTGTGCCGCGAATCTAGACCGTCACTTCCTCGTTCGCAAGCGCTTGCGTGAGTCGCGCCTTGAGCGCATCACGCCGCCGTCGGTATTCGTCGCGCTCCGCATCGCTCGGCGAACTCACACGCTCGAACGCATCGTCGAGCTCCGCAATGTCGCGCGCGAGGTGCGCAGGATCGTCGGGCGCGGCGCGCGCAACGACACGCATGGGGCGTCGTCTCGTTAGGGCGAACGCGAGCGCGATCAGCATGATCGCCGCCGCCACAACCACCGGAGCGAGCAGAAAGCGGCTACCCCGAGGTCCGGTCGGCGCACCGACGTTGATCGTGATCGTGGCCCCCTGACGAACATCCTGTCCCAGAAACCGGCGGAAGCTTCGCCCTTCGAGCGACACCTGAGGTTGCTCGGCCAGGTTGCCGCCCGTCGCCGTCGCACCGGCGTCTTCGACCAAAACCTCGAATACCCCTACCGGCTCGCCGACCGGCACGGCGAGCGGAAAATCGGACGCCGGCACCGAGTACGAGAACGCAAGCTGTCGAATGCCGGGCGAGATGGAGGCGAACACGAGCACGCGCCCGTCGCGGAATTGCACCGCACTGCCGCTCAAATCGCTCTGGCCGACCTGAAAACCGCTCGCGTTAGGCGCCAGTGCCGCGCTCCACGTCGCGTGACCGCGCGCGCCTGCCACCGCAGTCACGGTGGTGTCGTTCGACAGCTCGAACACCTCCACGAGCGTGCGCTGGCCATCGACCGCGCTGGCCGAGACCACCAGGTGTCGACCGCGGACGTGGATCGGCACTGGGGCCGACGTCGTGTCGAACACGGTGATCTCTGCGGCGTCGCCGGCCGCATCAGCGGGCGGCAGTGGCGCGGTGAAGTAGGCGACGCCACCGTACGAGCTCGACGCGAAGTACACCGCATCGCCGCCGACCGGCTTGTAGCGAATCGAGTAGCGACCGTTCGCGTCCGAGCGCACGGAATCCACCGGTCCGCTACTGTCCGTCGCGACCCGGTGCAGCGTCACCCACGCCTGAGCGACGGTGACCATTCCCGAGCGTCCTGGTCGCACCACTCGACCGTTGACGGTGCGAAGGGCGAGAGACTGCGGCGCTTGTGCTGCTGGCCCGCCAGCCGCGGCCGAATCCTGCGCGTTACCCGCGCGAGCCCAAACCGCGACGATGACCGCCATCGCGGCGAGGAGCCTCACAGATTGAACTTGCCGAAGTCTTCCGGACGCAGATTCTCGAGATACTGCTTCAACTGCTCGGCATTCAATTCTTCTGCGCTTTTCGCCGGCTCGAAATCCGGTTCCTCCGACTCTTCACCGTCCTCGCCATCCACCGAGGTCAGCAGGTTCTCCTGCGCGAAGATCGGAGCGGACAGCCGAAGCGCAACGGCAATGCTGTCCGATGGGCGGGCGTCGATCTGGATGAGCACATCGCCCCGCATGATGTGAAGCTCGGCGAAATACGTGCTCTTCTGGACCTTCGTGATCTGGACGCGACGGAGCTGCCCGCCAAGTCCCACGATGAGATTCTTGCAGAGGTCGTGAGTCATCGGTCGCTCGCGCTTGATGCTGTTGATGTGCATCGCGATCGACTCCGCCTCAGGCTGACCGATCCAGATAGGCAGCAGCCGTGATCCGCCCTTCTCCTGGAGGATCACGACGTATGAATTCGTCGAGCTGTCGAGCCCGAGTCGGGCCACCGTGACTTCCACCATCAAACGATCCTGCAGAGGGTGATCAGGCCTTCTCTGAGGCGAAAAATGCGCGGGCGTTCGCGGGGGTGGAAGTCGGACCTTGCGCTACTTCACGGCCTTCTTCAGCGCGGCCGCGCGATCCGTGCGCTCCCACGTGAACAGCGTCATCGAGCCACGGCCATTTTTGATCGTCTCCGGCGTGCGGCCGAAGTGACCATACGCTGACGTGGCCGAGTAGATCGGCTTACGAAGATCGAGCGCGGTGGTGATGCCGCGCGGGGTGAGATCGAACGTGTCGCGTACGGCCTGCATGATCGCGGCTTCGGGAATCTCGCTCGTGCCGAACGTATCGACCATCACCGACACCGGTTCGGCAACGCCGATCGCGTAGGCCAACTGCACCTCGCAGCGACGCGCAAGCCCAGCGGCGACGATGTTCTTCGCGACCCAACGCGCAGCGTAGCACGCCGAACGATCGACCTTGGACGGATCCTTGCCGCTGAACGCGCCGCCGCCGTGACGGCCCATGCCGCCGTACGTGTCGACGATGATCTTGCGTCCGGTCAGTCCGGCGTCGCCCTGCGGACCGCCCACGACGAAGCGGCCGGTCGGATTGATGTGGAACTTCACCTTCTTCCCGAGCAGCTCGCCGGGAATCGACGCTTCGATCACGCTGTCGATGATCGATTTGCGAATCTTCGCGTTCGAGACTTTTTCGTCGTGCTGCGTGGAGACGACAACGGTGTCGACCGAGACGGGATGCCCGTCCTCGTACACGACGGTCACCTGTGCCTTGCCGTCGGGACGAAGCCATTTCATTCCGGCGCGCCGACACTCGGCCAGCCTGCGAGTGAGGCGATGGGCAAGCAGGATAGGCATCGGCATGAGCTCTTTCGTCTCATCCGTCGCGTATCCGAACATCATGCCCTGGTCACCGGCGCCTCCCGTATCGACTCCCTGCGCAATGTCGGGCGACTGCTTGTCGATCGTGCTGATCACAGCGCAGGTCTTGTTGTCGAAGCCGAACGTCGCATCAGTGTAGCCGATGCGCTCCACCGTGTTGCGCACGAGCTTCGGGATGTCGACGTAGGTCTTCGTCGTGATCTCACCCGCGACGCAAACGAGACCGGTGGTCACGAGCGTCTCGCACGCGACGCGCGCCGCGGGGTCGTCTGAGATGATAGCGTCGAGCACCGCGTCCGAGATCGCGTCGGCGATCTTGTCCGGGTGACCTTCGGTGACGGATTCCGAAGTGAACAGGTGACGATCGTACACGCGGCTTCTCTTCTGGTGTAAATGTGAAAATCGCGCCGGTATCGGCTCCGGCGCGCAGCACTGAACGATACCCGGCCCGCTAGCTGACGAGCAACCCGTCGCCAAGGAACGAAGCGTCGCCGAAGGCCGCACGCAAGCGGCCCGTTAGCTGACGTTCCGCACCCGCCGCGTTGTCTGCCGAGATCGCGGCCGCCGCCGCCTCGGCCGCCAGCTCGACGCTGATGCCACGAACGATGTGCTTGACCAACGGCACGGACCGTGGCGCGACGCTGAGTTGACGAACGCCCAAACCGATGAGCGCGAAAGCCATCACCGGTTGAGACGCCATTTCGCCGCATACCGCAACTTCCAGCCCAGCCGCTCGACCGACATCGACCGTGCGTTTTATCAGGCGCAGGACCGCCGGATGCAGCGGCGTGAAGCGAGCGGCGAGGTTCACGTTCCCTCGATCCACGGCCAGCGTGTATTGGACGAGATCATTCGTGCCGATGCTGAAGAACGCGACCTCCTTGGCGAGGATGTCGGCACTCATCGCTGCAGCCGGTGTCTCCACCATCACGCCAAGCGGCAAGTCGCGACGGAACGGGACATCGCGAGCCTCGAGCTCGGCCGCGGCTTCGTCGAGCAACTGATGCGCCTGCCGCACCTCATCCACGGTCACGACGAGCGGCAGCATGATCCGGGCGTCGCCATGCAAGCCGGCGCGGAGCAACGCACGAAGCTGCACCTTGAATAGCTCGGACTCGTCCAGGCACATCCGGATCGCACGCCAGCCAAGGAACGGATTCGCCTCGTGAGGGAAGCCGCCAGCCGGCAGCTTGTCGCCTCCGATGTCGAACGTGCGGATCACGACCGGCTTACCACCGAACGCCTCGACCACCTTGCGATACGCGCGGTACTGCTCCTCCTCGTCAGGCATGGCCGTGCGACCGACGACGAGGAATTCCGTGCGCATGAGGCCAACGCCCTCGGCACCGCTGGTGGCGGCGAGCACCGACTCCTCGGGAAGATCGACATTCGCGCGCAGGGTGATGCGCACGCCATCGGTCGTCACCGGGTCGGCGGTGATCAACAACCGGAGCTCGGCCTCGTCGCGCTCTTCGCGCTCGGCCCGATGCTGGAAGACCGCCACCTCGGCATCCGTCGGATTGACGACGAGCGTGCCGGTCGAGCCGTCGAGCACAGCGTGCTCGCCGCCCGTTAGGCGCGTAATCGCGTCCCGAAGCCCCACCACCGCCGGCAGCCCAAGCGAGCGCGCGAGAATCGCAACATGCGACGTGCGCGTGCCAGCGTCCGTCGCGATCGCCGCAATCGTATCGCGGTCGAGCTGCACCGTCAGGCTCGGCGTCAAGTCGTGCGTGACGAGGATCGCCTTCGAGCCCTTGGGCACGTCTACGGGATCGTGGTCGGGCAGCCCGAGGAGCAGCGACAAGAGACGAATGTGCACGTCCGTGAGGTCGCCGACGCGCTCGCGCATCATCGGCGACGCATGATGCGCGAATCGTGCACGCCACTCGTGCAGCACGACGTCGAACGCCTTCTCCGCCGCGAGATTCTGCTTGATGTAGGACTCGACCTGATTCGCCAGGTCGTGATCCTCGAGGATGCCGATCTGGACGTCGAAGATCGCGGCCTCTTCTGGTCCAGCATGACTCGCGGCGCGATCGCGAACGCCCGCGAGTCGCTCCTTTGCGCGATCGATCGCGGAACGAAAGCGCTCGATCTCACCCGGAATCACATCATCGGCGATGATGCGAGTCGCGACATCGGGCACCTCCCAGCGCAGGAGGTGCACGGGTCCAACGACGATGCCGGGAGAGGCCGGAATACCCTGGAGCGCTCGATCCACAGTGTCAGGATTCGCCGAACTTACTCTCGATGAGCTTCGCGATCGCCGCCACGGCATCCTGTTCATCGGTGCCAGTGGCACGCAGCAACAGTTCTGAACCATACTCGGCTGCGAGCATCATGACACCCATGATGCTCTTGCCGTTCACCTCGAGATCATCGCGCACGATGGTGATGTCGCTCCGGAATTTGGCCGCCGCCTTCACGATTTCGGCAGCGGGCCGGGCGTGGAGCCCGTTCCTGTTGATCACTTGCACGGAACGTTCAACCATCAGCGAGCCACCGAGTAGAGGACGAACAGCGCAAGCAGGCCAATGCCGATCTTCCAGCCCTCGGCACGACCGTGTAGGCGAGCGAGAACAATTCCGCCGAGTGCGACCGCGCCGAGTACGATCCCGAACAGGGCGCGTCCAGGACCGATGACCCGGTCCAGTGCCAACGGCAGGGCAACTCCTCCAATCAGTGCTGCGGCTTGTGCGATGTGAGACGGCCCGCGCCGCAACACGGGGCCGCCCAGTGCCGACGCTACTCGCATCCCATGTTCGAGCCCTGCGCTGAGGCCCCACGCCCGGAGTGCCAGGTGGCCCGCGTTGTAGAGCCCGAGAAACACGAGGATCACGCCGCCAGTGCCCACGCCGAACCCGAATGCGGCGAGCGCCGCGATGGAGCACGCCGGTAACCAGGCAGCCCACACGAGACGGTCACCGACGCTGCCGAGCGGTCCGCACAACGCCGTTCGAAAGCGCTCGATTCGCGCCGGCGGCTCGCCATCGAGCTCCGCGCGCGCGAGCGCGCCGACGGCCACGGCCGCCATGTAGGGGTGGGCGTTGAAGTACTGACTCTGTCGAGCCAGGGCGGCGCGGTACGCTTCTCCTCCCTGACCACCGGGCAACAACCGCAGGGCCGGTTCGACCGAGAACCCGACGCCGTTGCCGAGCAGCGTTTCATAGTTCCAGGAGCCTTGAATCGCGAGAAGCCTAACGAACATTGCGAGCCGCGTCCGAGCGGGGATGGCGACACGGGCGTTCATCGAAGCGCGAGCAGTGCGAGACCGACAGCGATGCCAGCCAACAGAAGCCAGCGAGCTCCGGGTGCCGCGTGCACGACCTTCCACACCGCCGCTCCAGCCACGCTCGCGGCAACGCCGACGACGACCGCGCGCGACACGCGTGGATCGGAGCCCCACGTGCCAAGCACGTAGTTCTGCACCGGCCGGAACGCAACCAGGGTGATGCCGGAGAGCGCGGCCCCTCGCGCGAGATCAGCCGTGAGGCCAAAGACCTGAAGCCCTTCGACGACGCGCTTCGATCCGCTCGCGACCGCTTCGTGCCGCGCGCGGGCAAGACGGGCGTTGAACTTTCGGAGCTGCACCATCGACCAGCCCCCGATCCATCCGCACACCAATGCCGCCAGCACGGCGACCGCGAGCGCACCCGGACTCGTGTCTCCGTGGATCGCGAACAGGCTGCCGCCCACCACGGAGGCTGATCCCCACTCGGGGTATCGCGACGCACCAAACGGCAGAGTTTCGAGCGCGAACATCTCCAACGTCGCGCCGACCAGGAGACCGCGCGCGGGATCGCCGAGCAGCGTCGCCGCGGCGGTGGCGGCGATGATCGGCCGAGAGATCATCGCCTGAGGAAAGCTCACGGAGTCGAGGCCGAGCACGGCGGCGAGCATCATGAGCGGCAACAGCTGGGCAAAATCGCTCACCGGTTTCCCTCACCCGACAGCACCTCGTTCAGCGCGAGTGGCCGCGCGGCCGGGACGTCCTGCGCGCTCACGTCCACGCCTCGTGATGCGAGGGCGCGCAGCGCTTTCTCTTCCTCGGGCGCCAGAAACACGTACCGCAATCGTTGCGTGCGTCCAGCGCGGTGATGAATGCCGCCGAGATTCACGCGCGAGATGGCGCCCGTGAGGTCGATCAATCTCGCCATCGTGTCGATATCGCCCGTGAGCAACGCGCCGCGTCGCGCGTCGCGCTGATACACGGCGAGCTTTTGCGCGGCGTCTTCCACGGTGTCGAAGTGCACGTCCATCTCGGGTGGTACGCCCATTCGATACAGTTCCTGCTCCCATTCGCTGCTCGCGACCTCGTCATCCACGAGCACGATGAACGTGAGATCGAGTGGCTGCCCCCATCCGACGACGACCTGGCCATGAATGAGCCGATCGTCGATCCGAAAGAGCTCAATGGCCACTCGGCGCTCCTCCTGCCACGACGAGCGCCGCACGCCCCTTTTCGGCCGCGTGCTGGGCAGCCTCGGACGCTGGCACGTCGGTGTGGAACACAAAATCGAGCAGGGTCGCGAGATTGGTTCCGGTGACCAATACGACGCCCGGCCGTTCGCGCTGAAGCCGGCGCGCCGCCATGGTGCAACTGCCAGCCGGGAGATCGGTGAAGATCACCTCGATCGCCCGCGCATCCACTTCATTGCGCATCGCGCGCTCGACATCGGCCGCACTCATGTCGCGATTCGACAATGTCACGAACGCATCGCCGCGGCCCGTGATCTGGGCGACGGCGGACACTATCCCGACCGCAAAATCCCCGTGGCCGGCGACGAGCGCGCGTACCGCGACGTCGGCCTCACTCATCGTCTTCGACCAGATACTGCCTAACGTCCGCTGCCTCGCGCATCCGCCCGATGAGGCGTTCGTTGAACGCCTCGGCCGGATTGACACCGCTATAGCGTAGAAGATGGTTCATCGCGATGACTTCAGCGATGACGGTGATGTTCTTTCCCGGATTGAGAAACACCTTGATCTTCGGCAGCTCGACGCCAAGGATGGTCGTCGTTTCCGTATCGAGCCCGGTGCGATCGACGACGGCATCCTGATCCCACTCCTCGAGGTGCACCACGACCTCCATGCGCTTCTGCTGCCGCACGGCACGGATGCCGAAGATCGCAGGGATGTCAATGAGTCCGACGCCGCGAATCTCCATGAAGTGTCGTTGCAGCTCGTGGCCTCGGCCGATCAGCACATCGTTGCCGCGCCGTGTCATGATCACGAGGTCGTCGGCGACGAGTCGATGCCCGCGCTCCACGAGATCGAGCACGCACTCCGATTTTCCGATTCCGCTCTTCCCCGTGAAAAACAGGCCGACGCCGAAGACGTCGGCCAGCGACCCGTGCAACGTCGTCGTCGGCGCAAACAGATCATCGAGAATCGGTTTGATGCGCCGATAAAACTCGCCTGTCTTGAGCGGCGTCCGAAAGATCGGCACGCCCCGAGCGCTCGCGATCCGTTCGAATCCCTCCGGCAGGTCCTGCCCTTTCGTGACGAACACGCAGGGCAGGTCGAACTCGAAGAATGTCTGCAGGACGTGCTCACGCGCCTCCCTGGCGAGTGAACCGAGATACGCGATCTCCGTTTCACCGAAGGCCTGGAGGCGGTTCGCCGGGAACCGATCCGTGTAGCCCGCGAGTACGAGCCCAGGGCTGGAGACGTCAGCCCTCGTGACGAGCCGATCGAGCCCGCCGGTGCCGATCTGTTCCAATGGAAGGCCGCGCTTGAGGCGCGCGACGAGGGCGCCGACGGTGAGCGGTCGATTCACGCGCGAGCGAGTTTCCTACTGCGTGTTTTTGGGGTTCGCTTGACCTGACGCGTCTGTGCTTCGAGACGATCGATCGCGTAGCTCAGGGCTGGACCGAAGAAGCGCGCGCTTCCCTCCGCCACCATGGCTCGTCGCCTCGGCGCGTGAAGGACGATCTCGACGCGTCGTGTTGGGCCGTCTTCCTCGAAACGGACGACGGCGTGTACTGCGCGGGCGAGCCGCGCGCCGAGCTTCATGACCGCGACGCGGGCGCGCTCGCGGATCCGCTCGGATACCTGCGCATGGTGCGACTGGAACAGTATCTCCACCGAACTCCTCCTACTCACGACACGGCGGCCAGATGGGACTCGGTCTCGAATGCAGCCCGCTCCCATGTGAATGATTCGGCGAAGGCGCGCGCATTGGCTCCCATGGTTCGCACCAACGCCGGCGAATCAGCGATGCGTCGGAGAGCCGCGGCGAAAGCGCCGGTGTCTCCATGTGGCACAAGGAAGCCCGTTTCCCCGTCGCGCACCGATTCCCTGATCCCTGGCGAGTTCGAGGCGACGACCAGCGTTCCGCAGGCTGCCGCCTCGAGGTTCGTGATTCCCCACCCCTCCTTCGGCGATGCGAACGCGAGGGCCCACGATCGCCGAAGCAGCGAGACCTTGTC
>Ga0114129_10018211_pt1 | contig 10000 bp, 5 predicted proteins | sample RhiMetdeltSRZDD1_FD_80071 | JGI IMG/M metagenome (GOLD analysis project Ga0114129, IMG submission 80071) | Populus rhizosphere microbial communities from Tennessee, USA - Rhizosphere MetaG P. deltoides SRZDD1 (version 2) (version 2) | ecosystem: Host-associated > Plants > Roots > Rhizosphere >...
AGCGTCGAGATGGTGGCCAGGTACACGACAGCCGGCGAGTTGCGCATGACGTTGATGTTAGCTGCTTGTGATGACGATCGTGGGTCGAGAACGGCCGGTCGATCTGTTTTTACACCCGTGTTACCCGGTGGGGATCGCAATCCGCTCCCTGGGGCGACAGACCGATCTGTTACTCTAACCGGCATTCGACAGTGACCCGTACGCCGGTCCATCAGTGAAGCAGCCGTAGCGCATCGCGGCGCGTGCGCCTATGCACCGGAGCACACGCTGCAGTCGTACCGCCTCGCGCTCGACCAGCATGCCGATTTCCTGGAACAGGATCTGGCGATAACCCCGATCAGTTCCCGAGGCGAAAGACGTAGGGGTGACGATCGGGCGTCAGGAGTGACTGGTGTGACATTCCGACTAGCTGGCTGGCTCGTGGTAACGATCGGCTTCTGTTCTATCGCAAGCAACGCATCCGCGGAGACTCGAATCCGCATCATGCCGGCCGACGGGGCGGTGCTGGCGGTGGGACAGCTGTTCGATATCCGCGTGGAGGCTACGTCCGACGGGTCCGAGCCGCCCGCGCGGCTGCAGGTGTCGATCAACGGCCGCGACGTCACCTCGCGGAACGTGCTGGCCGCCGGCCCGGGTGTTGAACGCGGAGCGGGCGGCACGGGAACGCCGCCAACCGTGACGTCGACTGGCGATCGCGCCGGAAATGCCGCGCCGAACACCACCAACTTCCTTCTTCGCCGTTTCAGCGTGAATAACGCTGGCCCGGTGGCCATCGAGGCGCGCACCGCGGACGGCGCCAGCGCGCAGGCCCGGCTGACGATCGAGCGATGGGGAGGTTCGGCGGCGTCGAGGCGGGCGCGCAACGTCATTCTCCTGCTCGGCGATGGAATGAGCGTGGCGCACCGGACCGCGGCGCGGATCGTGTCCAAGGGGCTGAAGAATGGTAAGGCTGCGGGACATCTCGCAATGGATACCCTCGACGTCACCGGCCTCGTCATGACGTCGTCTCTGAACGCGGTGATCACCGATTCGTCGCCTGGCATGTCGTCGTACGTCACGGGCCAGAAGGCGGCGAACAATCAGGAAGGCGTCTACCCGGACAACACGGCGGATGCATTCGACAATCCCCGGGTCGAATACATCGGCGAGTTGTTGCGCCGCACGCGCGGGCCGGGATTCAACGTCGGCATCGTCACGACCGCCGACGTGACCGACTCGACGCCGGCGGCAAACGCCGCGCACACATCCGATCGCTTCGCCGGCGCCGGCATTGCCGCGCAATTCTTCGACGAACGTGCGTCGAATGGGATCAGCGTGTTGATGGGTGGCGGCGCGCGGCACTTCATGCCAAAGGGTGGCGGCGGCGAGCGGGGCGATGGTCGCAAGCTGGCCGAGGAGTTCACGGCAGCCGGATACCAGCGTGTCTCCAGCGCGGCGGAGGTAAAGGCGCTGGTCGACGGAAAGCCGGCGCCGCCGAAAGTGCTCGGACTCTTTCATCCATCCCACCTGCCTGTGGCGTTCGACAAGGTGGGAGCAGGGAAGTACAGCGCCGAGCTGGCCCTGTCGCGGAACGAGGCGTATCGCGACACGCCGATGCTCGACGATCTGGCGAAGCTGGCGATCGGATCGCTCTCCGCGCATTCACCGCGCGGGTTCTACTTGATGATCGAAGGCGCGTCGATCGACAAGCGGGCGCATGCCTCGGATGGCGAACGAACGATCTGGGACGTCATCGAGTTCGATCGGGCCGTAGCGGTCGCGCTCGAGTTTGCGAAAGGGACGAACAGCGATGCCGATGCGACCAACGACACGCTGGTGATCGTGACTGCCGATCACGAAACCGGCGGCCTGGCTCTCGTCGGGGTCGGGAACGAACGCTACGATCCGGCGCGCCTCGGACACGCTGTCCGGGACTACGCCGCCGTCTTCCGCTTCGAAGCGGCGCAGCAACTGAATCTGTTTACGAACTACTCGAGCGACGCGAGTGGATACCCAACCGATCCAGATCCGTCTCGTAAGCTACTGTTGGGCTGGGCTGCGGCTCCCGACCACTACGAGAACTGGCTGTCCAACCGAGTACAGCTCGAATCATCTTCCGCGAGCGCTGGTCCACCGAGAACCAGCGTGGCGAATCCGGCTCGTGACGGCGATCTGCCGACGAGCGACAACGCCACGGTTGCGGGGAAGCGCGTGCCTGGTTTCCTCGTCCCAGGCGTCATCGAGAATGGTGCGGCCGGCTGTCCCGAGGATGTCCAGTGTCCGGCCGATACCGGCTCGGTTGCGCAGACAATTTCCGGGCACACGGCGACCGATGTGCCTCTTTCGGCCACCGGACCGGGAGCCTGGCAGTTCACCGGCGTGTTCGAGAATACCGATGTGTTTCTGAAGATGTTGCGTGCGGTTTCAGGCACGTACCGCGCGCCTGGCAGCCGGTAAGCGGACAGCGCCAATCGCTCCATCCGTTCGTGGTTCCGGATGCGGAACGGCCTGCCGCGCGGCGGGAAATCGCCTGGCTCGCGCTGCTTCAGAGTCACGCGCAATGATGAAGGTCTGATCCGCGGAAGGACGAGCATGAAACTTAACATCGTTTACGACCGCTTAACGCGTACTTAACCACTCGCCCGCATCATTCGGTCAGGATCCTCGTCATGAGATTCCTGGCCTTGGCAGCTGTCCTCCCAACGCTCATCATTCCTGCGGCGCCTACCGCTCAAGGGCCTCAGCGCAGTGACGTCTCCACGACCCTGCCGGCAGAACCGGTTGAAGTGCCGATGCGGATGGTCAACCGGCGTCCGATCGTAGACGTCCACATCAACGGCGGTGGGCCTTACAGCTTCCTGATCGACACCGGTGGCTCTGGGCTGGCGCGTGCCGACAAGTCGCTTGTCGAGAAACTGAAGCTCGAAGTGGTCGGCGAGGCGCGCGGAGCGGCCGGTACCGGCGGGCAGGTGGTGTCGATGCCCATCGTCCGCTATTCGACGCTGGAGATTGGCGGAGCGGTCTTCAAGAACGTCGATGCGCCATCGCGCGACTACAACGAAGGACGTGACACGCGGATCGACGGTGTGCTGGGGATCGGATTGTTCAGCACCTGCCTCGTGACGCTCGACTTCGTCCGAAGCGTCTTGCGAATCGAGCGCGGTACGCTTCCAGAGCCGGACGGCCAGGAAGTCTTCCCGTTCACCAACCCCCGAGGGATCGCGGAGCTGCCGATTCGCGTCGCCGGCGCCGAGATCGTTGCCCATGTCGACAGCGGCGCGATGGCGGACATCACTTTACCCTTGTCGTTTGCCGAAAAGTTGCCGCTGACCTCGGCACCTGTCGTGGTGGGCAAGGCAGTCACGGTCTCAGGCCCGATGGAGATCAGCGAAGCGGCGTTGAAGGGCAACGTGGAAATCGGACGTCATCAGATTGTCGATCCGACGCTGCAATTCACGCCGGCCATGCGCCAGGCAAATCTTGGCATCGGTGTGCTCAGCGAGTTCGCGCTGACCATCGATCAGCAGAATCGAAGAATGCGCTTCACTCGCAGCGGCAACGAGCCCCTGCGCCTGAAGCCACGCCGGCGCTGACGCGACTCGTGTCACCGCTTGCTGGCGGCTATGACATCTCGAATTGCCTGCACCACGACGTCTGGCGTTTCCAGGTGCATGTTGTGTCCGGCGTTCACGATACGCTGCGTGCCTGCTGACGAGAGTTCCGCGAGGCCCCGCTGCGCGTCGAGGCGCGCTCGCTCCAATTCTTCCTCGGGCTTGTCGAGGTTCTTACCGTAGCCACCGTCGGCACGGGTCAGAACGACCAGTGGAATTGAACCCAGGCTGCCTTTCTGCGGCGATCGGACCCATCGCGCGAAATACTCCGCAGACCACTCGCGCTGACTGTCCTCGACCTCCTGGAGCAGTGGCTGCGCGGCCGCCCAGCCGTGAAGCTGCTGCTCGCCTGGAGGCAACCGGTCGTAAGGCGCGCCGGGCGGCGCGGGCGCTACCGACGGCGCATTCCGGACCGCGTTCGGTCCTTTCCCCTCGCCGGGCGCCGGAATCTCTCGTCCCTTCGCGTCGTCACCAACCCGCCCGGCGTGCGGGCCCATCCTGATGTACTGATGTTCGCCAACGATATCGACGAAGACCAGGCCGGCAACATCAGCCGGGTGGGTCAGCGCATGCTGCCTGACGATGCCGCCGCCGAACGAGTGGCCGACGAGCACGAACGGCCCGCGTTCACCGCTTGCCGTCAGCGCCTTGCGTAACTCGAAGTTCAACTGATCGAACGTCCGCGGCAGTGGACCAGGCTCGCTCCAGGCGTAGCCACCGCGATCGTACGTGCAGATTCGAGCGAACGAGGCGACCTGCCGCTGAACGAGGGTCCAATCGAACGAGAAATCGCCGAGTCCGGTTTCCACGACGACGGTCGGGCGGCCCTGTCCTGAACAGTTCAGGTGAAGCTTGTGACCGCCGGCATCGACCAGCCGGCCAGGAGGGCCGGGGACGGAGACGATCAGCGCAACGACTAATGAGGGACACCATGACGGCATGGTTCATTTGACGGCGCTTCCGGGGAAAAGTACCTAAATAGGAGGCAACGTGCAACGTGCTACGTGAAACGGGCAACGTGCAACGTGAAACGTGCAAAGTGAAATGGGAGAAATGGAGACGGGTAGATGACTGGCAAGAAAGCGGGAGGGGAGTCACGTGTTGCGGTCGTGACCGGTGCGAATCGCGGGATCGGGCTGGAGGTGAGCCGGCAGCTTGCTCGGCTCGAGCTTCGGGTGGTGATGACGGGTCGTGACCTCGTCCAGCTCGAGAAGGCTGCTCGCTCTCTCGACAGCGAGCGCGTGGTGGCTGTCCCGATGGACGTCACCGACCGCGCCACCATCGATCGCGCGCATCGCAAGATCTCAGAACAGCTCGGTCACGTTGACATCCTCGTCAACAACGCGGCAATCCTGCTGCACGAATCCAGCGGCGTGCTGGCGATCCCCATCGACGAGTATCGCCGTACGTTCGAGACCAATGTCTTCGGTGTCATTCAGGTCTGCGAGGCACTGGTTCCGCCCATGGCCAAGCGCGGCTACGGCCGCGTGGTCAACGTGTCGTCCGGCGCCGGTCAACTCTCCCACATGTCGACATACGCGCCGGCATACTCGATGTCGAAGACGGCACTCAACGCGTTGACCCGGATCCTCGCGGAGACTTACCGTCGCCAAGGTGTTCTGGTGAACTCCGTCGACCCCGGGTGGGTGCGAACGGACATGGGCGGTTCGAACGCGCCCCGCTCGGTCGAGGAGGGCGCCGCCACGATCGTCTGGCTCGCCACGCTTCCCGACAGCGGCCCGACCGGCGGGTTCTTCCATGATCGGCGCCGCGTGGAGTGGTGAGGGGGCGCAGGTCACGGAGGGGACGGAGGACACGGAACGAGCTTTAAAAACGGAGACACGGAGACACGGAGAGGCTCGTGCTTGAGGTGGCGTGAGAAAACCGGCCGCGCCGCAGGCGCGGGAAGAGACGCGAGCGATCCGAAATCAGAGTGCCACTCGATCGCCAGGCGCTCTGATTTCCGATCGCTCGCGCCTCTTCCAGCCGGGCTCCGCCCGGCTGCCGGTTTCGTCAGCGACTCGTCCAACCTAATGTCTCCGTGCCTCCGAGTCTCTGAGTTGAAGCTCGTTCCGTGTCCTCCGTCCCCTCCGTGACCAAACTCAGAACACGAACCGGAACCCAATCTGCCCGACTCGCTGCTCGGGCTCCTGGAAGTCGCCCGCGTAGGTCGTCGGCTGCAGGAAGTTCGGGTTTGCCGAGGCGGCGCCGTCGGCTCCGATGAGCTGCAAAGGATCGCGGAACTGCGTCGCCGGACCGAAGCCGGACGGGTTCTTCGCGTTGAACAGATTGAAGATCTCCGCCACCCCTTCGAGCCGCGTGCCTCCTGGAAGCGCGAAGCCCTTCGAGACGCGCAGGTTGACCTGGGACAGGCTCGCCCCGCGGCCGCAGTTGATCCTCGTGCACTCCCCGATGTCCTTCGGCGCGTTCCCGATGCCATCGAAGGCGAATGCCCGTGCCGGAATGTCCTGGTTGACGCCGTCTTCATTCAGGTCGAGCCCGTCCACGATGTTGACCGGCAGACCCGAACGGTAGCGCCAGATCGGCGAGACCTGGAAACCGGCCGGCAGGCTGAAGATCGCGCTGACGGTGGCCCGATGGCGCGAGTCCGACCGGCGCGCGGGCCCCATCTGCACGTCATTGAACGGATCGGCGGCGTTCTGGATATTGATCAGATCCAGTTCATCGCCGCTGTTGCCGGTGGTGCTCAGCGATCGCGAGATGGAGTACCACGCCGACACCTGCACGCCCCGGTTCATGCGCCGGCGGAGGCCGAGGTTCAACCCATCGTGACGGCTCTTGCCGGCGCTGATGGCAATCGCGATGTCGGCCGGACTCGGGTTGATGCCCAGCAGTGCCAATGGCCTGTCGGGTGCGCCCGGGTGACGGGCGTTCAGCCGCGGGCGCCAGCCGATGTCGCGCCCCTCGACGTGCATGTAGTCGACGTCCACCACCGTGGACGGGTCGAGCTGATGCGACCAGCCGACGGAGATCTGGTCCGTGTACGGCTGCTTCAGCCGCGGCGACGCCACGTGCCGGTTGACCGGCAGCGCGCCGCCGGCTTCGTTCTGCGCCTGGATGTTGGCGATCGGATCGTTGACGTTGAAGAACGTGCCGTTCGGATTGCGGATGCCGTTGGCGTTGTTGACCTCGAACACCGTTCCGGCGCCGAGCCCCGTGGCGTTCACGGCCGCGAACAGGATGTTCGCGTTGGTGTAGCCGAAGTCGAAGTACCGTCCGTAGCCCGCGCGCAGCACGTCACGTCCGTCGCCGCGCACGTCGAACGCCAGACCGGCACGCGGCTGGAAGTTGTCGTAATCTTCCTTCGGTTCCAGCCCGAAGTCTTCGAACCCCGGCAGCCCCTGCAGTTGTCCGGCGCGTCCGGCCGCCTCGAGCATCGCGTAGTTCGGATTCAGCGACTGATCGATGGCGAAGCCGGTGTTCAGGTCGTAGCGCAATCCAAGATTGAGCGTCAGCCTGTCGGTCAGGCGCCAGTCGTCCTGGATGTAAGCCGCGAACTGCTTCGTCGGGATGTTCGCCTCGGCCGCGCCGCCCTGCAACGAGACCTGCGACATCGGGCCGTTGACGTTGTTGTCGAGGTGCTGGTACGCGTAGCCGCCGGTCCCCACGTTGAAGGTGATGAACAGCGTCGGCTCGTTGATGAAGTTCACGCCCGTCTTGAAGTCGTGGCCGAGCCCGCCCATTCCAGCCGTGTGCCAGGAGAAGTCGTTGCGGAACTGCCATTTCTTCTGCTGGGTCTGCTGCGGCGTGTTCGGGTTCTGGCCGATGGTGACACCGTTCGGGAAGATCTGGTACGGATCCAGGCTGTTGGCCGTGATCGCATTGGAGAAGTCGGCGTACTGGAAGATGAACTCGTTCAGCCGCGATCCGCCCAGTACCCAGTTGTGATTCAGGTTGATCGAGTTGAAGGTGTTCTTGCTCTCGCCCCAGTTATTCACCGGCGCCGTCGGTCCGGCACCGTACGGTTGCGAGTTGGTATTGCGCCCGTAGCGCACCGAGAGGTAGTGCTCGGCACTCAAGTTCATGGTCGTTTTCGCCGTGAGCAGGTTCTCGCGCACCGGCGTCGTGAAGATGCCGTTCTCGGACGGGAACAGCCCGAACGTGTCGACCGCCTGCTTCGTGTCGAGCTGCGTCCGCTCGGCGGCTGCGAAGAAGTGCGCGCGATTGAGCGCGATCGGTCCGCCGAACGATCCACCGTACTGATAGCGGCGGTAATCCTGCTTGTCGAGCTCGTTGATCTTCTCGGTCTCCGTCTTCGCGTTCATCGCGCTATCCCGGAAGAACGTGAAGCCGCTTCCCTGGAACTGATTGGTTCCGCTCTTCGTGACGATGTTCATCACTCCGCCGTTGCTGCGTCCGTACTCCGCCTTGTAGCGGGCGGTCTGGAAATTGAATTCCTGGATCGCTTCGAGCGGGAAGAGCTGGAGGAGTCCGCCGACGGTGTCGTCGTTGTTGTCGCCGCCGTCGATCTGGTAGTTGACGTTGCGGCCGTTCCCGCCGGCAATCTGCGGCGAGAACTGCGTGCTCTTCGTCGGATCCGAATGGAAGCCAAGCCCGACACCCGGAATCGTCAACGCAAGATTGGCGAACTGCCGGCCGTTGAGCGGAAGGCTCTCGATGTTCTTCACGTCGACCACGCCGCCGACAGACGACGAGTTCGTTTCGACGAGCGGTGACTCACCGGTGACCGTCACGCTTTCGGCGACCTGCGCGACCTTCAAATCGAAATTGAGCTCCACGGTCTGTCCGACGTTCACCACGACTGCTTTCTGCTCCATCGTCGAGAACCCCTGGAGCTCGATCGTGAGGTCGTAGGTGCCGATCGGCAGCGCCGAGAGGCGATAGATCCCTTCCGCATCCGTGACGACGGCGCGCGTGTACCCGGTCTGGGGGTTCTTTGCGGTCACCGTAACGCCAGGCATTGCCGCGCCCTGCGGATCGAGCGCGCGTCCACTGATGTTGCCTGTGGTCTGTTGCGCGAACAGCTGCAGGCTGCTGCCGAGCAGCAGCGCGAGCGTCAGCCACAAGCGGCCTGTGATTTTGACCATGGGTGATGGCCCTCCTTGTTGTTGAAGAAATGGCGGATGGACGGCCGCACGAGAGCAATCACGGATCCAATTCGCCGCTGGCCTGCTGGTTGTTGGGCTCCGACTGTTCGCGGGGACGAAGGGGATTGCCGGGTAGACGAAACGTGTCGCTCGGGGATGAGCGCCTTTCATCACGAGCGATCCGACACACTGTTCACAATGTCCGATTCTGGCGATCCAACTTTCGGTTTGCGTTTCGACGCTTGTGATTCAAGCGGTTGGAGAAACGGTAGAATCCTGCGCATGATTCATTTCGTCGTCGTTCTGGTGACGATCCTCGCGCTTGGCGTACAACAAGCGGCCACGAGGCGCACCTTCTACACCGTCATCAATCTCGAAACCACCTCCGAGGACTCTGCGAACGTCAGCATGGCCGACCTCGATGGTGACGGCGATCTCGATCTCGTTCTCGCCAAGGGCCGGCACACGCCGATCCTCGATCGCGTGCTACTCAATGACGGCAAGGGCGGTTTCGTCGCCTCGGATCTTGGACCCGTCGCAGATCGCACCTACACCGCAGCGCTCGCGGACATCGACGGCGACGGAGATCTCGACGTGCTCACCAGCAACGATACGCCCGACAAGAAGCTCGTTTACGTGAACGACGGGAAGGGGACGTTCAGCATTGCGGGCACGTGGGGCGCGCCCAAGTGGTCCACGCGCAATGCCGCGGTAGCGGATCTGAATGGCGACGGCCGAGTGGACGTCATCGCGGCGAATCGTCCCGGCCCGAGCTACGTCTGTCTCAACGAGGGGAAAGGTCGCTTCGCGGCTGACTGCATTGCCATCCCTGCGGAATCGGCGACGAGCATCGTGCCGGCGGACTTCGACAAGGATGGCTTCATCGACCTTGCCGTGCCGAGCCGCGATGGCGGGCAGAGCCGGATCTATTTCAATGACGGCAAGGCAGGCTTCGGGAGAACAGCGGCATTCGGTCCTGCTGATGCCGTCGCGCGGGTCGGGGCCGCGGCCGACTTCGATGGCAACGGCACGATCGATCTGGCGGTTGGCGATGAAAAGGCGGCATCGCTGGTCGTCTACATGAACGACGGCAAGGGGCGCCTGACTCCAGGATTCAGAACCGTCGATCCCAAGAAGACGCCGTATGCGATGGCGGCGGGCGACCTGAACAACGATGGCCGGCCCGACATCGTCTTCGGGTACACGAGGGGTCCGCATTCCATCTTCTTCAATAATAACGGCACAGGCCAGCGCTTCACACAGGTGGCCTTCGGCGATGCCAAGGGCTCGGCCTATGGCTTCGCGCTCGGCGACATCAATCGCGACAGGTTCCTGGATATC
>Ga0114129_10018212_pt1 | contig 10000 bp, 10 predicted proteins | sample RhiMetdeltSRZDD1_FD_80071 | JGI IMG/M metagenome (GOLD analysis project Ga0114129, IMG submission 80071) | Populus rhizosphere microbial communities from Tennessee, USA - Rhizosphere MetaG P. deltoides SRZDD1 (version 2) (version 2) | ecosystem: Host-associated > Plants > Roots > Rhizosphere >...
TGCGTGGGTACTCCTTACTCGGGTCGGGCGGGAACGCCGCAGAACTGCTCGTAGTCGATCAGCTCCGTGATCGTCGGCTCCTTGCCGCACACGGGGCAGTCGGCGTCCCAGCGGATCTTCACTTCCTGGAAGCTCATGTCGAGGGCGTCGTAGAGGAGCAGCCGTCCCTCGAGGGTCTCTCCCTCGCCGGTGAGCAGCTTGATCGCCTCGGTGGCCTGGATCGAGCCGATCACGCCGGGCAGGACGCCGAACACGCCGCCCTCCGCGCACGACGGCACCGTGCCGGGCGGCGGCGGGGACGGAAACAGGCACCGATAGCAGGGCGTCTCCTGGCCGGGCATGAAGACCGTGGCCTGTCCCTCGAACTGATAGATCGAGCCGTAAACGAGCGGCTTCCGCAGGAACTGCGTGGCGTCATTGACCAGGTAGCGGACGGGGAAGTTGTCCGTCCCGTCGACGATCACGTCGTAGGGCTCCATCACGTCGAAGACGTTCGTCGAGAAGAGCAGCTGATCGTGTCCCACGACCTCGATCGTGGGATTGATCGCACGCAGGTGCTCGAGCGCGGAGTCGACCTTGGAGCGGCCGACGTCGGCGTTCGTGTGGAGGATCTGACGCTGCAGGTTGGAGACGTCGACGGCGTCGAAGTCCACGATGCCGATCTTCCCCACACCGGCCGCCGCCAGGTACATCGAGATCGGCGACCCGAGTCCTCCGGCGCCGATGATCAGCACGCTCGAATCGAGCAGCTTGCGCTGCCCCGCTCCCCCGACGTTGGGCAGGATGATGTGGCGCGCGTAGCGCTGGACCTCATCCTCGGTGAACTTCCGGTCGCTCACGTGACGGTCAGCTCCTCTTCGGTGACCTCGCCGTCGCGGATGAAGAAGGACCGGAGGACCGGCTGCTCGCGATCGGCCACCGAGAGCAGGAGGTACCGGGAGTCGGGGTAGAAGGCCAAGCGCCGATCCGTCTCCGAGGGATAGGCCTCGGAGTGGGTGTGCGAGTGATAGATCGCCCACAGATCCCACCCGCGCTCGTCCAGCTCGTCGAAGACCGTCAGTTGCTCTTTGCCGTCGAGGCGGTACGTGGCGGGGCTCGCGTCGGCGTTGGTCATCGCGTAGACCTTGACGGGCAGGCCGGCCTCGGCCGCGATCAGGCCGCAGGCCTCGTTGGGGAACTCGCGGAGCGCCTGCTCCACGATCTCCTTGTAGAAGACGCCGTCCAGTTCAGCCATGTCCTCTTCGGGTCGCCGGCGGGTCCGCGGGAGGCGAGCCCTCTTGCACCTGCAAATCCTACCAACGAGGTCGGATATTCCCGCCGCTCAGGGCCTCGAGGCGGACTCACCGCGCCGCCTTCTCCCGCGAGGCTGGCACCCGGGCGAATCGGATGGTGCGCCGATCGACGTCGGCGTCCTCGAGCCTGGCCTTCACCTTCACGCCCAGCTCGTGGACGTCGTCGCACGGACCGATCACGGCCGGCTCAGCGAGTGCGACCTCCCCTCGGTTCTTCTTCCAGAGGTCGATGACGACGGCGTCGAACGTGCGGCCGACGAACGGTTGGAGGACGGCCGCCTCGACGGCGTCGATCGCCGTCCGCTCCAGCCGGTTCGAGCGTTCCGCCCCGATCGCCATCTCCGCCGGCAGCTCCGGCAGGGCGTCGCGTACCCAACCGGGGACATCGTCGCCCGCGGCGATCGCCAGGCAGACCTCGTTCGCGTACCGATCCACCAGCCGTCGCAAGGGGGCGGTCGCGTGCGCGTAGGGAGCCGCGATCGCCGCGTGCCGGGCGATGGGCGGGGGCGCCCCGTCGAAGGCCGCGTAGGACGCGCCCTGGAAGAGGACCGCTGCCTCGCGGAGGAAAACCGCCTCGGCCGTGGAACGACCGATGTCGAGCGCGTGGAGCAGCTCCTGGTACGCCAATTCGTCCGGCCAGTCGACCCCGAGGGCGACGGCCACGCGCCGCAGGCGCGCGAGCGCGACCGGATCGGGCGGCGGCATCGTCCGGACCACGCCGATCCCGGCCGAGAGCATCAGGTCGGCCGCCGCGCGCCCGGTCAGGAGCGAGAGCTGGGCGTTCCACGCTTCGACCGGCAGGGGCAGCCGGTACGCGAGCTCGTAGCCGTCCCCGCCGGGCACGACCTCCTGCTGCGGCACGTTGAGGCTCGACCCGCCCCGGCGCCACTCCGCGCCACGCAAGGCGGTCCCGATCTCCGGGAGGAGGGTCAGCATGTCGTCGGCGCGGCCGTCCTGGACGGACGCCTGAACATCGGCGTAGGTCAGCTTCGCCCGGCTCCGGACCGTCGCGCGGCCCACCTCGACGTCCTGCGTGACGCCGACGTCGTCGACCTCGATCGACCAGACGACCGCCGGTCGCTCCCCGTCCGGGAGCAGGGACGCCGCGCCCTCCGAGAGGACGGCTGGGTACAACGGCGTGCGCATGTCGGGGCTGTACTCCGTCTCGATCCGTCGATGCGACTCCCGGTCGACGGCCCCACCGGGCGAGACGAACGCGGCGACGTCCGCGATCGCATACCGGAGGCGGTAGCCGCGGCCGGTGTGCTCGAGGTGGAACGCCTGATCGAGGTCCATCGACCCGGGTGGATCCAGCGTGACGAAGGGGATGTCCGTGAGATCCCGCTCCGGCAGCCGAGGTGCTCGTGCCGACGCCTCGGCCTCCGCGAGCACCTCCGGCGCGAACGCATCGGGGATCCCGATCTCGGACCGGATCGCGGCGAACACGCCGCGCAGCCGGTCCGCCGGAACCGAGAGATGGATCGGTCGCCTCGGCACCCATCGAGGATACGGACGGCAGCGCTAGGCGAGGAGGTTCGCCGTCGTCGCCCAGAGCTCGCGGTCGTCGTCGCGGAATGCCTGCACGGCCGCCGTCGTCGTGGGGCCGAGCGCCAGGTTCGTGCCCGGAAGGGTGCGACGGATCTCTTCGAGCTCGCGGCGCGTGAACTCGCAGGTCGAGGTGTTGGGCTCCACGTGGTACAGGGCGGCACCGTTCAGTCCGAGGATCTTGGCCTTCAGCTCTTTCGTGAGCTTCGGATAGCCGTAGCGCTCACGGAACTCCGGCGAGATCTGGAACGTCCTCATCGCCTGGATCAGCGGCTGCGGTGACCCGTAGAACAGGCAGTCGGTGCCCCACAGGACGTTGTCCTCGCCGACGTGCTTCAGGAGCTTGCCGAGGAAGTGCGCGGCCTGGTCGGGGTAGCGCAGCAGGTACCACCAGGACGAACCGATCTCCGCGAAGACGTTCTCGTTCGGGCCGATCCCCTCGCGCTCCATCGACGCGATCAGCCGATTCGTGCCGAGGTGCGCGGTCGCCGGTGTGTACGGGCCCTCGGTCACGCCGGCCTCGAATCCGGAGTGGTACGCGACGAAGTTCACGTCGGGATGGCGCCTCGCGACCGGGCCGATGTCGTCGGGCGACGCGTTCGGCGAGCCGAGGGAGAGTCCTTTATGGGTGCAGATCGTCGGGATGCCGAGGTCCACCGCCTTGCGGATGAACCGCTCGCCGAGGTCGCCACCGTCGCGGTCGTCGAGCCACCAGACGTTCCCGTCCCCCTCGAACGCGCCGGGGAAGTGCGTGAACGTCTTCCACGCGGCGACCGGGTAGCGGCTCGCCGTGTGCTCCATCGCGTCGAGGGCAGCCCGCTGCGTGCCGACGTTGGGGAGGGCTTGCGCGTGGAGCAGGATCCGCTCGTCCCGGCAGAGTCCCTCGACCGTCTTGCGGGTCAGATCCATGATCTCGGGCGACAGCGGGCTGCCCTCGGGGAAGATCGGGAGCGACGAGAGCACGAGCATGTTGGTGTCCGAGCGCAGGAACATCAGCTCGAGGAAGTGCTCGATCGAGTAGCAGACACGAGGGTCGTCCTCACCGCACCCCTTCTGCGGGAAGCTCTGCCAGAAGGTCTGGCCGTTCAGGACGGGGTTCAGGTGGTACTCCAGCAAGTGCCCCTGGATGTCGAACACGAACTCCTCGCCGCCGAGCGCCTCGTAGGCGCTCGGCGGCTCCACGGACGCGCTCGGCGGGATCTCGTAGGAGCCGCCCGGTTCGCTCGTCGCCGACGATGGGTCGGCGCGGTGCGCCTCACGCGTGCACGCGTTGAGGGCGAGGAAGGTGGTGGCCGCGCCACAGGCCGAGAGGAGGAACTCCCGGCGGCTCATCCCGAGCCGGCGGGCGTTCCGATCGGCGTCGTCGCGAGCGCGGCGGATCGTCTCGCGGAGGACCGGCGGGAGGACCGGCTCCGGATCGAACTCGGCGTTGGACGCCGGCCCGAACTCGATCGGGAGCCCCGGATCTTCCTCCTTGGGATGCTTCGGCCGATCGGCCGATGCGCGCTGGTGCCCGTCCACGTCGCCTCCTCCCGCAAGATAACGGGCCGAGCCCGGGCCGGGTTCCTCGGCTAGCCCGCGAGCGCGCCGGAGACGGTGATGTGGCCGGGCTCTCCGGCTACGACGGCGCCGATCCGTGCGAACGGCACGTCGTGGTCGCGCAGCCCCGCCTCCATCGATGGCTTGTGCTTCGCCGCGATCAGCAAGCCGCCGGAGGTCTGGGCATCGGCGAGGATCAGCCGCTCGGGCTCGGGGAGATCGCCGAAGTCCGTGTGCGCACGGACGTAGGCGAGGTTGCGCTTGGTGCCGCCCGGGACCACGTCGCGCCGAGCGAGGTCGAGGACGCGGGGATCCATCAGCGGGATCGCCCCGGCGTCGAGGTCGGCCGCCGCACCGGATGCCTCGAGCATCCGGTGCAGGTGGCCGAGCAGCCCGAACCCGGTGACGTCGGTGGCCGCCTCGGCGTCCGCGTCGCGCATCGCCGCGGCGCCCGCCCGGTTGGTCGTCGTCATCAGGCCCACGGCGGCCGCGACGAGGTCGGCGTCCGCCTGGCCTCGCTTGACGGCCGTCGAGACGATCCCGAGCCCCAGTGGCTTCGTGAGGTAGAGCGCGGCGCCCACCGGCGCCGTCGAGTTGCGCACCACCTCGGCCGGATCGACCAGACCGAGCACCACCATGCCGTACTTCGGCTCGGGATCGGTGATCGAGTGGCCGCCTGCGACCGTGACGCCCTCCTCCGTCGCGACGTCGACCCCACCCTGAAGCACCCGCGCGAGCATCTCGAGCGGGAGATCGTCGACCGGCCAGTTCACGATGTTGAGGGCGAGGAGCGGTCGTCCACCCATCGCGTACACGTCGGACAGCGCGTTCGTCGCGGCGATCCTCCCCCAGTCGTAGGGGTCGTCGACGATCGGGGTGAAGAAGTCCAGCGTCGCGATGAGTCCTTCGCCCGACGGCAACCGGTACACGGCGGCGTCGTCGCCGGTGTCGGCGGCGACGAGCACCTCCGCCCCCGCGTCGGGGAGGGTCACGCCACGGAGGAGCGTCTGCAGATCGTCGGGGCCGAGCTTGCATCCGCAGCCGGCGCCGTGGCTGAAGCTCGTGAGTCGTCGCTCCGACGGGACCGTCTCAGTCGCCATCGGGTGCCCGCATACCGGGCTCGGTCCCCATCGCGTGGAAGCCGCCGTCGACGTGGAGCAGCTCGCCGGTGATGCCGGCTGCCAGGTCCGACAGGAGGAAGGCGACCGCACCGGCGACCGGACGGGGGTCGCTCGTGTCCCAGCCGAGCGGCGCGCGGTCGGCCCAGCTCCCGGCGATCTGGTCGAACCCCGGGATCCCTTTGCCCGCCATGGTCTTCATCGGACCGGCCGAGACCGTGTTGACCCGGATCTTCTTCGGGCCGAGATCCCTCGCGAGGTAGCGCGTGATCGATTCGAGTCCGGCCTTCGCGACGCCCATCCAGTCGTAGATCGGCCACGCGACCCTCGCGTCGAAGTCGAGGGAGACGATCGACCCCCCGTGGGACTCCATCAAGGGGAGCATGCCGGTCGCCAGCGAGGTGAGCGAGAACGCGCTGGTCTTGAATGCGGTCGCGACGCTCTCCCAGGGGGTGTGGAGGAAGTTGCCGCCGAGCGCGTCCTGGGGAGCGAAGGCGATCGCATGCAGGAACCCATCGAGCCGGCCCCATCGTCGCTCGAGCTCCTCGCGCACCGTCGCGATCTGCTCGGGCTCGTTCACGTCCATCTCGAGGACGTCGGGAGGATCGGGGAGCCGCTTCGCCACCTTCTCGGTGAGGCTCACCGTCCGCCCGAAGTTCGTGAGGACGATCTCGGCGCCCTGTTCCTGGACGACCTGCGCCGCCGAGAACGCGATCGATTGCGGCGTGAGGACCCCGGTGATCAGGAGCTTCTTGCCCTCGAGCAGCATCGGCCCAACCTTACCCGGCGGGGCCCGCGATCTCCCAGGTGACGTGCCCGTCGTCGTCGAGCTGCGTGACGACGATCCGGATCCCGACGTCTTCCCCGGCCGCGCGGGCCGTGCATTCGAACGTCGCTCGCCTGCGCACCTCGATGCCCTCCGGACACCTGGTCACGATCCCGGAGACACCCAGGCGTTCGGACAGCTCACGCCCGAGCCGTCGTTCGAGCTGGTCCGTGTTCAGCGTCCGGGGTGCGCAGCTCCCGACGAGGATCGACAGGAGCAGGAGGAAGGCACGCGTCGGGTGAGGGGGGATTCCCGATGACACCGCGCGGGAGCGTAGCATCGGACGCCATGGACCTCGGACTCACGGGCAAGGTCGCACTCGTCACCGCCGCCTCCAAGGGTCTCGGTCGAGCATCGGCGCGGGCGCTCGTGGACGAAGGCGCATCGGTGGCGATCAACGGGCGGGATCCGGAACGGCTGCGAGCGACGGCGGCGGAACTGGGAGCCGAGGTGCTGGCGCTCCCGGCCGACGTGACCGAGCCCGACGCGCCGCAGCGATTGGTCGATGCGACCGTGGAACGGTTCGGTGCGTTGCACATCGTGGTGGGGAACGCGGGCGGGCCTCCGAAGGCACGGGCGCTGGAGGTGGACGACGCCACGCTCCTGGAGGCGATCGACGCGAACCTCCTCACGTCGATCCGCCTCGTTCGAGCGGCCCTTCCCCACCTGCGGGCGGCCGGCTGGGGCCGGATCTGCCTGATCGCGTCGAGCTCGGTGAAGCAACCGATCCCCGACCTGACCACGTCGAACACGGCCCGCGCGGGACTGTGGGGATGGGCGAAGACCGCCGCGCAAGACCTGATCGGCGAGGGCATCACGCTGAACCTGGCCTGCCCCGGGCTCCACGCCACGGATCGAGTGACGGAGCTCGGCTACGCCGGCCGGCTCGGCGACCCCGAGGACTTCGGGCGCGTGGTTGCGTTCCTTTGCTCGCAACAGGCCGGTTTCCTCTCCGGCGTGGCGCTCCAGGTGGACGGCGCCGGTACGCTTGGCCTCCTGTGACTCCGGACGAGAGGCCGAGACGAGACGATGGACGACTCCGCGAACGACACTGACCGAGCGCAGGCGCTCGCCGACCGATTCTGGGAGGAGCTGCTCGAACGAGAGCCGGTCTTCGCCACAGCGATCGGCGACGAGCGCTACGACGACCGGCTCTCCGACATCGGCGAGGAGGGCCGCGCGCTCGCCGAGACCCGGAACCGTGCCGCCCTGGACGAGCTCGCATCGATCGACCGTGCGGGCCTCGATCTCACGATGCGCACCACGATGGACGTGCTCGAGGCGATCGCGATCCAGACCCTCGCCGCGATCGAGCTCCGGTCCGACCGGCTCTACGTGGCCAACCACTTCGTCGGACCCGGCGTGCTGCTCGGCGACATCGCCTCGATCCAGCGGACCGACACCCCGGAGCACCTCGAACGATACGAGCAGCGGCTCCGCGCCTTCCCCGAGTACCTCAACGAAGCCGCCGAGATCGCGAGAGAAGGCATCGCGACGGGCGTGGTTTCCCCGCGGACGGTCGTCGAACGTGCCCTCGCGCAGATCGAGCGCGTGATCGCGCTCCCGGCGGAGGAGGCGCCCCCCCTCGCCGCGGTCGCGGAGGACGATGCCACGGCGCGCGAGCGGGTCGCGGGCGTCTGGACGGACGTCGTGGCACCGGCGTTCGCCGGCTTCCTCGATGTGCTGCGCGACTACCTCGGGCACGCCGCGGAGAGCAACGCCGTGACCGATGTCCCCGGCGGCGAGGCCATCTACGCGGCGGAGGTCCGTTCGTGGACGACGCTGCCGCTCGATCCCAAGGAGGTGCACGACCTCGGCAACGAGCGGTGGGAAACGATCCAGGCGGAACGCTTCGACGTCGCCGCGCGGCTCGGCTACGACGACCCGGCGGCCGCGCTGGCCGAACGGAGGGCGTCCGGGAACGACACCCCGGCATCTGCGGAAGCGCTGGTCGAGCTCGTCGAAGATCAGGTGCAGCGGAGCTGGGACATCGCACCGAAGTGGTTCGGCCGGCTCCCCAACGCCAACTGTCGCGTCCGCGAGATCGAGGCCTATCGGGCGGCGGACATGGCGCTCGCGTTCTACATGCCGCCGACGGCGGACGGCGAACGGCCGGGGACGTACTACATCAACACCCACGACCTGGCGGGCATGGCGCTTCACCAGATCCCGGCGGTCACGTATCACGAGGCCAACCCCGGGCACCATTTCCAGATCGCGCTCGAGATGGAGTTCGAGGATCGACCGGCGCTCCGGCGTTTCGGCGGCCTCCTCGCCGGTTCATCGTTCGCGGAAGGCTGGGGCCTGTACAGCGAACGCCTCGCGGACGACATGGGCCTCTACACGGATGACTGGGAACGATTGGGGATGCTGGCGGCCCAGGCGCATCGGGCCGCCCGCTTGATCACGGACACCGGCCTCCATGCCTTCGGCTGGACGCGCGAGGACGCGATCGCGAAGCTCGAGGCGGGCGGGTCGCCACACGGGGAGTCGGTCACCGAGGTCGACCGGTACATCGCGTTGCCGGCGCAGGCGCTCGCCTACATGGTCGGGATGGTCGAGATCGAAGACGCGAGACGCCGCACCGAGGAGAAAGAGGGATCGAGCTTCGACCTCCGGGCGTTCCACGATCGCCTCCTCGCGCTCGGACAGCTCCCGCTCCCCGCCCTCCGGCGCGAGCTGGGGTGAGTCACGCGGGCTTGCGGGCCCTGAGGAGCAGGTACTCGAGGACCCCGCGTTCCCAAAGCACGTCCGCTTGACCGAGCATCGTGCGGGCGGCGAGGGCGAGGGATCTCCTCTCGCCCTCGCCGCGCGCGTCGAGGCGGTCGCGGACGAAGCGGAGCGCCGGGGCGATCACCCGGGAGCCGACGAGCTCCGACTCGACGTCCACGAAGCCGGCGGTCGCGGCCGTGTCGGCGATCTGCGCTGCCGACGCCGCCGCGCCCGGACGGAGCCCCCACAGCCGCAGCATCGCCACGGCCGCGACCGCCTCGCGGGGTCCCTGCGGTCGCCGGAGCGTCGGCACGTCGGACATCGTGAGGACGCCGCCGGGACGGAGGACCCGGAACACCTCCCGGAAGAACGCGGCACGCGAGGAGAAGTGGAACGCGGCCTCGACGCTGATCGACCCGTCGAACGACCCGTCGGCGAACGGCAGGCGGCACGCGTCCGCGCACACGGCGCGAGCGCCTGCGTCCCGCAGGCGCTCGCGCCCCGCGTCCAGCTGCGACCAGGTGATGTTGACCGCCGTGAGCGTCCGAGGGCGCGCGACCTCCGCGATCACGAGGTCCTGGGCGGCGAGCCCGTTGGCGACGTCGAGGACGTCGCCACCGGCCGGCAGGTCGGCGGCGAGCCGCTCGACCAGCCGGCGGACCGCCTCCGGCGCCTCGTCGGGGTCACGTCCGTCCCCCATCCACAGCCCGAGGTTCAGCCAGCCCGGTGCGAGCGCCAGGAAGAAGTCGGGCCCGATCGAGTCGTAGACGGTGGCGGCGGGGTTGGCGCCGTAGCGGAGCATCGCGATCGCGTGCCGGACGTTCTCGCGGGTGATCCCGGCACCCATCTACGCCGCCGCCCGCCACGCGTCGCGCAGCTTCCCTTCGCACCCGTCCGCAGCACGGCGCCGGCGTACACGCGGCCGGCGAGCGGGATCAGCAGCGCGGTCGATCCGATCACGAGGGCCA
>Ga0114129_10018214_pt1 | contig 10000 bp, 8 predicted proteins | sample RhiMetdeltSRZDD1_FD_80071 | JGI IMG/M metagenome (GOLD analysis project Ga0114129, IMG submission 80071) | Populus rhizosphere microbial communities from Tennessee, USA - Rhizosphere MetaG P. deltoides SRZDD1 (version 2) (version 2) | ecosystem: Host-associated > Plants > Roots > Rhizosphere >...
AGCGGCAGGACGTCCGTCATCATCCGCGGGCCCCAGCTCTCCCCGCCGTGCCATTCGCTCCAGCGGCCGATCAGGATCCAGTGGCCGACGGCCGCCGCGGCGAGCGTCGTCACCAGCCAGCGCTCTCCGCGCCGGAAGGCCCGCACCATGCCGGCGACCGCCACCGCCACCACGGGCGTGAAGACGAGAAGGCCCTTGGCCGGCGACACGAGCAGGCCCGCGTGTCCCACGCCCCAGGTCTCGTTGAATCGGCCGCGGCTGCCCGAGAAGCCGTGCCGCCAGGGCGCGTCGAAGTAGACCCATTGATAGAGGAGGACGAGGGCCACCACAGGCGACGCCCACAACAGAAGGCGCGGGACCTGGCGGGGCCGCCGCACGGCGATTCCCGCCGCCAGCGCGGCCGCGAGGACGATGTCGGCGTGGCGCGCCGCGACGGCGAGGGCCAGCGGCAGGCCCGCGCGGCCGGCCCACGCGGGGTCCTCGCCCGACCGAACGAGGCAGAGCACCGCCAGCGAGAGGAAGAGTACGGCCGCGGGGTGCTGCCACAGCGCCTGGCTGGTGGACCAGACGCTCGTCCCCAGGGCGAAGACGGCCGCCGTGAGCACGGCCTCCTCGACGGGGCGCCGGCGGCCCACGGTCAGGAACAGGACGCCCGCGGCCAGACTGGAGAGAAGCGCCGCCGCCAGCTTCCCGAGGACCGCGGTGCCCGTCTCGTCGAGGGCGAAAAACGGCCGTGCCGCAACGAAGAGAGGAGCCGCGAGCACCGCGGACAGGACCGGATAGATCGAGACCCGGTGCTCCCCCACCGTTCGGGCGAACGGGTCCTCGACCTCGGGGTACTCGTCGAGGTCGAGGTCGGCCTCCTGGGCGAGGCTGGCCGCCACGCGCTCCGTGGGCCGGGCGTCGCCCGATCCGATGGGCCGGCCGCTCGAGAGCAGCAGCACGAGCAGGCCCAACGCGACCGCGGCGGCGGCGAGCAGCGGCGGCCCCACGACCCGCGGCGGTCCCTCGAGCGGCTCTTCCCAGGAGCGGACGCCCATCAGCGGGGCGGCACGCTGGACGGGCTCGGGGCCCCGCTCGCGCCGGCGCTGGCGCTCGGGGACGGCGGCGGCGCGCCGCGGTTCCGCTGGTAGAGGTTGACCCACCGCTGGTGCTCCGCGAGCGTGCGGCTGAACTCGTGGCTGCCGTCGTTGCGGCTGACGAAGTAGAGGTCGGTCACCGCCGCGGGATGCACGGCGGCCTGCAGGGAGGCCCGTCCCGGGGACGCGATCGGGCCCGGGGGCAGGCCCGCGTAGCGATACGTGTTGTAGGGCGAGTCGATCTCCAGGTCCTCCTTGCGGATGTTCCCGTCGTACCTGCCCGCCTTGCGCAGCGCGTAGATGACCGTGGGGTCGGTCTGCAGCAGCATCCGCTTGGCCAGGCGGTTGCGGAACACCGCGGCCACGCGTGGCCTCTCCTCGGGGCGGGCCGTCTCGAGCTCCACCAGCGAGGCGAGGGTCACCACCTGGCGCAGGGTCAGCGTGCCGGCCTTGATCGCCGGCAGGTCCGGCCCGATCACCTCGCGGAAGCGGCGCACGGCGCGCGCCACGAGGGCCGCGGGCGCGCCGGGCAGGCGCGAGACGTCGTACGTATCGGGGAAGACGTAACCCTCGAGGTCGGGCGCGTCGGGATCCAGGTCGCGGATGGGCGCGGGGTCGCGGGCCGCGGCCAGGAACGCGGCGGGCGCCAGCCCTTGTCCGGCCACGATCCGGGACATGTCCTCGAGGCTGGTGCCCTCCGGGAACGTCACCACGTGCCGGACGACGTCCCCACGGGCCAGCTTGTCCTCGATCTGCCCGAGGTCGATGCCGCCCGGGATGGCGTATTCGCCCGCGCGCAGCCGGCCCTGGTCCCCCCTCACGACCACCAGCGCCTGGAAGACTCCCGGATGCCGCACCAGGCCCAGGCCATGGAGCTGGACGCCGATGTCTCGCACGCTGGAGCCGGGCGGGACGATCAGGGCGAGCGGCGGGGCGTTCGCCGCCCGCATCGGGCGGCCAGTCTCGTGCTGCCAGGCGAGCCAAGCCGCGGCGGCCATCGCGGCGAGCAGGAGGAGCGCGCCGAAGCCGCGGCTTCGGCCGCGCTCAGGCCGTGGGCTCGCCGGCCTCGCCATCCGCCGCCTTGCGGTAGTCCAGGTAGTTCTGGAGGATCAGGACCGCCGCGACCTTGTCGACCAGACCCTTGCGGCGCTCCCGCGAGACGCCGCCCTCGATGAGCGCCTGCTCCGCGGCGACGGTGGTGAACCGCTCGTCCCACGTCACCACCGGCAGCTTCACCGCGTCCTGGAGGGCCTGGACGAAGGCGCGGACCTTCTGCGCCTGCGGCCCCTCGGACCCGTCCAGCCTGCGCGGCAGGCCCACCACGACGGCCCCGACGTCGCGGCCCCGGGCCAGCTCGGCCAGCTCGCGCAGGTCCTTCTTGAGCCCGGTGCGGCGGATGGTGTGGAGGCCGGAGGCGAGGGTGGCGCTCTCGTCGGACAACGCGACCCCGATGGTCTTGTCGCCGACGTCCAGGCCGAGCAGCCGCATCCCTCGGCGAGTATACTCACCGAACAGCAACCATGCCCGAGGAAGCCAAGTACAAGGTGCTCGAGGAGCTCGGCGCGGGCGGCATGGGCACCGTCTTCAAGGGCCTGCTCATCGGACAGGCCGGCTTCCAGCGTCCCATCGTCATCAAGAAGCTGCGCGACGCGCAGGACCCCGCCCACGTGCAGCTCTTCGTGGACGAGGCGCGGCGCTACGCGGTGCTGGACCACGAGAACATCGGCCGCATCTTCGACTTCGAGCGGGTGGCCGGCGAGCGCTCCATCATCCTGGAGTACATCGACGGCTGGAGCGTGGTGGAGTACCTGGAGCGGCACCGGGAGCTGGGGCGGCTGCCGGACGTGGAGCTCTCGGTCTTCATCGTGAGCCGGGTGTGCCGCGCCCTGCAGTACGTCTTCGAGAGGGCGGCCATCGTCCACCGCGACGTCAGTCCCAGCAACATCATGATGACCCGCGAGGGGACGGTGAAGCTCATCGACTTCGGGATCGCCACGCGCAGCGGCACGCGCGACAGCAGCCTCTCCGGCAAGCCCGCCTACATGGCCCCGGAGATGGTGGTGGAGCTGCGCGCGGACAACCGCAGCGACCTCTTCAGCCTGGGCACGGTCTTCTTCGAGATGCTCACCGGCGAGCGGCTCTTCTCGGGCAAGACCACGGGCGAGGTGCTGGAGCAGGTCATCGCCGGACAGAACCCGTCGCCCCGCGCCTTCAACCCCGCCATCCCCGACGGGGTGATGGTCATCCTGCGCCGCGCGCTGCAGCGCGACCCGGCGCGCCGGTACGCCTCCGCGGGAGAGATGGGCGAGGCCTGCGAGCACTTCCTCTACGACAAGGGCTACGGGCCGACCAACCTCACGCTGAAGCAGTACGTGCACCGCCTGTTCCCCGGCGCCGACCGGGCCACCGCGCCCACGGCCGGCTTCCCCGTCGTGGAGCCGACCCTCATCCCCATCACCGACGGCGGGCGCGCGCGCGCCAAGGGGACCCCCGCGGGAGAGAAGACGCCCGTGGCCCCGCCGCGCGTCTACGTCACTATGGGAGGAGGCCGGGGCCGGCCTCCGGCCGACGTCCCCGCCCTGGACGTCACGCCGCCTCGCGGGACGCTGCCGCCCGGCGCCACCCGGACGGGCCGGCGTCCCAAGGCGCGCCTGCGCCCGCGGTAACCGCGCCGGCGGACCCTCGGCTAGAATCTCCCGATGCGCGCTGCCCGAGCCGTCTCCCTCGTCGTTGCCGTCGCCGGGATGGGCCTGGTGGCGGAGGCCTGCGGCTCCCGCCCCTCGGGCAAAGCCGTCCGTCGCGCCAAGCAGCGCGTCTTCGTCATGGGCTTCGACGGCATGGACCCCACCCTGGCCCGCAAGTTCATGGACGAGGGCAAGCTCCCCAACCTGAAGAAGCTCGAGGAGACGGGCACCTTCGCCAAGCTGGAGACGACGCAGCCCTCCGAGTCGCCCGTGGCCTGGGCCAGCTTCGCCACCGGCGTGAACCCCGGCAAGCACAACATCTACGACTTCCTGGTGCGGGACTTCCAGACCTACATGCCGGACCTGGGCGGGGTCAAGCGCGAGCCGCCGAAATTCCTGTGGGGATGGCTGCCCACGAAGAAGCCGAAGATCACCTCGACGCGCGGCGGGACGTCGTTCTGGGTGCACGCCGGCCGCGAGGGGATCAAGAGCACGATCCTCACCGTCCCCATGACCTTCCCACCGGAGGAGATCGCCCACGGGGAGATGCTGGCCGGACTGCCGTTGCCCGACATCCGGGGCACGCTCGGGACCTTCTACTACTGGGCCACCGACCTCTCCTCGTTCGAGGAGGGCAATGCCGAGTTCGGCGGCTACCTGAAGCGGCTGCTCTTCGACGGCGGCGTGGCCCAGACCTTCCTGCGCGGGCCGGAGAGCCCCGTCCTCCGGCAGGAGGAGACCGAGCTCAAGGAGGGGCTGAAGGACGGCAAGCTGTCCGGCGAGCAGCGGCAGCGGCTCGACGATCTGCAGCAGGGCGGCAAGGACCTGAACATCCCGGTCACGGTTCGGTGGACGGAAGGGTCCGGCCAGGCCACGGTCGAGGTGCAGGGCCAGAACCTGACCCTCAAGGCCGGCGAATGGAGCCCGTGGGTCCCGCTGACCTTCAAGGTCAACTTCCTGGTGAGCCTGCACGGCATGACGCAGTTCTACGTGGTGCAGGCGGGCCGGGAGCTGCAGCTCTACGCCTCGCCGGTCAACATGGACCCGAGCCAGCCGCCCATCCCGATCTCCAAGCCCGACGGGTTCTCCGTGGACCTGGCCAAGCAGGTCGGCCCCTACCGCACGCTGGGCTGGGCGGAGTCCGCGGACAAGGCCCTGCAGGAGGGCCGCCTCGACGAGGGCGCGTTCGTCTACGACTCCGAGCGGGCCTTCGAGGACCGCGAGAAGATCATCTTCAAGAGCCTGGAGAAGGACGACTGGGACCTCTTCGTGGCCGTGATCGAGACCACCGACCGGTTCTCGCACATGATGTGGCGCCTCACGGACCCCAAGCACCCGCTCTACGACCAGGCGCTGGCCGCCAGGTACGGCGACTCCATCGAGAAGATCTACCGCCGCGCCGACGACCTGGTGGGCCGCCTCCAGGCCAGGCTGCCGAAGGACGCGGTCTTCATGGTCATGTCGGACCACGGCTTCCACTCCTTCCGGCGGAGCGTGAACCTGAACACCTGGCTGGTGCAGAACGGCTACATGATGTTCGAGGGCCAGCAGAGCGAGAAGAAGACGCTGGCCGACCTCTTCGGCCGCGGGCGGTTCTGGGAGGGTGTCGACTGGAGCCGCACCCGCGCCTATGCCGTGGGCCTGGGACAGATCTACTTCAACCTGCGCGGGCGGGAGTCGCAGGGGATCGTCTCCGCCGGGGCCGAGTACAAGGCGCTCCAGGAGGAGATCGGGGCCAAGCTGGTGGAGCTGACCGACCCGGACACGGGCGAGAAGGTCATGCGCTCCGTGTACCGCCGGGACGACATCTACAAGGGCGACTACATACAGTTCGCCCCCGACCTGCAGACCGGCTTCAACGACGGCTACCGCGTGGGCTGGCAGGACACCATGGGCGGCGTGAGCCGGGCCGTAGTGGAGAACAACAACCGGAAGTGGAGCGGCGACCACTGCGCCACCGCCGCCGAGATCAGCGGCGGCGTCTTCTTCAGCAACCGCAAGGTGGCCACCACGACGCCCCACATCATGGACCTGGCGCCGACGATCCTGAAGCTGCTGGAGGTCCCGCTTCCCGCGGACCTCGACGGCAAGCCGCTGCTCTGACGTGAAGCTGCTGCCCTGCCTCCTCCTCGGGGCGGCGGTGGTGGCGGCGGCGCCGGCGGGGCCCCTCCCCCGGGACGAGCGCCTGCGCAAGGTCCAGGAGCGCCGCAAGGCCCTGGAGCAGGACCTGGCCCGCCTGCGCGGGCAGGAGAAGAGCCTGCTCGGGGACGTCGAGCGGCTGGAGATCGAGGTCCGGCTGCGCGGCGAGGAGCTGCGCGAGATCCAGCTCGGGCTGCAGCGCACGCAGGAGCAGATGGCCGCCACCGTGAAGCGGCTGGGCGAGCTCACCGCGCAGGTCGAGCGCGAGCGCCCGGTGCTGGCGGCCCGGGCGCGGTCGCTCTACAAGCTCGGCGAGCTGTCCTACCTGCGGCTGCTGCTCTCGGTGGACCGGCCTTCGGACTTCTTCAGCGGCTACCGTTTCGTCACCGCGCTGGCGCGCCGCGACAACCAGCGCATCGCCGCCTTCCGGGCGGACCTTCAATCCCTGGCCACGGTCCGTCAGGACCTCGAGACGAGGACGCGCGAGGCCATGGCCCTGCGCGAGAGCCGCGAGAAGGCGCGGCGCAGCCTGGACGCCGACCGCCGGCGCAAGACCGCGCTGCTCACGGAGATCGTGGAGAAGAAGGAGACGAACGCCGCCTACCTCGCGGAGCTGCAGGAGGCGGAGAGCCGGCTGATCGCCCTGCTCGAGGGCCTGGCCGAAGGGGACGTCGCCGTGCCGGTGTTGGCCTTCAAGGGGTCCCTGCCCTGGCCGGCGGACGGGCGCGTGCGGTCCACCTTCGGCCGGCACAAGCACCCGAAGTTCGACACGTACACGATCCAGAACGGCATCGAGATCGACGCGCCCGCCGACGCCCCGGTGGAGGCCGTCCACGAGGGCGAGGTGGTCTTCGCCGAGCGGTTCAAGGGGTATGGCCTGATGGTGGTCGTGGACCATGGCGGCAAGCACCACTCCCTCTACGCGCACCTCGGCGAGGCCCGCGTGCAGCCCGGCCAGAAGGTGGCGGCGGGCGAGGTCGTGGGCACGGTGGGGTCCACGACGCTCGAAGGCCCCGGCCTCTACTTCGAGATGCGCTTCCAGGGCCGGCCCGAGGACCCGCTGGAGTGGCTACAGCCGTCCGGGCACTAGCCGTATAATTCCGAGATGAGCCCTCGCGTGCGCCTCGTGGTCGCCTTCGTGTCCACCGGATTGATCGGCTACATCGCGCTTGGATCCGTCCTGGGGCGGGTGCGGGGCGACTCGACCTACGGCCAGCTCGCGGTCTTCAACGAGGTGGTGCGCATCGTCCTGGACGCGTACGTGGACCCCGTGAACCTGGACCGCACGATGGCCGGGGCCAGGCTGGGCCTCACCGAGGCCCTGGACGGCGACAGCGCCTACCTCGAAGCGGACGACTTCCGCGCCTACCAGCAGTCGCCGCGCGACGACGGCGAGGTCGGGATCCTGCTCTCCCGGCGCTTCTCGTTCCTGATGGTGGTCTCGGCCCGCGCCGGATCGCCCGCGGACAAGGCCGGGGTGAAGCCGGGCGACATCATCAAGACGATCGACGGCCGGCACTCCCGTCCGCTTCCCGCTCCCGTGGGGCAGCGGCTGCTGCGCGGCGCCCCCGGATCGGTGGTCAAGCTGACCCTGCTGCGGGCGGGCAGCGATCCCATCGACCTCTCGCTCACACGCGAGCGCCTGGTCGCCGCCCAGCCCCAGAGCCGCGTGCTGGAGGACGGGGCGGGCTACTTGAAGGTGCCCGAGTTCCCGGCCCGCGTCGCCGACGACATTCGCGGCGAGCTGGCCGCGCTCAAGCGCGGCGGCGCGCGGCGGCTGGTGCTGGACCTGCGCGACTCGGCGGACGGCGCGCCGGCGGAAGCGGCCAAGGTGGCCGAGCTCTTCCTGCACGGCGGCGTGGTCACGCGCCTCTCCGGCAACAAGGTCACCGAGCAGGTCCTGACCGCCGACCCGTCGCGCTCGGCCTGGGACCTCCCCATGGCCGTCCTCGTCGACACGGGGACCGCGGGGCCGGCCGAGATCGTGGCCGCCGCGCTGCTGGACGCGGGACGGGCCCCGCTCGTCGGCGAGCACACCTTCGGGCGGGCGGCCGTGCAGAAGGCGGTGCCCCTGCACGAGGGCGGCCTCGTCGTCACCGTGGGCAAGTACGTGTCGCCCAAGGGCAACCCGATCCACGGCAAGGGCCTGGAGCCGACCGTATCCGTGGAGCCCGCGGCCGAGGACGAGGTGCCGGAAGGCGAGGCGCCCAAGGACCTCATCCTGGAGAAGGCCCTGGAGGTCCTGAAGGGCGAGGCGGAGAAGAAGAAGGCCGCATGAACAAGGGACAGCTGGTCGCCCGCATGGCCCGCGACGCACGGCTCACCAAGGCCGCCGCCCTGCGGGCCCTCGACGCCTTCCTGGACAACGTCACCCGCACCCTGAAGAAGGGAGAGAAGGTGACGCTCGTGGACTTCGGGACCTTCCGCCCGGCCCGCCGCCGCGCGCGAGTCGTGCTGAACCCGCGCACCGGCGCCCCCGTGAAGATCACGGCCCGCCGGGTGGCCCGCTTCTACGTCGGCAAGGGCCTGAAGGACATCGTCAAGTAGGCCGTCCTAGCGGATCTCGAACTCCGCCTCCTTCGTGTAGTCCTTCTTCGCCAGGTTGTCGCGGACCTTCATGCGCACCAGGTATTTCCCCGGGCCGTACTTCGCGAGCGGCACCGGGCCCACCCCGGGCGTGGCCGTTGGGGTGTCGTAGGTCTGCTCCGGGGCCTGCGCGACGAGCTTCCCGTCCTTGGAGATCGTGAAGCCGACGGTCACCGAGGCCTTGGCCGGAGGCGCATCCGCCGGCGGGGCGGCCCCATCCACGACCACGGGCGCCTCCTCCGTCTTCGCGTTGTAGAGGACGCCCAGCAGCATGATGGAGTCGCTGGCACGGAAGGCGTTGTCGTAGTGCGGCAGCAGCCGCGTGTTCCCCAGCGAGAACGCCCAGTAGGGATCGGTCGGGACGAGGGCGATGCCTTCCTGGACGTCCTCGAGGATCAACAGATCGGACATCGCCAGCTCGTCGGTGCCGAAGTCGGGCAGCTTGAGGGGGGCGGAGACCACCGTCCCCTTCTGGCCGGCGGTGTCCAGGACGGCCACGTTCACCGTGTACGAGCCGGGCTTGGCGGCCATTCCATAGGAGGTCAGGAAGGAGTTGTCCTCCGCGACCTCGGCCTGCACCTCGTGCTCGGTGACGGGCCCCGCCTTGCCGGCCTCGTCCACCGCCTGCGTGGCGACGAGGACCTTGACCGTCTTCTTGCCCGATGATTCCTGGATCTTCATCCCCGTGGCGTCGCCGCGGACGAGCCCGGCCAGGTAGCTGCCGCCGCCGCCCGCGCTGCGCAGGAACATCTTGCTCTGGGCCGCGGCCGTGAAGTCCTGGCGCGGCGCCTTCAGCAGCGCGGACCCCGCGCTGGGCTTGGGGAGCTGGTCGGCCAGCTTCACCAGGCGGCCGTCGCTGCCCGTGCGGTAGTCGAGGTTCGGGTTCGCGATCTTGCCCTCGGCCAGGCGGTTCAACTGCTCGGCCATCCGCCCGCCTTGAGGCAGCGCGCACTCCGCGTCGAACAGGATCTGGGCCTGGCCGTCCTTGAACTTCATGCTCGGCCGGTCCCGATAGGTCCAGGTCTCCGGCGTGCGGGATCCGCCGCCGCTGCCGGGCTCGCGCTTCACCTCGTCGGGGGCGCCGAGCAGGATGTAGACCCGCCCGCAATCGGTGGCCGAGCCCGCGCGGCCGGTGACCCGGTACCGGGTATCCACGTCGGCCTTCGTCGTCTCGTATTCCGTGCGGTACTCGTTGGCGGGCGTCTCCAGGTCGGGGTCCCGGCGGGCCCAGAAGATCTTCTGGAACTCCTCTCGGTCGCCCTTGTCCTTGAGGCCGCGGAAGGTCTTCTCCTCGTCGGCCAGGAGCAGCGGGCGGACCTCGTCCAGCCACTTCTTCGCTTCCTTGTCGAGCTTGTCCGCGGGAAATGCGGCCGCGGGCGCGAGCAGGGCGAAAGCGGCGGCGAGGGCGGGGGTGGCACGGCGGAAGAAGGACATGGGGCCTCCTTGGGCGGCGAGGAACCGCGATTCTACAGGAAACCTACGGCGGACCTGCGGGCCCGACCGCGCGGCGCG
>Ga0114129_10018215_pt1 | contig 10000 bp, 10 predicted proteins | sample RhiMetdeltSRZDD1_FD_80071 | JGI IMG/M metagenome (GOLD analysis project Ga0114129, IMG submission 80071) | Populus rhizosphere microbial communities from Tennessee, USA - Rhizosphere MetaG P. deltoides SRZDD1 (version 2) (version 2) | ecosystem: Host-associated > Plants > Roots > Rhizosphere >...
CGATCGGGAAAAAACGGATCCGGCGTGCCGTCTTGCCGTAGATATGTATGCTTACCAGGTGAGGAAGTGGATCGGCGCCTTCGCCGCCGCCCTCGGCGGGATCGACGCAATCGTCTTTTCCGGAGGCATCGGCGAGCACGCCCCTGACGTCCGTCGCCGCATCTGCGATGGTCTGGAGTTCCTCGGCGTGTCGATAGACGAGGAACCGAACGCTTCCAACAGCGACGTGATCTCCGCTCCAGATGCTCGGGTCACCGTCTGGGTCATCCCGACGGATGAAGAGCTGATGATCGCGCAGGCTGTTTACGCCATTCTCGGATAGCACCACCATGAGTTTCTCTGCTGATCTCCTCGCACGTATAGACGGCTACTGGCGCGCCGCCAACTACCTCTCTGTCGGTCAGATTTATCTGCTCGACAACCCGCTGCTGCGCGAGCCGCTCCAGCCCCATCACATCAAGCCGCGGCTGCTCGGGCACTGGGGCACGACGCCGGGCCAGAACTTCATCTACGCGCATCTGAATCGCGCGATCAAACAGTACGACCTCGACATGATCTTCATTTCGGGTCCCGGTCACGGCGGCCCCGCCGTGGTTGCCAACACGTACCTCGAAGGGACCTATACAGAGGTGTACCCCGCAGTCACACGCGATGAAGCGGGCCTCGGGATGCTGTTCAAACAGTTTTCTTTTCCAGGCGGAATCCCGAGTCACGTTGCGCCGGAGACGCCTGGCAGCATTCACGAAGGCGGCGAGCTGGGATATTCACTGAGCCACGCGTTTGGCGCCGTGCTCGACAACCCCGATCTGATCGTCGCCTGCGTCGTCGGCGATGGTGAAGCGGAGACGGGTCCGCTCGCAACGGCGTGGCACTCGAACAAGTTCCTGAATCCGGTGAGCGATGGCGCGGTTCTCCCGATTCTGCACCTCAACGGATACAAGATCGCCAATCCCACGCTGCTCGCACGCATTCCACGCAACGAGTTGGAGCAGTTGTTTCGCGGGTACGGCTGGATTCCTTACGTAGTCGAAGGAAGCGATCCCGCAAGAGTGCACGCGGCGATGGCGTCCACGCTGGATCGAGCGATTGAAGATATTCGCGGCATCCAGACAACCGCACGAGAAGCCGGAGAACCGGGCCGGCCTCGATGGCCGATGATCGTGCTCGCGACGCCCAAGGGATGGACCGGACCGGCGTTTGTGGACGGCCACCGCATCGAGGGGACTTTCCGTTCGCACCAGGTTCCGCTGAGCGATCCCCGCACGAACGCCGCGCATCGCACGCTGCTCGAAGCGTGGCTCAGGAGCTATCGGCCGGAAGAGCTGTTCGACGATCGCGGCGGTCTCCGCGCGGAGCTGATGGAGCTTGCCCCGGTCGGGCGAAGACGCATGGGTGCCAACCCGCACGCAAACGGCGGCCTTCTGCTGAGCGATCTGCGTCTTCCGGACTTTCGGGAATACGGCGTGGCCGTCGAGGCCCATGGCGACGTCGAAGCCGAGGACACGCGCGTGCTTGGAAAGTTTCTTCGCGATGTCGTTTCGATGAACGAGAGCACGAAGAACTTCCGCATCTTCGGTCCCGACGAGACTGTTTCCAATCGGCTCGATGCCGTCTTCGCTGCGACCAGCCGTCAGTGGGAAGCGGAAATGGAGCCCGACGATGAGTGGCTGGCGCCGCAGGGGCGCGTCCTCGAAGTCCTCAGCGAACATCAGTGCCAGGGCTGGCTCGAAGGGTACCTCCTCACCGGGAGACACGGCCTCTTCAACACGTACGAGGCCTTCGCGCACATCGTGGATTCCATGTTCAATCAGCACGCGAAGTGGCTGAAGGTCACGCGCGGGCTTCCATGGCGACGGCCGATCTCCTCGCTGAACTATCTGCTCGCCAGCCATGTGTGGCGGCAGGATCACAACGGGTTCACGCATCAGGATCCCGGCTTCATCGATCTCGCGTGCAACAAGAAGGCGGAGATCGTGCGGTTCTATCTGCCGCCCGATGCGAACTGCCTCCTCAGCGTGATGGACCACTGCCTGCGCAGCCGCCACTACGTGAACATCGTCGTCGCCGGCAAGCACGCGGCGCCGCAGTGGCTCGACATGGACGCCGCCGTCAGCCACTGTGCGGCGGGAATTGGAATCTGGAGCTGGGCCGGCAACGATGAGGGCAGCGAGCCCGACCTCGTCATGGCCGCGGCCGGAGACGTGCCTACGCTCGAAACGCTGGCCGCCGTGTCGATTCTACGAACGCATCTGCCGGCGCTGAAGATTCGCGTGATTAACGTCGTGGATCTGATGAAGCTTCAACCGGCGGAGGAACATCCGCATGGGCTGAGCGGTGTCGAGTTCGACATGCTGTTCACGAAAGACAAGCCGATCATCTTCGCGTATCACGGCTATCCGTGGCTGATCCATCGTCTGACCTATCGGCGGACGAACCATCGCAACCTCCACGTCCGAGGATATAAAGAGGAAGGAACGATCACCACTCCGTTCGATATGGCGGTGCTGAACGATCTGGATCGGTTCCACCTCGCGGGCGATGCCATCGCGCGGTTGCCACAACTCGGTGCACGAGCCGCGTACTTGAAACAGCACCTGACGGAGCAGCTGAACGAGCACCGGAGCTATATCCGCCGCCATGGGGAAGACATGGCGTCGGTTCGCGAGTGGCGCTGGCCCGCAGCCGCGCTCCGCGAGTCGAGCTAGCTCTACCGTGATTGGGGGTGGACAAAACCCCCGCCGCAGCCGATAGTGTTTGGTCGTGCGCCTGACTCCTACGATCCTGGTCGTTGAGGATCATGAAGACAGCCGCCGCATGCTTCACGATCTGCTGGTGTCCGAGGGCTATGACGTCCTGACTGCCTCGCATGGCGCAGAAGCGCTGCGGCAGATTCGGCGGACGCCGCCGGACCTGATCGTGCTCGACCTCCTGCTTCCGTGGGTCAACGGCATCGAAGTTCTCACCACGCTGCGGACGGATCCAAACTTGAGCAAGGTGCCGGTCGTGGTCACGACGGCCACGGGCGCCACGCAGCAGGACCTGAACAATTTTCGGCCGGTCATCGTGCTGCGGAAACCTCTCGATCACGCGGCGGTTGTCACTGCGGTACACACGATGCTGAGCGAACCGCAGACGCCGGCCGGCAAACGATGATCGTTTTCCCAGCGATCTGCCCGGTCTGCTCTTCGGATGCGGGACGGCGCATCATTCCGGAGTCCCCGGAAGTGCAGACGTTCCGCTGCGCCAATTGCCGGCATCGGTGGAGCGAGCCCGCGCCGCCGAACAGCCTGATCCGATCCGAGCAGTTGGCGCGCCGCCTCAGACGTCTTCGCCTCCCGTTCCGCCGCGACGATACATAGGCGTTACATCACCAGCCGGACTTCCGTCTCCGGCTGCCCAGCAGGAGACCGCCTACGAATGCGGCGGCAGCCGCGAGCGCGAGCGACGAGGTCACGTTCAGCAGCACGCGCGCACCGCCGGACAACTCGGCGCGGCGCGCGAACAGAAACGCGACGAAGCCATGCTCCACGTGGACGTTCTTGCCGGCGAGAATCGCTCCGCCGCCGTGGTTGACGTGGAGATCCCGAAGGGACACGAGCCATTGGCCGCCGCCTTGCTGCAGATTCAGCGTGTCGCGCGCGATGAACGCGACACCTCCCGCCTGGGTCGCGTCGATCCTGCTTCCAATCACCGCGGGGAAGAATCCCCGCTTGATCGCTGTCGCCGTGATGTCAGCCATATGTCACTCCTGAAAACGACCTGAACCAGCAATTCTCACGCCGTAACCTTTCGTCAGCTGCGGAGTTCATATACTCAGCGGATACATGGCGGACGAGGACGAGCGACGGCTCGTCGAAGCAGCGCAGCGGGACTCGTCGAGATTTGCCGATCTGTACGAGCGGCACTTCCACCGGGTCTACGCGTTCGCGGTCAGCCGCCTGCGCGATCGCGACGCGGCTGAAGACGTGACGGCCGAGGTCTTCCATCGCGCGCTGGCGAACCTGCAGAAGTTCGAATGGCGGGGCGCTCCGTTCGGCGCCTGGCTGATCAGAATCGCCGCCAATGCCGTCGCGGACCGGACGAAGCGCGCCGCGCGCGAGGTCGTCGATTCAGACGCGCTGCCCGGCGCCGCCGAGAACCCTGACGAGGCGGGGTTCGAGACGCGCGCGCGTCTGTTTCAGCTCGTCGACGGTCTGCCGTCCGATCAGCGCACCGTGATCGTCGAACGCTTCGTCGAGCAGCGCAGCATTCGCGAGATCGCCGAGCGTTTGAACAAATCGGAGGGAGCCGTCAAACAGCTCCAGTTCCGCGCTTTGCAGAACCTCAGGACCCGGATGGAGGGCGCCGATGCCTGAGCGCTCCCCAATCGATCGTCTCGATGAGGCCCTGCAGGCACTGCTGTCCGGACAGGCCGGAGCGGCAGTCGGCCCCGAGGAACGGCCGCTGCTGGCCATCGCAGCAGCGCTCGTCGATCTTCCGCGCCCTGGATTCAAGGCGCGGCTCAAGGCTGATGTAGAGAGGATGAGGAACATGACCTCCATCGCAGAAACCACCCCGGCACTCGGCCAGACAGCGACGGCACGTATGCGCGTCAGGGACGCGGCCGCGGCAATCGAGTTTTACAAGAAAGCGTTCGACGCGCGCGAGCTGATGCGATTCGTCGCCCATGGTCAGATCGCTCACGCCGAGCTCGCCATCGGGAACTCGGTCGTGATGCTCGGTGAGGAAGCGCCCGACTGGGGATATCCCGGTCCCGAGTCGCTCGGAGGTTCGCCGATCGGAATGCACCTTTACGTCGATGATGCAGACTCGCTGGTCGAACGAGCTGTCGCCGCCGGCGCGAGACTCATCTCCCCGGTCAAGGATCAGTTCTACGGCGATCGATCCGGTCAGGTCGCCGATCCGTTCGGATACGGATGGACGATTGCGACACGCAAGCAACAGATGTCGGTCGAGGAAATGCAGCGTCAGTTCGCCGCGTTGGAGGCGGAACAGCAGTCGTCGCGAACCGCTGCGACCTATCGTCCCGAAGGCTTCCACACCGTCACGCCGTATCTCGTCGTCGAGAACGCGCCGGGGCTGATCGAGTTCACGAGGCAGGCGTTTGGCGCGGAGGAGCGCTACCGCTCAATCGGATCCGCGGGAGGCGTGCATGCGGAGGTCCGCATCGGAGACTCCATGCTGATGATCGGCGGCGGCGCGCCCGAGCTGTCCTGGCGCGGAGAGGTCCGGCCGACGGCGCTGCACATCTACGTCGAGGACGCGGATTCGGTGTTCGAACGCGCGCTGCAGGCGGGAGCGACCGCAACGCAGCGTCCAGTCGATCAGCCATACGGCGACCGCGAGGCGGGAGTAAAGGATGCGTTTGGCAACCACTGGTACATCGCAACCTCGAAAGGTGCGCATCACATACCCGAAGGTCTGCACACTGTGACTCCCTATCTGCATCCTCTCCGCGCCGAACCGATGATCGCATTCCTGAAGCGAGCCTTCGTCGCTGACGCCGTGGAGAAGTACGCCACCCCCGACGGCGTCATTCATCATGCGAAGGTGCGGATCACCGATTCCGTGATCGAGATGGGTGAGGCGCACGGTCCACACCAACCGATGCCGTCGATGTTTTACCTGTACGTGCCAGACGTTGATGCGACGTATAACCGCGCGCTCGCAGCGGGTGCCACGTCGATTGCGCAGCCGGCGGATCAACCATACGGCGATCGCAGCGGCGGCGTGGCGGATCCGTTCGGGAATCAGTGGTACATCGGCACGCAGATTCGAGAGGTACGCTCCCGTTGACTCCTTGACTCGCGATCGGAACCGCAGTATGTTCGCGGCTTTCCCGAGCGAGGATGTCCGCTGCCGATCCACTCACTTTCGTGGGGCTGACCCACCTCATGCAGGTGACGTCCGGATTGCCGGACGTCATCGTCGGCCTGATCGATGGCCCGGTGGCCACGCATCTTCCGGCGTTCGCCGATGCGACTCTGCGCGATTTGTCTGCCGGTGACGCGACCTCCTGTTCCGACCGCAGCGACCTGGCCTGCACGCACGGCACGTTCGTCGCCGCGCTCCTCGCTTCCCGTCGAGATTCCGGGGCGCCAGGGATCTGCGGCGGCTGCACGCTGCTGATTCGCCCGATCTTCGTGACCAACCGCAACAGCGCCGACGATCCGGTGGCCGCCACCCCTGAAGAACTGGCGCGCGCGATTTGCGAGTGTGTTGACGCCGGGGTCCGTGTCATCAATCTCAGCGTGAGCCTCGACGAACCGTCCGGGTTGCCCGAACCGGCGCTCGAGAGCGCCCTCGACTATGCGTCGGCTCGGGGCGTGATCGTCGTTGCGGCGGCCGGAAATCAAGGGAGCCTGGGAAGCTCACCCGTCACGCGGCATCGCGGCGTGATACCGGTGACGGCGTGCGATCTTCAGGGAAGACCGCAGCGCGAGGCGAATCTCGCTCCCTCGATTGCGCGCCGGGGCCTGCGGGCGCCCGGGCATGAAATACCCAGCCTGACGGTCGACGGGAAGGTCGAAAGTTTTTCAGGAACCAGTGCCGCGACGCCGTTCGTCAGCGGTACCATTGCGCTGCTGTGGTCTGTCTTCACAGCCGCGACGGCCGCCGAGATTCAGGCCGCCGTCCTGCAATCCGCGCGCGGCACACGGCGGACGATAGTGCCGCCCGTACTGGACGCCTGGCGCGCGTATGAAACGCTCGCCGCAACCAACGTGTAGAACAGCGTCGGCGAGATTCAAGGAGTAATCAGATGGGCGACGTCGAACAAGCGCAACCCGTTTCCCCTCAGCGCGGCACGTGCGCGACGTGCGGCGCATCCGAAGAAACCACACCGATGACATATGTGTATGGGATCGGCACGGTCCAGCCGCGGTTTCCGCGCGTCAGCGTCGAAAAGGAATTCGCCCAGGTCGTCGGACGCGGCGACACGAGCGGCCTGACCGATCGACAGACGCTGCAGACCGTGCTGTCGAAGCGCGAAAACCGCTACCTCGCGCGTCAGCTCTGCTGGGTCATGACCATCGAGGGGCTCGAAACCTACATCGTCGTGCCCCGCGACCCCGGAGATTACGACGTGCTGATTCAGACGCTGCGCGCCGCGCCGAAGCCGGGTGATCTCGACGTGGTGGTTGGCGTGCGCGGGCCGACCGCCCAGCCCGACATGTGCAACGGCCTGATGATTCCGATCGTGGCGTTCGATCAGATCTACTCGTTCGATCGCGACACGCTGATCGACTCGATCCCGCGGCCGAAGGACTTGAGCGAGAAGGAAAAGAAAAACTTCGCCACGACGTCAGGCGAGCTGTTCGATCGGATCCTGCAGATCGCCGACAACGCAGGAGCGACCGACGAGCACCGCGCGCTCAATTATCTGGCGGTGCGGTATCCGGCAATCTACGCGAAGGCGCTCGAGGAATTCGGTCGTGCGAACTCGTTGACTGCCGTCGACGTGCGCCCGTCCGCGTTGAGCAACGTCCGGCGCCTCGTCGACGTCATCTTCAGCTTCACGAACCGCACGACCGACGTGACCGACAAGTATGCATGCCGCGTCGACGTGTCTGAGGAGTTCCCGTTCCTCGCCAGCAAGCTGAGCTCGTACTATGACCGATGAAGGACGGGACAAACCGCGCCGGGAGCCGCACACGTTTCACGTGAAGCTTCCAGGGTTCATTCGCGAGGACGAGGTTGGTCTTGGGGACGTGATCAAGAACTTGACGACGAGGTTCGGAGTCCGCCCGTGCGGAGGCTGCGAGCGTCGCGCCGCCGCCTTGAACGAGCGGATCAGATTCGGCCGCCGGCGTTCGTAACACGTTTGGTGGGGCGCGCACTTTAGACGCGCCGTTCCGTAGGGCGCGTCTTCAGCCACGCCGTTTCCGTAGGGCGCGTCTTCAGCCACGCCGTTTCCGTAGGGCGCGTCTTCAGCCACGCCGTTTCCGTAGGGCGCGTCTTTAGCCACGCCGTTTCCGTAGGGCGCGTCTTTAGACGCGCCGATTTCGTAGGGCGCGTCTTTAGACGCGCCAGGAGCGACTATGTCGATTCCCGGGTTTTCAGCCGAACAGGCACTGACACCCATCGGCAGCCATCGCGCGCGCGCGCACGGTGAACGACATCAGGCGGTGACGCCTGCACGCGCGCCGGCCGGCTGGTTCTGGCCGTGCTTCCGAAACTGCTACGACCGGTGCGGAGGAGAGCCCGGCGCGGGACACTACGACTGGTGCTCGCACACCTGCTACTACATCTGCGATTCGATGCCCTGGGTCTATTTCTAATCGAACGGTGTGCTGACGCTACGGCGTCAGCACCACCTTCAGGCACTCGTCTTCCTTGTTGAGGAACAAGTCATAGCCCTCCGGTGCGTCCCTCAGACGCAGCCGGTGCGTGACGACGAAGCTTGGATCGATCTCGCCGCTCTGGACGCGATCGAGCAGCGGCCGCATGTAGCGATGCACGTGCGTCTGGCCTGACTTGATCGTCAGCGAGCGGTTCACGACGGCTCCCATCGGGAACTTGTTGATGAACCCACCGTAGACGCCCGCGACGGACACCGTGCCGCCGCTCCTGCACGCCATGATCGCTTGTCGAAGCGCAACCGGACGATCCGTTTCCAGCTTCATCGCGTGCTGGACGCGATCGTAGGCTCCCTCGAGTCCGGGCGCGTGTCCTTCCATTCCCACGGCATCGATGCACGCGTCCGGACCTCGACCGCCGGTCATCTCCTTCAGCGTCTCGTGAACGTCCTGCTCTTCGTAGTTGATCGTGTCCGCGCCGCCACGATCGCGGGCGATGCGAAGTCTGTAAGGAAAACGATCGATGGCAATCACGCGTTCGGCGCCGAGCAAGTACGCGCTCTTGATCGCGAACTGGCCGACCGGTCCACATCCCCACACCGCGACGATGTCGCCAGGCTGGATGTTGCAGGCATCCGCGGCCATGTAACCCGTCGGAAGAATGTCGGACAGAAAGAGGACCTGCTCGTCCGAGAGGTCGTCCGGTACGCGGAGCGGCCCGACGTCGGCAAATGGCACTCGTACGTACTCCGCCTGTCCTCCCGCATAGCCACCGAGCATGTGCGAATACCCGAAGATCCCGCACGGCGAGAATCCCCACATTTTCTCCGCCATCCAGGCGTTCGGGTTCGAGTTCTCACACAGCGAAAAAAGCTCGCGCTCGCACTGCAGACAATGTCCGCACGCGATCGGGAAGGGCACGACGACGCGGTCGCCGATAGTGAGGTTCTTGACGCCGCTGCCGAGCTCGACGACCTCGCCCATGAATTCATGTCCGAGAACGTCGCCGCGCCTCATCGTCGGGATCAGACCGCTGTAAAGGTGCAGGTCCGATCCGCAGATGGCCGTGCTGGTGATCCGCACGATGGCGTCGCGCGGGTTGAGAATTTTTGGGTCGGGAACGTCATCGACCCGAACATCGTTCTTGCCGTGCCAGCAGTTCGCCTTCATGAATGCGCTCCCAGAAGCTGGCCGATCTCTTCAGCGTTGGCCGGCGGCTGCGCCGGACGCGACAGCCCAGGCCCGTCCGAGACAGGTATCTCGCCCGCCTCCATCAACTGCTTGAAGCGGAGGAGATCCTCATGAATTTGCTGCTCCGGCGCTTCGCCTAACAGCCACGCGAGCCCGCGGCCGAGCGGTCCCGCAGGCGAGCTGTACTGAAGCTGGACCCGCACCTCGGTGCCTCGTGCTCCCGGAGCACGCTGAAAGCGAACCGACCCGCTGTTGCGGACGTCCGAGCCCTCCAGCGAGCGCCAGGCGATCCAGGTGCCGGCGACGTCCTGGACGATTTCCGTTTCCCACACAACCTGCGTCCCGGCCGGCGCTTTCGCGCGCCAGCGCGATCGACGGTCGTCGATCACATCGACGGACTCCAGATGACGCATGAAGCGCGACAGGTTCGCCAGGTCGCGCCAGAAGCGATACACCTCATCTATCGGGCGATTGATCGTGATGACGTCTTCCACGCGGACGAAATGATTCCG